>Ga0070697_100000290_pt1 | contig 40181 bp, 28 predicted proteins | sample KBSK1501metaG_FD_65475 | JGI IMG/M metagenome (GOLD analysis project Ga0070697, IMG submission 65475) | Corn, switchgrass and miscanthus rhizosphere microbial communities from Kellogg Biological Station, Michigan, USA - KBS K1-50-1 metaG | ecosystem: Host-associated > Plants > Roots >...
CTGAATGGGCGCATTTTCTGTCAAATCTCGCACCCTGTCAAGCATTTTCTGGAGAATATTATTTACCAATCCATAAATGTGGGCTTGTTGGGTAAGACCAATTAAGGTTTCAGGAGTTCGGGACCGCGGAGAGGAGTCTGGCGGGAAACGATGATCGCTGGTGACTACGCCTGTGGGGCAACGGGGGAGGACTAGTGAGCGCGCCGGAGTTTCTTCTGCCATGCCGGGTAATCTTTCTCAAGCAGTTTGGCCGGCGCATCTACATACCAACTGTATCCGTTTCTACGCTCCTCTTCTATCTCCATTACGTCGTACTTGATCCGGCTGTCGCGTCCGATGAAGATCGGGCGATTAGTCTTGATCTCGTAAAAGCGGGCCCAGAGTGGACCAGCGCCAGGATCTTTCACTACTACACGATCGTAACCGCGCGATTTTGACGGGTCCGGCTTCTCTTCCCACTTAATGCCTGTCAGTTTCGACTTCTCAAACCAGGCGATGGCGGATTCGATTGACCTGGTTACACGCTCATCAGGCTGGTTGATGCCCATTAGAAATTGCACGATGCCAACACTCTCGCCTCCCGTGAGTGATGCGGGCTCAAAGGCCCTGGCCGCCGCCGGCGCCAGTGTGACTTCGTCGTGTTGTGCTCCCCAAACCGTCAATTTCCCATCCACTACGACCTGAGTCTTCAAGATCAGTTCAATCCCGAGGGCGACAGCTTTTTCAGAACGACTCCGGCGATTGTCATCGACAAAGCCGTAGCCGGATTTCTTTTGGGCAACGTCACGCAGGAGTTTCATGACGCCGATCATGGCGCCGTCGTTAAAAGTGATGTGAGTGTAGTAGCCCTTTCTTAACGGATAGTACTGCGGCCAACCCCCATTCGACTGTTGAGCCTCGAGTAGATAATCGAGGCCCTTTAGAAAAGCTACCTTGTAACGATCCAGCTTGGCGCCTTGATATACCCGAGCGAGGTAAGCCATTTGAGTATAGGTAGCGCCGTTATCAATGTTCGAGTCGGTCTCTGGTTTCAGCTTCAGGACGCCGGCCTTTTCCTGCTCGGTCAACGGCTTCGCCATGTCGATGTTCTTAGACCAGCCGCCGGTTTCGTGTTGATAAAGAAGAAGATTATCGGCGATGCGGATCGCCTCATCGGTCGCGTACCACTCAGGCTTTTGTTTGAGAATGTCTTTCCAGGCCACTGCGACTGCTGGTTCCTTAACGCCGTTTGCGGTCTGCGCGATTGCAGCGTGTACAGCTATGAACAGGAACAAGATTAATACGATAATGTTTACTGAGATTCGCTTCATCATCTAACCTTCACCATCTAACGCTTCAACCATCGAACCGATAAGACTGTTTAGAGAGCAGTGTCCTAATTCCGAGTCTCTGTGCGTCCTCTGTGTTCTCCGTGTCTCGGTGGTGACTGTTTTCCGCCGTTTTCCACCACGGAGACACAGAGGACACACAGAGAACAACTCCAGTTAGGACACTACCGTCTAGAGAGGGCACTTGTGCCCGCGGGGAGGACAAGTCCTCTTTCTAAACACTTCGATCGTCCTGGACTCAATTCATATCTCTAACTAACGACAAGATATGTAGCGTGAGCCGCCCTGGGGTGTTACCCAAGAGGCGGCTCACTCTGATGCGCCGGCGCAAAGTCCTGGCCAGACGATTTAGAACGTGAACTTCAAGCCAAGCTGTATGTCGCGCGGCAGATTTCTCTGAGTAGTAAAGAGACCGAAGCTCGCGTTAGTCGGATCCGCGCTCAGGTCGATGAAGTATGGATGGTTGAGAGCATTCAACGCTTCTGCGCGGAATTGCAAACGCTTCCCTTCACCAACCTGGAAGTTCTTTGACAGCGACAGGTTCACGCTGGTAAATGGCATATGACGCATCTTGTCCAGCGTAGTCGGCACTGTCCGCAACGTCGTCGAGCTCAGTCGCAGGAAGTTAGCGGTATCAAACGCCGGCAACGGACTGATTCCATATTTGTTGCCCGCGCCGTCGCGTTGCCCCGCATGGCTCTCGAGCTGATTGATATCTCCAGCGTAGAAGAACGCTTGCGATAACAGGATTGGTTGACCCTGCTGCCACTCGTAGGTTCCATTGAGCTGCCAGCCACCGACGAAGGCGTCGACAAAGGGATTCATGTCTTTCCCAAATTTTCGGCCTTTGCCAAACGGCAACAGGTAGACCGCGGCAAACGTGTAACGATTCGGCCTGTCGTCGGTCCCGATGCGGTCCTCGAGATCAGGATCCGAAGGATTCAGGTAATTCAAACGCTCACGCAATCTCGAATATGTGTAAGTCATGTTTAGCGTGAGATCTTTGGCGAAACGCTTGCTCGCCTGTAGCTGCAGAGAGTTATACCGGTTGGTGCCGTTGTACTCCTGGACGAACACGTTTAGAAATTGCGGAAAGCGCAGCAACGACTGCGCGCGACTAATGTTCGCGGCAGTGTTGAAGGGGCTTCCCGTTCCGGGTAACAAATTAATGAACGGATTGAGTATGTTCGCGGTAAGGTTAGTGTTTGCTGCTGTGTCCCGCGCTGTCGCAGTGGCAAGATCGGTTACGCCAGTTAAGTCCGCCAAAAACTGTCTTGGTACGAAGTTCAAATTCCGGTTGACAACCATGTCCCGGCCCCACGACGACACGAAGTTCGCTTCGACAACAAACTGTCCGGGCAATTCACGTTGAATGCCGATAATCAGTCGAGAAAACTTTGCGTTCTTGCGCTCGGACGGGATCACTCCGGCGTCTGAAGCGCCGAGGTCTTGCCCAACGTTGGTTATCAAGCCACGGGTCGAACCGAACGCCGGTTGAAAACCACTGGGAAATGGATTATTCAGCGTGGCGACGAAAGTTCGCCCCTGGTTGTTCGTCGGCACGAAGGGCGTCTGGGCATTGAAGCCCACCTGTTTGATATCGTCTGGAAGAATTCGATATGGCGACATGAAGATGCCGAACCCGGCCCGCAGCACTGTCTTTTCATTTAACGAATATGCTGCGCCGATACGCGGCTGCCAGTTGCCCTTATCTGCATTCCAGAGAGCCCGGTTTTCATCGCTCGCATACTCCAACCCACCGACCACCTGGAACTGGCTGGGCGGCAGCAGGAAATTTGTGGGGTTGAGGTTATAGTTAGTGGTGTAAGCAGCCTGGGCTGCCGCTTGAATCGGGCTTGGAGTGGTCGCATCAAAGCCCTGGAGGAAGCGGTCGTAGCGTTCCGTCAACCCCAACTCCATTTCATATCTCAACCCCAGATTCAGTGTCAGCTTCGGCGAAACTCTCCAGTCGTCCTGAAAGAAGAAGCCATGATAGAGCGACTGGGCCGAGTAGTTGATCCCGGATGTATCAATCAAGCTCTGCGAAGTTGAGGCGCTTGGTATCCCCAGGAGAAACGCAGCCACATCACGTCCGTAAACGTTGCGGTTCCGGTTCGCATTAGTCTGGTTGCTGCTGTTGGTGGTGGTAGTCAGGTCGATGCTCGTATAAGTGCCGTCAAAGAAAAAGCGACCACCCTGGAAGCCATTAGTAGAGAAGTTCTCACGTAGACCACGCAAATCGTAACCGTACCTCATCGAGTGGTTACCGAAAATCTGCGTGATGGTTGGCTGGATCGAAGCCACGTAGAACGGGCGCAGTAAACCTTCGTTGTAATCAGACCGCGATGCGCCCAGGATGGAGCGGATTGGTCTGCCGGCATCATAGGTTCGGATATCGAAACGCGGAAGGTATTGGTATCCACTCATTGCCGCCAGCGCAGCAGCCGAAAAACCTAATTGCGCCGGATCGAATGCCTGCGCCGGCCGTCGTTCCTGGACAAACCTGCTGAAGTTCGAACGAATATCCAGGACCACGGTGTTGGACAACGTGGCGGTGTAATCGAGACTGGCGCCATCGTTGGTTCGGAATTCAAATCCCTGAGTAAGCGGCGAATTGGTCCAGTTTTGACGATCTTCAGGATTGAAGCTGTGATAGTACTTACCGTAGAGCGTCTGGCTCTCGCTGATCCGGTGATCAATGCGGGTGATCCACGACCTGTAGTTTTGACTGCGGATCTGGTTCGAAAAATAGTTCAAGGTGCCGTCTGAGTTGCCGGCAGTGTTAGGCGCCGGGTAGAGATTGAGATAGGCAAGGGCCACCGGATTCAGCCGGGCAGTCGGAATAATATTGTTGGTGAAGGCGGTCCGGGTAACAGTGCCTGTTGCTTGCGCGGTCAACGGATCATAGATTCTCGTGGGACAAATCGTGGTGGTACCGGCGCATGTTGTGTTAAGCAGCGCCGAAAAATCACCGGTCCTCATCGCCGCCGTCGGCACTGTGAAAAGCTGGGGTTCGGCCTCGCTGTTTTTGAGACGCTCGTACGCGAAAAAGAAGAAAGTCTTGTCGCGGCCGTTGTAAATACCGGGTATGTAGACTGGACCACCCAGCGATCCTCCGAAACGGTGGTAGGTCCTCTCCGGCTTTTCCTGTCCACTACGATTTGAAAAGAAATTACTCGCGGTGCGGTTCTTGGCGCGGTTGAAGTAGTAAAGCGAACCGTGCAACTCATTGGTGCCGCCTTTAACAGAAACGTTGACGGTTGCGCCGGCGGCATAGCCCTGCTGGGCGTCGAAGTTACTCGTCTGGACTTTGAATTCAGTCACTGCGTCAGATGGCGGAGAAAATCCGACACCACCGTCAATGGCGAAATTCGGTGAGCCGTCCAGCGTAACCTGGTTCGGCCCGGTGGCGCCGTTGGCGCGAAATGCTGCCAGGTTGCCATTTGATGTGGGGCTCGTGAATGCCGCGTTACCGGTATAAGTGATGCCCGGCGCGAGAGTCGCTAATTGATAGGGACTACCATCTATTAATGGTAGTTCGCTGATCTGCTTACTTGAGATAACACTGCCGGTGCTTACGGACGCGGTCTCCAGCGCAGCGGATGAGCCGACTACCATGACTGTCTCCCCGACGCCAGTCACCTGCATCGGTATATCGAGCGTCCTTTTTTCGGAAACGCTGATCTGAACTCCCTCGCGGGTTGCCGGGGCAAACCCGTCAGCTGAAACAGTCAGCGAGTAGGCTCCTGGCTGCAGCAATGGGAAAGTGTATGTGCCTTCGTCGTTAGTGACGCTGGTGGCTGCGACGTTGGTGTCAACGTTCTTGATGACCACAGTGGCGCCGGGCAGGACCGCGGCGTTTTGATCTGTAACCTTACCGGTAAGTGACCCTCGAGATTCTTGTGCGCTTGCCGCGACAAATGCCATCAGGATCAGGAATGCGCCAGTGACGAGACCGCGGAGAAATGAGTACTTCGACATTACAGTTTCCTTTCTTACTTCTAGCGAACGCAAACCAAATGTGCGACATGCTTCTTGTCGTTGAGGTTGGAATCACTCAAGCAATGATTCCAAGTAACGTCGCACATTGAGCGCTCCGAATCTTGACGACAAGCTGAATGAAGCATGTCGCACATTCTCAAAATGTTTTGATGGTTTGACCGCTTTGGCCTCGGGTCAAACCAATACTAAATGTGTAAACCTGTAGATGGGATCCGGCGAATAGATCACGTTAAGAGGAAAGATTGCGCTCCCAACCTGACCTAAAACTCCGGTGCCCTTGAAAAAGGTTCCGCATTTTCTTCCAAATGGTTTAGGCTTGTCAAGCTTTTTATTTACCAATCAAATAACCCTGACCGACGCGGTAAGACCAATTCGAACCAGGCACCTCTCACTCAAACGCCTTTTCCATTAATAAAATACGGAGGAAAACCTACAGCGGGTGATAAGTTGGACGCTGGACCACATTGCGTCGGCAAAGCCATTAGGACTGACCATTAACAACCATGCCTGCGTAAGAAAATCTTCTCTAAGTAAACTATTGACATTGGTTTCATCTGGTGTAATATGTCCGCTCTTCGGACAATTGATAAGTCGAACGATTCGCGGGGGTTCTTCCCCTTTCCTAAAGTCAAAATCATTCGGTTTCAGAGCCCGCACTAACTTTCGCAGAAGACAGTCGGGCGACCATCCAGCCTTCGTCTTTGAGGCGCAAAATTGTCACTATTGCCTTAGAAGAGGACTAATTCGATGCGCAAGATCGACCCGAGGCGATTTCAAATTGCCAAGAGGCGTACTTCAAGGGAGATCAATCGCCAGATTGCTTTGACCTTAATCCGCACTCACCAGGCGGTGTCCCGGGCTGATCTTGCGAGGCTCATGGGCACCAGACGGGGCGCGGCCTCGGTCCTGGTTAACGAGTTACTGGCTGAGGGCTTGATTTTTGAAGGCGCCACCGGAGAAGGCCGCGGACGTGGACGCAAGCCGACGTTCCTTTATATAGACTCACGAGAGCGCTACGTGATTGCGGTGGATATACGCGCATCCCGCACTTACATGATGGCCACTGACCTCATGGGAAAACCGCTGGTTGGGATCAATCACTTCTCTACCCCTCACGACCTGAAGGGTCTGATTGATGATCTGACTCACAGAATCAAGACTATTGTTGCCAACCACCCGAACGTTGCCTGCCAGGGAGTCGGAGTAGCCATACCGGGTATGACCGATCCGAGTTCAGGCAAAGTTCTGCACGCTCCGACTCTTGGTTGGCGCGACGTCAATTTTAAAGATCTACTGTCGGCCTCAGTTCAATTGCCGGTGCAGGTTGAAAACTCCGGCCGTGCTTGTGCACTGGCCCAGGTCTGGGCCACGCGCGGAGGTGCTCATACCGGAGACCTCGCTTTTGTCAGCGTCTCAGACGGCGTCGGCGTCGGCATTGTTGTTAACGGAGAGATTCTGCGCGGCCGGCACAACATCGCCGGAGAGTTTGGTCACGTGCCCCTCAGCATCGATGGACCACGATGCTCCTGCGGGGCCACTGGATGCTGGGAAACCTACATCTCGAATCTGTCCACGCTGTCTCGTTACTTTGGGCACAATCCAAATGAGCCCAAACGTATGTCAGCCGAGAACTCGACATTCACTATCGAAGACCTGATTGCGCGCGCTCGCAACGGCGATGCGAAAGCTCTGGCCGCCCTTCATTCGACCGGTCGCTATCTCGGGCTGGGGCTGGCATCGATAATCAACTCCGTTGATCCGGGCTGCGTCTATATCGGCGGGGAAATTACGGCGGCCTGGGATTTGATCGAAGCGTCGGTAAGAGCAGCCCTGACAGAACGGGCTCTTACGGACCGTACGGCTCGTACGGAGATTCGAACCGTTTCAATTGACGAGCATCCACGCTTACGCGGAGCGGCTGCGCTTGTGGCAGCCCCGGCATTTGCTGCGCCGATGGTGGCGTAAACAAGCAGCACGTCCAAACGCCAATCTACATGGCGTGAGGATCTTCTTATCAAGTTTGAAATACTTGCCCCCAGGGAGATAGGACCATGCTTACAGCAGGACCCGCCATTTCAATTACTGCAACGCTCAGGATTCTGGGAGTCATTACACTAAGCCTGCTACTCGCCGGCATTTCACTGGGTCAGATCAAGTCGGGGGTCATTGTGGGCACCGTGTCCGACTCGGGCGGCGCAGCTGTGCCTGGATCGACGGTGGCCGTAATCAATCCTGAAACCAATGTCACCTTAACTGTGATCACTGACGAGAATGGCAGCTTTACGGTTCCCTATCTACCCGCCGGGATCTATGTTGTAGAAGTAGAAAAACCAGGTTCCGGGTTTGCAAAATACCGCAGGCCGGACATTACTGTTTCGACTGCCCAGACTGTAAAGCTCGAAGTCAAATTACAAACTGGCGTCATCAGTGAAACTGTGGTCGTCACGGGTGAAGCGGCTCAACTGCAAGCGAGTAACGCGACTGTTCAGGGTCTGGTTAATGAGAGGACTGTTCAGGCACTTCCAAACATTACGCATAACCCGTTTGCTTATGCGACCCTCCAGGCCGGCGTTGTTCCCCGGGGACTTTTTGGCAACACGCAGACCACCACTTCATTCGGAATCGGGATCGATGGACGTCGACAGGCTTCGGCAGTCGGTATCAATGGCGGCTCGGCTTTCTCAAACGACATTCTCCTTGACGGGGTCAGCATTCAGGGATCGGCATGGAACGAAACAGCTGTATTACCCAATCAGGACTCGCTTCAGGAAGTGCGGGTAATTAGTAATAACTTCACCGCCGAATATGGCCGGGCCCAGGGCGTCGTTGTTTTTACCACCAAGAGCGGAACTAACGACTATCACGGGACAGGTTTTTACCGGATCAGAAATGAGGCCCTAAACGCCAACGGTTTTTCCAATAACGCCAATCGAATTACCAGAGGCCCTTTCAAGTCAAACACTTTCGGCGGAACTGTGGGCGGAAGAATCATTCGCGACAAGGCTTTCTTCTTTGTCAGCTATGAAGGTTTGCGCTTTCACCGCTCGTATCCTTTCTTGATGACGGTTCCGACTGCGGCGGAGAGAAGAGGCGACTTTAGTAACACTTATGTCCGCGTGGGCACGGCAAACATTCCCATCAAAATCTACGACCCGTTTAGTGCCGCACGAATTGGGACGACCAGCAATTACCAGCGCGCTCAGTTTCCAACTTTCGTAGATGCGCAGGGGGTTGAAAGAACCCTTCCACTTCCGGCGGGCCGGCTCAATCAGTTTGGACTGGCGATACTGAATGCCTATCCGATGCCCAATCGCACGCCCGATGACATTTTCAACACCAACAATTTCTTCTCCCAGGGCCGGCAGGAATTCTCTAAGAATAATCTCAACTCGCGGGTTGATTACACTCGTGGTAAGCACAGCTTTTACGCCACCTACGGTTTTCAGCGGGGCCTGATTCTGACGCCGCGTTCGTGGGGAGACGACAACCAGTACAGTGGCCGAAACAAAGCCGGCGAATTTGTGGGGAACAACCAGCCGGACAACAACCCCTACTTTGCATTCGGTGACACAGTGGTGTTCACACCCACGCTGATTCTTGATGCCCGCATCGGAGTAAACCGCATCAAGAGTGACAACGAATTCAGTTCCTTTGATAACTACGACTACAACGTGTTTGGCATACCGGCGGCAATCCAGTCGATCAATGTCATTCCGGGAGTTCCGCCTGCTGTTCCAGTTGGGAGTAACGCCTTCGGAACAGTAAGCCCACTTAATTTCGGTACCTCACTGCATAAGCGCGAGAGACAAACGAATACTGACTTCAACGCCAGCATGACCTGGACGCGTGGCCGCTGGACACATAAGTTCGGCGGCACTTACCGGGTGCTGCTTTCTAACTACATAGACGTTGACGATTCAATCCAGATTCGCACCGACGCAACTTTCACTCGAAAATTCATCAACTTTGACGGCGGAACTGCCAGCCTGCCCACGACGGACGCCAGGGACAATGGCTCCGGTTTGGCTTCGATGTTATTGGGCGCCGGAACCACAGGCATAACTCCCGGGTTTGCTGTTCGGCTGGCCCTCGCTCAGAAGTACGCTGCGCTTTACAGCCAGAACGACTGGCGCATTAATAATCGCCTGACGGTTAATCTCGGCCTTCGCTGGGATGTCCAACCTGGGCCAACCGAGCGCTTCAACCACATGAGCTCAATTGACCTGAACGCGCGGGAGCCTTTGTTCAATACTCCCGGCGCTCTGGTCTATCCCGGCAACACTATCCCTCGACGAAACCTTTGGCAGACCGATTACAAAAACTTTGGTCCACGCTTTGGTATCGCCTGGCAAATGAACGATTCGATGGTGGTGCGCGGCGGCTACGGTCTGACCTATGTTCCTTCCAACACCGGATTCAACGATGGTCCCGGGTTTTATGGCGCCGGAGCGTTCACAAGTTCCGTTAGCGGCCTACCGTATGGGACCGCTCCCGCCGGCGTGGTGATTGGTCCATTCAACAGCATGACCGTTAATTCAATTATCACTCCGGTGGGGCCGAACGTTAATGACCCGCGACTTTATGGCGGCGCGCGGCGCTTTCCGCAGGATTACAAAACCGGCTATGTCCAGCAGTGGAATGCATTCGTCGAGCGGAAGTTTGGAAATAATTGGGTCGCCTCGGCGGGCTATCTCGGCTCCCACGGCAGCCGGCTGCAGGTAGTGTTCATTCCTATCAACAGCCAACAACTTGTTGACCCCGCTTTGCTCGAATCCTGGCGCGCGACTTACATCGCGACCAACGGAGTCACCAATCCGGCGACTCAGCAGATCTGTAACCCTTTCCAAACTTTGCAAACATGCAATCCGGCCACTCCCAACGCCGCGAGCGGGCCCTTGATTCCTTACGGCGCCGGCAACATCAGAAATCGCAACATCCAGCGCATAGAGTCTTTTCTTCCATACCCGCTCCAGGGAGACAACATCACTCTTTCCGCAGGTCAGTCTGATTATCATGCGATGCAGTTGCAGATAGACCGGCGTTTCGCCAGTGGGCTCCAATTCAACGCGCACTACACTTTCTCGAAACAGCTTGGCACCACTCGCTACAACGCCCAGACCAACCAGGGTTACTCCGACGGCGGCGATACAAACTATTTTCCATTCGTGCGACCAGATTTGCGCCACAACAATCGCAAGATCACAACTAACGACGCGCCGCACCGCCTGGTAGCTTCGTGGGTTTACGATCTGCCAATCGGTCGCGGTGGTTATCTCTGGAACACCCAAAACTCGGTGCTGGATACGCTCGTCGGCGGTTGGCGTCTGGGCGGATCCTTCACAGCCCAGAGCGGATTTGTTGCGGTAATCTCGGGTGGCAGCAACTCACTTAATAATCTCCCGGATCGAGTGCCGGGTGTTGATATTGAAGTACCGAAGGAGTTGCAGCGCTGGTACGACGGCAATACTACGGTGACGCTTCCCAGCGGGCGCCAGGTTAAACCCTGCGCCGGCTGCTTCTTGAAATACAACGTAGACGCATTCAGAGGTCGTACCGTGACCGGGCCCAACGGAACACCCATCGCTGATATCTTTTGGTACGGAAATGCGGCTGCGACTTATGGCGATATTCGCAGCAATCCTAATTGGAATCTCAATCTATCACTCGACAAAACAATTCGCTTTAGCGAAAAGTACTCTCTATTGCTCTCGGCTCAGGCTACCAACGCGCTGAACCACACTCAGTGGAAACCGGGAGTCAACATGGCTTTCGGAGCCACCAGCGTAGCAGCGGGTTCGGTGGGTGCGCCGCAAAACCCGAATAACTTTGGAACTTATACCAACCTGAACACCTACGACGGCCGGCAACTTGAACTTGCAGCGAAGTTCAGATTCTAAGGACCGTCTCACCGCAGTTAACCAGGGAGCTAAGCGCTTCCTCGTAGAGCAAAAGTTAATATGCCAATCGCACGGCTTGAGGCGACAAGTTATCAATCAGGGTTAACCCAGTTGGGCGCGGGATACCGGCAGGTCCCCTTAAAGTAATCCTGCCCTGCACCAGCTCTATCTATCATTGGAGGATATGCATATGTTCAGCGCAACGAGATCTTTGTTCGAGCGTTACAACCTGGTAATTTTTTGCGGAATCCTTCTGCTCGCGGCGGGTAGCCTTGCCGAGGTCAGATCGCAAACCGTTTTTGGCCGCATCTCCGGCACTGTTAAGGACTCGTCTGGCGCGGTAGTAGCCAACGCCTCCGTTTCAGCGACGAACACTGCCAACAATCTGGAACGCAAGACCACATCGGATGAAAATGGGTTCTACACGCTGACAAATCTGCCGGCCGGAATCTATGCCGTCGCCGCCGAGCAGACCAATTTTAAAAAGGCCGTTCAGGACGGCGTTAGCCTGACTGCAGACGGCCGGCTAACAGTCGATATCACGCTTGAAGCCGGCCTGGTAACCGAGACGGTGCAGGTACAGGCGTCACTCGGTGAGACGGTTAACACAACCTCGGGTGAGCTTGCACGCGTCGTCGACAAACGGCAGGTGCAGAACCTGGCGCTCAACGGGCGAAACTACATGCAGCTGGTTACCCTGGTTCCCGGCGCTGCCATCCTGGACGAAGATCAGCTGGCGCTTACCACCAGTCTGAGCATCAGCCAGGCAGCCATCAACGGCAACCGCCCCAATTACAACAGCCTGTCGGTCGATGGCGGTTTCAATATGGACTCAGGCAGCAACAACAGCCAGATTAACAACGTAGGCGTCGACTTTATCCAGGAAGTAAAGATTCAAACCTCGAACTTCTCGGCTGAATACGGGCGCAACGCCGGCGCTTCTGTAAACGTCGTGACTCGCGGCGGCGGCAACGAATACCACGGCAGTGCTTTTGAGTTTGTTCGTAACGACAGGCTTGACGCGCGCAACTTCTTCTCGGCGCCAAAAAAACCGAAACTTCGCTTCAACAACTTCGGTTGGAACTTTAATGGACCGATCAAGAAGGACAGGCTCTTCTTTTTTGTAGGTCAGGAGTACAAGCGTATTCGCCAGGATACAGCCCCTGTGCAGCGCAGTCTGCCGACGAGAGCGGAACGCAACGGCGACTTCAGTCTTCGCACCGGAACTCTTAACGTTCCGACCGGATACACTGCCATCAATCCTGCGACCGGCGCCACGGTTGCAGCCGGTCAACCAATTCCGGGTCGTCTTATAACCAATTTGAGACTCAACGGCGCACCAGTGGTCATCTCACCCAATGGGGCAGCCATTGCTAAGGTCTTCGGCGAAATGGAGAAATTGGCCGCATTCTACGTCGACACGCCGACGGCCAGCAATACGACCTTCCAGCAGCCGGGCCCGTTCAACTACCGGGAAGACAATGTGCGAATCGATTTCCGTTACAGCGAAAAGCACGCCATGTATGGCCGCTACCTCCACGATATGTATGATTTGATCGAGCCCTATGGCACCTTCATCAACTCACAATTGCCGACGATTCCGACTAATCGTCTGCGGCCGGGCTCGAGTTACCAGGTCTCTGAGACGTGGCTCATTAACCCCAAGTTGATCAACGAAGCAAAGATCAATGTCTCCTTCAATGGTCAGCGGATTCCGCCCGTAGGCGAATTCTGGAAGCGAGAGACCTATGGTTTTACATATCCACAGCTCTTCTCCGGCGGACGCTTCGATAACGGCATCCCCAACACGAGTTTCGCCGGCGGCGCGGCCTATTCCAGCTTTCAAGGTCCATCGGCTTCGTTGCTGTCACCTACTACTGACATCGCCATCACCGACAACATAACCTGGATTCACAACAACCACTCTATCAAGGGAGGCGGAACATATATTCGTAATCGCAAGGACCAGAACGGACGGTCTGGTTACACGGGCTCGCTTACTTTCAACACCAACAGGCCCGGGAGCACCGGCAACGCTTTTGCCGATGCATTGCTGGGAAACTTCAGAACGTATAACGAGGCTGACAATGACCCGATCGGTTTCTTCCGGTTTAGTCAGTACGAGGGTTACGCCATGGATAGTTGGAAAGTGAGGCCCAATCTCAGCCTGGAGTTCGGGGCGCACCTCTATCACTACATCCCGACTTACACTCAGGCTAACAACATGGCGAATTTTGATCCCAGTCTCTACGATCCTTCCAAGGCAGTGAAAATCCTGGCGAATGGAAATATAGATCCGGCCGGTGGCGGCAATCGATTCAACGGATTGATCCGCGCCGGAAGTGGCATTCCAACTGACGAAAGAGGAAGAGTAAGTACCACCGATGCGGATCTTGCTCTGATTCCAGCTGGAGCGCCTCGTGGCTTTTACCAACCCTCTACCAAGATCGGGCCGCGCTTTGGTTTTGCCTATGATCCATTCGGGGACAGCAAGACCTCGATTCGCGGAGGCTTCGGCATGTTCTACGATAAGGTTGAAGGCAACCTGATCTTTTCACAGTTGAATGTCGCGCCGTTCGTCGCCACCCCGCAGTTTGAAAACGGCAACCTGACCAACGTTTCAGGCGGCACACCTTCCGCGCTCGCACCGTTCGCTACCATCAATGCAATTAACCCTAACCTGAAGGTCTCATATTCGATGAACTTCAGCCTCGGAGTGCAACGTGAGTTGCCGCACGGCTTCTTCGCGGAGGTAACGTATGTTGGCAATCAGGGCCGGCATCTGGTCCGCCAGCCGGACCTCAACGCGATTCCCTTCGCTGCACTAGTAGCGAACCAGCCACCCGGACCGAATATCAATCTCAACGCTCTGCGTCCGTATAAAGGATTCACGGCAATCTCATTTCGTCTCTCGGACGCCAATTCAAACTACAACGGGCTGCAGTTTTATGCGGCGAAACGCAAAGGCGATCTGGAGCTGACGGCCGCTTACACCTGGTCCCACACATTGACGGACACCAGCGGTAATGGGGATGGCCTGGACGTTGGCGAGGATCCGTTTAATCGTCATTACAACTACGGCCCCGCGTCGTTTGACCGGCGCCACATTTTCGTGTCTACCTACGATTATCACCTTCCCTTCTTCCGCTCGATGAAGGGCCTGGGCGGTGCGGTGCTTGATGGTTGGGAGGTTAGTGGCATTACGCGCTTCCAAAGCGGCGCCTATTTCACCGTCTCGGCCAACACAGCGATCGGTACTCGCCGGGCAGACTACATTGGCGGTCCGGTTCTCCTGTCCAACAAGAGCAACAACGGATGGATCAACCCGCTTGCATTCGCGCCGGCGCCTCTCGGTCGCCGTGGAACTGGCGGCGTAGGGATGGTACAAGGTCCCAATTTACAAACCTGGGATTTCTCAGCGCGCAAGCAGGTTGCAATCTCTGAACGGTTCCGGCTGCGGTTGCAGGTGGATCTCTTCAACGCATTTAACCGGGCAAACTTCAGGTCGCCCGATACTGGTTTCGCTAACCTTAGCGTGGACGCCGCTGGTAACCGAATCGGGAACGGCGGGTCATCGAATGGGAACTTCGGCAAGATCACAACCGCCGGGCCCGCTCGCAATGTCCAGTTAGGCCTGAAACTGAACTTCTGAGATAGCTACCACCGATGGGTGATGGGTATTCGAGTTGATGAACGCGTGCCTTAAGCGCTCGCTCATCACTCAATACTCATCGCTCATCAGTGTTAAGGGTTCCCTAAAAATACGAACATGGTGGAAACTAAACACAGGCTCGTACTGTGCGTACTCGGTCTCTCACTTGGTTTACTGAGTAACCTCGCGATGATACAAGCGCAACGCTTAGAACCTCAGGCCGATCGATTAGAAATAGAAACCGCACGTTTAGAGGGAGCACATGCGGGGGTCCCCGGCCGGGCAATCCGGCCGGGGTGGCGGTTGCTCCCAATGGGCGGACAAGTCCGCTCTCTAAACGAAACGATTGGGAGTAAGCAATCCGGGATCGTTCAAACCGCGGATTTGCGCGCGGAAGTTAATGCATTCCTGACAAAAGAACTTGCCGCTCACGTCGGGGACATCAAAACGCTGGAGCCTCCACCCGAACGCGTCGTCGGCGCATTGACTGTCGGCGAGTTTTCCTGGGGCACGTTTATGCGCGCTGTTGCGGCCTACGCCGACACCTCGGGACAACGCGAACTGGCAGGCCGGGATCTGGCGAAGTGGGTTGGCAAGATTGGGCTCATCGAAGCGAAAGGTGGCGGTAAAGCCTTCTCCCAGCTCTATGCGGCCCAAGCGCTGCGCCATTTCGGCAGTGATCTGAAAACCAATCCGCTCTGGCAAAGTCTTAGCCCCGATGAACAGAAAGCGTGGCGGTCGTTGCTCAACCCGGAACGCTTCTATGATCCCAAAACCAACAAAGTGATTGAGCTCGCGGAGAACTACCTGGGAGTAGCAGCGCGAATTGCCAGCATTGATTATGAAATGGGGATCGCCCACGACCGCAACTTCCTGGACAAACTATTGGATCGCGCCGCGGTCCCATTCACCAGCGGGGCCATCTATGCAGACGACTCACCGCCTACGGGCCGCTACGATCGCTACTCAAATGAATATGCCCGCTACGTTTGGGAGGCGGCGGAACGTGCTGGTCGGAAAGATATTCTGGAAAAGCTGCGGCCGTCGCTGCTTCGACAAATGCGTCTTTGGTGGGATCTGGTTTCTGAAGATGGTTATGGCTACAACTGGGGGCGCAGCCAGGGCGTTGTCAGCTATCTGGACACGCCGGAGATCGCGGGATTTCTCGCTTCGCATCCCGAGTTTAGGCCGGCGCCCCTCGCGGAGATCGCAGCCCACTACTATCAGGCATGGCGGTATCTGCGACAGGATTATCGCGACAATGCGCACCTGCTTTCTCTTTTTGCTTTCGGGCGAGGCAACTACTCCTACATAAGCCTGCAACGCGAGTGGCAACAAACTACCGGGTTTTTCGGAAAGATGGCCAATTCCCATAGCCCTCTCATGAAGGCTCTTGAACGCGAAGGCGTAACATCTTTTCCCGCAGTCCCGACTTTGCCGCGAGTAGCTCGTTTCGAATTCTTCCGCAAGGACAACGAACGGCCGGCGGGCGTCTGGGTGGTTCGGCAGGGCGCTGTGCGATTCGCGCTACCGATCACGACCGGACCAAAACCGGGAGTGGCTGATTATCTGCCTGTGCCGTATGGCTTACCCGGCTTCTCTGCCCCGGTGGAGCAGGTCTATCCCGCGCTTACGGCTTTTGTCGAACTCGAGGACGGGCGAACTATCGTGGCGACCGACGGCGCGGATCAAATCGAACCATCGCTTGATAACCAATCGTTGCGGCTGCGTTGGAATCGCTGGGCGCTGGTGGGTGCGCGTGCTGGTGAACTTGTCGATGTGGGATTGACCAGCGAAGTCGTCTGGCGTATCACCCGGAACACCTTAACTCGCGAGGAAACAATATCGGCCAACAAGCCCCTGAGAATTCGAAGCTGGCGACTCGCCGTTCCCACGACCTATGAACACGTCGAAACTGTTTTCAACAACAAGACGCGCACTGATCGTTTCACATCAAATGACGGGAGTCTGAGGGTCAGCATGGTCCACGCGAGTTTTCCAATGACCACAGAAATATTTGCCGCCGGCAACAGCGCGTTAGGCCGCGGAGTTAAGGGTGCAATCCCGCTGCACGCCGTCTTCGCATCGCACAACCTGACGGTGCGACCCGGCAATCCAATGTCCGACATGCTTCAGCTTGTCGTCGAGATTCGCAACACTCAGCAATGATGTTACCCGTATCGTCTTACATTGAAAGTTCCCAAGCTAGACGACAAGTTGAAGCATGTCGGACATGATCAGCGCTTTTAAACATTAAGGGAGATAATTCTTATGGCCCAGGAACTCGCTCTATACAACATTACGCCCGAGACGTGCTTTGTCCCCGCTACACATAAAGGCAAAGGCAGGTGGACCGCAGTAGCCCCCGGCGCTACCGCCGCTCGTTATCTGCATTATGGTCGCATCAGCCTCGAGGCGGGTGACGCTGCGATTAGTTTTGAGAACCACGACCACGAAACCGGGCTGATCTGCCTGAAGGGGTTAGCCAAGGTCTCGACGGGCGGAGAAACCTTCCAGCTCTTACGCTACGATTCGATATACATCCCGCGTGACTCGCGTGTGGAAGTTGAACCGAGCGGACCGGAAGGTTGCGATCTCGCCGAAATCTCCGCACCCGTTGCCAATCACTATCCGCTCACGTTCGTAGCGTTTGCCGACGTCCGGGAGAATCCCAAACTGCACATGACGGCGGGCAAGCCGCCCGCTGAACGAGATTTGAACGTCCTGCTCGGCGCCAATATTGAGGCCGGACGAATCATGGCCGGCGTCACTTTCTCAAGCCCGGGCAATTGGACCTCATGGCCCCCACACGAGCATGGACGGATGCTGGAGGAGGCTTATCTCTACATCGATATGCCGGCGCCGGCCTTCGGGGTTCAGTTTGTCTACACCAATCCCGAAAAACCGGAGCTGGTGCAGGTCGTCCGTGAAGGTGACTGCGTCGTAATGCCGAAAGGCTATCATCCAAATGTGGCGGCGCCCGGCGGTCAGATAAATTTTTTATGGATGATGGCGGCGATGCGTGAGGGCGAAGATCGGCAGTTTGGCGTTGTCAATGTACAGCCTGAATACGACACAGGCGTAACCGGCCTCGAAGGGGCGCGAGGAAAATAATCAATGTCTACTATTTCCCCAGACGAACCCCAAACAGCAGCGCCGGATCCAATCGGCCGCGCCCAACATGTTAACTGGTCCAGCGTTCCAGTGGAGCGAATAGCTGAAGGAATAGAGCGGCAGATGGTAGTAGGCGAGAACCTGATGATCTGTCGCTTCCGCTTTGCGCCTTTTCTCGTCACGCCGGAACATGACCACCCGCATGAGCAGATGTCGATCGTGGTGAGCGGGCGCGTGCGTTTCTTCGTTGAAGGCATTGAGCGCATAGCTTCCCCGGGTGACGTGCTCCACTTCCCGCCTAATTGCTGGCATGGAGCCACAATGATGGACGAGGAAGTCATCTTGATCGACATCTTCACTCCGGTACGCGAAGACTTTCTCAAAAACTAGACTTGTTACAGGTGTATAGAGTACAAGCTTTAGCTTGCGTGTTTGCGCAGTTGCAACCTAAAGGTAATGATCCTTGATTCATTCAAGCTAAACGGCAAAGTCGCACTGGTGACGGGCGCGTCCGCGGGACTGGGCGCGGCGATCGCAGTCGCTCTCGCGGAAGCTGGAGCTGACGTGGCAGCCCACGGAAACTCGCGCCCGCCGGCCGCCACCTGCAAACTAATCGAGCGCACCGGGCGTCGAGCCTTGCCCGTGTTGGGAAATCTCGCCGACAAAGCCGTTCCCGCGCAGCTCGTCTCGCAAACCCTGGCTCACTTTGGACAGCTGGACATTCTCATCAACAACGCAGGCACGATCCGCCGCGCGCCGGCAGTCGATTACTCTGAAGAAGATTGGACCACGGTCATCGAGGTCAACCTCTCGAGTGTCTTTCGCCTGTCTCAGTTGGCCGGCAGGCACATGATAGAACGCGGTAGCGGCAAAATCGTCAATATAGCCTCGCTGCTCTCGTTTCAGGGCGGTGTTAACGTGCCCGCATACTCAGCTTCAAAAGGCGGTGTCGCTCAGTTGACCAAAGCGCTTGCCAACGAGTGGGCAAAACACGGTATCAACGTGAACGCCATTGCTCCCGGCTACATGAAGACCGACAATACCGCCGCGTTGCAGGCTGACGAGACGCGCAATCGCCAGATACTGGAACGCATCCCGGCCGGACGCTGGGGCGAACCGCAGGACCTGGCTGGACCGGCCGTGTTTCTTTCATCCGCAGCGAGCGACTATTTGCACGGTCATGTTTTGGTAGTTGACGGCGGGTGGATGGGACGGTAGAACAGGAGGCAGTAAGCAGAAGGCAGTAGGCAGCAATCGCCATAGGTCCTATTGGTCTTATGGGTCCTATCTTGAACGTTATGCTAAAGATCAAATCGAAAACCGATTGCCGCTGGGATTGCGTCTCTCTCGGCGAGGTGATGCTGCGTCTCGATCCGGGCGATGAGCGCATTCACACCACCCGTTCATTCAAGGTTTGGGAAGGCGGCGGAGAATACAATGTCGCACGCGGACTAAAGCGTTGCTTTGGCCTTGACACCGCGATTGTTACCGCGCTGGCTGATAATCCGGTCGGGCGTTTAGTGCAGGATTTGATGTATCAGGGCGGAGTGGACCAATCCCATGTGAAGTGGGTCAAGTATGACGGCGTGGGCCGATCTGTACGCAATGGCTTAAATTTTACGGAACGCGGATACGGCATTCGCGCGGCGCTCGGCTGCTCTGATCGCGGTCACACAGCCGTTTCACAACTTCAGTCAGGAGACGTCGACTGGAAAGAGATCTTTGGCGCTGAGGGCTCGCGTTGGTTTCACACCGGCGGCATCTTCGCCGCCCTTTCAGCAAGCACTCCGCTAATAGCCAAAGAATCAATGCAGGCCGCGAAAGAAGCAGGAACTATTATCTCCTACGATTTGAACTACCGCCCTTCCCTCTGGCAGGCCATCGGTGGACAGGCGAAGGCTCGTGAAGTGAACCGGGAACTGGCGCCCTTAGTGGATGTGATGATTGGCAACGAAGAGGACTTCACCGCGGCCCTCGGTTTTGAAGTTGAAGGTATGGATGAACATCACTCCAAACTTGACGTGGCCAACTTTCGGCGCATGATCGAACGCGCGGTTGCAGAGTTTCCAAACTTGAAGGTGGTGGCTACGACCCTGCGACATGCAAAGACAGCGACACGTAACGACTGGGGTGCAGTCTGCTACGCAGAAGGCCAGCTTCATCAGGCGACGCCGCGGGAAGATCTGGAAATCTACGACCGTGTAGGCGGCGGCGATTCGTTTGCTTCGGGCTTAATCTACGGCTTTTTGAACGATCAAGGACCGCAGTGGGCTGTCGAATGCGGCGCCGCGCACGGTGCGCTGGCAATGACTACTCCGGGAGATACGACCATGGTCACGCTTTCGGAAGTGGAGCGTGTGATGAAGGGGGGCACGGCGCGCGTGGCGCGCTAGATTCAGATGGAAAAAGTTTGGGTTCTTAAGCGCATCGAAGAGGTGGGGGTAGTTCCCGTCGTGCGGGCTACGTCCAGCGAGGAAGCAATCGCTGTTGCCGAAGTCATCCGCGAAGGCGGGATACCCATTGTGGAGATCACGATGACAGTTCCCGGCGCTATCAACGTAATCGCCGAACTGAGCAAGCGCTATGGTGACGAAGTTCTGGTGGGGGCCGGCACAGTGCTCGATCCTGAAACGGCCCGGTCCTGCATTGCAGCCGGCGCGCAGTTCATCATCAGTCCAGCACTAAACATTCCGACCATTGAATTATGCAAGTTGCAAAGAATAGCCATCTTCCCCGGGGCCCTAACGCCGACCGAAGTTGTCACCGCATGGGATGCGGGCGCCGACGCGGTCAAAGTTTTCCCTTGCAGCGCCATGGGCGGCCCCAGTTACTTGCGGGCACTTAAAGCGCCACTCCCTGAAATAAAGTTGGTTCCTACCGGCGGTGTGTCCCTCGCAACCGCGAAAGATTTTATTGCCGCCGGCGCCTGGGCTCTCGGAGTCGGCGCAGACCTGGTTAATACAAAAGCCATCCAGTCGGGCGCGCGCGAATCCGTCGTGGCCGCGGCGCGCGGCTATGTAGCGGCCGTGCGTGAAGCGCGTGCCGCAATGTAGGAAGTCTAATAGGTCCTCTAGGTCCTATAGTCACTTAAGGAGAAATCATGAAACGTAATGCTTCAGCGGTTTGGAAGGGCGGACTCAAAGACGGCAAAGGAACTATTTCGACTGATAGCGGCGTTCTCTCCAATACTCAATACTCATTCAGTACCAGATTTGAAGATGGCCAGGGCACAAACCCGGAGGAGCTAATTGCCGCAGCTCATGCCGGATGTTTCTCTATGGCGCTATCAGGACAACTTGGTAACGCCGGGCTGACAGCGGACAGTATTAATACCACCGCCTCAGTCACCCTCGAGAAAACTGATGCTGGATTCACCATCACAAAGGTACATCTTGATGTAACGGCGAAAATCCCCGGGGCCAGCAACGAGGCTTTTGAAACGGCGGCAAATAATGCGAAAGCCGGCTGTCCAGTCTCGCGGCTTCTGAAGGCCGAAATAACCATGGACGCAAAGCTCGAGGCGTAAAACCGACGGCCGACGGTTGACCGATGACCGCAGTCGTCCGTCATCGGTCGTCGGTCGTCCGTCATCGGTCGTTGATCAATCAAAATGAGTACCGAGATCTACACACCGACGGTAGTGGGCCAGGGTTCGCCGGATCTTGATCTGTCGAACACGGACTTGCGAACCATCGTCGAGACGGCACTCAAAGACATAAAACCCGGCGCCCGCGTACTTGCGATCATTCCGGACAAGACTCGCGACGACAACACGGACATTCTCTTTCCCATCGCCGCCGAATTTCTAGCGCAGCGAAACGTCGGCCAATTCGACGCCCTGGTTGCCCAGGGCACTCATCCACCGATGACCGAAACGCAGAAGCGCGCCAAGATTGGATCCGGCAATGCCGGGCTTCCGGGCCTCGACCGAATATTCGATCATCAGTGGGATCGGTCTGATCAACTTGTGACCCTGGGTGAATTAAATGCCGATCAAGTCAGGACCTTAACCGGGGGACTAATTGAGGAAGCGGTTGACGTAAGACTCAATGCCCTGCTTGGCCCCGGCATCTACGACACGGTGTTGGTCTTTGGCGCCACGGTGCCGCACGAAGTTGCAGGCTTTGCCGGAGGCGCCAAATACTTTTTCCCCGGAGTGGCTGGGCCAGAGTTGACTCACATGACCCACTGGCTCGGCGCGCTGGCGACGATTGAAGAGGTCATTGGCCGGGTTGAGACGCCAACCCGACACATGATCGAAGCAGCCGCCGCCCTGGTTCCGGCCGAGATCATTTCATTCACCTCGGTATCCACCCGAGCTGGTGATCGGCTGCGGACGCACGCACTGTTCGCCGGGGACATCAAAGAAGCGCTTCGTAGCGCCGCCGGCGTCAGCGAACACGTGCACATCAAATACACGGGCCGCAGATATGGCCGGGTGGTGGCGCTGCTCGACGAGCATTACGATGAGCTCTGGGTTGGCGGCAAGGCCAGTTACAAGCTCGGCAGCATTATCGAAGAGGGGGGCGAATTGATCATCTACGCACCTCACTTGAACACGCTCTCGACCACACACGGCCGGCTAATTGAGAAATATGGTTATGCACCGCTGGAAACTGTGCGGGAGATGGTGGCTTACTCTGACGAACTGCGCGCGAACCTGTGTATCGCTGCGCATCTCGCGCACGTCAGCTATGCCAGCTCGCGTAATGCCGACGGCAAGATCATCCCGCGTTATCGGATTACGCTCGCATCGGCAGTGACAGAAGAAGTTTGCCGCCGCGTCAATCTTGGCTATCTGGATCCGCGGAGCTTCAGACGAGAAGACTATGAAGGTGACCCAAACACCTTCGTCGTGGAAAATGCAGGCAGAGATCTTTACCTGGTGAACCACCGAGCAGGCGAATAACGGTTGGACAGGATTTACACGATTTACAAGATATATTCGTTCCTTCAGCCATCGGCCTCTGAAAGTCTTACCTCTTCCTTTTCAGCGCGGCAGCGATTGCCTTTTCGGCCAGCGGATTCATTACCAGATAGCCCTGTGGGTTCGGGTGAAGGCCGTCGTTGCTCAGTTCATCCTTCAAAAACCCCTTATCGTCAACCATCGCGGAGTAGTAGTCGAGATAAGTGAGCTTATTCTCGGCCACGTATCTTTTCATCCACTCATTAAGGGCCTTGATCTGCTCCGGCGGCCGGCGGGTTGTCTGATTGCGCACCTGTCCGTCGGCGGTCTTTTCGTAGTCACTGACGGGAAGCAAAGAGGCCAGGACCACGCGAATGCCGTGAGCACGAGCCAACTCAGCAATGGAGGCGAGATTGTCTTCGATCGCCTGAAGAGTCATTGGTCCAGTGTTGCCGGCAATGTCGTTGGTGCCGGCGAGTATCACCACCACTTCCGGCTTTAAGGCAATGACATCTGGCCGAAAACGAATGAGCATCTGCGGCGTGGTTTGTCCGCTAATGCCGCGATTCACATAGGGCTTGCCGGGAAAGAATCCACCGTTCGCGGAATTATGCCAGCCGTCGGTGATCGAATCGCCAAGAAAGACGACGCGTTTCTCCTTCTTCTCGGGAGCCACGGTCTTAGAGTTCTCGTCACGATAACGCGCCAGCGCGGGCCAGTCTCTTAGACGGGTCTCAAGTCGCGTCACATTGGCCTTTGCCTGTGTGCACTCGTCTGGCGACGGTGACGGCGATGGTGCGGCTGCCTGGCCTGCACATTCCGCTGCAGCAAATGCAAAACAGATCAAAAAGGCGAAACTAACCAGAATCTTTTTTCTCGGCAATCCATCCATGTTGTTAAGACTAACCTCCTAAGTTTTGTCGTCACATCCTGATCTCAAGTCTCTGTGCATCCTCCGTGTTCTCTGTGTCTCTGTGGTGATTAGGCGCTGATAACACTCACCACAGAGGCACAGAGTACACAAAGGATGCACAGAGAAGACCCCGCTACCCATTTTTCTGACTGGTCTCACCCGTGCCAATCGCGGCTTGCATAACAGACTCCGGAGTCCACTGGTCAATAGGGCGCGCCTCAGAAAGGCGCCCGCGACTCATCACCGCGAGACGATCACACATGCCGAAGAGTTCCGGCAAATAAGAACTCACCATCAGGATGCCCTTGTTCGCCGCGGCACAGCGAGCGATGGTTTCGTACACCTGCACCTTGCTGCCGATATCAATGCCGCGGGTCGGTTCATCGAGCAGCAACACATCAGCTTCCTGGTGCAGCAAACGGGCCAGGGCCACCTTTTGCTGGTTGCCGCCGGATAGAGTCTTGACCGCCTGCGCAACACTGCGGGCCTTCACGCCCAGTGCTTTTATCTGTGCCTGCGTTTGTTCACGCTGACGCGCAAGGTTGAGCCAGCCGCGGCGCGAACATGAAGAGAAACGAGTCACCGTAACATTGTCAGCCACCGAAAGAGTGATGCCGAGTCCTTCACCCTTGCGATCTTCGCTCAGGTAGCCGAGTCCCTGGAATAAACGCATTACCGGAGCACCACCGCGCGCGGTAGACGCTTTCCCTTTGAGAACGATGGTCCCTGACTGCGCTTCGTCGAGACCGAAAATAGCCCGTACCAGTTGCGTCCGTCCGGAGCCCATCAGACCGGCAACGCCAAGAATCTCGCCCCGATGCAACGCAAAACTCGCGCTTTGCAAACTTGGCGGCGCCGCCAGATCTTTAACTTCGAGGATCGTGTTTGGCTCCTCAGTGTCTGCCTGGCCGCCAATATCGACGTGGCCTTCAACCTGCCGGCGCGGAAAAAGATTCTCAACCGGCCGCCCCACCATTTGCGTAATCAACTCTTCATCGCTCGTAGAGGCAATGGCTCCGGTGGCCACACTCTTTCCGTCTCGCAGCACCGTAAAGCTGTCGGCAATCTCGCGCACCTCTTCAAGAAAATGGCTGATGTAAATCACGCTGAGCCCTTCGCTACGCAACTTCCGAATGAGGCCAAACAGCCGCTTCACATCTTCTCGTTGCAAACTGCTGGTGGGTTCATCCATCAGAATAATCCGGGCGCGGGCAGCAATTGAGCGGCAGATTTCGACTATTTGCCGCGCGGCTACAGATAACGCCGCCACCTTTGTTTCCGGACGAATCTCCGGATGCGGAAAAGTCTCGAGCACCTCCAGCGTGCGGGCGTGGAGTCGCTTGCGGTTGAGCCACCCAGCCCGGGCCGGCTCGATACCCATCATGATGTTCTCGGCAACTGAAAGATGAGGACACAAGGAGAGTTCCTGATGGATAAGGGCAATGCCACGATGACGAGCGTCGAGCGGCGTGGAAGGAATGTAAGGGTGTCCTTCAATTTCCATTTCACCCCGGTCGGGTCGCATCGCACCGGCCAGCACGTTCATCAGCGTGCTCTTGCCCGCGCCATTCTCGCCAATCAGCGCGTGCACTTCGCCCTCGCGCAACTTAAGACTGACGCCATCAAGCGCCACTGTAGGGCCAAATCGTTTCTCGACGTTGGAAAGAGAGAGGGATGTCATCTGAGTTGTTTAGCGCTTCTGCGAGCTGATTCTTTGAAATCCGATTTTCCATTTATCATTTGACATTTCTCATTTGTCATTGCCGGAATTCACCTTCGATCGGCGACGTCAATGGCCTCGCACCAACCGCGCATCGTTTAGAAAGCGGACTTGTCCGCCTCGTGGGGGGCACAAGTGCCCTTTCTAAACAGAAGGGAGGTCTTTCCTCCAATGACAAATGAGAAATGTCAAATGATATATGGAAAATCAGATTTGACCAGGCTAACTAAATACCTACCTGCTCACTGCTTACTGCCTCCCGTTATTCTTCCACGCCGCCCCACCTGGAAACTCATAACTATCCAACGAAGCAGGTTTCATCTCTATGCTGTAGCCCGGGGCGAGCGGCGGCATGTAGCGATCGCCTTTCATTACTACGGGAGTGACGAAGTGATTGTGCAGGTGGTCCACATACTCCAGCACGCGATTTTCGAGCGAACCACTCACCGCAATGTAATCAAAGATGGAAAGGTGCTGCACATACTCGCAAAGACCGACTCCGCCTGCATGCGGGCAGACCGGCACACCAAACTTGGCGGCCATCAACAACACCGCCAGCACCTCGTTGACTCCACCCAAACGGCAGCTATCTATCTGGCAGAAGTTTATCGCACCGGCCTGGAGTAATTGCTTGAACATCACGCGGCTATGACAGTGTTCACCAGTAGCCACGCCCACCGGCGCAACCGAACGGGCAATCGTCGCATGGCCCAGCACGTCGTCGGGAGAGGTTGGTTCCTCGATCCAGTGCGGACGAAACACAGATAACTCTTTGATACATCGAATGGCTTCGCCGACATCCCAGACCTGATTCGCGTCCATCATCAAAGTCCGGTCCCAACCAATCTCTTCGCGAATAATCTCTGCCCGCCGCATGTCTTCCAGCAGATCGCGTCCGACCTTCATCTTGAAGTGGGTCCACCCCTGGGCCAATCCCTCGCGCACGAGGCTGCGCAGCTTTCCATCGGAGTAACCGAGCCAGCCGGCCGAAGTCGTGTAAGCCGGATAACCAGTCTCGAGCATTTCTCGCTCCCGCGTCGCCCTGGTCGGGCTAAGCCGGCGTAGTATCTCGAGGGCTTCATCAGGCGTTAGGACATCAGTGATGTAACTGAAAGGAACGCACGCGACGATTTGCTCTGGCGTCATATCCGCCAGCAACTTCCAAAGTGGTTTGCCCTCAACCTTGGCATATAGATCCCAAACGGCGTTGACGACGGCAGCGGTAGCGAGGTGGATAACTCCCTTCTCGGGCCCGACCCAGCGCAGTTGAGAGTCGCCGGTCATGGAATTCCAGAAGGCTCCCATATCTGAGGCAATACATTCGATGGTGCGGCCGGCTACCAGGGACTTCAGCGAATGGATCGCGGCGACGCAGAGCTCATTGCCGCGGCCAATGGTAAAAGTCAGTCCATGCCCTTCAAGTCCCGCCGGGTTGTCTGTCTGCAGGACAACGTAGGCGGCTGAGTAATCAGGGTCCGGACTCATCGCATCCGAACCGGCATGTGAGACTGAAGTCGGAAAGCGAATGTCGCGGACGATGATATCTGTGATCTTCGTTGGCATGTTCTCTAACCTATTAACGTTTCCCCGTTTAACCACTCACGCCTTTGTGCGATCTCTGTGAACTCTGTGTCTCTGTGGTGGATTTACCGAGAGAAACGCTCACCACAGAGACACAGAGGACACTGAGGTTGCACAGAGAAAAAGACAAGTCACGCGGTTGCGCGTGAGGTTCGCCAGCGATCAATCGCCACGGCAACAACAATTATTGCTCCGATAATGATCTCCTGAATGTAATTGGGCCAGCCAATCTGCTGGCATCCGTTTCGCAGAAAAGCCATGATTAGCGCACCTATCAGGGCCCCGAAGATGCTGCCTTCGCCACCACTCAAACTGCCGCCTCCAATGACCACGGCCGCAATAATGTCGAGTTCAGAACCGGCGGCCACAGTCGGATCGCCTTGCCGCAATCGCGACATTTGCATCACACCAGCGAGACCAAACAACAGCCCTGCCAATCCGTAAATCCAGATCTTTAATCGATCTGTCGAAATACCACAGGCTCGAGCAGCCAGCTCGTTTGAGCCAAGCGCAAACACGCGCCGGCCAAAGACTGTGTTTCGCAGCACAATCGCCGCCAGGATCGCCAACACGATTGTCACCCACACGCCCGGTGCAACCAGCAGCCAGGCAGGCTTGGGAAACGTCACCAACAAATCGTTGACCCAGGTCTCGGGCACGTTGACTGTTTGCTGGCCGGCAAACCACTTGGCTGTTCCGCGAGCGATGCCAAGCATTCCGAGCGTCGCGATAAACGGCACCACTTTCAGCCGGGTAATCAAGAGGCCGTTAATAACACCGACGAAACCTCCCATCAGAATTCCTGCCGCAACCGCAGTGATGGGCGATAGACCGTGATTTAGTCCAAGCGCCGTCAATACGCCGGTAAGGGCGATCACAGACCCGACTGAGAGATCGATTCCGCCGCTGATGATGATCAGGGTCATGCCGATCGCGCCGATTGCGACAATTACCGTCTGGGCGAGCACGATCCGCAAATTAAAAGGAGACAAATACCGCGACGGCGACTCCATCAAAACGGAAAAGATCAGAATAACCAGGGCCAGACCGAGTATTGGACCAACCCAGTTGAGCCACTTCTGAATCGAGCCCGAGAGCTGCCACGTACGATTTTGTCTGACTTCAGCAACCATATGATTTGTTCTGAGTTCATGTCAGAACCACCTGCGTTAGCGGGTGGATCCTAACGGTCAACCTTGAGTGAACAATAGCCACCCGCTAACGCAGGTGGTTCTGACATGAATTATCACTTCAAATACTGGTCCAATGGCGGATGCAGCAGCGTCTGTATCTCCGGCGCATTCATGTTCTCGGGGGTCACCATCGTCACGCCCGTGTCAATTCGCTTCTCGATCGGTCTACCCTGTAAATGCTCGACCATCGTGCGCACGCCGAGATACCCCATGTTGAAGGGATTCTGTACGACGATGCCGTGCAACTGTTTATTGCGCATCGCCTCGGTAAAGGTCTCGCTCGTATCAAAACCGATGAACGTCACCTTCCCTGCTTTGCCAATATCCTGCAGCGCCAGCAGCATTCCGGCGGTGGAAGACTCGTTGGGAGTAAAGATTCCCTGCACCTGATCAGCAAAGCGATTGAGCAGGTTTTCTGAAGCACGCTTCGCAGTGTCGCGGGTTGCACCGGCATACTGATCTCCGGAAATCAACTCAATCCCGGGAAACTTTTTCAGTCCCTCAACAAATCCGTCTTCGCGATCCTGGGTTGAGGCCGAGCCTTCCTGATAGCGCAACAACAACACTTTGCCTTTCCCGCCGAGCAATTCGCCCATTCTTTCAGCTGCCAAACTTCCTCCTTTGCGATTGTCCGTCGCGACAAAACTAACGATGTTGTCTGACTCGAGGGCCGAATCGATAATCACGGTGGGCACGCCCGCGCGCTTCGCCTCTTCGACGGGACGAACCAACGCGCGATTGTCCAGCGGCGCCAGCACGATGCCATTCACGCCCTGCGAGCTGAACCCTTCCACCACCTGGATTTGCTGCTCGCGATCGTCCTCGCGCAAGGGGCCTTTCCAAATTACTTCTACCGGAGTGCCCTGGGCCGAAAATTCGCCCGCCGCTTTGAGACTGCCGGCATGAATGCTCTTCCAAAACTCGTGCGTTGTGCCCTTCGGGATGACTGCGATCGTCAGCTTCTTCTTACCGTCTGTTCCGGGTGTTCCTGGTTTGGTACAGCTCAAGGCGATAATTGCAGTCAGGACAACTAACAGCGTCAGGGTCGTTCTCATGTTTTCCTCCCAGGCCTTTCCTCTCAGGTTTTTAGGCAGTCTTACTAACGCGCTCGACGGCCGCATTACGGATCAAGCTGCCAAGCGTACCGATCTTTTCAATTTCAACTTCCATTTCATCACCGTGCTTCAGGAACACCGGCGGCTTGCGCGCAAAACCAACACCCGGCGGTGTCCCGGTGGCAATCACATCACCGGGTTCCAGGGTAATTGTTTCCGACAAAAATGCGATTAACTCCGGCACCCCGAAGATTAGTTGATCTGTATTCGAGTCCTGCATGGTTTTCCCGTTCAGCCGCAACTTGATTGAAAGCTTATGCGGATCGGGGATTTTGTCTGTGGTTACGATGAACGGACCCATCGGTGCAAACGTGTCGCAGGACTTGCCGCGTTGCCACTGGCCATCAGCAAACTGAAAATCGCGGGCGCTGACATCGTTGAAGGCGGTGTAGCCGAGAACATACTCGAGGGCGCTATTCGCGCTGACATTTTTTGCCCGCCTCCCGATGACAACCGCGAGCTCCGCCTCATAGTCCACCTGTTGACTGGTGGCCGGCAGGACCACGGCCTCACCCGGAGCAATCACTGACGTGGCAAATTTCGAAAACACCACCGGTCGTTCCGGAATCGCCATATTACTTTCGGCCGCATGGTCCCGGTAGTTGAGTCCAATGCAGATAACCTTTCCTGGGCGAGGCACCGGAGCCAGCCAGTAAGCATCAGACCGTTTCGTCAACCAGCCCTTCTGCGTTGCCTCGACAATGGCACTCGAATCGCCCGCCAGCGCATCATATGTTTCGCGCGATTTCTGAAACCACGGGGCATCCATGTCGAGCCAGGCCAAAGGATTCGCCGGCGGTTTCGGTCCCTCAAAGATGCGCTCAAAATTCAACAGATATTCGCTGTCTAAAAGAGCTCCAACCCGCGGGGGTTGCCAGCCATCCGGCTCGTGGGTAGTAAAGGTTATGATCTGCATCGTTGATTCAGTGCTTCCAGCGGCCCGAGAACAGAGGACCAGATTTTCCATATGTCATTTGACATTGGCGGATTCAATTTAGAAGTGCAACAGAACATTATTGCTCTTCGCCCCATTAGGGGCGAGATGTTTATAGAACACGCGACCTCCAAAAGATTTTTCCTCGCTCCAGCGGAGCGAAACATAAGCCGGCCGCGACGTACCATTGGCGGAAACATTGCGCTCCGCTGGAGCGCGAGTTATCGAGTTAGTAGCACTATCTATAAACATCTCGCTCCTCTGGAGCGAAAAATACGGCAACAAAATGACGCTGATAACTGATTCCGCCGTTGCACCTGAAAGTTGAATTCACTATTTCTCATTTGTCCATTTGAAGACATCGGCTCGAACTCAAACTCATGAGGCGTCCCAAACGAAGCGCCTTCGTTTGCAATGACAAATGAGAAATGTCAAATGAAATATGGAAAATCTGATCTCATCTGTTCGACCTCTGACCTCTGACTTCTGATCTCTGATCTCTGATCTCCGGTCCTTCGTTCACAATAACGTGCAACTCCTGTGGCCCATGAACGCCGATGGCCAGCGTCAATTCAATGTCGGCCGTACGCGAGGGACCGGTAACGAGAGTGACCGTCGGACTCAAGGCGCTGCCTCGTCCCATGGCCGCCAATGCCTCGCCCAATGTCAGACATATATCAGCGGCATCAACAATTGCGATGTGTACCGGCGGAACCAAAGACACCAATCGATGTCTCTCCTGCTCCGACTCGAGCACCAGGGTTCCGGTCTCGGCTATAGCCGCCTGTACTGTGCTTACGCCCAGGTCGTAGTCAAACAATTCAGCAGCACCTGGCGAGGTGGCGATCTCTTCAACCTCTACGTTCAATTGCCGCATCAAGCCTTTGAGCGCAGGACTATCCGACAAAGCGATGCGCCGCGCGCGTAACCGTGTCTTTTGCAAATCGGAGATGATGCGGGTCAGTGCGGCGATCACCTCAGCTTCGTTACGCGCTACGACCGGATGTCCGCCCACTGCCCTCAGATTTTCGCTAAACATCTCGACCAGCGACGCGGAAGTGCCATTGGACGGCGCAGGCTTCACATCCAGCCCAGCTGCCCTGGGTTCCACCTCGTGTACGCCTTCCGCGTGCACGGCATCGTAGGGTGCACTGGCCGCGAGATGCTGACGAATGGACCCAAGAATTGCTTCACGGGCGGAATTATTTCGTTCGTGTTCCATCATTTCCTAAACCGTCAACTTCACCAGCGTGCAACTCCTTAGAGTGGCATATCAGCAAAGGTCAATGCGGTTGATCGCGCTGTCGATCCTCGGCCAGACCGTCACGCCAAAGTTCGCGAAATGAGCGCTGTGCTATCGGTCGCATGTCCCGGGCTCGGGTCCAGGCTCCGAGCGGCGGGGCCAGACGCGAAAACGTGGCGCCAACTTTTCCGATCCGGCCATCGCGCATGACCAGGCGCTGAAACAAACGCCCGGCCTTCCCATTCCACTCATACAGTCCCGGGCTCCCCATCATGAGAGCAAAGAGCTTGAACGCCACTCCCTCCATCTTGTGCTTCTTAATCCCGCTTCGTGCCACGGCCTCGTCTTGATCTCTTCCTTCCCTCGCTACCTCGAGTCCAGGCTCTCTGCCTACTGCTTTCTGCCTACTGCCTTCTGCTTTTTGGCCTTCAGTTATCTCGGCACGCAGATGCAGCAACAGTTCCGGTATGTCTATCTTCACCGGACACACTTCACGGCACGCGCCACATAGACTCGACGCATAAGGCAACTGCGCTGCCTTACCCAATCCGATGAGTTGCGGAGTAATGACTGCTCCGATTGGACCCGGATACACCGAACCATAAGCATGTCCGCCAATCTGCTGGTAAACCGGGCAGGCATTGAGGCAGGCGCCGCAACGAATACAAGCCAGCGACTGGCGCGTCACCGGATGCGCCAGCATGCGCGAGCGCCCGTTATCGAGCAACACGATGTGCAACTCTTCAGGGCCTTCGTCTGACTGCTTGCGTTTGGTGCCGGTGATAATCGATTGGTAGGTGGTTAACTGCTGGCCCGTCCCGGATCTCGGAAGCAGCTTCAAGAAAACGTCGAGGTCGGCGAAACGAGGGAGAATCTTTTCAATCCCCATTACCGCGATATGCACTTTCGGCAAACTCGTCGTCAAACGCACATTGCCTTCGTTCTCCAGGATCAGAATTGTTCCGGTTTCAGCCACACCGAAGTTGACGCCGCTGATGCCGATGTCAGCCGCTGCGAAGCGCTGCCGCAACACGCCACGCGCCACGCTCGTCAACCGGTCGACATCATCGGTTGGTTCAATACCCAGCTTCTCAGTGAATAACTCGGCAATCTGTCTTTTAGTTTTGTGAATCGCGGGAACGATGATGTGCGAAGGCGCTTCACCGGCAAGCTGGATGATGTATTCGCCGAGGTCTGTCTCAATCACCTCCAGCCCATGCCTTTCCAGTTCTACATTCAGGTGAATCTCTTCGGTCACCATGCTTTTGCTCTTAACGATCTTGAGAGCGTTATGCTCATTTGCCAGCCGGCAGACAATCTGGTTGGCCTCCTCTGCATCGCGGGCCCAATGCACCTGGGCGCCGCAGCTCTCCGCGTTACTTACAAACTCCGCGAGATATCTATCGAGATTGAGCAGCACTAGGTCTTTGATGGCCCGGGCCTCGGTCCGCAATTCCTGCCAATTCTGTAAACCGTTGGCTGCTGCCAGTCGCCGCGTGCCAAACAGAGACGTCGCGTTGCGCAAGGCGCCGCGCAATTGCACGTCACCCAGCGCCGCCCGCGCGTTAGCATCAAAAGTCTCTGTAGTTAAATGCGACATACTTAATCAAGGGAAATGGTCTTTGGTCTTTGGATTTACTGTATTCGATCTTCAGAGTGAAGTTAGTACAAAGCTCAAATAACAAAGTGCAAAGACCAAAGTCCAAAGTCCAAAGTCCAAAGCCCCAAGACCTAAGCCCCCTATTGGGAAGCTAACAATTCCGCCAAATGCATGGCTCGCACGCTCGATCCCTTGCGCGAGAGACGTCCACCGATCTGCATCAAGCAGCTTGCATCGCCACTCACCACCGCCGTCACTCCCGCCCGCTCAATCGCTTCAATCTTCTGATCCAGAATTGCTACGGAGATCTCCGGATATTTCACCGAAAACGTGCCGCCGAACCCACAGCAACTATCGGCGTTCTCCAGTTCTACAAACTCCGCGTCCCGGACCTGTGCGATTAAGCGTCGCGGTTCTGCATGAACATTTAGATCGCGCAGGGCGTGACAAGCATCATGCCAGGTCACCCGGCCGGGCCAACGCGCTCCGACGTCCTCAATCTTTAATACCCGAACGAGAAACGAACTCAACTCAAACGTTCGCTCGGCGAGTGCACGCGCGCGTTGGCGCCAACCTTCATCGTCCGGAAAGAGCGCCGCGTAATGATGAACCATCGCTGTGCACGAACCCGATGGGCTAACAATCGCTTCCGCCTGGCTCTCCTCGCAAAGCTCAATGAACCGCTCAGCCAGCTTGCGAGCTTCATTGCGATAGCCTGTATTAAAAGCCGGTTGACCGCAGCACGTCTGTCGCTCGTCAAATTCGACCGTGCAGCCCGCGCGTCGCAATACTTCCACGGTGCTGGCGCCCACGGCCGGCCACATTTGATCCACTACACAGGTAACGAATAGCGCGACTCTCATACATTTCTGATTGCCTACAGCACCACCACACCCTTCAAATAATGCGGGGTGCGCATGTCTTTCTCGAGTGCGCCTTGCACCGCATCCAGAGATCTGTACCGGTGCGTGATGATCGGAGCGACGTCAATCTGGCGTTCCTCAATCAAACTCAGCGCTTCCGAGTAGACAGACGGGCGCCCGTCGGCCTTGAAACCACCCGATGCGCCCACGGGAGTGACGAAGGTCGGCTCGCGAAACATGACGTTGTTCAGCACGCTTAACTCAACTCCGGCGAGACCGTGCCCGTAAAGCATGACTGTCGCCTGCTTGCGGATCAATCCGGGCATCGAAGCCACGACCCTTCCGGCGCCGGATGCTTCAATCAAATACTCAACGCCCCTTCCTCCGGTTCTGTCCTTTACTATTTTAGGTAGATCCGGGTCACGTGCATCCAGCACTTCATCAGCGCCGAAGTCTTTCGCAAATTTGCGTTTCCATTCACTCGGAGCCGACACCAGGAGCAGACCGTCAAACCGGAGCACGCGCCGCAGGTATTGGGTGAACAAAAGCCCGGCGGTTCCCGCTCCACATATGAGCACGGTGCGCACGCGGCGCTCAGACGAATCTGCCTCAAGGGCATAACGAGTGTGGGCCGCAGCAACCGCATGTGACGAGTGAATGATACAACCGAGCGGCTCAACCAGGGCCGCTTCCGCCGCGTCAAGACCCGAGCGAATTCGAACGGTGTTTACAGCAGGAACGGCGATAAATTCCGCTAGGCCGCCGGGTAATCCGGTGATTCCATGTTCGCCATAAAACTCACACTGATGCGAATCGCCAGTCCGGCAGTACTCGCAAACAGGCTGGCGCCGGCTGCTCACGCAGTTCCGCCCCTGATCGATGACGACGTGGTCGCCAATCTCCACGCCGGTCACCTCGGTTCCCTTCTCCAACACGTAGCCGTTGATCTCGTGCCCCAAAATCTGCGGCTGAACGTTCAGCGGAATGGGCTGGCCACGTTCATCAATGTTGTAATTGGAATGACCTGCGAAGATGTGTGTATCCGTGCCACAGATACCTACGGCGGCGACGCGCACCAGAACATCGTATGGAGAAATCTGCGGCCGCGGCACATCACGCACTTCCAGCCGGCCCACATCAACCAGCACGGACGCCTTCATTGTGGCGCTTCCGGCAATTGGAGAGGATCTTTCTTTTGGGGCCAAGGTGCTCAACATTTTTCTTGAATGGTGGTGCAACGATAGGGCCTATTGGACCTATTTCCTTAGTTCCACTTCAATGTCGCTGGTGTCCAGTCGGCCTGCATCACGCAGCGCGGCGAATTGATTCATGGTTTCCTTAATACCAACTTCCAGTGGCGTTGATGGCAAGTCCCCAACCGCTCGCCTGATCGCGGCATCATTGATCGCGGCTGCAATTGGAATCGCCGCGCCACCAAAGCTGGCCAGGTTCCGTCCCGCTGTTTCATTTATGACCTCGACGATCCGCGCCACGTCGACTGTCTCGCCGTGGAGGTTGAAGACATGTGCTCCTTCCGGAGCCTTATCAGCGCAGGCGATAAAAGCGGCCGCCGTATCTGCGACGTATTGAAAATCCGTGGCGCCACCAAATCGAATGTGAAACGGAACTCCCAACACCGCAGCCTTCATTGCCTTCGTCGGATCACTGGTCAGGCCGGCGTCACGGTTAACGCCGTAGACAGTCAACGGTCTGAGGCCTACGCTCGAGAGTCCGTGGGTAAGAAAGTAGACTCGAGCATTACCTTCGTTGGTTCGCTTGAAGACGCCGTAATGCGTACTCGGCTCACAGACCGCAGTTTCATCAAGCGGCCGGTCATCCTCGCTCATCCCAAAGACGGCGGCAGAACTTGCGTAGACCACCCGCTCCACCCCAGCCGCGCGCGCTGCTTCCAGAACATTTATCGTTCCCACCACATTCACCAGCGCGCCTACCGCCGGATCCGCCTGGCAGGCCGGTACCTGCAAACCTGCGAGGTGAATAACCCGTTTCGCCGAGGAATTCCTGACAGCCGCCATCACTGCACCACCGTCTGTGATGTCAGCCGTGACGAAACGCACCCGCGCCAGAGCGGCCGGCTCCATAATCGCGCTGAGACGGCGCGCATCATCGCTGCGATCGAATACCTCAATCGAATCGCCTCGTTCGGCTAGCGCTTTCACGATCCAGGAGCCGATGCAGCCTTGAGCGCCAGTGATGAAGTAGGTTTCAGCCATTCTATGCGGCAGAAGATTCTGCTTCCAGTCGATAAAATTTCGACGCGTTTCCGCCAAAAACCATGGCTCGCTCTTCGTCGCTTAGTTTATGGAGCAGAAATTGAAAAGCATCCAACACCTCAACGTATGCAGCTGCCAGCAAACAAACCGGCCAGTCGCTGCCAAACATGATTCGTCCGGGCCCAAACAACTCAAGCGCCTGCTCGACAAACGGTCGCAGATGTTCCACCCGCCAGGAGGTTAGATTCGCTTCCGTCACGAGTCCCGAGAGTTTGCACCAGACATTGGGATAGGCTGCGACTTCCTTAAGTGCCCTGGCCCAATCTGCTATTTCTTCAGTAGTTCCACTTCCAATTGGCGGCTTCGCCATATGGTCGACGACCAGACGCAATTCCGGGCAGGCTTCCGCAATCTTGTTCACATACTTCAGGTGATGCGTGTGTACGAGCAGGTCATAAGAAACGTTGTGCTTTTCCAGGGTCTGCAATCCTCGTAACACCTCGGGTTGCGCGAGCCAGTCATCGGCCGGTTCACTTTCCACCAGGTGTCGCACGCCTTTGAAATTTGCATCAGCGATGAAGACCTCCAGGTCCTTTTCTATGCCCGGGTAGGTTAAATCGACCCAGCCAACCACCCCGGCGATGAAGCGATGACGATCCGCCAGGCTCAAAAGCCAATCAGTTTCGGCGAGGCTATTACTGGCCTGGACCAGGACCGTCTTCGCCACCCCACACTCCTTCAGGATCGGCTCAAGCGTTTCGGGCAAGAAATCACGATAGAGCGTTCCGAGGTCAGGATTCATCCAGGGATAATCATATCGGCCCACCTGCCAGAAGTGTTGATGGCTGTCGATGATCATAGGTTCAAGCTCTTACTGGGACCGCGCGTTCCTCCTAAGTTGAGCGCTTGCGATGATTAGTATTTTCCTTCTCGTGGCTTCTGCGCCCGCTTCAATTCATGATCCTGGCGCGGTTCGCCGTCGCATTCGAGGGCCAGGGTCGTCACCAAAGCCGGCGCGAGCCGTGGTAATCCGGTCATGCGCACGCGCCATTCGTTCTGCTCAAACTTCACCGGCTGATTCGTGGCCAGCAGCCTGACCGACTTCACCTTGTTCAGCAGATTCCCGAGCACCACTGTATCGCCGGGCCAGTAGTGCACGTGCATGAACAGCGTGTTGCCCTTGCGGGAGAAGCTGGCGAACCGGGAGCGAGTCGGCTGGCAGCGGTCGGCGCCGTAAAACGACTTTCCATTTTTGCTGGTCCAATCGCCCACCGCGGAAAGTATCCGGACGGACTCTGGAGGAATGGAGCCATCGCCCGTGGGTCCGATGTTCAAGAGATAGTTTCCGCCATCGTGGGCGCAGGTAATGATATTCCGGATTACCGTCTTTGGCGGTTTCCAGCCATCGTCAGCCACGTGATAACCCCAACTATCGTTCAACGTCATGCATGATTCCCATGGACGGTCGGCGGAAGCTGCAATGCGCTGCTCGGGAGTGTCGAAGTCCTCAGGTATTTTCGAACGGTTATTAATAATGATGTCGGGCTGCAGCTTCCTCACCATGCGATTCATCTGCTCCGATTCCCAACCCTTCGCATCGAGAGGCCAGGCCACGTCGTACCAGAGAACATCCACCTTGCCGTAATTCGACATCAACTCCTTAACCTGCCCGTGAATGTAGTCAACAAACCGGCGACGCGCGTTCTCGTCTGTCAGGCAACGAGCGCCATCGGGATGGTGCCAATCCATTAAGGAATAGTAGAAGCCAAAACGCAGTCCTTCGGCGCGGGCAGCGTCGACGTATTCGCGCACCAGATCGCGGCCGGCGGCCTGCCTGGGCGCGCAATAGTTAGTGAGTTTCGAATCGAACAGGCAGAAGCCTTCATGATGTTTGGTGGTCATCACCATGTATTTCATGCCGGCTCGCTTGGCCAGTTGGGCCCAGGCGCGCGCGGCGTTTGGTTTAGGCTTGAATTGTTGCGCCAGAGGTTCATAGTCCTTAACCGGAATCCCCTCCATTTCCATGACCCATTCATGGCGGCCAACAACGCTATACAATCCCCAGTGAATAAACATGCCAAACTTCGCGGCATGCCACCACTTCATCCGGCGGGTGCGATCGGCGATGGTGGAAGTGGTGGGGGCCGATTCCTCGGCCGGTCTTTGTTCCTGCGCCAAGACATTCAAACCGGAGCCGGCGGCAATTGCACCGGCCGCGCCCATGCCAATCAGGTAATCGCGTCTGTTCATCATGTAGGCTATCCCTTTCTTCATCCCAATTCACGAAGCCTTTGCGCCGCGGACTCGGCGGTGATGTCGCGCTGCGGCATTCCCAACAGTTCGTAACCAACCATGAATTTTCGAATCGTTGCTGAGCGGAGCAGCGGGGGGTAAAAATGTGCATGCAAGTGCCACTCAGGATGAGCTTCGCCATCTGTTGGGCGCTGGTGAAAACCCATGGTGTAGGGAAAAGGAACCTGAAATAGTTTGTCGTAGAGCGTGGCGATTCGTTTGAGAATATCTGCCAGCGCGACGCGGTCCGACTTAGACAAATCGTCCATCCCCCTGACATGTTGTTTACTAATCACAATGACCTCGAAAGGCCATACGGCCCAAAAAGGCACGAGCGCATAGAAGCCACCATTCTCCGAAACCAGTCGCTCCCCCGACTTCCGCTCCAACGCCAGGTAATCGCAAAGCAGGCAGCTCTGATGGCCGGTGTAATACGTCGCCTGGGAAAGACTCTCCTTCATCGCCTCGTTGGGCAAATTCTGATTTGACCAGATCTGGCAATGCGGGTGCGGATTGCTGGCACCCATCAGCGCGCCCCGGTTTTCAAAAATCTGTATCCAATTAATGAAGGAGAGCGCTCCGAGTTCCTGATACTGCGCTACCCAGGTGTCAACGACTCCGGCGATCTCGTCCACGCTCATGCGCGCGATAGTCAGATCGTGTCGCGGTGTGAAACAGACTACGCGACAAACGCCGCGCTCCGCCTCCGCCCTGATTAATCCGCCTTCATCCGTCTGGCCTGCAAGTGTATCGGGTTGAAGTGCGGCGAAATCGTTATCGAAAACAAATGTGCTCCTATACGCCGGATTGCGCACACCTCCCGCACGTGGGTTTCCCGGGCACAGGTAACATGCCGGATCATATTCGGGTTGAATCTCCGGCGTTGTTTCTTCCACCTGCCCTTGCCAGGGCCGGTCGGTACGTTGCGGCGAGACCAGTACCCACTCGCTGGTGAGCGGGTTGTACCGGCGGTGCGGGTGTTTGATCAAATCAAGCATTCTGTTTCATTGCCGATCGCCGGCACTCAAGCAGTTCAGAGTTCAACCTTCAGGTTGCTCGTTGGCAAAGACGCAAGCTAAAGCTTGAACTCTGAACTTCTTGAGCGACTCTCACCGGCAGTAACTTCTTCCGCTCCTTCGGCGGCGCTGCAAACGTAGAGTTCGGGCACAAGCCCGGTGGCCTCGGTGTAGCCCGTTGCAACCGTTCGTTTAAACTCCTCGACGTTTTCCGCGTTGACAAGATTTACTGAGCAGCCGCCAAATCCACCCCCGGTCATGCGGGCTCCATAAACGCCGGCAACGCCTTGAGCCAGCTCAACCATTACATCGAGCTCTTTGCAACTGACTTCGTAATCATCGCGCAGGCTGCGATGTGACTCATTCATCAAGCTGCCAAATGCATCAAGGTCGCTTTGTTTCAGCGCTTTCGCCGCCTGAAGTACTCGAGCGTTTTCACTGATGACATGCCGGCAACGCCGGTAAATGACTTCGGACAAATCGTTGCCATAGTGTTTCAAGTCGCCTTCGGTAACATCGCGCAAGGCCCGGACGTTGGGCAAACTTTGCGCGAAATGGCGGACCCCGGCTTCACACTC
>Ga0070697_100000291_pt1 | contig 40176 bp, 35 predicted proteins | sample KBSK1501metaG_FD_65475 | JGI IMG/M metagenome (GOLD analysis project Ga0070697, IMG submission 65475) | Corn, switchgrass and miscanthus rhizosphere microbial communities from Kellogg Biological Station, Michigan, USA - KBS K1-50-1 metaG | ecosystem: Host-associated > Plants > Roots >...
GAACACGCGGCCTATTGCCGAGAGTGTGGTGAGCGCATCGAGGCCATTGATCGGCAACATTTCGCCCAACTGCCAGTGGAAGAACAGAAGGCCTGCGAAGAAGTCGCAGCTGCCTTCATTAGTCGCAATTTCGCGTCTGAAAGCGCAGTTCCTGTGTCCTCGACCGCCTCATCGAGTGACACCTCAGATAGCCTTTCCCATTTACGGAGGTGGTTCGTTGAACGACGTGCACCGAAACAATGGGAATTCGACCGACTCGGTATGCTATGGCGCTCAATTGAGTTTACTTATGGAAGTTTTCAACAAGTGCGAACATTCGGCACTGTCCTTGGATCCCCGACGGTCGAATACGAACATGACCTGTCAGGACTGTTGGATGGGCTCGGATTAGCGAATGATTTTAGCAAACTAAAGCTGGCTATCCAGACGGGGAACCAGACTCGTGCAGCTGTCCTACTGGTTCCACGAACAGCTTCGACCAGTGGAGCAGTGGAACACCCCGTCATCCTAGAGGTGCAGCTTGCAGATACAAATGGCCGACGCCTGTCGCGCAAGAAAATCTCATTAAGGGTAGGGATTGAGACAAAATCTCAATTTGTTCGGATCGAGGAGTTGAACGACCCGCAGAGTTTTGCAGGTCAGATCAAGGTAGCATTCCGTGAGCTGCCATCGACTGAAGACGACGTGGAAGATGATTAAACCACCTGAGAGGGTTTTGCGAGAGCAATGGCGTGCGTTGCTGGTCGAAGTCTGTGATGATCGTCTGCCTCGAACGAGACTGCGAGACATTCTTGACTTGCTCCTATATGACGGTGAGGACGTTCGCCGTTGCGACCTTCTCCCTCCGTCGAATCCAGAAACGTCCAATTCGCCTGTTCTTACGCCCGTAGAACGGCTCTTGCTTTTTGTCACGATCGCTTTCGGAAGGTTGTATCCGGAGCTCAAAGAAGCACGCGACGACCAAACTTCAAATCCCAAATACGTCCGATGTTTTCGCTGTATCAACAATTTACGTCGGCTCGTGCACCTTGCACTCAACGCAACACCCGCCAGGGCTTTTTCTGTTATCGATAAGCTGCGGCTGTATGTGCAATGGTCCAGTTTCACCTACTGGTACACGCAGGTCCATCCGATCCAGAGCTTTCGGTCAGCGGGCCGCGAGTTCTCGCTTTCCCAATTGACGAGATTAGAAGAGCGGTTGGAGGAACTGCCGGGAGCAGATCCGGAAATAGAATCTCTTCGCGCGCAGTGCTTATACAGAAGAGCCGTCGGAGCAGCCCGTATTCGACATGAGTCTGCTAAGGCTGCTGCGTGCCTAACGAAACTGCTGACGATGTCGAGCAGAGCGCTCCAGCCGGGACTCTACTTTCATGCTGCTCGGCAGGTCTTGCGACTGCCGCTTAATTGCCAACGCGCAGTTCTTCGCGACTGTCGGATGGCGCTTGCCACGGCCTTTGCATTCGCACCTGAAGGGCGGACCTTGGATCGCATTGGCATAGGCTACCTGCTGGCACAGGACGCAAGCCTCCGCGGCGCGGGTGAACTTGCTTCCCGAACAATAGCGCAAATGGAACAACTCATTGGCTCGGAATACCACTGCAGCGAGGATGAAACGACCGTTTGGCGTGTGAACTGGCTCCGCTCTCGCGTGAAGGCGCAACTCGACTCGCAGCAATCCAGCAACAGAGGGGTTGCAGAAATGCAACAGTTAGTCTTGACCTTCGGTGCCCTTGCAGAAGTTGACGTTCTTAACACCTACGAGCTGCTTCGGAAGCGAAAACCCAATGAGACGTTTGTTACGCGACTCTACAAGGACGTAAGCCAGTCTTGGATTGGACGAGTGCTCTCGGCAGATCAACCAGTCATTTCCTCCTCTTTTCTAGACAACTTATCCACCGCGCTCGAAGAGTATCGGAATGACCCGGAAGTCCTTTCGGTGGCTCGGGCCGGCTGTGTGTGCCGGTTACTTGCCGCGCGAGGCAAAGAAAGGATTGATGACGTATTTGAAGAGTATGAGAGATTGATGGCATTTACTGTCGCCGCTGGCGATTGGCAGTCACTGATCGATCAGCTGCGTACGAAAGGTCACCACAAGTTCCTGCAAAAGGTCGGGTTCGACTACGAGGGTGAAAGGCTTGACGGATTGGGCTCGTATTTCGAAAGAATGTTCGGGCTGCAAGCGACAGAAATCCGTGATAGCCCTGCACTCATTGATCGATTGCTCTTCGGAAAGGAAATACTATCAGCAGATCTTCGGTTGGCTTTGGACAGTATTGAAAACTCCTGGCGCAAGAATTACACGCCTGACGGTATCGACGGCACCATCGAAGAATGGGCTGCAGCGTGTGCCGCTGCAGCGAGCCACGGCGAATTTACACCTAATCATCCTGACCCACTAGTCCGGAAATTCTTTGCTGACTGCGGCACCGTCCTTGCATTTGAAAATCAGATGGAACAGGGCGAACGCGTGCTCGACCCAACCGGAATCTGGACCGCCATGGCTTGGTCAGCCTTGCATTTCTGCCGAATCTTGCGGAAAGTCGGACGTGGATCAGCAGCAATTGAAACTGTCGAGAAGCTTTCGCATCGCGAATGGCGCGAAAAAGGTGCCGGCTGGGCTGATAAGGCAATCCAGTCTGCAAAGCAACAGGACAGGCCAGCGAGTTTGTATAGGGCATTGGATGTCCGCAAGCGACTGGAGCTGGAAAATCGCAAAAAACAGAACCGACGCCTGATACAGGAACTAACCAACGATATGCTCAACATTGACGAAGTGCGTTTGAAGACCACGCATTATTCCAGCCGAAGAAATCGTGCGGTTGTGCGAGCAGAGCGAAGTTTGTGTGAAGTTGTCGGACCGTGGTGCGCGCGCTTCCAAACAGCAGTACCGGTTAACTCCGACTTAGAGGTACAACACCATTTCGCTCTACTGCAACGTTTAAAGTCGTTCAATTATGGCCAGCTTGCGAATGGGAATTCAAAGATGGAAGACGCCAATCGATCGCAAGAGAACATCGCTGACCAAGTTTTAGGCGAGCAGTCGGCCCCCGACGTTTTTGAGCGCGTGGATGTCTATTCCCGGGCAGAGATTCTTAGCCCTAGTCGTGCGCGGCAACTGTATCTTCATTTGCGTGAACAGAGGGCAGCAATTCTCGATTTTGTCACGCATCCAGGATCTGCGTCGAGCGACTGGAAGGTAGCGATCGGCAACCGTTGGGGAACGGTTTGCTTTGTCGTGAAGGCCGGGCCTTCAGGACTCGTGATTCGACCTATCTTTCTTGAAATACCCGAAGCGCTGATCCGGTTAGTTGTAGATGGGTCGTCCGGTTCAGATAGCGAGGTAGATCAATCGGGACTTTCGACAGATCTCGTCTACTGGCCAGGGAGTCCTGAAAACAACAAATCCGAGATATTGAAGACGTTTTCAGATCGTTTATTTCCAGAGTCGCTTTTGCAGGAGCTCGACGGCTGTCGCCGCCTCTATCTCTGTCCGCATCGCCATCTTTTTCAAGTTCCGTTGCACGCCTTCCCGCTAGAGAATCCTCTCTTCCTTTCTTTTGATACATCCTATGCGATCAAAACGACTCATATTGCTGATCTGCTCGAGGGACCACAGGTACGATCCATTGCGCCCACCAGTCGCTGGATGCTTGTCGACAACCAAGCATTGGGGGCTGAAGGATTCCGGATCGATTCCTGGTTAAAAAATGGCAACGATTGGGGTTCGCCGGGCCTGGGAGCAGAAGATTTGATGAGGCGGGCGGCTATGGCCGACCAGGCGGTTGTTTGCTGCCACGGTCAGCTGGATGATGCGCGTCCGGGCCGAACACGATTCAGGCTCTGGGGCGGCGGGCGTTTGGTTGCAGACGATATCCATCGGCTGACCGGTACAATAGCGGCAGCGCATCAAGCGACCGCGAAGCTTGGCTCAACCGACTGGGTAATCGCGGCGTGCAACGCAGGAGGAGCGCGTGTTGCGATGCGAACAGCTCCGGGACTCGCCCTCAGTCTGGTTACGTCCGGGGCGGCACGAGTGACCAGTTGCCTGTTCCGCGTGCAGCCGAAGGTAGCCACGCGGTTTCTCAACTTTTTTCTTACTGCATCTGGTGCCGGACATCACGCACCTTTCACTGCGGCGATCCGCGGTCTCTACAACCAAGGTAAACGGGACGGTCGGGAACGGGCAGGTTGGGCTGAGGCAGCGTCGTTCACATCCTACGGTTTGTTAATCAGTGATGGCGCTTTGAGAGCTGCAAGCGGCTCTTAGGAAGCCGCTTCGAATGAGTCTTAGCGGTCCCGAAATGTCAATCCGTGGAGTACATGATTCTCACTTCCTGTGCGACCGAGGCCGACCTTCGACGACCGGATCCACCACCGTACCCGGAAGCGGCTCGTCTTCGGGATCGCGGAATTTCTCTACCATGCCGCCTTCGTTTTCCCAGACTTCAATTTGCAGTTGTTCATTTTCCATGCTTCCCCTTCCTTGGTCGCGGCCGGGGCGGTGAGCAGGTTCTCTCGCCGCCCGGCTTCCGTGCGCTCGGACCTGTTTGTATGTGGCAGGTTGACTGGGATCGGTCTCACGCGGGCACGCACTGACGAAAAAGCGACGCCGCTTTGGTGTAGGGACTTAAGGGGTTGTAAATCCAACTTCTTCGCCGGACGGTGCTGCCCCTATAGCTAAAGACACACTCCCCGCGCACCGTCTCCGATCTAGAGAAGCAGCGGTCCAGATTCTTGGCTTATCTGTTCCCTCGGGGGCACGGTCTTCCAATGTCCGGGGGGAGGGAAGCCGCCAATACGTTTTGGCTGGATTCTATTGTGACCGGTCTGGTTTCCGATCCTAGAGGAAGATGCCCTTGGTGTCCATCCCGAGTGGGCAATGCCGGTTGATCTCCGCAATACGCAACGTCACACCTGACTTGGGCTCAGGTGCTCCAGTCCGCACGCCCTACGTCAGGACCTTTGATTCCGCGTAGATATCTCGACCCGCTGGTTGCGCTTGCATTAGTTCTGTCGGCAGAATTGTGGCGACGCTTGCATCCTTGCTGTAGACCAAAGTATCCGGTGTTTGCATGGCTGTAGGCAGCCACTTCCTGCCGACTAGTCGGTCTCGATCCTATTCACTTCCGCTTGACGGACTTCTCGAGCTTCTGCTCCACGGATTCCACTTTTTCCGCGCCCGAAGCGCCGCCTTCTCCTTCCCAATCGGAGAGCACTCGTGCACGATCATCCTCTTCGCTTGCAGATGAATTTGTCCCCCGCCCCGAATCTTCGCTTTGAGTCTGGCCCTTTTCAGAAGTGACGGCGTAAAAGGGAGATACCTGCTGTTCGACTCTGCGGCTGCCGCAGTGCGGACAGGTGATGCTGCCCGTCTCGTACTCGGCTTGCTCAAGGACTTCCAGGAATGGCTGCTTGCAGCCGTGGCAGTAGAACTCACAGTGAGGCATGGCGGACCTCTGGAGGGAGCGGATGACGCAGATTCTAGTCGCCAGACTGGTAGGCTTCAACTTGGATGCTGGAGATCTTTTCAGGCTGGAACGTTTCTCTATCTCTTGTCATTTGCCAAAATCATGTGCGGCAACCTCCTGTTGCGTTCGCACATGCGCTGTAAATAAAAATGAGGATGCCGACTCCTCCTCGGAAACCAGTGTGCTCCCCTAGGAGGAACACTGCCTCACGAAGGAAGAAACCGGCGATGAGACAGGATCAGAGCGGAGCGCAAACCTACCCCAAGCAAGCGGCGGCAGAGAACCTCTTGTAGGGTTCGTGCAAACGCCCGCTAGCATCATTTGCGAGTAACACCTCTGATGGAATCTCTGGCTTGGGCTCAGGTGCCCTAGCAGGCTGCTGAAAAAGTCGTTCAAAGACAGAACTTTCTCTTAGGAATTCTCGTACAGTTCCTGAGGCGAGGTCCTTTTTGTCAGAATTCCGCTCCGCAGGAGATTCATTACCATGGACACACATGCCTCAAGAGTTCAGACGGCTAGCGCCTGGTCCGGCCAGCTTGTGTGCTGGTTGGAGTCTTTGCTCATAGGTTTAGGCATTCCCGCTGCGATTTGGATCGTTTCTAAGCTCATTGCATTGTCCATTCCCGCGGCGGTAAATGGCTCTCCTGAGCAGCGCTTCTTACTTTGGATTCTTGGAGGCGTCATCGTCGAGTGGGCTTTTGTAGTCGTGGTTTGGTTCGTATTGCGAACCCGCGGATCCTCTTTCAAAGAAATCGGCGTTTGGCGCTTAGGAACATGGCCCGCCTGGGTCATGGCGCTTCTATTTGCAGCTCTTTCGATCGGCAGCAATCTCCGGTTTCTGCCCCGAATGCACATTCCTATCTCATATGCGTTCATGCCGCCTGGATTTCACCTTGTTGCCGCGCTTCTTTTGGGGATCACCGCTGGATTCTGTGAAGAGGTCCTGTTTCGCGCCTTTCTAATGACCGAATTCGCTAACGCCGGTTACGGCAAAGTCATGCAGGTCCTTATGCCCGGCGTTGCGTTTGGGCTGGCACACGCCGGCTATCTAAATCAGGGCCTTCTCCCTTGGCTCGGCATCATGCTTCCCACCGCGTTTCTCGGTATGATGTGGGGAATTGCGTACCTCCTTGGACGCCGCAGCTTGCTCCCTGTAGTGGTCGCCCACTTCTTGAACGACGCAACGGCGCTTCCTTGGATCGCATTCTTCATGGTAACGGGTTCGTTGGGCCGAACCTAGACCAGGAAGTCTGGGACCCGACCACCTTGCGCCAAGAATCGTGACTGGACGCCGGCTCACAAAAACTACTCCTCTCCACAAGCTTCCTGTGTTAGGAACGAATGCATGCGTGGCGTAGATCATCAGCAGAGTCAGATGTTCAGTTATATGTCGCCAGAGACGCGGGTGCGGAAAGATCATCCGCTGCGTGCGATACGGTTCATGGTGGACGAAGTGCTTGTCCAATTGTCGCGACGGTTCGACACCATGTACGCGAGCGCTGGCCGGCCATCGATTCCGCCCGAGAAGTTATTGCGGGCGCAGTTGCTGCAGATGCTGTGCTCGATCCGCAGCGAGCGGTTACTGATGGAAGAGATAGATTACAGCGTGCTGTTCCGCTGGTTTGTGGGACTGAACTTGGACGAAGAAGTTTGGGACGCGACCACGTTTACCAAGAACCGGGACCGATTGCTGGATGCTGAGGTAGCCAAACAGTTCCTGGCGCAAGTCGTGGCGCGAGCGCGGACGAAAGGCCTAACTTCGGACGAGCACTTTACGGTGGATGGGACGTTGCTGGAAGCCTGGGCAGGGGCGAAAAGTTTTCAGCGGAAGGACGAAAAGACTCCACCTCCGCCGGACGATCCTGGCAACCCAACGGTGAACTTTCACGGGGAGAAGAGGTCTAATCAGACCCACGCATCGAAGACCGATCCAGATGCCAAGCTGGCACGCAAAAGCGCGGGCAAGGAGGCCAAGTTGAGTTACAGCGGGAATCTGCTCGTGGAGAACCGGAACGGATTGATCGTGAATGCGGAAGTGCTCGAAGCCAATGGGACAGCGGAGCGCGATGCAGCTCTGGTCATGCTGGAGCAGATTCCGGGTACGAAGCAGTTGACGGCGGGCGGGGATAAGGGATACGACACGGCGGATTTCGTGGCCGAATGCCGCAACCTGCGGGTCACACCCCACGTGGCGCAAAACGATGGGCGGAGAGGTGGTAGCGCAATCGATGCGCGTACCACGCGCCACGTTGGCTATGCCGTCAGCCAACAAAAGAGGAAGCGCATCGAAGAATGCTTCGGGTGGCTGAAGACGATCGCGCTGCTGCGGAAAGTGCGTCACCGCGGAATTTTCAAGGTGGACTGGGTATTCACCTTCGCCTGTGCCGCTTACAACCTAGTGCGTATGCGAAACCTGAACCGAGCGATGGTTCAACCCGGCTAAGAGGCGGCAAGCTCGTATCACCGGGGCTCGAAATAAGGTTCCCCACATAGCTTAAATTCTCCCACGCGTCACAGCGCCCGAGGGAAACAGAAACACATTGTGCACATCCAATTTTTCAGCAGCCTGCTAGTGCTGGCGTACTGCACTACAGCCTTCTGTTTCCAAGTAGATATGTTTACCACCCGGAGTGTTTCGCGGGAACATTGCGCGAGGTGGTTAGGGCCTAACAAGGGGCTTCGAATCGAAAAGCAAGGTTTTTGGGAGGAGTCTGGAGCGGTCCAAGAGCTCCCAACCCGTCGTTCATGAGCGTTGCTTAGCGACGCAGACTTGGGACGGATCGTCCCCCTTTATCGTGCGGTCCGTGGCTCGGAAGAGAGCGGCGTGATTCTTGCGGCATTCCCGGAATCTTAGATGTGTACTTTGATGTGTACTTTGTTTTTTGTTCCGTCGATAATCCGAGGAAATAGCATGGACGAAATGCAAGCAGGAAACCATATGGCAGAGATTTCGGACGGATTGGAAGCACTTCGAAATGTCATGAGCTTACGCGAGATTGCATCGTTGATCGAGCGTACCGCGCGGTGGGTATCACCAGACACCTTCACACTGCTGCCCCTCTGGTTTCCTGAGCACGGGCGCCGTGGCTTGTTTTACAAAGAGAACTGGTCAGCGCCTCAGATGAACAAAAGCCGGGCGACGGGCCATTCGATTCACAAATCAGAAGGAAATGTGCATGCCAATAAAGCATTGACGCTTGCGTTGGGGTTAAGAAGCAAACACCGTCCGAACTGGTCATGCTGCCACATTTGGGGAGTGGATGACGCCAGTTACCAACTCTCAAACTCTGTCGTGATGGACCGGCGCTTCTTCTCGTGCGTAGGGAATATGGTCTTGCTGCCGACGCCGCTCAAAGCCTTCACCGATACGATGCCCGACGTTAAGGCGATGCTGCGGATTTGCGCCCGCAATCTTTACGGCTGGCCGTGCGGGCAGCAAGAGTTTCTTGCCGCTAACGCCACGCTCGATAAGTGGACCGACTGGGGCTCCTACCCACAAAGCTGGCTTCGGACGCTACATGAAAGGCTACCCCTTGGGGTAGTGGCGCTTTCTCCGGCGATCCGGGCTTGCGCGGAAAAGCGTTTAGTCGCCATTCGACGCGACCTTGAATGCGCTGGTAGTTACTATCCTCGCGATGAGGTGAAGGCTGCTCTCACCTATTGGAAGATTGCATTGTAACCCAGTATTGGTGGATGATCGGTCGATCGAGGGCAGTTCAACTCAATCCAAAAGTGACGCTTCTTGCATCGTCGCTGCGGGCCGATTGTGGCGATGCTTGCATACGAGGCTGTAGACGGTTTCGGCACACGCGATGCACATACGAAGAAGTACCACTGCGGCAAAATCAAGGCTGCTTCGCTTGCCGACAGTCAGTCGAGTTCGGAAAGCAATCTAGGTTCAGTTGGGCTACGATGGCGATTGAGAGAGCACAGCCCTTTTCAGGGCAATCTACAGACACACAGCGAGATAACAGGGCACGTAACTGGACATTGGGCACGTTTGGACGTGTAGCCTTGAGGCCGCGTAAGTTATGTGCGACACATTGCTCTTGCTTTTGCATGTGAACTGAGGCCTTCATTGGCAAAAACGAAGCCTAAGAAATCGAAAACCAAGCCGAAATCGAAGCGAAAAGCTTCCGCCAGCAAGAGAAGAGGGCGGCGTGTTTTCATACTTGGGGCCGGTGCCTCGGCCTCATGTGGGATCGCCGTTGCACGGGACATACTACGGGAGTCAATGCGGCAACTGGCTAAGCGCGACGCTGCGCAAGCCGACAAGGTGCACGATTTGTTGCACTATCTCTATCCGAGTTTCAATGAGGAGCTGTCAAACTATCCGAATGTTGAGGATTTTCTCAATCTCATCGAGATGGCGAAGGAGTTCCATACGGAAGCGTATATCGAAAGCAAAAGGTGGCCCCAAGCAAAGCTGCAAGCCGCGATGGACATCACTCTGCGGGCGATCACGGAATACATCTGGAGTTTCATGGCGGATGAAGGTCGGAGAGGAGTGCTATCCAGCTTTGCTAGAGAAGTCATCCGGGCAGGAGACGTGGTCATCAGCTTCAACTGGGACTTCATGATTGATCTTGTTCTTGAAGACATCGCGAAGGTCGGACCGGTGTATTCGTATTCATCGTCCTCCGATGGCGTCGTACTCCTCAAGCCACACGGGTCAATCGACTGGTTTGAAAAAGCCAAGCTTCCTCGCGACAAGAAACTCATCAAGGAGATGCGACACCGCGCCACAGGATTATATTTCTATCCGTACTTTCAGATCGCCCAAAACCCAGACTTGCTGAACTATGCTTCGTTTATCGTGCCACCACTGCAGATCAAGAAATTCAGCGGTTTCCTTCAGCGGGTGTGGAGAGATGTTTACCGAGCCGTCGCCGCAGCGAAGGAGCTCTACATCGTTGGGTATTCACTGCCTCGCGAAGATCAATTTGCGAGGCTCGTAATCGGCCGCGCAATCGAGAGCAACATTTCAAGGCAAAAGAGCGGCCGGCGATTGCCTGTGACGGTGGTCAACCCGGATGAACATGCAATGGCGACATTTGCAAACCTTGTCGGTAGCGGAGTGCGTTTCTACAAGACGTCGCTTCAGGATTACATTGCGTGGCTTCGGGCCGAAAGCGAAGAATAGGGATAATTCCGCCATGCTGTGTCCGAAGGTCCTGGAAGACGGTTAAACAAGATGGATACGAAACCGTACCTAGAGTATCTGGACAAAGAGATGACCATCATGGGCATCCTGTCTGCTGTTTCTGTCGCTGCTCCCGGCGGAATCCTAAGTGCGGTGCTGGCAAGCGACAGTGGCGTGAAGGCCGCGCTGTGGAACAGTGAGCAGATCTTCGTCGTGACGGCCTCAATGTTCTGCATATTGGCGGCATTTTGGTTCTACAAAGAAAGGTCACGTTTGGCTTGGCTCTATGGCCAGATATGTCTGACTGAGGCTTTGGCTGATAAGAAGTCCATTGCATCAGAAACTCGCGAGTGGCTGCGGGAAGCGGATTCTTGGGAGACATGGTGGCCCTACAGCGTGGGTTTTACATTCCTAGTCACGGCTTTCGTGGAGTACCTATTGAGTCTGTTCTTCCTTCTTGTTCCGCCGCATTGGCACTGGCTGTCCGTGCACGTGCGCTCGGTGAGGCTCTTTGCTTATTTGACTTGCGTGTTCTTGGCGCTGACATCGGCTGCGCTGCAATGGTATGTGCTGAGACGTTATAGGTTTAGCGACGACTATTGGTCAGATTTTTGTTCGGATGTCTTCAAACGTGCGTTGGGGAAAGAACGGCCCCACGACGGAGTCTACACAAGATTGAAACCGTCCCCAATTCATGGGGTAGGGGTATTCGCGATAAGGGATATCCCCAGAGGCACATACATATTTGAGCCAGATGATGACAAGCTCGTGTCGGTTGCGGCCTCCGAGACAAAGAGTCTTCCGGCTAACCTGCGGCGGCTATATGAAGACTTTTGCGTTTTGAAAGGAGAGACATACGAATGTCCATCAAGTCTTAACAGGCTGACTCCGGCTTGGTATCTAAACACTTCGAAAGATCCCAATGTAGCAGCAGATTCCTCCCTCAAGTTCTATGCGGTTCGCGACATCGCTAAAGGCGAAGAACTGACGGCAGACTATGACGCCTACAGTGGCAATGAATCGAGCGGCGAGTTGAAATGATGGCAAGCGAGCGAAGTGGAGAGCAGAAGCTCAGTGGCGAACGCTCACAACGATAGCCCAATAAACTCGGCCCTGCGACAGTTCGGGGCGACGGATGCCAATTTATAGGAATGTGTGCGCGCATTCGAAGACGTGTTGGCGGCTTTGCCGAAAATCGACGGTTGGTAACCGCTAAGTGTTCCCATGGATCTGAATTCCATCGGCAGAGCAGTCTCGACGCGAAAGAAGTCGGTGAAATCAGCGACGAAGTTGCGGTTGAAGATCAGACCGAGGCACCGGGGACGCGAACTTGCGGAATACCGGCATAGTCTCAACAAGAAACGTTGCGAGCTTTCGCGCAGCGTGATGTCCGAGCTGATTCTGGGAATTGATGATATGCCGCTCCATGGCAAAAACCATCCCGAGAAGCCGAACCCCGAACGGAAGATCAAAAAGCCAGAGTGGAAGAAACTCAAGAGCCCAGATAGAAGAGGTGGGAAACGCTTTAGGTAGCGGAGCGCCTCGACCTTCTCGCTGGTCCAACCTGCGACGCCACCCTTATTTTGGCGCGACGCAAGACCTTATGGACGTTGTTCGGTTGGATTGGCCGGATGCAAGAGCGGGTCTGACAGACTCCCGCTCCTCCAGGGGCCGCGTTGTGCGACTCAACGTCGTATCCGGTGTCCGGAAACAGCTCGACCACCATCGCGCTCGTGTTCTCCAGCAACAGAATCTCAAGAGCCTGCGGCCATCTCTTGGTGACCTTGGAATCATTCTTTACGGCCTGCAAGCTCTCGCAGCCTGCGCTACAATGGCGCAACCACAGACCGAGCGAGAACTTGGAGCGAGGTACGTGTCACCAGTGAAGAAAAACAGCAGCATTGAGGCAAAATGAGCCCACACAGCAGCGACTGTGACGGAAAACTTTCTCGCATCTCACCGTGGCCAGGGCGTTCGCTGGTCCCGGAATCCTCGCCGACCGAGGAATTTGACAGGCTGCAAAGGGCAGGAGCGGTATGCGGGCTAGATTTCACCAAGTTTCCATCGACAAGGTACCAGGGAAGCAAGAGAAAAATAATCCCCTGGCTGTGGGGCTACATCAGCAGCTTAGACTTTGCCTCCGCTCTGGATGTCTTTGGCGGCACCGGATCCGTGAGCTACCTGATAAAGAAGATGGGCAAGTGTACGACGTATAACGACTATCTTAGATTTAATCATCAGATCGGAAAGGCTCTGATTGAGAATGACGATATCACCCTGACCCAAACCGATATCGACATAGCCCTCAAGCCTTCACGATACCGGCATGGCAGTTTCGTGCAAAAAACGTTCAAAGACATCTACTTTACAGACGAGGAAAACGAATGGATCGATAAGATAGTAGCCCACATCAGCAGCCTCACGGACTCGCCGTATAAGCAAGCTCTTATGCATTACGCTTTATTCCAAAGCTGCCTGGTCAAACGCCCGTTTAATCTCTTCCACCGTCGCAACCTATATGTGAGATTCGCAAGTATGCAGCGCCAGTTCGGCAATAAAACTACCTGGGACCGGCCGTTCGGCGAGGTCTTCGCTGCGTTCTGCGCAGAGGCGAGTGCTTTTGTCTTCAGGGGCGATAAAAAATGCCGAGCCGTATGCCACGACGCCCTCGAAATACCGACCGACAGCTATGATTTGGTCTACATCGATCCGCCGTATCTTAGAAGGGACCGATGGAATAACAGCTATCTCTCCTATTATCATTTTCTTGAAGGACTGTGCCGTTACCCGCACTGGAGCACCCTCATAGACTATGACACTCTGAATCTACGCATGAAGCGAGATCAGCCAGACTCGTGGGCAGAGCCCGACAGGCGGATCGAGGTCTTGAATGCGCTTTTTGAAAAATTCAAAGCTAGTACGCTGGTGGTATCGTACAAGCGATTCGGCATACCAAGCATCGACACCCTCGTTAGGATGCTTAAGAGGCACGGCAGAAAAGTTCGATTGCACAGCCGGCATTACAAGTATGCCCTGAACCATCAGAACGGCTCCGCCAATCTGAATCGCGAGGTGCTGCTTGTCGCGGAGTGAAGGCTCAACGAATGCCTGAACGATTCACAACCCAGATAACGGTAGACAGAAACATCGTCTCCCTCCTAAGCAAGTTCACGTACGAGCGGAGCCTCCCCTACGCAGTCCGCGAGGTCATCAGCAACTCATACGACGGAGACGCTACAATCGCGCGCGTAGACATTGACCTAAAAAAAGACAGGATCGTCATTTACGACAACGGGAACGGAATGACGAGGGAGGAGTTCCAGTTTTACCTGCGGATCGCAGGGCAAAGGCGTGGCAAGAGGGAGACACTGAAGTTCGGGCGCAAGCGCATCGGCCAGTTCGGCGTGGGATTTCTGGCCATTCTGCCATTCTGCGAAACACTGCAAATCAGATCCACAACTGAGAACTCGGAGGAAATTTTCACGGCCGAGATTCCGGCGGCGAAATTTTTCAAGCAGGACGGAAAGGCCGTCGACGTGGGAGAAGTTGAGGTCCCTGGCGAAGTTGAAAAGAGCGCCCGCCTGAAGACCGAGCACTTCACGGAGATCTCCTTGCTACAACTGAGCGGGCTGGCAAAGCGATATCTGAGCCAAAAGGCCCAAACAGAGGACAAGAACTGGGTGGCAAGCTGGCCCGCCCTTGCGCGACTCAAATGGGAGATGCAGGAAGATCTTCCTCTCGCGTTCCCTGAGAAGTCTAAGCTAAACGACATACTGGCATACCCTGAGCCAATTGGCATGGAGGTACACTTCCAGGGGGAGCGACTGTACCGCAACCAGAGTGAGGGCGAGGTGATAGACAAAGGCGAGGAAACGGTTGACGGAATTACATTCCGCTACGCGATCATCTCACCATGGAAGGGTGTGAAACCCTTCGATCTCCGCGGCGTGAAAATGCGGCTAAACAATGTTGGAATCGGGCGGCGCGAGGTGTTCGGCATCGACATTAGCCGCCAATACAGCCGATTGCACTGGCTGTCAGGGGAGCTGCAGATACTTCGTGGGCTCGACGCGGCAATCACACTCAGCCGTGACGCGTTCCTGGCCACCCCAGAATATGAGGCGATGCGCGAAAAGATTGCCTCCATTCTCCGGAAGTGGGCTTTCTACGTGGAAAGGGTCGATGAGGCTGCTCGGGATATGACGAAGCACCTACGTGGCGGGAAGCAGGTGGCCGTCGCTGCAAAGAAGACGATCCTAGAAAAAAACATTAAGGCCCTAACCGAGCGCGGCTTTACTGTTAGGAAGGTGGCGAAGGAGAGCAGCAACACCGATGCTCCCGTCACGGTGGACCGGGCAAAGAAAGAGGTGGTCGTCTATGAGGAACATCCAGGCCTCGAAGACGTGATATTGATCGGTAATAGAAAGTACAAGATTGCTTACACTCGCAATGGCAGCCGCGGCATCACTTACGAAAATGCTTGCCACATTAATAGCCAGGGAGACATAGAGATAAACACGGAATACCCACTTTTCAAGTCGAAAAGATACGGGGATATATTCAAGAAAGTCTACATAATAGCTACTCTTGCAAAAAGGGAGAGGTCGTCACCCGATAAGATGTACAAGTTCATTCTCTCCCACATAGAGAAAGAGTTCAGAGACTTCTGAGCCGAGGCGGAGATCACCGCGATGTACATATCAACATTCGCCATTTCGGGTTATCGCAGTCTGAAAGATGTTGAGATAAAGGGCATGCTGCCCATTTGCATTTTTCACGGCCTCAACAACTCTGGCAAGTCGAATATCCTGTCGGCAATCGATACCATTTTCCGTCGGAAATTACTGGTCGAAGAAACGACAACCGCTGACGTAACCACGCATAAGAGGGAGGGGAGCTTCTGGCAGGGGCGAATCACCGACTTCGCCCACGATTTCTACCTAAACGGAAAGGAAGATATCACATTCTCAGTATCTGTTACCTTCAGCGATCCTGAAGTCAGTTTCATTAAAGATGTGCTCAAAGAACTCCACCCATCCCTCGTGCATGCTGGACACAACAAGATACTGACCCTCGACGGAAGGATCACATATGTGGATGACAACTCCGCGGACATGGTGCTCGAGAAAGCGGTGTTCAACAGGAATCACGTTGTATTCGAAATCGACAAGGAAGGCAAGAAGAGCTTTTTGCCGGGGATCAAGGGGCTGACTCCAGACAAAAAGCTCTCCTACTTTGAGGAATTGATGAACCTACTCGCCGATTCCTTCAAGGTGCTGCCTTCGGACCGGTACCTCACCAGCGAAAAACTGAGCGCAGAACCAAGCCCCTCGCCCACGTCGAAGACCTTCAAACGCTGGATGTTCAGACTGTCCCTCAGCAAGGCCGACTACAAAACGTACGAAGAAATTCGGGACATGTTTGCGAAACAACCGTTTTCTATCGGGGAAGTCAGCTTCAGCCAAGACGGGGAAGAAATAGACATCATGGTTAAAGATGCGGCGGTTCGTCTCCCAATAGGCCGCCTCGGTTCCGGATTCCAACAGATGCTCTACATCATCGCAAGTCTCGTGCTCAATAAGGGGAAGATGCTCGGGGTAGAGGAACTCGAAATCAATTTATCGCCAACGGCACAAAAGATGGTATTCGAAAAACTTAAGCGGCACATCTATACCGATTCAGACCTTGTCACGCAGGTGATAATTACAAGCCACAGCGACTACTTCCAAGGCCGTCGAGACGTGCGTTGCTACGGCGTCGAACACAACGGCCAGCACACAACTGTTAGTAAGTGGACGGAAGCGCGAGGAAGGCTGTTCTTCAAAGTGTTCGGCAAAAAACCGCCTACAAAACCTGATAAGGCAAAATGAATTGGTATGGTCCTTCTCTGAGAATTCCAAAACCGGGAATCCTCGTGCGGCGCAGCAGGAATGTGCGGTCGGCGCGTGCACCAGACACAATGCCGGCACATTTTCGAGGCAGAGGAAGTTGCTCTTCAAGTCAGGTGGGGAAGCAGCCGACTGATCGGCCGTCGGTATGCTTTCTGAAACCAGACAGGTTGGACGCGAAGGAACACTCGTCGAAACACTGGTTGTTGAACTCGGAGGATCCGACCGTCTACAAAATCGACTACAGCGCTGTAGATGAAAAACCAGAAGCGCTGTTTATGTACTTGAAAAGATTGGTCGGGGAGAGAGGATTTGAACCTCCGACCCCCTGGTCCCGAACCAGGTGCTCTACCAGGCTGAGCCACTCCCCGACATGAGAGGAAAGCGCGATCGCGTGCGGTGCGAAATCGCACTTTCGCGATTATATCATTCGGCAACGCCGGGTCTTGGGACTGTTCTCGTTCGCATGATTGGTGATACTTTTCGGAGGTGGAGAGTTTCACCGCGAAGGCTTCCCCGGGAAGCATCTAGCCCAGGATCGGCGCCGTGGAAATGACGCGCAGCGAACGTTGTGACTGTAAAGAGATAAGCTCCAGTGGGCCTGCTGCTCGCCTCCGGTTTCCGCGCTTGGAAAAAGCTGCCAAGAGCGCAGCTTTCCCACCGCGTCCACTGCTTCAGGCCGAACCATTGGCTTTTTCACCAGTCCCAAGTGTCACTAATCATTCCGAACGAGAACTTCTAACTTACACCGATACGTCTGCCGGGGGCTTAGCCTTCAGCTGCATTGTCGCTGATATTAGTTTCGCGAGCCGACGCCCCGGAAGGGCGGTGCAACCTTTTTCTTATACAATCTTCTACGCTGCGTCTCTGACACATGCTGGCCCTGACCTCGACAACTCTGTTTACACCGGCGGAACATATCCGCGACCCGCTGCTGCTAATCGACGGCGGCATCGTGGTGGAAGTCAGTTCGCGAGCGTCCCGCGAGACTCCGAAAAATTTCCGTCTGCTCGATTTTGGCGATGCCGTTCTCTCCCCAGGGCTGCTGGACATCCATAATCACGGAGGAGCCGGGCACGATGTGATGGAAGCGTCTGCCGATGCTCTGCCCGCCATCGAGCGCTTGCTAGCGCAACATGGCGTGACCAGTTACGTCCCCACTACTGTGACCGCTCCACTAGATGTCACGCTTGCCGCCCTGGAGCGGCTGGCCAACCGTATCGAGGCAGCTGAAGAATGCCGCAATGTCGGAGGCCTGCGGGCCGAGCCGCGTGGAATTCACATCGAGGGGCCCTTTCTCAGTCATCGCAGACGCGGAGTCCATCCTCAAGAAAATCTGCTGAAACCAACCCTTCAGACGTTTGAACGTTTCTGGCAAGCGGCCCGTGGGCACATAAAGATGATGACCATCGCGCCGGAGTTGGATGGTGCAGCCGAAGTGATCGCGGAAGCCTCCGCGCGCGGGGTGTGCGTGAGCCTGGGTCACTCCGATGCCGACCTGCGGCAAGCCCGCGCGGGGGTGGCCGCCGGAGCCCGGCATGCCACCCACACCTTTAATGCCATGCGGCCGCTCAATCATCGTGATCCGGGAATTCTCGCCGAGGTGCTCACCAATTCGGAACTTACGGCTGACGTTATTGCCGATGGTTTTCACGTTGACCCCGCTGTCGTGAAACTCTTTCTGCATGCCAAGGGGCCTGAGCGGGCGGTACTCATCACTGACGGTACCGCCGGCACGGGCATGCCTCCGGGTCAATACCGCATGGGAACGTTTGAATTCGAAGTTCGCGATGGTAAATGTCTCGCCAACGGAGTTCTGGCAGGAAGTCTGCTTACCCTCGACCAGGCAGTTCGTAACGCTATAACGTACGCGGGCTGGAGCTTGCAGCAAGCTTTGCGAGCTGCGACTCTGAATCCCGCCCAGATACTGAACCTGGCCGATACCGGCAGCCTCAAGCCTGGCGCCAGAGCGGATTTACTGGTGTTAAGTTCGAGTGGAGAGGTTAGACAGACCGTGATCGCCGGGCGAGTCTCGGAAGCTGCGAATACGAGTTCCTAAGGAGGCCGATGGCCGATAAAGGCGGATTTCCCCATTGGATGTTGAAGGAGATTTTCGAGCAGCCAAAGGCTCTGTTCGATACGATCGCTCCCCGAGTATCCCTGGAAGAAGGCCTGGTGCGTCTGGAGGATGTTCATATCGGCGCAGATGAGTTGCGGGCCTTGCGGCGGATCAACATTGTCGCGTCGGGAACGAGCCGGCACGCCGGAATGGCTGGCCAGTACATGATCCAGGAAATGGTCGACCTTCCCACCGATGTCGACTATGCCAGCGAGTTCGAGTACAGAAATCCGCTGATCGGTGGTGGCGAGTTGACCATCGTCATCACGCAGTCTGGCGAGACCGCAGACACAACCGCGGCGCAGAGGGAAGCCAAGTCCAAGGGCTCTCGGACGATTGCGATTTCAAATGTCATCGGCTCGACCATCGCCCGGGAAGCCGACGGCGTCATTTACACCTATGCGGGACCGGAGATCAGCATCGCTTCCACCAAAGCATTCACGGCACAGATGGCGGTGCTCTTCTTGTTCGGGGTTTATCTGGGACAGGTTCGAGGGAATCTGAGTAAGGAGCAGGTGCGGCAGCACATCCGGGAATTGCTGGCGCTTCCTTCGAAAATTGAGACCGTCCTGCAATCGGCGTCGCAGTGCGACGAGCTGGCCAGAAAATTTCAAAAAGTGGACGGATTCCTATTTCTCGGGCGGGCGATTCACTATCCCGTGGCGATGGACGGCGCTCTCAAGCTGAAGGAGGTCTCCTACATTCACGCTGAGGGCTACCCCACGGGAGAGACTAAACACGGTCCCAACGCCTTGATTGACGAGACGCTGCCGGTGGTTATTATTGCCACCTGCGACCGCAATGACCCGGGTTCGGTTGTGCGCTATGGAAAAACACTGGCTAACATCAAGGGATTCAAGGAGCAGTCAGGGCGAGTGATTGCGCTGGCTTCCGAAGGAGACGAAGAAATTCAACAACTGGCCGACCATACGATCGTTATCCCGTCCAGCACGGAACTGCTCTCGCCAATCCTGGAGATTGTTCCCCTGCAGCTGTTCGCGTATTCGATGGCGATACAGAGGGGATTGAATGTGGACCGGCCGAGAAATCTGGTGAAGTCGGTCACGATCGAATAAAGGGATGACTTTAGTTGAGCTTTCGATTCTTGGTGTCGCTCAGGAATTGGAGCATCGCGATATCGGCCGCTATTCTGAACTGCTCTGATCCAGAACTTTCCTGCGGAGCTTTGGTGTTAGGTTCGGCGGCTGGGCGGCGGTCTTGCCGCAGCGCTTCCCCTGATTCGGAGTCTTCGGTCATAACCTGCACATAGAACCACAGAAAATGCCGCATCTGGTCGATCGCCGACTTGAGCACCTCTATCGATTCCATCTCGGGAAGCTGGCTGAGGGCTTCCATCAGTTCAGGATTCCCGGGAGCTTCCATCACCGCACAATTTAGCTCTCGTTGAATGAAACGCAGATCTTCGGTGACACGCAGGATGCGGATGTGGATGTCTTCCAGGTAGTCTTCTCGTTCCATGAATGGCATCTCTCGGTCCCTCTCAACATCTCATCGGCTCTCTGGGGCGAGAAGATGTCCCATGTGCATGCGCTTTGGTAATTCCAGCCGTTACTTTGGTATGTGAAAGGTTCGCCTACGTCTACGCCGCGCTGGAAGCCGCACTGGGAGCTGGTTTTAGCCCCTTGCGAATCTCGGGGACTTCGACGATCCGGACTCTGCTAACCGGATTCTCGATCGCATCCACAAGTGCAGTTACCATCTGTTGCCGCGTAACCAAGCCCAGGCGATGTGCTCCCTGCGAGTGGCGGGGATCAATTCCATTAGCCACATTTACCATCACCGTCAGCGCGCTTCGCGCCTCATCTTGCCCGTGGTGGCGAGGTAAGTTACTTTCTCGCGCAGCAATAGGCATGTATTCTCGTATGAATTCCGCCGGAGGGAGAATCTTGTTCATTCGCGATCGGGTCGCTGTCCTGCTGGTAGTTCTTCTTTCGTGTGCAACGGCTTTTTCACAGCAGCGCGAGCTGGTGCTCAAGCAGATCGATCTGCCACATCCTTATTACTATCGCGAGATGTATCTGCCGCAGTTGACTGCGGGACCGAGCGCCGTCGCCTGGCTGCACGATTCCCGAGGGGTTGTCTACTCCATGGTCGGCACCTTGTGGCGGCAGCCACTGAACTCGACACAGGCAGTGCAGTTGACTTCAGGGGCAGGCTACGACTACCAACCTGATTGCTCACCCGACGGACATTGGGTGGTTTACGCCTCCTATTTGAAAGACGCAATCGAGTTGTGGGCGCTGAACCTCGACACCTGGAAGACCAGGCAGTTGACCTCCGGTGGAGCGGTGAATGTCGAGCCGCGCTTCTCTCCGGACGGCAAGCGGATTGTTTTTGTTTCCACTTCTTATCACGGCCACTTCCACATTTTCGCCGGCAGCTTCGCTGACGGTGAGCTTACTAACGTTCAGCAGCTGACAGGTGAGAACCGCAGCAACCTGCCACGCTATTACTACAGCCAGTTCGATCATGAGATCAGCCCGGCATGGTTTCCTGACGGAAGCGAAATTGTTTTTGTCTCCAACCGCGGGCATATCCAGGGAACTGGCGGATTCTGGCGCATGAAGTCCGAACCCGGTGCGGAAGCCCACGAGATCCATTACGAAGAAACCACCTGGAAGGCGCGTCCCGAGTTTTCTCCCGACGGCAAACGGCTCGTTTACGCCTCGTACCTTGGGCAGCAGTGGCATCAGCTGTGGGTTATGCCTTCTGGGGGCGGCGATGCATTCCCACTTTCTTACGGCGATTTCGACAATATCAATCCGCGTTGGTCGCCCGATGGCCGGCAGATCGCCTTCATCAGCAATCGCGGAGGGAATACATCACTCTGGCTGCAGGACGTTCTCAGCGGAGCGCAGCGGCCACTAGTAATAAAGGAACGGCGCACACTCAAGCCGACCGGGCAACTCACAATTTCAGTGATGTTACCGAATGGGCATCCCACGGCCGCTCGGGTCTTTGTCACCGGAGAAGACGGCCGCGCTTACGCGCCAGACGATGCCTGGATGCGGGCGGACGACAGTTTTGTGCGCACCGAGCGTCCATTTGAGGCGCACTATTTTCACACTTCCGGCAGCTCTGACGTGACCATTCCCGTTGGCCGCGTCAATGTGGAAGTGATGAAAGGCTTCGAGTACCAGTTCGAAAAGAAAACCGTACAAGTTGCGTCAGGCCAGCATGCGTCCATAAGCGTGCGTTTGCAGCCCTTGAAGATTCCCGAGGACGCGTATTCCCATGGGGTCAGCAGCGATGTTCACGTTCACATGAATTATGGCGGCACCTATCGGGATACCCCCACCCTCCTGATCGATCAAGCTGCGGCGGAGAACCTTGCCATCGTGCAGGATCTCATAGTCAATAAAGAGCAGCGCATTCCGGATATCTCATACTTCAGCACGCAGCCCGACCCTGCATCCGCGACGACTAACCTTCTCCTGCACGGGCAGGAGTTCCATACCAGTTATTGGGGACATCTGGGGTTGCTGCATCTCTCGAGCAACTTCCTCCTACCCGGCTACGCTGCCTATCCGGGGACGGCCGCTGCCAGCCTATTCCCCGCCAATGCCACCGTTGCCGATATGGCACACGAGCAGCAGGGCGTTGTGGGCTATGTGCATCCCTTTGATGAGTTCCCCGACCCTGCAAAAGATTCATCGCTTACCAGTGAACTCCCAGTCGATGTCGCACTGGGCAAGGTGGATTACATCGAGGTGCTCGGTTTCAGCGATCACAAATCCACCGCATCGGTTTGGTATCGCCTGCTGAACTGCGGATTTCACCTTCCCACGGCGGCGGGAACCGATGCCATGGCAAATTTCGCGTCGCTGCGAGGACCGGTCGGTCTCAACCGGGTCTATGCAAGCGTGCCTGCAGGGCCACTGAACATCGGAGCATGGCTGGCTTCGCTCAAGCAAGGGCATACCTTTGCCACTAACGGCCCTCTTCTCGGATTTAAGTTTGGAGGAATGCAGGCTGGCGATGAACTTCGGCTGTCGGCAGGAGAGAACAAAATCAAATTCTCAGCCAGGATGCGTTCGTTTGTTCCAATCGAACACTTGCAGGTGGTGTGCAATGGGGAGGTGGTTCGCGATCTGAAGCTGGGCGGAGATCATCAGAGTGCCGATGCGGACGACACCATCCCTCTGAGCCACAGCGGATGGTGCCTGTTACGCGCGTATAGCGACAAGTCGGTTTATCCGGTGCTGGAGGCATATCCCTACGCTACGACCAGCCCAGTATATGTAAACGTCGCCGGCTCGCCGCTGCATCCGGCAAAAGATGCTCAATATTTCTTGACTTGGATCGATCGCCTGATTGACGCGGCAAAGGCCAACAACGACTGGAACACGGAAGGCGAGCGAACGGCAGTGATGAACCTGCTCTCGTATGCGCGAGAGATTTATGTAAACCTGGGAAAATAGCCGGCTGTCAGCCGCAACGGCGGGCGCCGCTGCACGTTTATTTCATGTTTTCGCAGGCTGGCGTCTAAATAGACGACTGCTCTTCCATTTTCAGCAACGCCTGCTTGCGATCCAGACCCCAGCGATAGCCCCCCATCTCTCCATTGGAGCGAACCACGCGATGACATGGGATCGCGACCGCCACCGGGTTAGTCGCGCACGCTCTGGCGACTGCACGAGTTGCCGCGGGATGGCGGATGGCTTTCGCGACCTGCTGATAGGAACGGGTCGCGCCGAACGGGATCGACTGCAGATAAGACCACACCCGGCGCTGAAAGGCGGTGGCCTGGATGTCCAGAGGCAAAGCCGAATTCAGCTTCTGTCCCTGCATCTGCCGCAGCAGATCGTCTTTCCATCCCCGCAGCTCTTGGTCGTCACGACGCCGAAGGGCGAAGGGGAATTCATGCTTCAGTCCCTGCTCAAGTTCCCCGTCGGAACCGGCAAACTGGATGGCACAAATGCCCTTGTCGGTGGCCGCCACCAGCATTCGGCCGAGCGGCGAATCAGTACACGTATAGCGGATCGGCGCAGCAATCGCCCCGCGGCGGTACTTATCCGGAGTCATGCCCAGTTGCGAGGCGGTGCGTTCGTAGAGCCTGCTGCTGGAGCTATAGCCCGCGTCGTACAGGGCTCGCGTCACCGAATGCCCAGCCCGCAGATTCTGCTTCAGTTGGTTGATACGGCAGGAGTCGGCATACTCGCGCGGAGTTACGCCTAGAACGCTCTTGAAGGTCCGTTGCAGATGAAACGGACTTTGGCGGAAAGTCGATCCCAGGCGGGCCAGCGTGACTGATTCGTCCAAATGTTGCTCGATGTAGCGGCAGACAGCCTTCACCATTTGCATCTGAGGGTTGCCGCCGATGGCCCGTGGGCGGCAACGCAGACATGCACGGTATCCGGCCCTCTCCGCCTCCTCGGGCCTGCGGAAAAAACTCACGTTGGTGCGGCGCGGATGTTTAGCCGGGCACGAGGGCCGGCAGTACACGCCAGTTGACGAGACGGCGAACACGAACGCTCCATCCTGGCTGGCGTCGCGCGCCAGCACCGCGTCCCAGTTCCGGTCATGTTTATTTCCGGCCATCTCTATAGCTTCCGCTGTTTGGAGTATCGCACTGGTAGTCATGATAGGAAAAGCTTACGGTCACCCGTATCGGCGAACTATCCGGTTCTTGCTATCAAATTGAATTTCTGCCCGAATGCTGATAATTACTGACTCGTCCAATATTTTTGAGCCTGCTCCAGGGCAATAATCAAAGGAGATCGATGAGCCCGTCGACGGCCCAAATTGTGGCTCAGCATTTGCGGCAAGATATCAGGTTAGACGCCGAGCATCCGGCGAGCGATTGGGAACGCGCCGAGCCCGTCTCCTTCTGCTCCGACTGGCAGGGAAAAAATCCCGATCCCTGGCGCGGCACCAAGGTTTGGCTTTTGTGGTCAGAGCGAAACTTCTACGTACGATTCGAATGCCGTTATCGCAATTTGTACCTGTTTAGCGATTCGGATCCAAACGGCCGCCGCAACCAACTCTGGGAGCGCGATGTGGCCGAGATTTTCTTGCAGCCCGATCCCTCGAAGCCTCGCTTTTACCGGGAGTTCGAGGTCAGCGCCAACGGCATGTGGATCGATCTCGACATCTACGCCGGCGGCCGGTCTGACTTGAACAGTGGTATGCAGCGCTCAGTCTGGCTGCACCGCTCTAATCGCTTGTGGGCGGCCGAGCTGGCGATTCCCATGCAGTCTTTGACCACGGAGTTCAACCCTTCCATGATCTGGGGGGTGAACTTTTACCGCATCGAAGGCAAAGAACCGCGAACTTATCTGGCGTGGCAGGCCACGGGTACGCAAGAGCCCAACTTTCACGTGCCCGAAGCATTTGGCGAACTGCACTTCGCCAGCTGAGGCCGGGTTGTCGAAACGAACTTTGCGAGAGTACAGTAGGCGCGACGCATTTCACTTTCCCTTGGAGGCACCTGCGGTGACCAAAGCTTATCGTGTTTGTTCAATTGGCCTACTACTTGCGGTCGTGACTTGCAGTATGATTGCCGCCGAGAACGCGACTCCAGGCATCCTGAGCGCGCAAGAGCTGAAGAAACTCGTGCCGGCCGGCTACTTTTTTGACGGACAATCCGCGCCGGTGCAATTGCGGAATTCAGCAGGCGCCCGCACAAAAAGTGGCAAGCTCGTGCTGGCCGGGCTGGTCGATACCTCGGGATACTCGGCTGATATTCAGCAAAAGTATCAGGGCTTTTTCATTACCGAAACCAAGTTGTCTATTGAAGGCACGAACCTGACGCCGGGACAGTATGGCTTTGGGTTCACAAAAGACGGCAAATTCGTGGTGATGAACGTGGCCGGAACCGACCTGCTCAACGTGGATGCGAAGGTGGACGACAAGCTGGTACGGCCTGTGCCGCTGAAGATGGTGGAAGACGGAGACGCCCTCAAACTTTACGCTGGCAAGAAGTGGGTCAGCATTAACCCGGAATAGAGTTGCCGCTGGCGGCTGCGATTAGTGAGGACGCGGCTGCAGAGGTCCCAACACAACCGAGATCCCAGCCCGCTTGCGCAGTTCCACGAGCAACGCTTGGGCAGCGTTCTGATACGTCTTGTTGGAATCTGAGGTATCTGCCCACACGGCGTCATATACGATTTGCGCCGCTTCTTTTAAATCCATGTGCAGTGCGCCTTCCATCACGTCGACGCGCTCCTGCAGATGGTTGTAACAGGCCTGGCAGACCACGGCAGGCTCAAAGTTTTCCTGATGATTCGCTTCCAGGTTGCAGCGGAAGCTCGCCGCCGCATTGATCTGGAGGTGCGAAGCGTAAACCTGCGATTTGAATTCTCTTAAGAAACGTTCGCGTTCTTCTTCGATGACAGCTGGATCAGGCGCGGCGTCGATCTCCGGGGATGCAACTTCAGCGGCGGCAGCTTTGGCAGAGACGCGTTTTGTGCTCTTGCATACCGGACAAGCAGATAAATCGGCGCCGTAATACGTTCGGCATTTTGAACATGGAAGACCGTAGCCGGCACTTCGGGACGCAAGTTGCTGTGTGGTGTTCGTCGTATTTAAGAAAGCGTTCGCAGCTGGCGCAGCGCCATTAGCTTTAATTGGTTGTGTTGGAATCGCCGTATTCATTAGCTACTCCCGTTTCAGATCGAAAACCGATTCTAGGCTGGGTAACGGTACTTCCGAAGGCACGAAAGTACGTTGTCACCCATCGTCCCAAAGGAGGATAAGCAGGTCAGTGACCAAGTCCTTGCGTTGGAAATGAACCACTTACCCCAATTTTGTCTTGCTCATTCCGATTTATCTGAATAAACGATTCAAACTGAGATGAAACGTTCAGCGCGCCGTGCTGGCCTTGATCAGCTTCAGCAGTTCTTCCTTGCGCGCGCGGTAGAGCGCCTTGCCCGGCTCCATGCGTCCGGCCGTCTCCAGTTCCCCCAGCGCCTCCTCATATCGGCCCATACTGATGAAGCACGCAGCCAGGGAATAGTGGTTCCCCGCCGTGGGCTGTAGCCGCAACGCGTCGCGAAACTCGGTTGCCGCAGCAGCGTAGTTCTGTGCTTCAAACAACGCGGTTCCCAAATAGTGGTGGGACAAGGCCGAATCCGGCTCGAGTGAGACGGCAATGCGCAATTCGCGCAATGCCTGCGTCTGCTGCCCAGAGGACAAGAACGCCTGCCCGAGCATGCGGTGATGCGTGCCCTGTGTCGGATTGTCCATGATAGCCAGCTTGATCTCGGCTATGGCGGAAGAAAAGTCCCGCTTGGCTATGAAGGCTCTGGCCAGGCAATCGTGGCCTTTCTTCCATGCCGGAGCTATGCGATACAGCTCGCGGAATTCGGCAATGGCTGCGTCGTAATCGCCCTTATCGCAGTACGTGCCTCCCAAATTATTGCGAATAGAGGGCTCATCTGGCGCCAGCCGCTTGGCTTCGCGAAATTCCGCAATGGCATCGTTGGACTTGCCCTGATCGTGGAAGATCATCGCCAGGTTGCTGTGTGGCTCCCACAACTGAGGATCGATCTGGAGTGCATGGCGGTATGCCGCGATTGCCCGGTCCATATCCCCCTTGGCTTGCAGGGCCATTCCCAGGTCGAAATATGTGTAGGCGTTGTTGTTGTCCCGAACCAGTGATTCTTCAAACGCATGAATCGCAGGGGGATACATCTGGTTCGAATAGAAACTGAGTCCCAAGTAACGGTAGGCTTCGGCATCTGAGGGATCCATGCTCAGAGCGGTACGAGCCTCCGCAATGGCGTTGTCGCCATCGTCATACAGATAAAACACATAGGCAAGCCGGGCATGATTTTGCGGCAGGCTTGGCATGATTTCTTTTGCGATGGAGAATTCGTCGAAAGCGTCGTCCAATTCGCCTTGCTGCAGGTGCAGATACCCCATCACGAAGTGAAAGGCGGTATTGCGCGGCTCCCGGATCAGCAGTGCGCCGAACGCATCGGCAGCCTCCGAATAGCGGTTGGGTCGGGCTAACTCACTTGCCTGCGCCACCTTAGCTGAACAACCGGGATCGGCCTCGCTAACGGCCATAGGTTGAACGGCCTGCAGAGCTTGCAGCAGGCCCGGCGAGGCTCCCGCTTGCGACAATAGCCTGGCATTTTCGGCGCTGGCCGGGAACGTCACACCCCTTCTCTGCGCCAAACGAACGACTTGCTGGCTCGACATCCCGCCTGCGATCCAGGCCATGACCTGATCGCAATTGATGGGCGGTTGACCGGAATCAGCTATCGAGGCGACCGAAGACACACCCAGAAATAGAATCAACCCTTTTACCAACAGCAGCTTACCCCGCACGAAGGACTCCTGCGAACCGACGGATTATTCGCTTTCTCCCCGCACCATAGACCCAGGCAGTAATCTCCGGTAGGTCACGAAGGTAATGCCGTTGTAGGTAGAGCAAATACCAGGAGTGCGAGGAGCTGTTTCCCTTACCCTGCTACATTTTTTTATCGTGCGCTACACCTCTTTTGGGCGATTGACGCCACTTCCAGCGTCCGGTAAGGTAGGCGGGTACCTGTCTCCAGGGACCCGGAGGATTTTCATGTTTGAAGGACTGTTTCAGCCGATGCATCTGCTGGTGATCTTTGCTATCGCCCTGCTGGTGTTCGGTCCCAAGAAACTGCCCGAACTGGGCAAAGGTATTGGCGAGGGCATTCGGTCGCTGAAAGAAGGAATGAAGGACCAGCCCGCGAAAGACCAGGCAAAGAACCAGACCACCACGGAAGTAAAGAGCTAGCTGGCGGTAAGCGGTGAAGTAGTGCCGGCCGGCAAATGAGCGATCGGCGCCCTCCCTGTAATTCCCAGCCGTTAAAATCTGGTAAGAGCATCCGATCACCCGGAAGCAGCGCTCTTCGTGTGGACTGCCGCCCGTCCGCAATGACGCTTGACGTATCCTCCACAAAGTAAGAGACTTCCCAAGTCATTCGCACCGTCGAGGAATCTGGGCCTAGCAAGAACTCTGAAATTCGTCCTTAGCCGGGCTCCAACGCGTCTGCATCACCGAACATCCAATCCACACCTGTCACACTGTCGGGGAGGGTTCTATGCGGAAACTCGGAATTGCCATTGGAATTATCTTTGCCTTGGTCATCATTGGTGTCCTGATCTTCTGGGCAACTTTTGATGTAAACCACTACCGCAGCCGCATCCAGGCAGAGCTTGAGAGCCGGCTGGGACGGAAAGTGACGCTTGGCACCTTGCACCTGAGCCTTGCCCCGCCAAGCTTCCAGGTCGACAACCTGTCGATCGCGGACGATCCCAGATTTAACGATCCCAATATGTTTGTCCAGGCTGCGCAGTTGAGCGTTTCAGTAAAGTTGTTGCCCCTGTTGCACAAAGACATTCAGATTGATTCCTTGAAATTGCAGCGTCCTACGGTAGAGCTGATCAAGGACGAGCAGGGCGTGTGGAACTTCTCGTCGCTGGGGGCAAACCCCTCGGCCCAACCCTCGCCAGCGCCGGCCCAGCCAGTACCGTCAAAGCCCGCGCCTAGCGCCCCATCGCCGCAGCCTTCGGAATCAAAGGGTACGTTCTCGTTAAGCGAACTTTCGGTCCAGGATGGGCAAGTGGCCGTTACCGATCAGCAGGCAGGCCATCCGCGGGCCTTGTACAACCACATCGACGCGACGCTTAACGACTTTGCGCCGGACCGCCCGTTTTCCGTGCAGATCGCGACCCATCTGCCAGGAGCGGGGAACCAGGAGGTGCGTTTGCAGGGTCAGGGGGGACCGCTGGTACCGGGTGATCCGGCAGCCACACCGTTTCATGGAACTCTAAGCTTGAAAGATGTTGCGCTGGCCGGCCTTTCACAATTCCTGAATAATCCGGCACTCAACAACACCGATGGCATCCTGACCGGCGAAACAAAGATCAGCAGCGACTCCGGCAAACTCGCAGCCGAAGGTGGATTGACGATCGACAAAGCTCGCGTTCATGGACTTGACATCGGTTATCCAATCTCAACCCAATACAACCTCGCCGACGATCTGAAAGCCGACCTGCTCAACATCACCAGCGCCACGATTAGGCTGGGTCAGGCCCCCATCGCGATAAGCGGCATGGTGAACATGAAGCCGACACCCATGGGTGTGAACCTAAACCTGAAGGCGGACAATGTCTCTATCGCCGAAGCGGGGCGGCTGGCTTCGGCTTTCGGGGTTGCATTCGCTCCCGGCACTACCGTAAATGGCCAGGCCAGCGCCAACATCCATGCCACCGGCGCAGCCGACAAGCCGGCAATGAATGGAACTTTTTCCGCGCGCAATGTGCAGATCACGGGGAAAGACGTACCCCAGCCGGTGCAGATCCCCGCAGCTAACTTCCAGCTCACGCCAAGCCAGGTACGGTCCGATAATTTCAATATTATTTCCGACAAGACTACCGTGATCGCCAACCTGGCTGTGAGCCAATACACGGCCAAGAATCCAATTCTGGCCGCGTCTCTGCAAGCCCCAAACGCGCAGTTGCCGTCGATACTGGCGATTGCCAAAGCATGGGGCGTAACCGGCCTCGACAAAATTAGTGGACTCGGCATCCTCAACCTCAACATGCATTTGATCGGCCCGGTGAATTCGCTGACGTCGAACGATGTAATGCGCGCGCTGAACGGAAATATGAACCTGAACTTTAATAACGTCCGCTACACAGGCGTGGACATCTCTCACCAGTTGGCCGTGATCGCCGGATTTCTGAAGCCCGGCAATCCGGGACAAAACGATCAGGGCTTCACCAACATCTCCCATATGACAGGCGATGTGATCGTGAATAACGGAGTTGCGCAGACCAACAATCTGCAAGCGCTCCTGGACATTGCCACGGTAGGAATCACCGGCACCGCCAACCTGGTTACGCAAACTCTTAACCTGCGACTGAACGCAGTGATGTCCAAAAATGTCAGCCAGCAAGTGGGCGGCATCGGTATTGGCGGATATCTGAACACAGCTCTGGCAAACAATCAGGGCGAGTTGGTGATCCCGGTTATTGTGACCGGCACATTACAAAGTCCAAGGTTTCAGCCCGACCTGCAGAGCGTGGCGCAAATGAGGATTAAAGGACTGCTGCCCACCTCTGGAAATCCGCAGAGCGCCGTCACGGGTTTGCTTGGAGGCTTGCTGGGAAAGAAGAACCAAAATCAGGCTCAGCAGCAACAGCCACAACCACAGCAACAGGCGCAACCACAAGATCAGCCGCAGAATCAGGTGCAGCAGATTCTGGGCGGCATCTTCGGACGCAAAAAGAAGAAACAGCCCGATCAAGCGAATCCACCGCAGTGAAGCAGCGGCGAAGTGTCTGAGAGCCAGCCATCGGTCTGTCTGTTAGGCCTGCGGTCCTTCATCCGGCAAGCGCAGTCGGCAGCGCCGGTGCTTTCGCGCCCGCCTTGCGTCCCGGCCTGACCTGCTCGAACGTGCACTGCTTCGGTTTCTTCTCCGGACGCCAGCGCAGAAATTTCGTCCCATGGCGAAAACGGCCACCGGAAAAATAGTCGTACTGAACCTCGCACACCAATTTAGGCTTTAAGGGCTGCCACTCCATAGATCGCTTGGTGCTCCACCGGCTTGGCCCACCCGGAGCACGTCCTGTGAAACCGGGAGGCCCAATCAGCGGCTCGACAACTTTCTTGAGTTCTTTCCGCTGCTCCGCGTTGAAACTCGATGTGAAGCCAACGTGATCGAGCAATCCTTCGTCGTTGTACAGGCCGAGGAGCAGCGAGCCGATGCCACCACCCTTCTCTGCATAGCGGAAGCCTCCGACCACGCAATCCGCGGTGCGAATTCGCTTGACCTTCACCATCGCGGTGCGCTCGCCTGAGCGATAAGCCTCATCCAGCCGCTTGGCGACAATTCCGTCGAGGCCCATACTTGCCAATTCGCGCATCCATTGCATCGCTTGTCCTAGCTTCGTAGACGCAGGTGAAAGGCGGACCATGCCTCGCGAAGCCAGCTGGCGGAAGAAGTCCTCGAGTCTGGCACGCCGATCGGCCAGCGGCTGGTCGATTAGTAACTTGCCGCGTTCGTCCACCAGCAGGTCGAAGCACATCAGAGTGGCCGGAGTTTCCGAAGAAAGTTTTCGACTGCGCGACTCTGCGGGATGAATACGCAACAACAGGTCGTCAAACGAAAGATGCCCACCAGAAAAGATCGCGATCTCGCCATCCAGAACGAAAGCATCTTGCGGCAGTTTGCTTAATGCGTCCACCAGCTCCGGAAAGTAGCGTCCCAGCGGCTGGCCAGCCTTGGACTGCAGCAGCACCTGCTTTCCTCTGCGGAAAGCCAGGCAGCGGAAGCCGTCCCATTTGGGCTCGTAGAGCCAGACAGGGCCATGGGGAATTTCCGCGACGGATTTGGCCTCCATCGGAGAATAAGGCGGCTTAATCGCCAAGTCGATCGGCGGGAATACCTGGGTAAGGTCTTCGGGCGGAACAGCACCCTCGCTTACACGCTGTCGTTTTTTGTTCGGTTTTCGAGCTCCTGGCATCGCGACCCTTTGGATGCTGAGAGCCATTCATCCGCAAAGCGGAACTCCGTCCGCGACCCGATAATGTCAATCCGCCACAATCGCGATCTGCGCGGCATCGGCAGCGCGCATGATCCCTTCGCCGTCCAGCAGCAGACACTTACCCGCGTCCACCGCCAGGCAGCTAACTTCCGCATTACGCATCACCTCGATGGTCTTCACGCCGATTACAGGTACGTCGAAGCGCATGTCCTGATTCGGCTTGGCAATTTTTATTACCGTTAAAGCACGGCTTAACAATGAGGGATCGGAATCCAGGGACGCCATGATCTTTCCCGCTCGCTCAATGGTGGCGTCAGTGCCCTCCATCGCTTCCACCGCGATGCAGGCGTTCCCGCCGATCACTACAGTCTGTCCGATGTCATATTGCGCCAGGTGGCGGGCGACGACGCGTCCATAGTCGATGTTCTTTTTCTCCTGCTCCGAAGGAGCGCGCTTCGTCAGCACTCCCGCCTTGGCGAGAAGCGGCTCCAGCAGCGCAGTCGAGTTCTCCAAAAAGATTCCTTCGTCAGCCAGCACTTTGGAGACTGCGCCCAGCAACGAGTCGGTGTTGCGAGTTCCAAGGGAAAGCAGCAGCTTGGCGAGTCGCCAGTCGGGACGAATGCTGGAAAAAATCTGCTTGTGCTTGACCTGTCCGGCCATCACAGCGCGGTGCACGCCTTCCTGCTTGAACATGTCGATGAGCTTGGACAATTCACCCAATGACAACCAGTGCACGGCCGTCGCGCCTCGCGAATCGATCTCGGGAGAAGTCTCTTCCCTAATTGCAGCGACAACGACTTCCAGTCCCTGCGCCTGCGCCGCATCGAGCACCAGGAAAGGCAACTTCCCGTTTCCGGCAATCAGGCCGAGTCGCTCCGCCAAGGTAAGGCCCTCGCTAAATAAGTTGATTATGGCTTCCGAGCAATAGCAGAATAGTAGCTCACGACTAAGTCGTGCGAAGCCGGGAGCAGAGGTTAAATGCGTCCGTCCATCATCCGCCACCCGGACTTATATCTCTGGAACGTGGCGCTCGAAGCCGCCCGTGCAAAAGACTACCAATTCTCGATGCGCTGCGAAGAATACTTCAGAGCGCAGGTAAAATCAGGCCTCAAGACGGGCAAAGTTGGGATGTATGAGTTCGCGGAGCGCGCTCCCGAGGCACGCGCCAACGTTGAGAAACTTGTGGCCGAGATGATTTCCGAAGAAGCCGCCACCGATCCCAATTCCCGCCTGCTCCACGACTCCGCGATGTTCAACGCTCTCTATCACCGGAATCTTTGCCCAGGACTCTGGCCCTTGTGCTGACATTCAGGGCCGATTCGGCTACTTAATCACTCCCCGCTCGGACTCCTCGATGAACCGGATCAGTCGCTCCATATCTTCTCCCAGATCAGCCTCAGCCTTGAGCTTCTCCAACGCTTGCGTGGTATTGAGCTTCGAGGCGAGCAGAACTTTGTAGGCGTGATGTATCTTGCGTATCCGTTCCTTGCTGAAACCGCGTCGCTCGAGTCCCAAAAAGTTCATGCCGTAGGCGTGCGTATCGCGCGATGCTGAGGTCTTTGAGAACGGCAACACGTCTTTCGTGATGGTGGTGCCACCGCCTACGTAAGCGTGCGCGCCGATTCGCACAAACTGATGCACCGGACACAACGCCCCGACAACCGCCCATTCTTCTACTGTGACGTGGCCTGCAAGCGTCGCGCCATTCACCAGCATGGCATGATCTCCGATCACGGAATCGTGTCCGATATGGGAGTAGGCCATGATCAACACGTGGCTGCCGATGCGCGTCACCCCGCCACCCTTTATCGTGCCACGATTGATGGTCACGTATTCGCGAATCTCATTGTGGTCTCCGATCTCCAGCCGCGTGGGTTCTCCGCGATAGCTGACGTCCTGCGGATCCATGCCGATGGCCGAGAAAGGGAAAAAGCCGTTACCCACCCCGATGGTAGTCGGGCCTTCGATGGCTACATGCGACACGAGGTGGCATCCTTCGCCCAACTCCACCTCGGGGCCAATTACGCAATAGGGCCCGACCTGGCACGACGGGTGCACTTTCGCCCGCGAGTCGATGATTGCCGTGGGATGAACATTCATGAGGTGAGATGGAGAGGTCGCAGCCATAGCCTGGCTAGGCGTCTCCTTCGGCATCGGTTGCGTCTTCCGCCGAGCGTGCGCGTGAGCGGTCCACCAACCGGCAAGTCACGATGGCTTCGGCAACTCGCTTGTCGCCGACATAAGCTTTGCCCTCCATGCGCACCGCAGTCATGCGCCAGGCCTTAACTTCTACTTCGATGCGCAACTGATCGCCGGGAACCACTGGGCGGCGGAAACGCGCGCGCTCGATACCGGTGAACATCATCAACTTCTCGTGACGCCCCTCGATTTCGGTGAGCAGCAGCGCTCCTCCCGCCTGTGCAATGGCTTCGACGATCAATACCCCGGGCATGATCGGCATTTGCGGAAAGTGCCCAGCGAAGAACGGCTCGTTGATGGTGACGTTTTTGATAGCGACAATGCGTTCCTTGCGGGTGAGATCAATGACCCTATCGATGAGAAGGAAAGGGTACCGGTGCGGAAGAATTGCCATGATTTGATTGATGTCGAGTGTGGTCTTCGGCGCCGGAGGGGCTTCGGTTGCGGATTGAGCATGATCCGTCATTCTGTTGGGCAGCGCGACGATTATACTGTAACCCACCACAGAGAGGCTGGGCGCGCACAGCGCGTAGCCTCATACCGTTCGTGAAGGATCGCATGGCCAAGAAAGTTCCGAAAAAATCCCCCCAACACGGCAAAAAACTACACCCAGAGCGCGAGAAGAATCAGCCAAGTTCTGGCGACCCCGATCCGCGGGAGCGGTTGCAATACTTCGAAAATCGCCGCGATCAGATGGTGGAAACTGTCCGGCAACTGGTCGAGATGGAGTCTCCGAGCGACAGCAAGCAGTCTGTGGATAGGCTCGCTTCGCTGCTCGCGGGCAGGTTCGAAGGTCTGGGAGGGCATTCAAAGTTTCACCGCGCCGAACAATTCGGCAACCACCTGCAGGTGGATTTCCTGGGGAAGCGCAACGGCAAACCGATTCTGCTGCTCGGGCACTGCGATACGGTTTACCCGCTTGGCACTTTGAAAACCATGCCTTGTAAGGTCAGCGACGGACGCCTTTGGGGACCGGGTACGCTCGACATGAAATCCGGGATTGCCATGATGCTGCACGTGGTTGAAGCCCTCCGCGGTTGGAATGGGGATACTCTTCCACGGCCGCTCACAATTCTTCTTGTCTCTGACGAAGAGGTGGGCAGCGATTCGTCGCGTGCAATTACAGAGAGCGTGGCGAGGAGATCAGAGGCCGTGCTGGTACTCGAGCCTTCCTACGGCCTGCGTGGCGCAGTGAAGACGGCCCGCAAAGGGGTTGGAGAGTACACGCTCAAGGTGACAGGCAAGGCGGCCCACTCGGGACTTGATTTCGAAAAAGGCGAGAGCGCAATTCTGGAACTGGCTCGCCAGATTCCGATGATCTCGAAACTCACCGATCTGAAGCGCGGGCTCACCATCAACGTCGGCCTGGTGCGAGGCGGCACACGCGTGAACGTCATCCCCGCCGAGGCCACGGCGACGATTGATATGCGCGTCACGCGAATCAAAGACGCCGCCGAGATTGAGCGGATGCTGCGCGCTCTGAAGCCTTTCAATCGCAAGTGCAAACTGGAAATCAAAGGTGGGCTGAACCGCCCGCCGATGGAACGAAACAACGGAGTAGTGGCGCTTTACAAAAAAGCATCGGACACAGCGAAAAAGTTGGGATGGAAGCTGGAGGAGGCCGCCGTGGGCGGCGGGTCGGATGGGAACTTCACGTCCGCGCTGGGAATTGCCACGCTGGATGGCCTTGGCGGCGTCGGCGAGGGCGCGCATGCGACCAACGAGTCCATTCTGATTTCAGAACTGCCAAAGCGTGCGGCGCTGCTTTCCACGCTGATTGAGGCGGTCTAAGCTGCTGAGAATCTAGTTATTTAGCGATTTCTTTGACTCTGAGCCGCCAGTGGCCTAGAATTTCCACAGGGTACATGCGCCACTCTGAAAAGCTCTCGCCCGAGCGCTTGAGGACCCTCCTGGAGGTTAACAATGTTTGGCGGCAAAATTGGTTTGCCTGAACTTCTGATTATTGTGGCCATCGCCCTTCTGATCTTTGGCCCCAGCAAACTTGCCGATTTAGGCAAGGGATTGGGTGAAGGCATCAGGAACTTCAAGTCGTCGATGAACGACGATAAGGGCGCCGACAAGAAGTCATAGCAGATGGTTTACACCGCGCCGTGTTCCCGCAGCATTCGGTACACGAGGGACATGGGCAGTCCCACCACGTTGAAATAATCCCCCTCGATGCGTGAAATCCACCGTGACGCAACGCCTTGAATGGCGTATGCCCCGGCTTTGTCCATTGGCTCGCCGGTCGCGATGTACGCCTTGATCTCGTCATCAGTCAGTTCATCCATGTAGACAAGGGTGGTTTCAGAGGCAGTTCTCGGCGGCGGCTTCTGAGTTCCTGGTTGCTCAGAAGATTTGTTGTGCTGCGAACTGATGAGACACACTCCGGTTATGACCTGATGAGTTCTTCCAGAGAGCAGGCGCAACATGCGGGCAGCATCTTTCGCGTCCACAGGTTTGCCGAGCATCTGGCCGTCGACCACTACGATGGTATCGGCTCCCAGCACAAAGCAATCTGGGTTAGTGCGGAAGGCCGCAGTCGCTTTCTCGCGCGCCAGGCGCTCGGCGCAGGCTTGCGGCGTCTCATTCGGACGCGGTTCTTCCGGAATATTGGTCGGCTGAACGGTAAACGCAATGCCAGCGTTTCTCAGAATCTCCTGCCGGCGAGGCGAAGCCGAAGCGAGCACCAGCATTAACGGATTCCCACCAGGCCACGCACCGATTCGATCAGCTTCGACGAATCGTATTCGATGCCATCCTTGAAAACCGTCTCGACGTTCTCGATATCGCTGATGTTCGCTGAGGGATCGCCCTTGATTACGACCAAGTCTGCTGCCTTTCCGGGGGCGATGGTACCGATGCGGTCCAATTCGCCCAGATACTGTGCGCCGTTCGACGTGGCAATGTGAATAGCCTCAAGCGGCGTGAATCCCTCTTCCACCAGAAGCTCGACTTCGCGCTGATCGCCGAAGCCGGGAATGACGCCGCCAATACCAGTGGGATCAAGGCCCGCCAGCAGCAAGCCTCCGGCTTTCACAAATTCGCGCTCAAATTCCATCTCCATGGTGAAGGCCGGCCCCCACGGCCTTGGAACCACAGCCCCGGTCTTGAGATCGCGCTTGGGCAAATCAAGGCGTACGCGATCTTCGAGGAACTGGTTGCGCGCATCCGCCGACATTGCGTCCAGTACTCTCGGCTGCAGTGGAGTTTTGTTGGCCACGAACAGCTCGAATACCGGAAGCGTAGATGTGACTGCGACGTGATGGGCTACCAGATCATGGATCGTATCCTGAATGGGACCATCGCTGACCTTCATCTTGATGAGTTCGGTGGCAACAGCGTTTTCATCCGGACACTGGTCAGGCTTCTTGCCGGAGAAAAATTCCGTGTCCACGAGCAGACCGTGCTCCAGATCATCAATGCCGAGCCCGGCGGCTTCGCGAAAACCGACCGAGCAGAGATGGCCCGTGACTTTGACTCCGCGCTTGTGTGCAGTGTCAATCGCAGCCTTGAGGACAGCACGAGAGATAAAGTTGTACGCCTTGAAATTGTCCACTCCCCGATCGATCCAGAAGTTGACGGTGGCCGCAGCTTCTTCCCGCGTCTTCAGCTGGGCCAGCTGTGGCGCCCAGCTCCCCGGCCCTTCGAGATAGGGGCCGGTCACGTGCATGTGCGGACCAGGCACTTCACCGCCATCAATCTGCCACTTGATCGCCAGGTCGGTGTAGGGTTCAACGCTTCCGGTGGTCCGAATGGTGGTGACCCCGCCGGCCAGATACAGCCGCGGGAAACTGATCGCCATCTCGTGGAAGATCGCATCGCCCGCAGGATAGAACATGTGCTCGTGCATGCCGACGAGCCCTGGAATCACGCTGTATCCGTGGAGGTCAATGATTTGCGCATCTTTCGGAACCGCCGCTGATGTCGCGTCGCCAATCGACTGGATTCTTCCCTGGGAGAGGAGGAGCGTCTGATCCTGTTTGGCAGCAGCGCCGGTTCCATCAATGACCCGGACGTGAGTCAGGGCGACGACCGGTGCAGACACTTTCACGAACTCGCGTACTTGCGGTGAGAGGGTTTGTCCGACAGCAATGCCAAGCGAGAGCAGCAAGCAGATGATTACGGCCATCAGTTTCCGCATTATCTCCTCCGACTCGAAGCATCCGATTGTATCGGAGAGTGGAGCCCAATCCGCCACCTCTCATCCGCCTGCTAGAATCAAAACTTAGCCAAGTGCCCATAGACGCAGCAAATATCCGCAATTTCGCGATCATCGCGCACATCGACCACGGCAAATCCACGCTGGCCGACCGGCTGCTGGAGCTGACGGGATCCTTAACTGCGCGCGAGATGCAGGCGCAGGTGCTTGATTCCATGGATCTTGAGCGGGAGCGCGGAATCACGATCAAAGCCCACGCGGTGCGCATGATCTACGCCGCGCGCGACGGACAAACCTATCAACTCAATTTGATCGACACCCCCGGTCACGTGGACTTTTCATACGAGGTTTCGCGTTCCCTGGCCGCATGCGAAGGCGCTCTGCTTGTCGTAGATGCATCGCAAGGGGTTGAGGCACAGACGCTGGCCAATTCCTACTTGGCAATCAATCATGGGCTCGAAATTATCCCCGTCATCAATAAGATCGATTTGCCCAGCGCCGACATTGCACGTACCAAGGAGATGATTGAAGGCGCCGTTGGTCTGGATGCGAGCGATGCCATTCCCATCAGCGCCAAGACCGGAGAGGGTGTTCCCGATATCTTGGAAGCGATCGTCAAGCGCATTCCGCCGCCAAAAGGCAATCCCGAAAATCGGTTACAGGCGCTGCTTTTCGATTCCTGGTTCGATCCTTACCGCGGTGTGATCGTGCTGACCCGAGTATTCGAGGGCACGTTATGCAAAGGACAAAAAATCCGGCTGTGGTGGAACAATCGCGTTCTCGACGTGGAAACGATCGGCGTGCTGACTCCCAAACCGGTGGAAGTTGAAGAGTTGCGCGCGGGAGAAGTCGGCTTCATCAGCGCCAACATCAAGAACGTCGCCGACACCAAAATCGGCGACACAATCACGGACGAGACAAATCCCGCCATCGAGGCGCTCCCTGGATTTGAAGAGATCAAGCCGATGGTCTTCGCCGGCCTCTACACCGTGGACGCGCACGAACACACAGCATTGCGCGAAGCCTTGGAAAAGCTGCGGCTGAACGATTCATCGTTTTTTTTCGAGCCGGAGAGTTCGGTTGCACTCGGCTTCGGCTTTCGCTGCGGTTTTCTCGGACTGCTGCATATGGAGATCATCCAGGAGCGGCTGGAGCGCGAATTCGGCCTAGAGCTGATCACCACCGCGCCCAGCGTGCGCTATAAAGTCACCAAGACTGATGGCGAGGTCATTGAAGTCGACAATCCCTCGAAGTGGCTGCCGCAAAGCGAAATTGCCAAAGTCCAGGAGCCGGTCATCCTGGCGACGATTCTCACCAACGAAGAATATGTCGGCGGAATTCTCAAGCTGGTCGAGGAGAAGCGCGGCAAGCAGAAGAGCTTTGAATACGTGAGTTCTTCGCGGGTCATGCTGCAATACGAACTGCCTTTGAACGAAATCGTGCTCGATTTTTACGATCGCCTCAAGTCGGTATCGCGTGGCTACGCGTCGCTCGATTACCATCTCGCGGGCTATTGGGAGTCGCCCATGGTCAAGCTGGACATCCTGGTGGCCGGTGATCCGGTGGACGCTCTCTCCATCATTGTGCATCGTGACTTTGCTTATGAACGCGGCAAGGCGCTGGTCTCGAAGATGCGCGAACTTATCCCGCGGCAGATGTTCGAGGTCCCCATTCAAGCCTCGATCGGCGCCAAAATCATC
>Ga0070697_100000292_pt1 | contig 40131 bp, 30 predicted proteins | sample KBSK1501metaG_FD_65475 | JGI IMG/M metagenome (GOLD analysis project Ga0070697, IMG submission 65475) | Corn, switchgrass and miscanthus rhizosphere microbial communities from Kellogg Biological Station, Michigan, USA - KBS K1-50-1 metaG | ecosystem: Host-associated > Plants > Roots >...
CAACTAAAAGCGAATGCTATATATACGACACGAGTCCAAATGTCATCACAAAATATTGGGCAACGCTAGTTTTTATTCAGTTTCCAGTCAAATCTGTACTTTCAACGGTGACAAATGATGTCAGGAGGGGGGTGCCAATTAATGTTTGCGCGAAGGAAAATCACAGGGCTGCCGCGAGTGCTGGATTGCACGCTTTAGCGCGAATGAACACCGAAAAGGTTTCAAGAAAAGTCGAAACTAATCGGGCCTTGAAGCGTAGCAGGTTTCTACTGAGCGGTGATTTCTTAGTCGTAGTATTCCAACCCCAGATGCGTGATCAGGTCCTCACCGCGAAGATAGCGCAATGTGTTTTTGAGCTTCATCAGTTGAATGAAAACGTCGTGCTCCGGATAAAGGCCCGGGGCGGTTTGAGGCGACTTGAAATAAAAGGATAACCACTCCTGGATTCCCTTCATACCTGCCCGCTGGGCTAAATCAAGAAACAAAGCGAGATCGAGGACGATCGGCGCCGCCAGAATCGAGTCGCGGCAGAGAAAATCGATCTTGATCTGCATGGGATATCCAAGCCAACCGAAGATATCAATGTTGTCCCAGCCCTCTTTATTGTCCCCACGAGGTGGATAGTAGTTGATGCGCACCACATGGGAGAAGTCCTTGTACAACTCAGGATAGACTTCGGGCTGAAGAATGTATTCGAGCACGGATAATTTCGATTCTTCTTTGGTTTTGAAGGATTCGGGATCATCCAGCACTTCGCCGTCACGATTCCCGAGAATGTTGGTTGAGTACCAGCCGGCCAAACCCAGCATGCGCGCTTTTAACCCGGGAGCTATGATCGTCTTCATCAACGTCTGGCCTGTCTTGAAGTCCTTGCCACAAATTGCCAGGTTGTTTTTCTCCGCGAGCATCCTTAAGGCCGGGATATCCACCGTGAGATTGGGAGCTCCGTTGGCAAAGGGGATGCCCGACTTCAGAGCTGCATACGCATAAATCATCGAGGGCGCGATCGACCTATGGTTCTCGCGCATAGCTTTTTCAAACGATTCGAGGGTCTTGTGGACGGGATGTTCCTTGAGAAAGATTTCGGTAGATGCAGCCCAAATCATGACCACTCGCGAGCATCGATTCTTCCGCTTCCATTCCGCAATCTCCTCAATGAGTTGTTGGGCAAGCTTAAACTTATTCGCGCCGGTCTTGACGTTTGTGCCATTGAGTCGCTTAACGTAAGCCTGATCGAAGACAGCCTTCATGGGTTTGATCTTCTGTAGCGGCGATTTCAGCTGCTTCAATAAATCTTTCTCCAGCACACCTGCGTGCATGGCGGCATCGTATGCTGAGTCTTCAAAAATATCCCAGGCGCCGAATACCAGGTCTTCAAGTTTCGCCAACGGCACGAAATCCTTGATTAACGGAACACGATGCTCAGTTCGTTTGCCCAGCCGGATGGTACCCATCTGGGTCAGACTACCCACGGGCTTACCGATCCCCTTCTTTACGGCTTCCACACCCGCGATGAAAGTAGTGCTAACCGCGCCGAGGCCAACCAGCAGCACTCCCAGTCTGCCTTTTGGCTCAATAATCTCAGCGTCTTTTCTAACTGCCATTTATCCAGGTCTCCTATCCAACGAATTGTGCTGCGAATGATACAGATGTGCGTCCCTGCTGTCATCTGGAGCTAATTCTTGTCGACGTACTTTTTCTTAATGCGTGGCTTTGGGAGTTCTTGAAGTCCTTACTCGGAAGGGAACGAGAAACCGAAATCGATAACTACGTGGTTCACAGGACTTACATCAGTCTTTCAACTCGTGGCCAGCAGTGATTGCTGCTGAATAGGAAGGAGCGAAACAACCTCAACGTGGGCTTTCAACCGTGCCCGGCAGCATTACGCTGCTGCACCATTACCGCAGGGTTGTTTGAAATCAACGCTTTGATTCCCAAAGAGCGAGCTCGTCCGATCCATTGAGGATCATCGACGGTCCAGACCACCGTCTCAAGGCCGTATTTGCTGGCTCTTTCCACCACTCCCGGGCTCGCAAGAGTGTAGTGAAGCGCGATCTCATCCGCACTCACCTCTCGAGCCAGATCAACCATCTTTGATCGGCGCAGCGTTGAAATTGGCCGCGACAGTTTTGGGTCAAACAATGCCGCAGTACGAATTCCCGAATCAATCCTCTTGATTTCGGCGATGGCAGGAAGATCGAAGCTCTCAACCACGACCCGGCTCGGGATATTGGTTTCACGGATACGTTCGACTACAGCCGCTGCGAGGTCAGAACCTTGACCTTCGTCAGATTTCATTTCGATATAGAGTAGGCCGCGATTCTCACCGAAGAGTTGAAGAACCTGAGCGAGCGTGGGGAGTTTCTCTCCTGAATAAGATGTCTGCGGTGGTGTCCCGTATCCTTCAAATGAAGCTTTTGCAAACCAACTTCCGACATCAATTTTCTGCAGCTCTTCGCAGCTCAACTCACAAACGAGGCCCTCTCTTGATGCCGTTCGCTTCAGGTTGGCGTCATGGATCACCACCGGCGTTCCATCTCGCGAGAGCCGGACGTCAAACTCGATTCCCTCAGCACCGTCCTGGATTGCGCGCGAAAATGCAGCGAGTGTATTTTCAGGCGCGACCGCGGAGGCCCCGCGGTGTCCAAGGATAAGCGGCATTGAAGTCATGATCAGTCCGTCCAGGACAAGAATCGCAAGAGAATGAGATGAAAGGAAGTGAAAAGCAGCAAAGGCGTAGGACCGGTGAACGCAGGACTACTCGGTGGAGCTTGATAAATGGAATGCTCAAATGGCGCCAGAATACTCCGATTCCGCCAGCATCTTCATCTCAGCCGCCATCTATCGTTTTGGTCAGAAACTCTCGCGGCGTGGGATTCTGAATTATTTTCCGCAAGGTAATATCAAAGGTGCCGTATTCAGTCTTGACGCGGGCACTGACAGGAATCCGCCTGCCGTCATTAGTGACCCAGATGGAAAATTGCCCTTCACCATCAAGCATCCGGTTAGGTCCATATATTTCTGCATCGAGTCGCAGCGCTTCGACACGACCAAGAATTGTCTTCATGCGCTTTTTCTCGACTACTCGGACTGGTACCTGGTAAACACGCCCGGAGTCGCCAATAGTCAGCTCAAGAGATTTCCCTATAGCGAGTGGCTGTTTTCTCAGGTAGTAAATTGCTGACAATACGTCCTGGACTTGACCTGAAAAAGAGGTGCTAGCTGTCCGCGGAGTACGCGAAGGATTATTGGGGTCGCGCTCGGTCCAGAAGACCTTGCCGCGGTCATAAACAGCTTCGCTCGTGCGTGCGCGCTTGCCGTGTTCCTCTGTTCGTTTAGTCCTTTGAACTGTGAAAGACACAGGTTCAACAATCGATTCGACTTGCTCTCGGAAACGCACATTAAAGATCTTGCTAAAGAATCCCTTGCTGGATACGTCCCCAGTCAACTTTAGAGAGTAAGCTGCGTCACCGCCCTCCTGCCGCGCGTCTGAGTCAATTGCTTTCTCTCTGGCAGCAGTAAAACGAAAATCCGCAACATCCATTTTCCTAAGCAGGGCCCGCGAAAATTCGGCGACGTAAATGAGTTCTTCACCGTTTTCAAAGGCATTTGAACGGAGATTGTCGCTTGGGATGCGAGTAACACTGCTATGTGAAGTGCCGGCTGCCTTCTGTGCAAATACGAAGCTTGACCCGATCGTGGCAATGGCGATAACCAGGCTCAGCACAACAAGTTTTCTACTTTGCGTCTTCATTTCAGGAAATAGGCTTTAAAAACCAACAGAGTCCAGGCGACTAAAAGCCCCAGGGCGGCCCTGTACTCTCGGTATCGCATGTACAGCGAGCTGTCGAATTCCGTTTTACCGTCGCCAGTCCGGTAAGGCGTAACGCGGGGCAAAAAAAGCGGCACTCCCCGAGCGTACGACTGATAACTTTCACCGAAAAGCTGCACGAGCGTCTCGGATTCGACGCGCATCACCGGCAAATAGATGCCAAGGAACAGCACCCCAAAAAGGATGCCGAGCGGCCACCAACCAGAACCGATTGTGAATCCGAGGCCTAGAAGAAAGTTGCCGAGATAAAGAGGATTTCGGGTGTAAGCATAAGGACCCGAAGTGGCGAGCGCCGAATTCTTGCGGATGTGTCCCGCGGCCCAGGCGCGAAGTAGAAGTCCGAAAACGGAGACGGTAACGCCGACCAGCAGCGTGGCAGGACGCGGCCGGGCAAATAAGAGAAAGAGTGCCGCGCACGCAAAGCTTAACGGCACACGCGAACGCTGGATCCAGGTTCCACCTCTACGCAAATTCGATCAAACTCCTTAGAAGCCTACCCGACAGGCAGGTATGCCTGTCCTATCCCGAGTCTTTCGCTGACCGCCTGAAAAACGCGCTCGACTTCGATGTCCATGCAAATCCAATTCGAACAGGAGCGACGATGGCAGTCAGTGCGGCAGTCAATGTCGACTCTCTCCACGCAGATATCCCCGTCCCGCAGGCTTCCGTTGCGCCACCATTCGGTGGGCCCGAAGAGACCCACGACAGGAGTGCCGGCGGCGATGGCGATGTGAGTAGGTCCGGTGTCACCTCCAACATAAACCTGTGCTCGTTTAGCCAGTTCATAGAAGCCCTTTAGAGAAAGACTAACCGCTCGGGCTTCTCCTGACTGACTGGATTTCAGGACTTTCTCTGCCAAGTCCTCCTCACCGGGTCCGTAAGTTATCAGCGAGTGTAGGCCATGGTGTGACCAAAGTTCGTCAGCGAGCCGTCCGAAGCGTTCGGCACTCCAAAGCTTCGTCGGCCAGCCTCCAGCGGGATTGAGAATCGCGTAGTCTCCTCCGATCGGCAGAGCCGCGCCTAGTGCCTCAGCCTTGTGATCGGGTTTGGTGACAATGGGAAACTCAAGTTCACGCGCATCCTGAGGAACCGGAATTCCCAGGGCGCCATGGACGAGCGTCAGGTTTTTCCTGATAACGTGACTGTTTATCGGTATCGGAATCGACCTGGACAGCAAAATGCGGCTGGCAGGCTCTCGAAGAGAATCGCGCGAGAAGCCAAAAATACGACGCGCGCCGGACAGGCGCGCGATTGAAGCGGATTTGATTAACCCCTGGAAGTCTAAAGCTAAGTCGAAGGCTGAGGCGCGAAGTTGACGTAACTGCTGGCGCGGTGCCCGCAGCGTCTCCCCAGACACCAACCCGCGCCCCAAGGCCTTCGTGTCGACTTCGATGAGGCGATCCAGAAGTGGGTTGTCTCTTAAAATTTCTGCTGATCTGCGTTCCACGACCCAGGAGATTTCGGCCGCGGGCATGGCTCCGCGGATCACAGCCAGCGCGGGTAACGTGTGCACGATATCCCCGATGCTGCTGAGTTTTACTATAAGAATTCGCATAAGTAGGGTCAGACTTCCCGGTTGTCACCTTGAATAATCGCGCTCAAACGGACACGCAGGAATGCCTGTTCTACGTAAATCTACGGATCAGATCCGAAGTTGAATGATTTTTTGGATCACCAACGATCCTGACCTGTCCCCCAAAAGACCGGACGATATCGCGCTCCGGGACAGTCTCCTCAGTGTAATCGGTACCTTTCGCGTGGATGTCTGGCCTTATCGCGAGGAGCAATTCGGTGACTGTAGGTTCGTCGAATACGGTTACCAGGTCAACCGCGTTGAGCGAGGCTACAATCTCGGCCCGCTCAAGTTCGGACAGTATCGGTCGGCCCTGCCCCTTGAGCCGGGTTACCTGGTTATCCGAATTAATTCCGACTACCAGAACATCGCCCAAATCACGAGCGCCTTCGAGATATCGAACGTGCCCAACGTGCAAGATGTCGAAGCATCCGTTTGCCAGGACGATGCTTTTTCCTTTTTTCTTCTCGGCGCTTACCAGCCCGACAAGGTCTTCGCGTTTCAGGATCAGCGAAGTCGCCTTAGCTATTTCAATGATTCTCGTACTCATCGCTATAGTTTAGCCCTGGTCTGATTTCAGTACAGACTTCTCGAGTTCTTCTCGAGTTACCGAGGCAGTTCCGCGCTTCATGACAACCAGGCCCCCGGCATAATTTGCCAGCCGCGCCGCATCCGAAAAGGAAGAATCGGAAGCAAGCGCAAGAGAATAGGCAGCCATCACCGTGTCGCCTGCGCCAGTAACGTCGACCGGCTCTCTTGCTCCCACGGCTTCGATATGAACCGGCGCCACCCCATCTTCGAACAACATCATTCCCTGACTGCCGCGGGTCACAAGTAGGGCGCGGTAACGCAATTGCTCCCGCAACCGTTCGCCGGCCATTTCCAATTCGTCCTCATCCAGGAATTGTTTGCCGAGTAGTTGTTCAACTTCATCCTGATTCGGGGTGGCCGAGGTAAATCCGGTGAAGTTTGGCAAACTAAAACGTGAATCAGCGAAGACCGGAATTTTTCGAGCTATAGCCGCGTCTCGGGTAAATGTGGACATTTCCGCATCAGCAACACCGTAGTTATAGTCCGAGATGATTACAGCCTCGGCGGACTGCGCTTGTTCGAGCACACGTTCACGAAGTCGCGCGCGAAGTTCAGCATCGTTCAGCGGTTTGCCCTCGTAGTCAATTCTGATTACCTGTTGTCGTGTGGAGTGTAATTGGCCCGCGAGTATCCGCACCTTAGTGGTCGTCCCGGGCGTTTTTGAAGTGAATAATCCACTACAATCGACTCCTGCAGCTTTTAACTTTTCCACTAATGCGCGTCCAGCTTCGTCTTCTCCGGCAACACTAATCAGCGAGACATGTGCACCAAGGGCTGCAAGATTGACCGCACAATTTGCCGCGCCGCCGGGCACCGTTTCGGTTTGCTCGTGAGCAAGAATGAAGACAGGCGCTTCGCGCGAAACGCGGCTGATGGCTCCATAAACAAACTGGTCAGCAACCGAATCTCCCACGACCAGTATCCGGCGCTGTGGAAAACGCCTAACGATACTTATCAGCCGTTCCTGCAATATTGTTCGCTCTATGGTCAACAGTTTCCCCATTTTTGAAATGCAGCGGATTGACAACCTGCGCGGCGGCGTCGCTGGACATGCCGGGCACGCCGCGCTTTTAGGGAGTTTGAAACCGGCTCAGCGATGCCGAGTAATCTAGACCTTACCGGCGCACTCTACAGAATCCCTGGACCCAATAAGCTGCACAGCCTCCAATAAGTTCTCCGCCAGCAGGTCCGGTTTTTCAATCCACTTATCGCGTTGATGTTCCCATTCGCCGCGCCCGTAACCGCTCAAAACAAACGCGGATTTCAAACCGGCGTTTCTAGCTAGTTCTATATCGCTGTACCTGTCCCCAATCATCCAGCTGTGGTTGAGGTCGATATCAAAATCCCGAGCCGCGCGAGAGATCAGTCCCGGCTTTGGCTTGCGACAATCGCAATCAAAACGGTAGGGTAACTCGCCCACCGATGGATGATGCGCGCAGTAGTAAATCGCGTCCAGTCTGGCTCCTTTGGTTTCCAGTTCCCTGGTCATCACCGCGTGAACAGTTTGAATCATCTCTTCTGAAAAGTAACCTCGAGCCACGCCTGCCTGGTTAGTAACGAGAATAGCGAGCCAATCATTTTCGTTTAGATGTTTGATGGCGGACGCGGCGTAAGGAAAGAGTCGGAACCGCGAGGCGTGGTTGATGTACCCGACCTCTTCTGAGATCGTTCCATCGCGGTCAATGAAAACTGCTCGCTTCATTCTAATCGCCCGATGAATCTCGTTTCCCATCACAATATTGGCGACGACGCGACAAACTGAAATTCATGGGACCTCTTTCGCGTTTCCAGCATTACTCGCGCACGTTCGAAAACCTCGTCAGAACCAATTGCCGTCATGCAACGATGATCGATCGGGCAGTCGCGCAGCATGCAAGGTGCACAATCGGGTGGTTGCCGCACGATCTCGCCATATGGTGAAAAGGGGCGCGTCGTCAGTGGATTAGTTGGCCCGAAGATCACAAGTGTAGGCCGGCCAAGAGCGGCGGCGATGTGGGCTGGTCCGGTGTCATTCGTCACCAGCAGGTCAACAAGGCTCAGCACCGCGACAAGTTCCGCGAGTTCGGTTTTGCCGGTCAGCACCACGGCGTTGTTTTGCATGTGCCCGCAGACTTCGAGTGAAACCTCCTCTTCGGCAGCCGAACCAATCAGAAGAACATCAGCAGCGCATTCATCAATAAACCGATCCGCGAGAGCTGCATAACGATCAGACGGCCACCGCTTGGCCCGACTATTTATCGAGCCGGGACATAGTGCAATCAATGGAGCACCTTCCGTTAACCCCGTTATTCCGTGCCTGCGAAGCAGATCCTTCGCAGCAACCTTACGATGCTCAGCAACGTCGAGCGAAGCATCGGGCTGTGTCTTCAAAAAACTTTGCTCACGATTAACGAGCCACTCCAGGCGGGCGACGATGTTCAAATAATAAAATACTTCGTGTTCTGAATTTCGCGAATCAGGCAAATCCAGCGGATGCGTGAGTAGTCTGTGACGGCCGTCCGTGGCGTATCCAATTCTTATCGGCACTCGGGCGAGGGAAGCCACTAACGCTGTCTCAAGAGAATTCGGCAGAAGTACAGCCAGGTCGAAGCTATGCTTTCGCCATTCGCGCACCTGTCGAAGAACTGACCGCAGGCCGCTCCCTTCGTGCACCATCAAATCATCAATGAATTCCGCATCCTCAAAAAGACCTTTGGCCCAGGACCGTGTGGCTAGCGTGATGCGAGCCCCGGGAAACAGGCGTCGAAGTTCACGCAGCGCGGGAATGGTCATCACCGCATCGCCGACCCAGTTAGTTCCGCGAACGACGATGTTCTGAATTTGATGACGCTTTGTTTCAGCCATTCCTACTATGTGGTCGGAAAAGATTTTCCATATATCATTTGATATTTCTCATTTGCCATTGAATTCCGAAGCGGGTTTGAATGCACTTCCGTCGATGACCAATGAGAAATGTCAAATGATAGATGGAAAATCGGCTGTCCATTCAATCCACAACTCCAAGGATGATCTACAACAAACTACGCAGTCCTTCCTCAATTCCAATCTGTGGTCTCCAGCCTAGCTCCTCGCGTATACGACTCAGGTCAGAGACATAATTAACAGGCACTGGATGCGGCAAGGCGTCATCATTCACAATGATAGGTTCCAGCTCAATCAACCGGGAGACTGTACCGACGATCTCCGTCAAGGTTGCCGAGTTTTCCGTCCCGCCACCCAGATTATACAGGCCGTAGGACTGCGACGACTCCGTGAAAGCCTGGCAGGCCCTGGAGAAGTCGTCCACATGCAGGATGTCGCGAACAGGCTGACCCCGCAATGGGAGCCGAATAGGCCAGCCTCGCTTAACCGATTCAACGTAGTGAGTGACAAAGCCGGATTCGTTGCCATCTGAAGGCCGCGCATAAACTGTCGACATTCTGAAAATGCAGGCGCGGAGGCTTCGCTGCCGGGCATAGTATTCCACGAAGCGCTCGCCCACGAACTTCGACCATTCCAGCGCGGTCTGGCCGCAGTAGTCTGTTGGGCAAGTCTCCGGTACCGCGTCCGTGTATGAGCTGGCATGGGCGCCATAGACGTCTTTTGTGGACGCATAGATGAAGACGGCTCCGGGTCGAAGCTGTTTGATTATGTTGGCGGTGCCTTCTACGTTTGTGCGAAAGGAAAGGTCGGCGGCGTCGGGGTCCTTATCGAGATAGCCTGCAAGGTGAATGATCGCATCGTATTCGGCTGCTACCTGAACGTCCGAGGGATCAAGAATGTCGTGACCGGAGCGTCGGGAGAAATCATCCGCCTCAAAAAAGCGGCAGACATGGCTCCCCAGATAACCGCTACCGCCGGTAACAAGAATTTTCATTTAGCTAATTTCAAGGTACGAGAAGTCAATAGGTCCTATAGGTCCAATAGGCCCTATTCGTCAACGGCTTTAGCCGTCGAGATTGTGTGCACCAGGCTTCTGCTTTTCGCCATAGTGGCCAATTTCATCAGCGACTCCGCGTGGCCAATTGCGATAAGAACATCGCCATTTTCAATAACTGCGTCTCCGCCGGGATTGAAGAGTATCTGGCCATGATTGCGTCGAATGCTGACGACAACAATATCCAACTCGGAACGAATGTTGGTTTCGCTCAGTTTCCGGCCCACCAGGTCGGACGAAGCGCCCACTTCAAGTTGTTCAAACGCCAACTCAAGCTTATTCGCTGTGATTGAGCCGAGGAAGTCGTGAACTGCCGGTTTTGTCAACGCCATCGCCATGCGGTGACCACCAATAATTGTGGGGGCGACAACTCGATTAGCGCCGGCCCGGATCAGTTTGGATTCAGCCTGTTCCTCGGCTGCGCGGGCCACGATATGAAGCTGCGGATTCAAATCGCGAGCGGTCAGCACGACGTAGACATTGTCGGCATCGTCAGGCAAACACGCGGCAAGCCCGCGGGCATGTTCCACGCCTGCCTCACGCAAACTCTCTTCAAGCGTTGCATCCCGTACCAGAACGATCACGCCCTGATCGAGTAGCTCCTCAACCTTCTGCGGGTCTTTTTCAATGACGATAAAAGTTTCCGAGCCGCCGAGCAGGCCGCGAACCAGATGGGAGCCTACGCGTCCGGCGCCGCAGATGATGAAATGGTCTCGAAGTTTACTCATTTTTCGTGACTGGCGCCGTTGACCAAATGTGGCAATCAACTCCGACTGCACTATTGCATGTACTGCCGAGGTGAGTGCGTAAAGCACAACGCCGACGGCGATGAGCATGAAAACCGTGGAAAAAATGCGGCCGTTCCGGGTCGCGGGGGTCAGGTCGCCATACCCGACCGTGGTGACAGTCTGCGCCGCCACGTAAAGGCTATCAAGTAACGACCATCCTTCGATCACATAGAAGCCAACTGTGCCCAGGCAAATCGCAACCGTCACGGCAAGAATGGCGAAGACGATTCGACGATTATTTCCGGGCAGGGAACGCTTGCCGGTGGGCAATAGACTCATATCTCAGACATAGCATCTAAGTGACGGAAACCGAATTTATATCAAGGATTGGACGTTAACTAAACAAAAACAAGCTGTCAATTAAGTGGACACACTCCTTTCAAGAGGTTAGCATTTGACTCGCGAGGATGGACGACTGACCAAAACTGTGACGTCGGACCCCTGAAGTCTATCGTCTATCTTTTATGCCCGTAAGATACCCACCCGAAAGAACCCCCCCTACCGGAACGCGGACGAGGAAAGTCTCCAGGCCAGGGTCGCGCATTGTTGCATACGCTGAGCCGGAATTGAGTTTTTGGCGGCGCCTGGCTCGCCGGCTCATGAGTCCCCCGGCGCTGATAGCCATCGCGGTTATCGCGATGGTAATAATTGTTCCCCTGGTCTATTACTGGACGGTGTTCTCCGGACGGATTGATAACCTTCTGAAAGGCGAGGTCTATACGCGTTCCGCTGGAATTTATGCGGCGCCTAAACAGCTTCGCATAGGTCAGCCACTTACTCCGGAACGTCTCATCGCGTTTCTCCAACATGCCGGCTACGTCGAAAAGTCGCAACAGGCAGATAAAGCTCGCGGCCGCTATTACCTGAGCGGATCAATTGTCGACGTCGAGCCAAGCGACAACACAACCGTTGATGGACAGCAACAGTTTCAAAGAGTGCGGGTTCAGTTCTCGCGAAATGGAAAAACCATAAGCTCGATAACGGAGCTGGATCATAACGCAACTCTCGATCGGGCATGGTTGGAGCCGGAGTTAATTTCTTCGGTAACCGGACGTGATCGCTCCAAACGCAAAGTGATCGGATTCAATGATCTCCCGCCACACCTCGTCAAAGCAATTACAGTTACCGAAGATCGCTCTTTCTTCGAACACTACGGGGTAAACATTCGGGGAATTGTGCGGGCCTTTGTGCGCCGTTACGATGCCGATCCAAACTCGCCCATTGCTCGTCAGGGGGGATCGAGTATTACGCAGCAACTAGTCAAAAATGTCCTGGTTTCGCCTGAGCAAGCAAGGGCACGATCTGGATTCGAGGCCTGGAAACGTAAGACTGCTGAAGCGTACATGTCCATAATTCTCGAGACCCGCTTGTCGAAGGAGCAAATTTTTTCGCTCTACTGTAATCAGGTTTATCTGGGTCAGCAGGCAGGGTTTTCGATAAACGGCTTTGGAGAGGCCGCTGATGCGTATTTCAACAAAGACGTGACCAGCCTTACTCTCCCTGAGGCAGCTTTCTTAGCCGGCATAATCCGCAGCCCAAATAGATACAATCCATTTCACGACATTGATACTGCTACGTCACGCCGCAACCAGGTCCTGGATAGCATGGCTGAAACCGGTGCGATTTCCGTAGACGAAGCAAACCAGGCTAAGCAGACTAAGCTGGAAGTCACCGCGACAAAGGGCCGGATCGATGTTTCGGATGCGCCATATTTCTCAGATTTTGTACAGACTCAGTTGGGTGACATCGTTGCTGGTACCGGCGTCGAGGAACACCTCCGGATCTACACAACCATCGACCTTGATTTGCAGCGGGCAGCTTACGCGGCACTGACGAAGCAGCTTGCTGCCCTGGATAAGATCCAGGCCAGGCGGTTCGCACCGGGCACGCTCCAGGGAGCTCTGGTGGCCATGAACGCCAAGACAGGTGAGATTGTGGCGATGGTGGGTGGGCGCGATTATGGCAAGAGCCAACTTAACCGGGCGGCCAACGCTTATCGCCAACCCGGTTCGGTATTCAAGCCGTTTGTGTATGCAACTGCTCTCAACACGGCATACGATCCGGTCCCCCGCGTAATTACACCGGCCACTACATATGTCGACGAGCCCAAGACATTTACCTTCGACAATCAGGAATACTCGCCGGGGAACTTCGGCGAGTCGTATAGTCACGCTCCTGTTACCCTGCGCGATGCTCTGGTCCACAGCCTAAACGTGGTGACAGTCGATGTGGCGATGGAGGTCACGATTGGGCGGGTGATGAACCTGGCTGCGAAAGCGGGACTTCCAAAACCACCGAGGGCCTACCCGGCGATGGCTCTCGGAACGAGTGAAGCCACGCCGCTGCAGGTGGCTTCCGCATATACAGCGTTCGCAACTCTTGGTACGCGAACCAGTCCGGTCGCCATCAATCGCATCACCACAGGTAACGGAGTGACGATCGCGGCGCCGACACCTCAGAAGAGCGACGTGATGCGTCCCGATGTTGCTTACGTGATGACTTCATTTTTGAAGGATGTGGTCAATCGCGGTACGGCCGCTCCGGTAAGGGCCCGGGGTTTCAAAGGCAACGTCGCAGGTAAGACTGGAACTTCCCGAGATGGCTGGTTTGCCGGTTACACGCCCAACCTGGTTTGTGTTGTGTGGGTAGGATTTGACGATGGCTCACAACTCGGGCTGACTGGTGCGAATTCCGCGCTTCCGATATGGACTGACTTCATGAGCGTGGCGCTGAACGAACATCCCGAGTGGCAGGGCGACTGGCAGATGCCCGCGGGAATTGAGCAGGTGGCAATAAACCCGAAGACTGGTGGCCCCGCTTCGCCGGACGATCCTGACAAGCGTATTGAACTGTTTATTAACGGCACATCGCCCCAGGGCGCGTCGATCGAGGCGTCGGAAAGTGAACCTAGTCCTGAAACGGACGAAGTGGTGCCTCCGCCTGGAGACGAAGTCTTGCCACCACCGGGGCCGGAATCCTCTCCATCGGGCTCTCCACGAGTGAGACAGCCGAAGTATGAAACTCGAAGTAGTGAGACGGGACGTTTGGAAGGGACCATTACGCTGGACATAGATCCGACGACCGGATTGATTGCAGTGGAGTCGTGTCCAGTGATTCGCACCAGGACCTACGTGTTGGGTACGGAGCCGAAGCGGTTCTGCGCACCGGAGTATCATCAGCGCCCCGCTGCTTCTCCCCAACCTTCGCGCCGCGGTCTGACGATACCGTGACGGCTCTAAACTGTCAGGCGAGTGTAAACCCAAGAGCGGGGGCGGGTTTCGATAGGTCTAATAGGTCATGTAGGACCTATCAGAGACTGCCCCGCGCTTGTTGTAGCGCAGCTCTCAACGTTTCGATCGCCAATGCAGCAGCGTGTTGTTTTCTCGAAGGCAGGCCACCCAGTGCTTCAATCAAATCCTTTCGAGTGAGGCGGGCGGCCTCCTCGATAGTCTTTCCGGTAATCATCTCAGTCAAAACCGATCCACACACGAGGGTTGGTGGGCAGCCATAGGCAAGAAAGCCCGCAGCTTCAATACGACCATCGTCCACTCGTAGTGACAGCCGCATCCGATCGCCGCAGATTGGATTAGTTTCTTCGCCGTTGGCATTGGCGTCCGGAAGTTCGCCCGGATTGCGCGGATTAGCGAAATGATCGTTGAAAGTGGATGTGTAAGGCACTGAGAAGAGAGAAACGTCCTTCGCGATTTCCTGGCCGGTCCTTTTAGATGCTTCGCCCTACGTGTCAGTCCGTTTAGAGAGGGCACTTGTGCCCCCGCCCGTCGGGCAGAGAAGTCCGCTATCTAAACGGATATGCAACTTGTTGCTCGACTAAATTACTCGGGTTGAGCGGTGAAAGTTCTCGCAGTTTACTCACGACTCGCGGCAAGACTTCGAGAACGTAATCAACGTCGGCGTCCGTATTATCTTTGCCGAAGCTGAATCTTATGGAGCCGCGGGCAAGCTCATCGTTGCGTCCCAATGCCAGGATCACAGGCGATGGTTCAAGCGTGCCCGAAGAGCAGGCCGACCCGGTTGAGACCGCGATCGATTGAAGATCCAGACCAATCAACAATCCTTCGCCCTCGATGAACCGGAAAGAAATATTTGACAGATGAGGCAGCCGTCGAGTGCGGTCGCCATTGAAGACGATATCCGCAACCGACGCAGACATCTTCGTTTCAAACCGATCGCGAAGTCTCCGGTCATGTTCGGACCGTTGGTCCAACTCTTCGCGCGCCAGTTTAGCGGCCGCGCCCAGGGCAACAATTCCGGGCACACCTTCAGTACCGGCTCTTCTTTCGCGTTCCTGATGTCCGCCGACGTTTAGACTGGTGAGTCGCACGCCACGCCGTACGTAAAGAGCGCCACACCCCTTAGGCGCATAAAGCTTATGGGCCGATAGCGACAACAGATCGCAACCGAGCGTTTCCACGTCCAACGGAATTCTGCCAGCCGCCTGTACCGCATCGGTGTGCAGCAAAAGGTTTTTGTTTCCTCGCGCACGCTCCTCACGAATGAAGTCGCCAATTTCTGCAATCGGTTGAATTGTTCCAATCTCATTATTGGCCAGCATCACCGAAATCAGTGCCGTATCGGGTCTCAACGCTGCGCGGACGTCTTCCGCTCGCACGATCCCTTCCTCGTAAGCCGGCAGCCGCGTGATTTCCCATCCATGCTGCTCCAGTAATTCACAAATGCCACGAACAGACGAGTGCTCGATACTGGAAGTGATTATGTGGCCTTTAGCGTCGCCGGACCGGGCATCGAGCAGACCGCGAATCGCGAGGTTGTTAGCCTCGGTTCCTCCAGAAACAAAAACAATTTCATTGGGCCGCGCATGAATTAGTGCCGCTACGTCGCGCCGCGCGCGGTCTACAGCTGCGCGCGCCTCCTGGCCAAAGAAATGCACGCTGGAGGCATTGCCAAACTTTTCCATCAAGTAGGGCAGCATAGCTTCGACAACTCGCGGGTCGGCGGGTGTCGTTGCGCTATGATCCAGATACACTCTTCGAATTTCGTTCATGTTTTGAACCAGGTTTTGCATCGCTCTCGCCAACCACCGGGCCGAAACCAGCATCTGAGGGCCAAGTTCGTTATGCGTGATGCAGCGCGAAAACGGGCACTGCCCCAATTCTTAGGTGCCTGAGAGCGTCAGCCGCGAGTCTAGGGTGCACAAACGGAGACGGTCAAGCGAAACGCTTAATAAAAGCATATTGTTGGTGCACAGATTGAATGTTAGCATCTTACTTGCTCGCGGTTGGCGCCGGAAGTTCAGAGTTCAAGCTTTAGCTTGCCGATGCGAGCAAAGACAATCTAAAGATTGAACTCTGAACTTCTTGATGCTGAGGTGACAGGAAAAGCTTTGAGGTTGGCTCTCCCAAGACAACTACGGCGGCTCCACTGCCGTAAACCCTGGAAGGAACAGCAAATGAAATATTTGAAGATTATCCTGGTAGTTTTGGTTGCGGTGGTTATGACCTCGCCGGCGATGTCGATAACAGTAAGCGCCTATTCAAAGGCAGCGCAGGGCCAGTCGACTGCCTTGGAACGCGGCTATCGCACCGGTTATTCAGACGGCTATAGCTCCGGGAGCAGAGATGTTTCCGATCGTGCGTCGCGCGACTATCAGAGCAAAGAGGAATACCAGCGCGGCGACCGCTCTTACAACGAAGCCTGGGGAACCGCGGAAGACTACCGTGATGGCTACCAGCAGGGCTTCGAAGTTGGGTACGCCGCCGGATACGACCGCCGCCCCTTTAACTCCTCCATCCCTACAGGGCTCACGCGCCGAGACAAAACAGTTGATAGCGTGCCCACAGTGGATAACAACACCGCAGCTAATGATCCGCAAAACAATTCCGGTGCTTCGGGGTCCTCGGTCGGAGGACCTATTACCATTCCCACCGGTTCCATTCTCGCGATTGAGTTGCAATCGAGTCTTTCTACCGACGCCAGTCAGCCGGGTGATCGCTTTCAAGCGCGTGTGATCGACCCGCGTCAATTTGACGGAGCGATCGTTGAAGGGCGCGTGACGCGCGTCAAGCGGGCCGGAAAAGTGAAGGGAGCCGCCGAGTTGCAACTCTCGTTCGAAACCATCCGCATGGATAATCACACCAGCGTCTTCAGGGCCGACGTAATTGCGCTCGTTGATATGGGAAATCGAGATGAGAGCGGGACGGTCGACTCTGAAGGCGGAGTGAGAGGAAAAGATTCCACCAAAGATAATGTTTCCAAGATTGGCGCCAGTACCGGAATCGGGGCAGCAATTGGCGCGATTCTTGGCGGCGGTAAAGGAGCTGCCATCGGCGCCGCTATTGGCGGCACGGTGGGCACTGCCGGTGTGCTTCGCTCTAATGGAAAAGACCTGCGGCTCGAACGAGGGCAACAACTAAGAATTCGAACCACAACTGAGACGCGCATTCAGTGAAGAAGCCTGCGCGAAAACGAGAAACGGGGCGACGTGATGCTAAATCATCATTTCGCCCCGTTTCCGCGTCTCGACCTGGTCTGCGACCCGCTGGACCAGGTGGTTCTGACAGTCAGCGCTCGCGTAATGTACCCGGCGCGCGTGGGCCAGGGGAAGACCCGGCGCTTATAACGCTCCTCACCGACTTTGGCACGAAAGACTACTTTGTCGGCGCGGTTAAAGGGGTGATCCTTGGATCGAATCCAAATGCGCAGGTCGTGGATATCACACATGACATCCCGCCACAGGATATTGAAGCCGGAGCTTTTACGTTACTTGCCGCTTACCCCTCGTTTCCCGCGGGTACAATTCATGTGGCTGTGGTCGATCCCGGCGTCGGATCCTCGCGCCGACCGTTACTGATCCAGGCAAACGAACAATTCTTTGTGGGACCAGACAACGGAATCTTTAGTTACATCTGCGATCAGGCTGGTCGGCCCGAGATCATCCATCTCACCAACACCGAATACTTTCGTCATCCTGTCAGCCCAACGTTCAATGGCCGGGACATATTCGCGCCTGTCGCAGCTGCACTTTCGAACGGCGTCAAACCGGGTAAGCTAGGAGACAAGATCGAAGACTACGTGAAATTGAAGCCGTTAAAACCAGAACGTTCGTCAAGCGGAGCGATAACCGGAAGAATCATCCACATCGATCACTTCGGCAACTGCGTTACAAATATCACCCAGGCTGAACTTACGTCACAAATGATCGCTGCCGGTGCCAGGTTGCGTCTCAAACGCAGGGTGGTGAAGTCTTTTCGCAACTACTTTGCCGAAGACACGGTGAGCAACGACGAAATTTTTGCGATTTGGGGCAGCGCGGGGTTTCTGGAAATAGCGGTGGCGAGTGAATCGGCGGCAAAGATCTTGAAGGCCCACCGCGGCGAGCCAGTGATTATTTCTGAAGCGTAGATTTAAGGCCGCGCTGTATAGTGGCGAACCTGCAACTAACCATCGCTTGTCACTCGCTGGGTCAGTTTGTTATCTTCGGTCCACACTAAACTCATGACTAACAAAGCAAATGCGCCGGCCGGTACATCCGCAGCAGGACTCAGGGGAGTCTTTGCCGCGAGCTCATCTATCTCTGACGTCAACGGAGAAAAAGGCGAGCTCATTTACCAGGGATATAACATCCATGATCTCGCAAAGCATTCCAGCTTCGAAGAAGTAATCTTTCTTCTGTGGAACAAGAACCTTCCTACGGCCAATGAGCTCTTACAACTGGAGCAGTCCTTAAAAGCTTCTTACCAGATACCAGGTGAGCTTAGTGCTTTGATGAAACAGTTTCCCCGCGAAGCCGATCCGATCGATGTTCTGCGGACGGCGATATCGGCTCTGGAGTTTTACGATTCAAACGCCCGAGACGTATCGCGAGAGGCAAGCGTTAAGACGGCTATCAGGCTGACCGCGCAGTTTCCAACCATCGTTGCCGCCTCCGACCGGATTCGCCGCGGACTCGATCCGATATCCCCCGACCCGGGTCTTAACATCGCCGCAAACTTTCTTTACATGCTCCGAGGCGAGAAGCCTTCTGAGCGCGATGCGCGCATCTTCGACATATGTCTGGTGCTTCATGCCGATCACGAACTAAATGCATCAACCTTTACTGCCCGGGTCGTGGCTGGAACATTGGCTGATATGTATGCAGCCGTGACTGCGGCCATCGGCGCGCTCTCAGGACCACTGCATGGCGGCGCAAACACCAACGTGATGAAGATGTTGCTCGAGATCGGTGAGCTGGATCAGGTTGAGCCCTACATCAAGAAGGCGTTAGCGGAGAAGCGAAAAATCATGGGCTTTGGCCATGCGGTCTATAAAACCGAAGACCCGCGGGCAACTCATTTGCGAGAGTTTTCGAGACAGGCAGGTGAATCCGGGGGAGATTCGAAATGGTATGACATGTCGCGCAAGGTTGAGGAAATAATCAAGCGCGAGAAAGGTCTGTATCCAAACGTCGACTTCTTCTCCGCGTCTACCTATTACATGATGGGTATTCCACTTGACCTCTACACGCCCATCTTCGCCATCAGCCGCATATCCGGCTGGACCGGCCATATTCTCGAGCAATACGCCGACAACAAACTCATTCGCCCTCGAGCAGAATACATCGGCCAGCGAGACCTTGCCTACGTTCCCATCGATCAGCGGTAATGCTGGGCCATCCCTCGAGCCTCACTGCTTGACCGCGGCAGTCGTTTCTTTCCCGCCGCTGTCCGACATGTAGTAACCCTTTCGTGAGCTGACTTCGAGTTTGCGGAGCTTTCCTTTCGCGTCGGGCGCTTTCACACGCACCTCCAGGTTATGTAGTCGCCCGTCGTCTTTCTCTCCTTCAGCCAGGGTGAAGCCGAGGCTGTAGCGCGCGGTTAGGTTGCCAATGATCTTGCTTAGGCCGGTGCCGAAGTCTTTAACCCGGCTGACCTTGACCGCCTCGCCGCCTGTTTGCTGGGCCAATCGTTTTGCCGCACCATAAACGCTGATACCCAACATCCCTGCTATCGGCTTGCCAATCGGCATCAGTAACTTGAAAAGTGTTCTCATCTCGGCCGTCAGGGAATTGAAGATTACGTTTGAACGGATGAGCATTTGTTCGGTCGCATCGCGGTCTTCGAAAAAGATCGGAGCAATACCGTCAGACACCCAGACGATCGCGAGCTGCGAGTTTGGCCGTTCCTGCTTCGCTTTGCGTGTCGTGTCCTTTACTGCGGCAGCCAGGTCATAGATGTCACCCAGTTCCATTGTGACGTCGCCCTTCTTGTTGGCGCGTTTCACATCTATCGAGCCGTCTTTCCGGGTGGTGCGCGTAACGACTGAGCCGTTTTTCCCCTTTATGACTTCCACCTCCACGATGTCTTCCGACTTTGGCGTTCCTGGTCCCGGACCACCGGATTGAGTTTGAGGTTCTTTCGCAGACGAGTCAGAGGAGTTAGATCCCAGGGTCAAGCTACTGGTGTGGTCCGCATCATTCTTTTCAGTTGTTTTACCAGCTCGTGCATCCGCCACTTCCGGATCCACATCGATAAATTGCGGCGCGCGAGACAGGGCCGCGACCAGTTCGGCGGGATCGCGAGTGAAGCCGCTGAGCCAGAGTCGCTTTTCATCTTCACCGTTTATATCCATTGCAAGTATCGCAACTTCATCCTGAGGCGAAAGCTTCGCCAGTTCTTCGGCCACAACTTTCAGGACTTCGGGACGCTTCAAGTATCTGCCGGCGCCACTGTCCCGCAGGTCGAGTATGAGAACGAGCGCGAGTGGCTTGCGGGCCTGGCCTTCGCGGGTGAAGTATGAAATCGTCCGCGGATTCCCATCGTCGAACACTTCAAAGTTTTCTGGTTTGAGATCCGCAATAGGAACTCCGGTGCGTTTGTCTTTAACCAGCGCGTCCATAAAAACGACGCGCGTATCCACCTTGATCGTGTCAGCCACTTCCTGGGCCGAAACGCTGGAAGAACTCGAAAGTAAGAGGGAAACTAATACGAACAGGAGGAGTGCTGCTGTTTTTCTTTGGTGAATAGAAAGGGGCGTGTGGGAATTCATCTTTTTCACTCCAGCATATTTATATTGCAGGTTATTTATTGATCGTCAGTCGTTGCTTCCGTGGTTATGGCCCGGCCCATGTCGTCCGGGTCCTTCAGCAAAGTCGCTAAGGTTCTCGGTGAGACGGTAATCTGAACCACGCACCCATCCCGGCGGTCCATTGTCACTACCAGGATATTGAACTTCTCGCCGTTCTCTCGCAGGTAGACGTGAGTCTGTTCTTCGTCTTTGCCGGAGGCGACCTGTATGAGGGGACTCCAACTCCCGAGGACCCCGTTCATGGTGGCTTTGAAGTTTGCAAAACCGGCCATGGGTTTGAAATCCTGGTCCTCAAAATACGCGACCTGCACGCTGCCTGCTTCGGCTATCTGCCGCTTTTGTCCACCAGCAATACGTGCGACTGTGGTTGCTGTTTTTATTCCGGCCCGAGCCATGAAAGGAATGCTCTTGTGCTTGACGCCATAGAATCTTTCAACGACTTTCACTGCGGCGTTGAAGTCGTCACCTTTAGCCTGAGCGATATTGCTAAGACTGACGCAAAGTGGCGGAAGCCATGCGAGCGCAAGGAACAGCAGGGCGATGGCTATTGGTTTCTTCATTGGAGTAATCCTCGGTTTCGATCCTGCCTTAATTCCGGGCCGCCCGCTCACCCAGGCGGTTCTGACAATTGGCCGCCCGCTAATGTCGGGCGGTTCTGACAAAACGCCGCAACTTAATTCTTGCGCTTTGGTTTCGACTCGATACCCAACTCGGGAATACCAAACTGCCCCTCGAGCGCCGACAATTTTTCGAGGTCCACGTTGCCAATGATATTTACCACTGTGATCTCCTTGAGATCCGAGGCCAGCACGGCCAGTCCACTGATCTGAGTGGCGTTTGACATGAGATAGACTTCGACACTGCCGTCCTTTTTGCTATTTATATTTACGATTTTGCTCCAGGCGGTGTTACGCAGTTGCGACCGAATCGACTCAAGGTCGGTCGCAGAATATTCGCCTTCTTTCTCAAATTCGAAGCTCTTCACGTAGATCCCTTTCAAACCCGCTACAATCTCTTTCACCTTTTTTTCCTCGTCGTCTTTGCCAAGGAATTTCGCGGCGAGTCCAATCAGACGTTCGTCGATGTTCACGTCCACGGTCTGACTTGCTTTCGCGCTCAGCGCGTCGAGCTGATTGGTTTCAATTCTGGGATTTTGAGCGAAGGCAGTTGCCGCAACGCCGAGAACAACGAGGCCGGCAAGCGCAATAGTTTTCAGTGACTTCTGGAAAAGTAATTTCATAAGAACTCCATTCATCCTATCTTGTGTTGGTTGTGGGTCAGGTTTTCGGAATTTATCTCTTGCGCCTTCTTTTGCGCGAAATTCAGTTTTGAGCTGGCAACCCGCAAGGCAATCATTAACTGTTCTTTTGCGGCTACACCCTCTTTGAGTTCCTGCGCGGCCAGTTCGGGAATGGCCACGCCGTGACGGCGGGCGTTGCGAGCGACGTAATGAGTAGGTGCTGCATGGTTAACACGACGATGGATCGCTTGGGCACCTGGTCCAGTCGGCGAAACTGGTCCTAAGGGGTCATCTACGTCTGGTACCACCACGGCCCCGACATCAGAGCCAGTCGTAGCAGTTTTGTTCGGGACCTTCGTTACTTCTGTGGGTTGCTGCCTGTGCAGGCTTAACCAGAGTCCAAAACCGAACAACATGATCGCTATGGTTGCGGCGATGGCCAACAAGCGCGGAAAGAAAGAACGTTTCTGGACCGGCACCAGACCGGGAGGAATATCTAAAGCCCGCGGCTGATAGCGTAAGGTGCCAAGCACCTGCTCCAGTTGCTGAATCTCGGGATCCGGTTCACCGGTTTTGTCCCATAAGTAATCGTCATTCAGGTTGTTCATAAGCCCTCCTCAAAACCGAGCTTCCCGCGCAACAGTTTCATACCACGATGTAAATTGACGCGGACCGACGCCGCTGTAAGTCCCGTGCGAGTAGCGATTTCAGGCCCGGTCATCCCTTCCACCAGCCGGAGCACCAGGGTCTCGCGATAGGCATCAGGAAGGGAGCGAATAATCTCGAGAATCTCCGCGGCTTTTGGTCCGCTGGAATCACTGCTCCTCAAGTCGTCAGTGACCTCAACTGTTTCTCGTGACCTGCGGTGAAAATCCATGGCTCGATTGCGAGCGATCATTGCTATCCACGGCCCAAAAGAACCTGTGTCACGCAGCGTATCGAGCTTCTTTAGCGCGTGGAGGAATATCTCCTGGACCATGTCCTCGACTTCGCTCCGCGGCATTCGCGCCAGCAGGATTCCGTGTACCAGGGGCGCGTAGAGATGATAAAGGCGCCCATACATGTCCCGATCACCGTCAAGCACTGCTCGAATGAGCACCGCCTCTTCAGAGGGTTCCCGCGCTTCGGCTGCTGCGGTGGCGCCGTGCTGATCGCGGAAGGATTGTCCCTGGCCGGTCATAAGCAGCACGTCCGCTGTGGCTTCGAGTTCATACATTGCAGTGTCTTATCCGGGTTTCCGCGATCTGACTGGGTCTTGCCTGACACCGGTTAAGACGGGAAAGGGGAGGAGAGTGTTAACAATGACTGTCCGAACGGGGCTTAGTTTATCCTGAGAGAGCAAATGACCGACAGTCCGGTGGACGGCAATTCAGATGGCGGCCAAGCCAGGAACGCAAAAGCGCCCTGCCTGATGGCAGGGCGCCTTGGAGCGCAGGCATCTTGCCTGCAATGAGCGCCTACAGGCGCGAACTGCGTGATCGACACGAATCTGCAGGCAAGGATGCCTGCGCTCCCAGCTACCCTACGGTGTGCCGAAGCGGGAGCGATACTCCGGCGACAGGATGAACGAGGTCACCATCTCCGCCTGGAACGGATCACCGTTGTATTGGTTCAATTTCTCAAGCCAGAAGTTGAAGCCTGGCGCGTCAGGATTACGTCTTAGGTATCCAATGTATTCCATGTAGACAAACAGTCGCCGGTACTCTTCGTTATAGAATTCCTGACCAAAGCTGGTAGTGAACTGAACATTGCCTTCGCTGATGACGACTGTGCCGTCAACTACCTTCCTGAGCACGCTGGCGCGTGTCTCCGTTCCATCAGTCAGCCCGTCGACCAGTGCCTGCTTCTCTTCGGACATTGATGTACCGCCAAGCGCGTTGAACTGCGACTCGCTTAGGCCCGTGGTATTGAACAGCTCCTGCACGTACAGCGTGTTGTTGAGTCCGCCATACTTCGCCACAAACTCTGGTCTTTCTACAAACTCTGCCGCCAGCCGGTTGCGATTGGCTTCTACCACCGCTCCAACTATCTGGTTGCCCACCACGATGCCTTTCGACACCTGGCTGACATCGCGCATGAACTCGAGAGACGTCGGGAAGCGGCCCAATAATCCAGAGGAACCGCCGTCGTAGTTGGGCATCCCCGTCAGGCTGCCCTTGTACAGCCGGTAGACAAATCCTCCGGTCATCTGGAACTCCGGCGATGTGAAGAATGCCATCGCAGTCGACGCTCGCTGCTTATCGATGCACGCGGTCACCGTCTGCGGCGTATGATCTACTAGGGGTCGCCGTGCCGGGTCGTTGCACTTCTCGATGTTATCCGTCCAGAACGCCAAACCCGGACCGTCAGGCTCGCGATTCAACAGGTCGTGATATTGCTGGCGGACAAACAAATCACTTATGTCTATCGGATTGGTCGCTCCTTCAGTCGCATCGTCGCTGATTTCAAGGGTCGCTGTCGCGGGCACTCCAAATACTGCGCCTCCCGTTGGATTCGAAAGCGTCAGAGTCAGCGTCTCCGGCCCTTCCACGTAGTTGTCCTGGCTGATCAGGACGTTGAAGGTCTTCGACGTTTCGCCGGCCGCAAACGTCAGCGTGCCGATGGCGGTTGTAAAGTCACAACGCGATGATGCGAATCCGGCTCCCGGAGAAGTGCAGGGGATGAAGGCAGCTATATTGCTGTGATCGCTGCTGGCGTAATCCACCGTTACCGGCGACGAGGTGTCTCCCGTGCGTTCCACGGTTACTGTCTTAAAGCCTGCGCCCTCAGCCACACTGTAGTTAGCAGCGCTGAACCTGATCACCGCGTCCTGTCCGGCGGTGATGTTGAAGTGGGCGATGGCCGGCACGCTGGTTTTTGGATCAGGCACACCGTTGGTCGTCCCATTGTCTTCAACTGTGTAATCGAAGTGGGCAAACCCGGTGTAGCCCGGCGTCGGAGTGAAGTGCACCGTGTTCCCCACGATGCTCACTGTCCCGCCCACTGCATTACCGACTGTCTTGACGATCAAAGTCTGGCCGCTTTCGTTGGCTGGGCCCTTCGAATCGTTGCTCAGCAGCGTGCTGAACTGAATTATTCGCACGCCCGAACCTGGGACTATATTCCCGAGCGGATCATTCACCGCAGTTGGCGCGTCGTTTACTTCCGTGACAGTGAAGCTGACCGTGGCTGTGTCACTCTTCGGATCGGATGCGCCATTGGTTGTGCCGTTGTCAGTTACCGTGTACTGGAAGCCGGCTGGTCCATTGAAGTCAGCTGCCGGCGTGAAATAAATATTGGTCGCGTCACGGCTGGCCGTGCCGCCCACAGGATTGCCGACACCCGTCAGTGTCAACGTTTGATTACTTTCATTAGCAGGTCCCTTCGTGTCATTGCTAAGCAATGAAGCGATAGGAATCGTTCGCATGCCCGAATCTTCAGCCACGCTGGTAAGCGTATCGTCTATTGCATCCGGTGCATCGTTGACATCACCCACGACGAAGGTGGTTGGATCGCTGGCGCCGCCAATTGACGGATCGTCTGTTAAGCGAGTCGATTCGTTGGTGCCATTACCATCTGCATCGTAACTAATCGAGCCCTGATTGGAGATGGTCGTACCATCTGGAATGTTGTTGATGGTGGCCGCGATCGTAATCGTTACTGAACCGCCGGCGGGAATGCTCCCATTCCATGTAACCGTATTCGTCACGGTAATGGCCAAGGCGGTGCCGCTCGTAGCACTCCCCGAAACGAGTGTCAGTCCTGAAGGCAGTAAATCAGTGAATTCATTACCGGGATTGTCGAGTTGGGTAGACGTGTTGGAGTTTGAAAGCGTCACTGTGTAGTTGATTAAACTGCCCGGCGCAAACGTTCCGGATACGGTCTTGGTTCCGCTTATGTTGGCTGGAGACTGAACTGGCAAAGCAAAACTTGCGTCGGTGGTTGCGCCGCAGTTGTCGGTGGCTCGTATCGTGATGGTGTGCGCACCGGACGGCTGCGCGTTAGTGATTGCAACGACTCCGCTTGCATTAACGGTGGGCGCCGTCGCCAGCCCATGTCCGGCCAGGACTTGATAGGTCACCGTGCCATTGTCGCTCGCTGCTGTCGGCGTGACGTTAAGAGAGCTGCCGAAAGTTAGAGGTGACGGGTTTGCATATGTCAGCGTCGGCGCTGTATCCGCGGTCACCGCCGTCGCCATCGAAGGCGCGCTGGTGCAGCCGCTGGTCGTCACGGTGACTGTGTAATTGCCCGAGCTAGCGGCGTTGTACTGCTGTGCGGTGGCGCCGCCGATCGGATTGCCATTGAGATACCACTGATTGCCGCTCGCGCTACTTGACGTCAACGGGACGCTGCCGGTGGCGCAGAATGTGGTCGTGCCGCCAGGTGTAATTGTCGGCGTAGATGGCATCGGGTTCACTGTCACCGTCATCGCCGTCGAAGATGAGCCGGTGCAACCATTGGCCGTCACCGTGGTGGCGTAGTCGCCCGCAACAGTCGCGATGTACTGCTGAGCGGTGGCGCCGCCGATCGGATTCCCGTCTAAATACCATTGATTGCCGGTCGCGCTGCTCGACGTCAGCGTGACGCTACCGCCCGTGCAGAATGTTGTTGGACCATCAGGTGTGATTGTTGGTGTTACCGGGGTCGGATTTACCGTCACCGTCATGGAGGCGGGAGGTGCGCTGGGACAACCATTACCGGTAACGATCGTGGTGTATTTACCCGACGCGCTGGCGATGTAAGCTTGATTCGTCGCGCCACCAATTGGGTTGCCGTCCAAATACCATTGATTGCCGCTGGCGCTGCTTGATGTCAGCGTGATGCTGCCGCCAACGCAGGACGTGGTTGGCCCACCAGGTGTGATCGTGGGCGTCGTCGGAATTGGGTTTACCGTCACCGTCGTCGCGGATGAAGGCGCGCTGGGACAGCCACTAGCTGTAACTGTCGTGGTGTAGTTGCCCGACGCAGTCGAGATGTAGGTTTGATTAGTCGCGCCGCCGATCGGATTGCCGTTCAAATACCACTGATTGCCGCTGACGCTGCTCGAAGTCAGGGTGACGCTGCCGCCGGCGCAGAAGGTTGTTGGACCATCGGGTGTGATTGTTGGCGATGCCGGAATCGGATTCACCGTCACCGACGTGGCGGTTGACGGCGCGCTGCTGCAGCCGTTGGCCGTGACCGTGTTGGAGTAGTCACCCGCCGCTGTCGCGCTGTAGATCTGATTCGTCGCGCCGCCGATCGGATTCCCGTTCAGATACCATTGATTGCCGATGACACTGCTCGAGGTCAGGGTGACACTGCCGCCCTCGCAGAACGTTGTCGGACCGCCTGGCGTAACCGTCGGCGTTGCAACGGCGGTGACATTAACAGTTAACGTGGCGGTGGCGCCCGCATTTCCGCTGTTTGTCACTGTTAGCGTAAAGCTCGAGTTGGTGGCCGTACAACTTGCTGCGACATTCGCCGCGACGTTGCCCGCCACGTCAATACTGATGTTGTTGATGGTCACGCCAGTTCCGGTCAATGGTGTGGAGGTCACAGTTAGCGTATTGGCAGCTTGGCCTGGATCGCTGACGGTTGCGATTTGAGCATTGACGGTGGAGCCTTGTTGTCTTGAAAGGGGCGCGGCCGCCGTGATCGCTGGGGTATTGTTGTCGAAGCAAACTGTGACATCGTTCAAGGTCGGCGTAATGATATTGCTCGTGGTATCAAGGAAAGCTTTGTACTTCAGATATCGGAAGCCATTGAACTGAGCTAGCGACGCGCCATTGGTAGTGAAGAAGGTAGCCGCCGTTCCGTCGGTGCCGACGAAGTTGAACGGGCCGTTAACGTTGTTGCTGGCTGCTGCCTGAAATTGGACGGTCGTGTTAGCCGGAGTCGTCGCATTCCACGATAGGGTTAACCAACGAGGGACTGAGCCAATAACCGGATTGGCGTCTTTCACGCCGGAGACTAAATTGCCGGACAGCGGATAGGCGAGCGGCGGTGTGACATAAGTCGTGAACCAAAGGTCTGCGAAGACTTGAGTCCACAAAGTGCCGCTGTTAGTGGTGGTGTACACCATGCCGTTGGCCAGCGAGCTTCCACCCGCCGTACTGCCTCGGACGCCGAAGACGGTACTACCGACGCTAGTCCGGAGAACGATGGAGTAGCTGGTCCCGCTGACCAATGCCGCTGGAGATGTAAAGGTGGTTGTATAAAGCACCGCAGTGCCGACGTTCGTGACCGGACCGAGTGTGCCGGTTGCCAGTACAGTTGTGCCCGGATTTACTCCGTTGAGGTTGCGAATTTCCACCGTGATCGTGCCCGACGTACCAGAGGCGAGACCAAGGCCCACGGTGATTTTCGTCAGATTGCCGGTAACACCGGCGCGGAACGTCTGTCCGGTCCAGGTGGTTGCGCTCAGGTTGTTGGTAGTCGATAGAGCTGCGGGCGAGCTGATCTGATCGCTCCTCTCAAAGCCGAGGTCCGTAAGTTTCACATCACCCGGGCTGGCCGCGGTGTCGACGTTGACTCCCGCCCCCGCGGAAAGGTCGACATACGTCGTATCGGTGAAGCACGAGCCGGAGGTAACGGGCGAGAGTACGAGATCCTGTACGGTTGAGCCGCCGTCCGTGACGATAACTCCGTTAACCAAGGTCGGGCTGTAGCCAGTGGGGCTGGCCGACACGGTGTAGCTGGAGGCGTTAATGCCCGCAAACAAATAGAAGCCGCTGGCATTGGTCGTGGCCGAGAATGTTCCGGCGGTAACGACTATACCGCTCACGGGAGTGCCGCCGGCCGTCACGGTGCCCTGCAACGTCCCCGTTGGAGTCCCGGTGGATCCGAAATCTACCGCAGCCGAGGAAGGAGAATCCGTACTCATCGGCGTCAGCGCCGTGCCGGGGCAGTTATTCTTCGCGCGCACAAAATAATAATAAGTCGTGCCGATGTTACCTGTGGTGTCGACGTAGCTGGTCGAGGTTAGGTTCGAAGCTACCGGCGAGCCCGATGGAAAGACAGGGCTGGTGTTTCGGAAAACAGAGTACGTTCCGTTCGTGGCGTTCGTACCCCATCCAGTCGGCGCGCTCCACGACACGGCCACGCTCGGCATCGTCGATGGATTGACAGCGGGGAAGGTCATCGCCAACGGCGACGAACAGTTAGTCAACGTGGCGGTCGCATTATCTTCCTTCCGCGACGGCGACTGCGTGTCAGCGACGGGGAAAAACATTCGCGAGTCGGTCCATATGGGATGCGCCTTGCGGTTTAACGCGGCCATGCCGGAATAATCACCGTACTGGTTGCTATTGTACGCAGGATTGTCAGCACTGTTTTCATCAGCGTAGTTGATGTTGTTCGTCCAGACCGAGCCGCCGTCGGAGACGAGGAGGTTCGGCTCGAAAGATGCGCCGCCGTCGCTTGAGCGCGCGTAGACCGCCTGCGTCTTGCGGTTGAGAGGATCGAGCCGCGTGTCGTACCACGAAACGTTTACCGTACCGTCGGACTGATCGACCGCCAGCCATGGGAACATCTGCGTCGCGCCGAAATTGTCATCGTTCACCTTGACCCGCGACGACCATGCGGCTCCGTTATTAGTTGACCTGATAACATAGGTGTTGAGGTCCGCACCTGAAGTCGTTCCGGACGGGAAGTCGGAGAAGGTGATGTACAGGCTGCCGAAGAAGGACGAGGCGGGATTCCTGTCCACATCGATCGCTCCGAATCCGTTGACGCCTCGCTTGTCTTGTGCGGGCGGCTTGTTGTTTGTGCCGTAGGATTGGAGAGCCAGGGTTGCGATGACCGTTGGTGCGGTCCATGTGGCGCCCCCGTCTGTCGACTTGGAGAATACTATGTTTTCAACGTTGTAACGGCTCCAGATTGCGTAAACGGCGCCATCCGCTCCGACGACGACATTGCCGCCGGCGGCGCCGGTATTAGACGGAAAGTTGACGGTTGTCCAGGAAGAGCCGTTGTCTGAAAACGCTATCTTTTCGGCGTTCGCCGCTTGCCAGATTACATAGATACGACCGGAGTGTGAAAATGCCTGGCCTGAGGTGTTGTCGATGGCCATCATCTGCTTGTCGTTGCCCTGCGTCGTGGAGGCGATGCCGTTTACGACCGTCCCGAGATTTTGCCAACTGGCGCCGCTGTCTGACGAACGGGCCACGACGATGGCGGCGCCGTAGGCCGAGGCACTCTGGGAGATGAGCATATAGCAGGCATAGGCTTGCCCAAGGTTGTCCCACGCCAGCGCCGGGTAACTGCCGAACCAGAAGGTCGCCCCGGCTACTCCTCCGGTGATCGTCGCGGGCCACGGCGCGCAGTTGTGAGTCCAGGTGGCGCCGCCATCGGTCGAGCCGAAGAGCGCCATGGTGCCGAAGGTGTTCGCGGCGCCGCCGGTAGGTGACTGACAGGTTGCAGTAGGATCTTTATAAAACGTATTGGAGGCCGCGATGATGTGGGCCGGATTGTTAGGGTCGATGGAGATACTGCTAGTGCCCTGATATTCCTGTATCCCGCCCGCGGGATCTATGTTTGTCCCTACCACGGCATTGAGAGCGCTTGGATTAAAGAGCGTTTCAATCGAATTCTGACGCAAAGAGAGTAACTCGGAGCTAATCGCAGACTCCGTAGAGTTTGCCTTGCGGCTCTTCTGTCTCGCCGCCGCCCATAATTTGCTGGCGCAGTCCAGCGGCGACGGCATCATGATCGTGTGCGGGTGAGCAAGTCGGTTTTTCTCGAACGTCTCAGCCGGGTCTTCTGAGGCCGCGTTGACGAGATCGAGGATCCCCTGGTTCAGAATCTCACGACACTGAGGAATATCCGGCGCATTCTGTAGTGTGAGAACCGGGACGGATTTCGCCTGCATCCCGTCAGGATCGGTTTGGCCGGTATCATTGTGCGGCAGCGCTCCGAGTATGCTCTTTCGGCTCTCGTTCCGCGCGCCTGCGGGGATTGACGACAGCACAACCGCCGATGCCGCGATCAATAACAACAAACAGAGTGTCAGATGACGATCAATGAAACGACGCGAACGATGATTTTTCGCGCGATGCGAACCGGCGAAGGAGCGGATGGCGTAAGGCATAAGTATTTTCCGAGAGAAGGAATTCGTTGGGGTTGCTGGGGTGTTTAGAATCGGACCGCAGGGTGCGGACAGGGTAGGCAGTCCTGAGCGTTTTGCCGAGACTTTCTTATATCATGGACCTCGTAGACCGAGATCCGCATAGAAATCGCTGTGCCGGACTTTGTCTTGTGGTTGAGATAGAAATTGAATGAAGCTGTGAGGACGGTATGATTAAGCTGTGCGAAATGCCCGGCCATTAGGGGAAGGAGGTTCCCTTATTTGCCGTGAGAATGACTCCGGGAGGCAGAGCCGTTCCTACAACTGATCGGTCGATGGCGCTGGAATAGGATTCTCTTGTGAAGTTAATCGTTTCAGCTCTTCAGTTGAAGACACCAGCCTGGTACGCCAAATAAAGATCGTCGAGACAATGAGCGTTATAGTGCATGCCATTCCGCCCTCGATGCCGAAGGCTCCGCCGGTTAACCAGGCGGGTCCTAAGTCAGTGCCGTGTAATAGCGAATGCTGGACGAGGGCTGTTCCACTCACTGGCAAACCGAAAAATGATCCCAGCGCCCAGTTCCAGGCCCAGTGGATTCCCAATGGAAACCACAAACTGCGCGTGCGGAGATACGCGACCGCAAACCACACTCCCGCAATGACCAGGTTCAAAAATGGAATACCGGTACTGAAATTCGGATTCGTGAAATGTAGTCCCGCGAAAGCCAGAGAGGTGATCAGGATCCCAAGTCCGGCCAGGCCGGCACGTGTCATCGTTTGCAAAGGATAGCCTCTAGCGAGTGCTTCTTCAGCGAGGGCTGCCACGACAAATAACACTGCAGAGAGAGCGAGGGCCCTGACCACCTGAAGAAACTCGCCGCGCGCGAATGTCGTGAAGCTCAGACCACCTCCAGCGGTTGCGATACCAGTTGCCAGCGCCAGTGAAGCAATTCCGACAGCCGACCCGAACAAAAGATCGCGCAACCAACCGTCGTGAAGCGATAAGCCCAACGCGCGCCATGGCAAAGCCTCGAGCCAGCGAGTACAGATGAACCCTGCAACCAGGGCCGCTGCCAACAGAGTCACGCGCCAGAGCATGCTTTCCAGGTAGCTGCCCAGACGCGGGTTTGGCACAACCATGAGTGTCACCGCATAGACGATCCGCGCTCCAGTGCCGATGATAAAAAGCATTGCCACGTAGACGAAAACAAAGATGAGTAATCGCCAACCGCTCCGCAGTCGACCAGTGGAATTGATAAAGACTTGTTGAAGGTCCATTAGGCTAGGAGCCGGGAAGCCGGAAAGTTGGAATTAGACAATTATCGTGCGCGGGCATTCTAGACCAGGCTAGACTGGGGAAGCGAATAATTGCAGGGCCATAGATCCCATGTGTCGATAGGTCCTATACGTCCTATAGCTCCTCTTAAACTTCTGTTAAACTTTCGCTCACTTCTTCATGAGAAATCACCAGCGAAACCCTCCGGTTAATGAGCTCCCGAAACTGACTCGGGGTCGCCGGATCCTTATGTGGAGCCTCGGTCTGATTGTTTTGTTGCTTCTTTCGGTGATCGTCTCTCAGCAGTTATGGCTATGGACCATCGTTTCTATCGATTCAGCTTCGGACACGCTGCTCCTATACGCGCTGTCTACGCTTAACTTTGTCGCGTTTGTAATCTTCTCTTTTATTTTTGTACGTAATCTGCTGAAGCTGCGTCGTGAAAGACGCGAACGCCAGCTGGGATCCAAGATAAAGACCCGGCTACTGGTGTATTTCATCGCTATTAGTTTCCTTCCTATTATCGCGATGGCCTCGTTTTCCTATCTATTCCTGAATAGATCGCTGGAAAAATGGTTTGGGCGTTTGCCGGCCCGAGTTGTTAATGAAGTTCACCGCGAGGCGGTTGACGCCCAGACCCGAAACTTGCGCGAAACGGCGGCGCTGCTTGCTGCTGTGCTCCATCCTCTTTCAGATGCGGAGCGGCAACAGACTCTTGATCGAGTTGTGGCTGACGGACGATTGTCCGCCGCTCAGATCGTCGATGCAAACGGGCGGGTGGTGGCTCAAAGCCTGCGACCGCTGACAGCGTCGGAGGCTTCGGAGGTAGCGGCTCTTTTGGAGAAGGCCCACGCATTTCAGGAATCCGATGAGAGTCTGGCAGACGGCAAAGACTTCGAGGTGGCCGTGGTAACTCTGCCGGACGATCAGTCTCGCGTTCAAACTCCTGGCGCGGCAACGTCGGGCAGCCAACGCTTGATGGTTATCCCACTGCGTAGCGCAAGCAGCGAGTTGAGTGAGACGATTGGCGGCTCAGAAGATGAATACCGGAAGCTGGTGGAGAGACAACGCAGGGTGCGTCTGCTTGGGTTGTCGACACTTGGTCTGATGACGCTACTGCTGCTATTCGCGTCGAGCTGGGTGGCAATCCACCTGGCCCGCGGTATCGCTACGCCGATCAGGGCACTGGCAGAAGCTTCCAAGGAAATTGCTCGGGGAAACTTGTCGCATCGGGTCACCACGATTGCCGAAGATGAGCTTGCCTTGCTGGCCGACTCTTTCAACCAGATGACTAACCAATTGGAAGATAATCGCAGCAGCATCGAGGCAGGGTCAGCTGCGCTGCGGGAGAAAAATCTCACCCTGGAAGAACGGCGCGATTACATCGAAACTGTGCTCGAGTCTCTTTCGACGGGAGTTGTTTCCCTTGATGAAAACGATTGTGTAACGACCATCAATGCCGCGGCGGCCAGGATGTTGAATCTTAAAGTGACTCCGACCGGAGAACAAAAACTTGAAAGCCTGATCGGAGCCGAAGATTGGGCAGTCATGAATCGCCTGGTCCGTCGTGCGCGACGCGTCGGACACTCGGCGGAGCAGGCGCAGCTGGTAGGAATTAGTGGGAGCGTCAAAGAAGGACCCGCTGAGGTTAACGCCCTTCCAGTGGCTCTGACTGCGACAGCCCTGCGGTCTTCTCCGGCTCGGAAGCGCGGCGTGGTGCTTGTCATTGAAGATCTGTCGGAATTGCTTTCGGCCCAAAGAGCCGCCGCCTGGAGTGAGGTTGCCAGGCGCATGGCCCATGAAATTAAAAACCCGTTGACGCCTATTCAACTATCGGCGGAACGCATCGCCAAGAGCTACCGGCGGAGTGTTTCCGTTTCGGGGGAAAACGGTGCACCTCAGGCAGGCCGCCCCGCCGGGGACTCCGGATCGAATGGGCACACCCACCGGTCCGAGAGAAGCAGTGAGGAAGTGCATGTGACCGCGGTCATTGATGAATGTACTGAAACCATTGCGCGAGAAGTCGCTGGGCTGAAAGCGATGGTCGACGAGTTCTCGCGATTTGCGCGTTTACCTTTGGCGCGGCCGGAAGTCGCCGATTTGAATGAAGTGATTCGCCACGCAGTTGCTCTGTACGATGGCCGGCTGGATGGTGTGCAGATTGAAACGAAACTCGATCCGGATCTGGCCCCGGCCATGTTGGATACGGAACAGTTGCGCCGAGTGTTTGTAAACCTGATCGACAATGCGCGCAACGCGCTGGTAAAGGTCGATGGCGAACGAACGGTTAGTGTCTCCACTAGTTTTGATTCAGGCCGCGGTCTTCTGATTGCAGAAGTGTCTGACAATGGACAGGGAATAAAGCCCACTGATTTCAAACGACTGTTTCAGCCGTACTTCTCCACCGGCGGCAACGGCACGGGTCTGGGCCTGGCGATCGTTCAGCGGATAATCCTGGAACACGGCGGACGCATCCGGGCCGAGGCCAATTCTCCGCGGGGTGCAAGGTTTGTAATTGAGCTGCCAAGTCAGACGGAGGACGGCCGACGGACGACCGCAGAACGATGACCTATCACTGCTGTCGGTCGTCCGTCGTCGGTCGTTGGTCAGACTAAACCATGGATTCGATCTTAATAGTCGACGATGAACCCGGAATCCGCGACACGTTGCGCGGTGTGATGGAGGACGAAGGTTTCAGCGCCGATGCTGTCGCCTCCGGTGAGGAATGCCTCGAAGCGGTTGAGCGCCGCGCTTACGGCTGCATTTTGCTGGATGTATGGCTGCCCGGCATAGATGGACTTGAAACGCTGCGGCAACTGCGCGATGCCGGATCCGAAGCCGCCGTGGTGATCATCTCCGGTCATGGAAACGTGGAAACCGCAGTGCGCGCGACTAAACTCGGCGCTTTTGATTTCATCGAGAAACCTCTTTCAATTGAGAAAACATTACTGACAGTTCGCAACGCTTTGAGACAGCAGCGACTTGAGCTAATCAACGCTGAGATGTCGGCAGAGCTGGCGAAGGAGTACACAATGGTGGGGGAATCCGTGGCCATGCGCGCGCTCCGAAAACAAATTTCGGTGGTTGCTCCGACAGATGGCCGGGTTCTTATCTATGGTGAGTCGGGAACCGGTAAAGAACTGGTGGCCCATGCAATTCATTCCAAATCCCTGCGCGCCGGCGCTCCCTTCGTTGAAGTTAATTCAGCGGCCATACCGGAAGAGCTAATTGAATCGGAATTGTTTGGTCACGTTAAGGGGGCTTTTACCGGGGCCACGGCGGCAAAGAAGGGTAAGTTTGAACTGGCTGATGGAGCCACGCTGTTTCTGGATGAGATTGGCGATATGAGCTCTAACGTGCAGGCAAAGGTTTTGCGCGTGTTGGAAGAGCAACGGTTTGAGCCTGTAGGAAGTATCAACTCGGTGAAGGTTGATGTCAGAGTGATCGCGGCCACCAACAAACAATTGGACGTGGAGATGGAGCAAGGAAAATTCAGGCCAGATCTCTTTTATCGTCTGAATGTGATTCCCTTTGAACTGCCGCCGCTGCGAGACCGTCTCGAAGATGTGCCTTTGCTGGTCTCTCATTTCAATCAGCAGTTTTCCCTGGCATACGGAAAAACACCAAGGGAATTCGCCGCCGAAGCGATCGAGGAGCTGCAGAACTATTCCTGGCCGGGGAACGTTCGAGAACTGAGGAACACTATCGAACGAGTCGTAATTATGAATCCAGGGACCCGCGTAACCGCCGGCGACTTGCCGCCCCACGGAAAAGAAGAGGCTCCGGCAACGTCGTTCAGGTTTCCATCCTTCAAGGAAGCGACCGATGCATACCACCGCGAGTTCATCCAGAGGAAACTTGACGAAGCCGAGGGAAACGTCTCGCGAGCAGCGGAGTTGATGGGGGTTGACCGCAGTCACTTATATCGTCGGATGCGGGCGTTGGGCATTCCTGGTCGCAGCGAACGTGCCGGAGTTTCGCAGTCCTGATCTGAAACGCCGCCTGAAACCAGGCACAAATCCAGAAACATTACACAAATAAGACACGAAACTTGGGGTGCTGTTTCGTATGATTAGAACGTCTTCCTCAAACTGAAGTGGGGGAGGGGTTTGGGAACTGGAGCGCAGGTATCGTGCCTGCCTCATGTGAGTGGCCACGCCACCAGGTAGGCACGATAGCTGCGCTCCCAGCTGTACGTGAATCATGAAATCGCGGGATTTATTTACGCGTTGACAGTCTGAGCTAAATACTTTATCTGTTAACGTTCGCTTCTGCATCAAACACGTGCATCGGCGATAGCAATAATTGAGGTTGAAATGGACTTTACGACAAAAGAGCTTTTAAAGCGTTACGCAAAGCTGGCAATAGGACAGCCGTTTTCTCCGGTTTTGCTGAACATACTGGTGACGTCTGTCTGCGATATGCGTTGTACCCACTGCTTTTTCACGGAGGAGCTCGACGACCGCCCGCGAAAGAAGCTGCAGATGAAGACGCACGAGATTGAAAGGATCTCGGATACGCTGGGTGGCAGCCTGGGAGTATTGATTCTTGCTGGTGGCGAGCCTTTTACCCGTAAGGATCTGCCGGAAATCGCGCGTGCCTTTTACAAAAACAACAAGCTCGAATCAATCTACATCATGTCGAATGGGCAGATTCAAAAGCGAATTTTCCCCGACATCACCCGCATTCTCGAAGAGTGTCCGGAGCTGAACGTGACCGTCGCGCTTGGTATCGATGGTCTCAAGGAACCGCACGAGAAGATTCGCCAAAAGCCTGGTTCCTGGGACATTGCCATCGATACTGCGCGTCAGCTACAGACCATCAAGAAGGAGTATCCAAAACTCGACGTACAGACGTGTACCTGTTTCATGAACTCCAATCAGGACACGATCTTTGAGTGGTACGACTTCTTGAAGTATGACCTGCGCCCTGACAAAGTTAACTTCAATTACATTCGTCCGCCCTCAGCGGATCCGGTGGAACTCGAAATCGACCACTCGCGGTATGCCAGGCTGGCGACCATGATCGACGACGATTCGCGTCACGCGGCAATCAAAAATAACTACGGCGGCAAGCAGGGTTTCTTTAAGGCCGCGATTGATATTTATATGCACGGCCTGATTGCCAAAACGCAGGAAACCCAAACAGCCCAGATGAAGTGTTACGCGGGAACTGCCGGAGGCGTGATCTACGATGAAGGCACCGTTTCCTCGTGTGAGAATCTGGCGCCGATTGGAAACCTTCGGGATTTCGATTGGGATTTCCAGAAGCTTTGGCTTTCCCCGGCCATGAAGGAACGGCGAAAGAAAGCTCTGGATGGGTGTTTTTGTACTCACGAATCGAACAGCTACTATCCGTCGCTGCCCTTCAATCCGGGCCACTTGATCCAGATCAAGAAACTGGAACGAGAAATGAAGAAGGCGCGGAAGAAGATGGACCATCTTCATCCTGAGCCGGAAGGCGTGACCGTCAGAGCGTAAGCCGTAGTCAGATTTGTGATCTCAAATCTCAGATCTGAAATCTCAGATCTCAAATCTCAGATCTCAAATCTCAGATTAGCTCTGAAAAAAGAACCAAAGACCCAATGTCCCAGCGCATTCCCAAAATCCTGATCATCTCGTCTGACACCGGCGGCGGCCATCGCTCCGCGGCGGCAGCGATCGTGGCGGGGGTGCAGAAGTTTTTCGATGGGCAGTCGTATGCAGTGCGCGTAGTTAAGGCGGTGGAAGAGTCACACTCGCTCACCGCGAAAATGGTCGGGATCTATAATTGGATTTTGCGAAACCGGCAACACTGGATGAAATACCTTTACTGGTGCATGAACCGGTTTCGTCCGGAGACGCGGGAGTTTTTCCATAAACGATGCATCGGCTACGTCACCGAATTGTTTGAGCGCTGGTGTCCGCACATCGTTGTCAGTGTCCATCCCTTAACGCAACACATCTTTGGCCGGGTTCTAAAGGAATTGAAACTTGCCGATCGCATTCCGCTGGTATCGGTCGTCACAGATCCGTATTACGGATTTTGGAGAGGCTGGGCTTGTGATGATGTGACGCTTTACCTTGTGGCGAGTGATGAGGCACGGCAGCAGTTAATCGACTATGGCATAGCGCCTGAGCGAATCAAGATTTCCGGGATGCCGGTTCATCCCAAGTTTGCTTATCCGGGTGAAGAAAGCGCCCAGGCGGCACGGCGGGCGCTGGGTCTGGATCCGGAGAAATTTACTGTCTTCGTCAACGCCGGTTGGGAAGGCGGTGGAAATATCCCGCAAATTTTCCGTGAGCTGGTGCGTGGCGAATTAGAGGTTCAGGCGATTTTTCTGGCAGGTCGAAATGAGGAACTACGGGCAGACGCCGAATCATTGGCATTGGAAGCGACTTTCCCAATAAAGGTCATAGGTTATTCTGATCATGTTGAGCAGTTGATGAGCGCGGCGAATGTGATGATTTCCAAGTTGGGGGGACTAACCACGTTCGAAGCCTTCGCCTGCCGTCTACCGATTATTGCCGATGGAATTACCGCGCCGATGCCGCAGGAAGCCGGAGCCGCGAGCCTGCTGGTGAAACGTGGCGCCGGAGTGCTGTTGCAGCATGCCACCGACATTGTTCCGGTGATCCGTCGCATGGTTGAAGACACGGCGCATTACTCCGCGATGCGAGCCGCGACCATTGGATTAGCAATTCCTAATGCCACCCGGTACATCGTCGAGGAGATCACTGCGCTCATTCCAGCTTCGACGGAACCCAAGGAAACGGTGGTTTTGGCTGAGGTTGTTTCCGCCTGATCGAAGCATTTGGTCTGGAATCCTCGTTGACTGTTAGAAGTTTTCAGAGTTTAATTCCCCAGTATTAGATCAAGTTCCAGACAATTTGAGTTTCCCTGATTTGAGATCTGAGATTTGAGAACTCGGACAACGATAGTGATCCGCCCGCTCACGCAGGCGGTTCTGACAAGAGATTTGCCCGCTTGCGTCCTTCGCAGCGGGCTTTTTAGGAGATGAATTAGACAGTGAGCCTATTGCTTGAAGGTAAGCGCGCGTTCATAAGCGGAGGAACGCGCGGCATCGGCGCCGCGATTTGCGAAGTCTTCGCGCGTGAAGGCGCGGACGTGGTTTTCAACTACAACAGTCGCGACGATCTCGCCGACGGGATTCGCGCAAAGATTGAGGCCTATGGCAGACGTGCGCTGAGTTTCAAAGTTTCCGTCACTGACCGGCTCGGGTTAAAGCGGATCACACGTGAAATCGTGGAGAAATGGGGCGGGATCGACATTCTCGTCAACAATGCAGCCATCAATCGCGGCGACAATTTCGCTACCACAACTGATCGGGCATGGGATGAGGTGATCAATACAAACGTGGGTAGCCTCTTCGCTGTGACAAAGCCGATCTACAAACAAATGATCCGCCAGCGGAAGGGAAGTATCCTCAACATTACTTCAATTGGTGCGTTGCGGGCGCTGCCGACTGCCGTTCACTATGCCACCTCAAAGGCCGCAATGATTGGTTTCACCAAGTGTCTCTCGCGCGAGGCAGGTACTTTCGGCGTCAAGGTCAATGCGATCGCGGCGGGAATGTTTGATACTGAGCTGGCCCAGGCGCTCCCCGATCGCCTCCTGCAAATGCATCACCTCTGGGCCTCGGCCGGGCGCCTGGGCCGTCCCGAAGAACTCGCGGAGTATGCGGCGTTCATGGTTAGCGATCGCAACAGTTTTATGAATGGCGAAGTGGTGATCGTTGATGGCGGGGCGATTACCTAGACTCATCTTCTCTTGGTCTTGCTCTTGCGCTAATTAACAGACTCCGACTATCATCTGCTCCGTCGCAGAGCTTTTTCCGTTGATTATCCTTCAA
>Ga0070697_100000293_pt1 | contig 40046 bp, 24 predicted proteins | sample KBSK1501metaG_FD_65475 | JGI IMG/M metagenome (GOLD analysis project Ga0070697, IMG submission 65475) | Corn, switchgrass and miscanthus rhizosphere microbial communities from Kellogg Biological Station, Michigan, USA - KBS K1-50-1 metaG | ecosystem: Host-associated > Plants > Roots >...
AACGAAGACATAAACGAATTGCTTTTATTATCGCCGGACTATCAGGACTGGGGATCGCAGCCACGCTTCTGCTCAGCGCCTTTCAGAGTAACCTGGTATTTTTCTTCAGCCCGTCACAAGTTCTGGCAAAAGAAGCGCCGGTGAACAGGCCCTTTCGGGTTGGTGGACTCGTGGAAAACGGCACGCTCAAGCGGGAAAACGACGGGTTAACCGTCCGCTTTACCGTGACCGATACGGCCAAGAGCATTCCAGTTGTATACAAGGGAATCCTTCCCGACCTGTTCAAGGAAGGCAAAGGTTGTGTGGCCCAGGGTCGTTTGGGATCTGACGGTGTTTTTTACGCCGATCAAGTGCTGGCTAAGCACGACGAAAACTACATGCCGCCAGAAGCAGGACGCGCAATCGATGCCGCCAAGCATGAGCGGGAAGCCGCCAAATCGGTGGTGGACAAGTAGACATCCGTCACAAGCAATAATAGGTGATGGCCTATTTGAAAAGAGCCAGCCTAAACAAGAAGAAGACGATCCACGAAAGCACACGAAATTACTCGAACCAAATGTTCTTTTCGTGTTCGTTCGTGTGATTTCGTGGATCGTTCCTGGTTTTGTAATATGTCTTTAGCCTAAATGTATGGTTCCTGAAATCGGACAGTTCGCATTAATAATTGCGCTGCTATTGGCGGTAACTCAGGCGACGCTGCCGCTCATCGGCGCCGCTCGCGGCAACCAATCATGGATTGCCGTGGCTGCTCCCGCCGGGCAGGCGCAATTCATCTTTATCGCCATCGCCTTCTGCTGCCTGGGATATTCATTCATCACTAACGACTTCTCGGTCCTGAACGTCGCCACCAATTCGAATTCGCAGTTGCCTCTCCACTACCGGCTGGCTGCCACCTGGGGTTCGCATGAAGGTTCTTTGCTACTCTGGGCGCTGATGCTGGGGCTCTGGACCGTAGCCGTCTCGCTCTTCAGCCGTCATCTCCCGGACGAGATCGTGGCCCGGGTACTGAGTGTGATGGGCGTGATCAGTGTCGGGTTTCTCTTGTTCATGCTGGTGACGTCGAATCCGTTTGCCCGCTTGATTCCGGCCGCTCCGGATGGACGCGACCTGAATCCCCTGCTGCAGGATCCGGCCATGGTGGCCCACCCACCTATGCTCTACATGGGTTACGTTGGTTTCTCCGTGGCGTTTGCGTTCGCGATCTCTGCATTGATTAGCGGACGCCTTGATGCAACCTGGGCTCGCTGGTCGCGGCCGTGGACCACCGTTGCCTGGATGTTTCTGACCGTAGGCATTGCGCTGGGCAGCTGGTGGGCTTACTACGAACTCGGATGGGGTGGCTGGTGGTTTTGGGACCCGGTGGAAAACGCTTCATTCATGCCCTGGCTGGTCGGAACTGCACTCATCCATTCGCTGGCGGTAACCGAAAAGCGCGGCGGGTTTAAGAGCTGGACCGTTCTGCTGGCTATCGCTGCGTTCTCATTGAGCCTGCTCGGAACTTTCCTGGTGCGATCCGGAGTGTTGACCTCAGTTCACGCGTTCGCCACTGATCCCAAGCGCGGCATATTCATTTTGGCCTTCCTGGTAATCGTCATCGGCGGATCGCTTGTGCTTTACGCCTGGCGAGCTAAACAGGTGGGACTGGGCGGCAAGTTTGATGTCGTCTCGCGTGAATCTTTCCTGCTCTCCAACAACGTGTTGCTGGCGGTAGCGGCAGGTTCGGTCTTGCTGGGAACACTTTATCCGCTGATCATCGACGCGCTCGGTATGGGCAAGCTCTCCGTAGGACCTCCCTATTTCAACAGCGTGTTCGTGCCGTTGATGGTGCCCGCCATGTTCTTAATGGGCGTTGGGCCAATTGCCCGGTGGAAAAAAGCAAGCCTTCCCGAACTGGCTGTTCGCCTGCGTTGGGCCTTCCTTGCGAGCGTGGCGACCGCATTAATACTTCCCTTCGTGCTAGGCCAGTGGAAGCCGCTGGTGGCTCTCGGATTGATGCTGGCTCTTTGGATAATCATTACCGCGCTGCTCAATATATGGCAGCGGGTAAAAATCACCTCCGGCCAGCTCAGTGTTTTTCAGAAACTCAAGACGCAGACCCGAAGTTACTACGGCATGCAGTTGGCTCACGTCGGGGTAGCAGTTTTCATCCTGGGCGTGACGATTGTCACCGGTTACCAATCAGAGCAGGACGTGCTCATGAATCCGGGAGACACTGTAAATGCGGGTGGCTACAGCTTCCGATTCAATGGTGTGGTAAACGCAGCCGGACCTAATTACCGTGCGGCCCGGGCCGAGATCGAAGTGAGCAGGAATGGAAACATCGTCAACAGGATGTATCCGGAGAAGCGAACCTACCTGGCTTCGGAAAACGTGATGACTGAAACGGCGATCGACACGGGCCTTTTTCGAGACCTTTACATCTCGCTCGGCGAGCCGGTCAGCGGCGGCGCGTGGAGCGTTCGTGTCTACTACAAACCTTTTGTTAGTTGGATTTGGGGCGGCGCGCTTTTGATGGCAATGGGTGGCGGCCTGGCCCTCAGCGACCGGCGCTATTCACTGGCCGCACGGAAACAACGCGAGGCGCTCGAGCAATCGAAGCAGCAGCAAGGAACCCCAGCACTGGCTGGCGCTACGCTAAAAGCTGAGTCATGAAGCTCGATCGTGTGCGGCTTTGCCGCCATCCGTGCGGTAAGGCTTCGCCTTACTGCAGTAGCATTCAGTTTTGAGGCTGCGCCTCCGATGGAGGCATAGCCTGTGGAAGCCAGTGTAGGGCTGATCGGTAAGGCAGAGCCTTACTGCAAGGAAAGCGGCAAAGCCGCAAGGTCATTTTAATCAAGGCCGGCATTATGCGTTACATAATTCCACTCGTTCTATTCCTCGGACTCGTCGTTTTCCTCGCCATCGGCCTGGGTCGCGATCCGCACGAGGTTCCTTCTCCCCTCGTCAATAAACCTGCTCCTGCATTTCGCCTGGCCCAGCTTAAGGATCCGGGCAAAACTTTTTCTCCCGAAGAGATGCGCGGAAAAGTCTGGCTTCTGAATGTGTGGGCGTCGTGGTGCTTCTCGTGCCGGGAAGAACATCCTCTACTTCTGACTGCGGCACGCTCAGGTGTTATTCCGATCTACGGGTTGAACTACAGGGACAAGCGCGATGACGCGCTGGTCTGGCTTGGCGAACTGGGAGATCCATATGTGTTAAGCGTGTCCGATTTAGACGCGCGCGTGGGAATGGATTACGGAGTCTACGGAGCTCCCGAGAGTTATCTAATCGACCGCAATGGCGTTATTCGCTTTAAGCAAATCGGTCCCATCACACCTGAAGTTTGGCAAAACACAATCGTCCCGTTGGCCGGGGAATTAAGCAAATGAAACGCATAGCGTTGGCTTTACTTCTGCTCGCTGGCGTGGCTTTTTCCACCATCGCAAAAGACGCGCAGCCTACCGCCGCAGATCCCGTGCTCGAAGAGCGAGTCATGAACCTGGCGAAAGAACTACGCTGTCTCGTTTGCCAGAATGAAACATTGGCTGACTCGCGCGCTGACCTGGCTGTAGATCTTCGTAATCAGATTCGCGAACAGATGAAAGCAGGTAAGAGCGACAAAGAGATCATCGCTTTCCTTACCGACCGCTATGGAAAATTCATTCTGTTCAGGCCCCCTGTGGATCCCACCACCTACTTGCTTTGGTTTGGTCCATTTGTTTTGCTGCTGGGGGGACTGCTGTTCCTTTTTCGCTACGTCAAACAACGGCGAGAATTGATCATGGAGCCGCCGCTTTCTGCTGACGAGCGTAACCGGGCAGAGACACTGCTGAAAACGTCGGGAAAAGAGACTGCATGATAATTTTCTGGCTGATTTGCGCAAGCCTGGTTGCCATAGCACTGGCTTTTGTACTGCCGCCGCTGTTACAGACATCGCTGCAGACATCGCAGCAGACTTCACCCGGCGGCGATGCTGAAGAAAGCAGGAAAGAAGCCAATGTTGATATCTACCGCGATCAGATCTCCGAGTTGGAAGCGGACGTGGTAAATGGAATCGTCAGCCCCGAACAATACCAACAGGACCGGGATGAAATCGAACGACGGTTGCTCGAGGATGTGTCGGGCGCAAAGCTAACGGTCAAGCGGTCTGAAAAGAAGGCCGCCGGAGCAAGTGGCAGAGCGCCAGTCTACGCCGTCGCGCTTGGCATTCCCCTAATCGCGATTGCTTTATATGTAAAGATAGGAAATCCCGCCGCAGTAACTGGCGCTTCCGCTTCGACAAGGCAAGCCACTCAAGCTCCAGTCGCGGGCTCCGCCCCCGGCTCGGGGCAAATGACGCAGCAGGCGATTGAAGCAAACGTGGCTAAACTGGCGGCCCGTATGGAACAGAATCCCGGTGATGTCCAGGGATGGATCATGCTGGGCCGCTCCTATGTCAATCTCGAAAAATACCCGGAAGCCAGTAATGCCTATGCGAAGGCAACTGCTTTGAAACCGGATGACGCCGACCTTCTGGGCGATTATGCGTTTGCGTTAGGCATGGCCAACGGGCAGCGGCTGGAGGGGAAACCGGTCGAGTTAATCAACCAAGCGCTGAAGCTGAATCCCGAGAACCCGAAAGCCCTGGAGCTGGCTGGCAGCGCTGCATTTGAAGCAAAGAATTATAGCCAGGCGATAAGCTATTGGCAGAAGCTGCTACAAAAGACAGAGCCAAACTCCGAACTGGGTCAGGCGCTTTCGCAAAGAATCACCCAAGCGAAGTCGCTGGCGGGTACAAAATAGATAACCGCCAAGACGCCAAGAGCGCCAAGCGGAGCAAAGATGAATCCGCAGATTACGCAGATTACGCAGATTACACGGATTACACGGATTAGAAGGCAGAAGGCAGAAAGCAGAGACCAAAAGGGCAGTTCATCCTTTCTTGTTACTGCCCTTGCTTCTTAATCTGCGTAATCTGCGGATATTCCGGCTCCGCTTGGCGTTCTTGGCGTCTTGGCGGCACACTATTACCACAATGACAAGAGACAATCTTTTATTCGCCATCATCGGTGTGCTGTTGGGTTTCATCGTAGGGTTCATCTTTTCCAGCACCATGAATCAACGCTATGGACCGGGTGCGACTGCCACCATTCCCAGCGCTCAGAACCTTCCCGCAGACCATCCGCCGATTCAATCCGGTGATTCACAGAATCCACAAGCGATTTTTGCCCAGGTGCAGGCATCGATGAAAAAGGCGCGCGAAGAGCCGAATAATTTTGATGCCCAGGTCGATGCTGCCAAACTGGAATACCAAATCCAACGTTACGATCAGGCAGTTGAATTTCTGCTGAAGGCAAATCAGCTCAAGCCAGACGATTACGATGTAGTTGCAATGTTAGGCGCGGCGAATCTTGAGGGTGGCCATTACGACATGGCCGAGAAATGGTACAAGATCGCGCTGACTAAGAAGCCTGATGACGTTGGTGTTTTGGCAGGCATGGCTTATATGCACCTGCAAAAAGGTGACGCTAAGGCGGCGGAGAAAGCGATCGCTAGTTTGGAGAAGGTCGATCCCAGCAACCAGGACTTGCCGCAGTTTCGCGACAAGCTGGCCAACCTGCAGTCCGCGGAAAAACCGAAGTAGTTTAGCTTTGGGCCAGCGTTTGGAAATATTACGAGATAAGCAAACGATCCACGAAATCACACCAAACGGCACGAAATCATCATTTTCGTGTTGCTTCGTGTGAGTTCGTGGATCGTTCTACCCGCTGACGGATTCAAACGCCGGATTTCAAACCAGAACACTCGAAACGTTACGGTGAGATCGACATCTTGACAATGTTCGCCAGCGGAATTCTCTCGACCTTTCCGTCTTTCCCCGCCACCACAACCTGACCGTTTTCTACTACCACGCGCCGGACGCTGCTCATGTAACGATTAATCATCGTTCCGTCGCTGGTTTCAATTACCAATCGAGGGCCAGTCTCCGGTTCCTGCACCGCAGGCGCGGCGGCAACGCTGCGCGCCGTTGAGCTTTTCCTGGCAGGACGTTTGGGAGTTGGCGCCGGTTTAGTCTCCGCCTCGGTGTTTTCTGTCTTGGCTGTGTTTTCCGTTTCGGTCTTCGCTGGTTTTTCTTTCGCAGCTGCTGGAGTCGGCGTTCTGCGTCCTGCCAGACGCCGGCCTCGCGGTGTTCTCGCCGGAGTTCTGGTCGCTTCGGTCTTGGCGGCTTCTGTCCGAGTGGCTTCGGTCTTGAGCGCTTCCGGTTTAGCTTCTTCCGGCTGAGATGATTCGGCCGGGCTCGGCTGCGGCGTTGGTGCGGCCGCTACCTCTTCAGAAGGTGGCTCTTCGATTCGCGCTCCCACGGATGAAACCCGCCTGCCCTTCTTCCCTGATTTAGCTCCCGCGATCGCCGGTTCTGTCGCTGGGCTCCCGCTCTCAGCTAAAAACCTCTCGGTGGGTATTGGTTCGAACGAACCACCGAAGTAAAGCCGGTAGGTGCCCTCATCATCGTTGGGCGTGCGGCCCTCTACACGCAGGATGAGATCCTCTCGCTTCCTCAAATAAATACTCTTCGTCACCGGAGACGAGCTGCCCGCGTAAACTGTCAACTTCAAAAGCGGCCGCAAACCTGCGGCGGTGAAGACATCAACGTCGCCGTTAAAATTCCTGCTGTCCACTGTAATCAGGAGATCTCCCGGCCGGCCGGTGAATTCATAGAAATGATCCGTTAAGCGCGAATCGCCGATGTCTCTGGCCGCAATCGTGCCGAGCACTTCGTTGGTGTGCACGGCGGCAGGCGCATTAATGTCAGTCGATTGGCCGCTGGCAATACCGCCCAGGCAAAACAATGACAGGGCCAGCAAACGCGCGAACCTTGCAGCCGGGTTAACTTTTCGAAATATGAGAACGTGCATCAGAAAAATCCTGAATGGAAAACACGACCGGTAAGAAGTCTAACTGCAATCCGCTCTTAAATCGAGACGACAAGAATAGCAGATTTGGGCAGTAATCGAATACACAGAAGACGATCCACCAAATCACACGAACTAACACGAATTGCTATTAATAATTGAGATTGCCCGCCGCGCGGAGCGATCTTATTAGCACCGCGGCTTTAGCCCGGTGATAGGGAGTTGGAAATGAAAACGAAACCGTTTCAACGGTTTTGTTTGCTCAACACAACGAGAAACCGTTGGAAACGGTTCAAAAGTGTCATAGGCGGCATTGATCACCGGGCTGAAGCCACGGTGTTAATGAGATCGCTCCGCGTGCGCAAGAGTCATTCATGCTGTGACTGCGACAAGCTCTCTCGGCTAAGATCTAGCCCCAACTTTCTGGTATCCTCAGTCCATGAGGTCGTTCTCTTTAGCCAGGATGTTGGTCATCCTCTCCGTCTTTTTTCTTCATCCGGCAGCGGACACAAGCGCCCAAACGTGGACGGCCAAACTTGATAAGACAGTCCGCTTCTATCAAACGAGCGATCTGGGTGTCCTCTTAGTTGGCACCGACAAATCTCTTTATGCTATTGACGGCGCGACCGGCGAAACTCTCTGGCGACGCAAGGATGCCTCGCTGGACGAAACCGACGTTGCTCCCATTCCCGGCTCCGATTTAGTCTTGCTTGCTTTTGAGAAAGGCGAGCGCACACGAGTGGAAGCGGTAGACATTCTCAACGGAGACACTGTCTGGAAGAGTGACAAGATCCGTGGCGGCGTAATGCAAATGGCAGTTGATCCGTCAACTAATCTGTTGGCCGTCGTGCTCGCAAAGGACGTGAAAGGGCGCGCCAAAGAAGGCTTCAAGCGTCATCCCTGGTTGCACGTGCTTAACCTCGCTTCGGGCGATGAGATTTGGAAATACGAAATTAACGAAACTGAAATGATGCCGTCACGCTGGCCCGATGGTGGCGACAGCGAGGTTGATTACACACTCGACAACTATCGACCTCCAGTTTTCGCTGACGGCAGGCTCTATGTCTTTTATGAAGGCCTCACCTCTTTCGACGCGCGAACGGGCAAGGCACGCTTGCGCGAGAAGTACCAGGTTAACGAAGCCGGCCTGTCCCTCACCGAAGCAGAGCCTATCTTCGACGAAGGCTTCATCTACACCTCCGGCCACGGACGCGTCCGGGCCATCTCACGTGAGAGCGGAGACACAGAATGGGAAGCCAAAGATCTGGGGCTGACGCCCGAGATGATATTGGTGGACAATCTGCTTTACGTTCGCACTGGAGGCCAATTTACGCGGCTCAAGGACGGCGAGACTGTCGAACGCGGTTCGTATGGCGTCAGCGCTATAGACGCGCGCACTGGAAAAGTTTTATGGCGTTACAAAGGGGCCGATAAAGGCATTACCAACATGGTTCTGCCGGATGCATCCAGCATCGTGGTGGCAGATCGTGATGACCTGATCATTATCGATTCCAGGACCGGCAAACGTCGCACGCGCGTCAGGCACGGAATTGAGCGCGCCTCATTCGGAGTTTTGAATGAACGCGGCGACGTGGTCGTCGGCGGGCAATCCGAGATCGCGGCCTTCGATCCGACCAGCGGCCAGGAGATCTGGCGCGCACGTCACACGCCACCGGGCCGTGGCATCTTTCGCACGGTGACGGCGATTGCTGCACGCGCGGCTTCACTCTATTTCCGTTACGGCGGAGCTGCCACTACGGCTTTCCGTGGAGTGCAGGTTGCGCGCGCAGTTAGCAGTTTGAGTTGGTCAGGCCTGGTTGCGCGTTCATCGGTTTCTAACTTGCAGGCGCTGGCAACCAGTTCAGCCCGCAAGTATGCAACCTCGTACGCCGCGTCTCGCTTCCGGGCTTTTGGAATTGCTTCTCGTGTGCGCAGCGTGGGGAACTTACCGACGAGCGCTTCGGGGTTTCCGTCGCTTTCCTCCCCACCTTCGCCCGCCGACTTAGTCCGGCGTCGCACGGTGGACGTTGACGAACGATTGCTCGACCGGCTTGATCCGGCGCGTCAACTCGAACGTCTTTCGAGGTATCTCTGGCATCGCGATCGGCTGGCTGCCTTACGCGGCCAGTGGATGTATTTTTATACCGACCTCAAAGGTGTCGACGGCAACGGCCTGGCTGGCGTGAGTATTAATACTGGTGAAACACTGCGGCAGGTAAGGCTACGTGAGCTTGATGAACGATTCATTACCGATGAGGCGCTGGGAATCATGTTTGTCTCAGCTGGAAACCGTATGCTCGCGCACTCCGTAACTCGCTAAATCTCAAGGACGCTCTTTTATGTGCCCGGCCAAGAGCAAATTTTCCATATGTCATTTCTCATTTCTCATTTACCATTTGTATGCATTCAGCCTGCACGAAAATGTCCAAATCAACCGAATCTGAAATGACCAATGAGAAATGTCAAATGAGATATGGAAAATCTCATAAAGCACGGTCCAATTAGAACCCCAACTAAGAAAACCAATGTCCACAGCAAAGGCTCCACTCGAAACGAAGCTACAACAATCGCGCGAGACTCTCGATGCCTGGGTTCGTGAAGTTGTTCAATGGCACTTCGATCCGGCGACAGGCTGCCCTTTCTGGTTGAACTATGCCGAGGGACTTGGCTGGGATCCGCGCCAGGAGATTCAGACTTACGACGATCTCTCGAAGCTTGGTCCATTCCAGGACGAATGGCTGCGCGGTGGGCCGGTGCGCCGCTGGGTGCCAAAGGGCTTTGCCGGCCGGCCAGTCTACACTTTTGAAACCGGTGGCAGCACGGGTGTTCCGAAATCTCGGATCAACATAGAAGATTTCAGACTTGATTACGAAGCCTTTAGCGAAACTTTGCCTGAGGAGTTTTTTCCGCGCGGAGCAGACTGGTTATCAATCGGGCCCACCGGTCCTCGGCGACTGCGGCTGGCGATTGAGCACCTGGCCCAGTATCGCGAGGGCATCTGCTTCATGATTGACCTCGATCCGCGCTGGGTCATCAAGCTGATCAAAATGGGCCAGGCAAAAATGGCCGAACAATACAAACAGCACGTGATCGAACAGGGTCTGACTCTCCTGCGCGCTCACGAAAACATTCGCTGCCTGTTTACGACGCCCAAACTGCTGGAGGCATTGTGCGAAAAAGTCTCGCTCAAGAAACTCGGCATTACCGGCGTGTTTTGTGGCGGCACCGAGATGACGCCGCAGTTTCACCGTTTTGCCGTCGAGGAGTTGCTCGAGGGCGCATATTTTGCGCCAACTTATGGCAACACTCTGATGGGTTTAGCCGTACATAAACCACGTGACCCGAAAGATAACTACGCCATCATCTATTATCCGCCGCTGCCACGCGCGATGATCGAAGTGGTGAACCCGGATAATCCCGACGAGGTGGTTGATTACGGCCAGACGGGTCGGGTGCGTTTGACTACTTTGACGAAAGAGTTCTTCATGCCGCGCTTTCTTGAGCGCGATGAAGCTGAGCGGGAGCCGCCTTGCGAGCTTTACCCCTGGGACGGCGTGCGAAATGTCCGGCCCTTTTCCAAACTGCAAGGTACGGTCGTGGAAGGCGTGTACTGAGGAATTTCGGATTGCGAATTTCGGATTTCGGATTTGAATTCTGCGAAATCCGGGTGGTGTCCTAACTTGAGTTGCTCTCTGTGCAACCTCTGTGTTCTCTGTGTCTCTGTGGTGAGTGTTTCCGCCGTTTTTCACCACGGAGCCACAGAGAACACAGAGGTTGCACGGAGATTCGGAATTAGGGCACTAGTGAAATCCGAGTGATCTTGAAGTGCTAACAAAAAGTCGAAATCCGAAATTCCAACTATGCTTCATATTCCCATACTTCGAAACGGTAAGCCTTACCAGAGTCTCGATGTCGCGCGTGTCCCGCACCATCAAACGCGCGAGTTGTTTGTTGAGATCAGCCAGGCAAACGCAGGTTTGATCCGGCGCGATCTCCGCGACCAGAGGCAGGCACGAGAAAAGCTGGCAGCCCTTTCCACCACCGATTTAATTGATATCAGTGCGAGGGCCGCTGAGATGTTTGCTAATGATTCCCTGCCGCTGGGTGATGAGCTGCAAACACCCGAAGATTATGTTCGTCAGGTGTCGGCAACCACGGGTATGCCCCACGTGCTGGGACGCAGAAACCTCGAGAAGATTCGCGGCGCAATGTCTGAAGCAGGTAAGGTGCTCAACGGCCTGACCAGAAATATCGATTGGGAGGTTTTGGATCGTGGCTTCGGCGAGTTTGAAGGGCAGACCCTCAGTTTTTATCCGCGCACTGATTCACTGGGCGTCGTGCTGCCGAATAATTCACCCGGAGTGCATTCCCTCTGGATTCCGTCAGTGCCTTTGAAGATTCCTCTCGTGTTAAAGCCCGGCAGCGCTGAGCCGTGGACTCCTTACCGGATCATTCAGGCTTTTATCAGCGCCGGCGCGCCGCGCGAAGCTTTCAGTTTCTATCCAACCGACCACGCGGGTGCTGGTGAGATTCTGAGAAACTGCGGGCGCGGCATAATTTTCGGAGACGTGTCTTCGGTAGGTGTTTGGGCCAACGATCCGCGCATCGAGATTCATGGCCCCGGCTACAGCAAGATTGTTATTGGCGAAGACTGCATTGATGAGTGGGAGAAGTATCTCGACGTGATGGTGACCTCGATCGCTGCGAATGGCGGGCGCTCTTGTATTAATGCGTCGGGCGTTTGGGTCCCCTCCCACGCCGAAGAGATCAGTGAAGCCATCTCGGAAAGGCTCGCCGCTATTGCTCCGCGTGCGGCAGATGATGAGGCGGCCCAGTTGGCGCCTTTCGTCGATCCTAATGTGGCCGCACGTATTTCGCAGTTGATTGATCAGGGACTGAATGAAGCTGGCGCCCGTGAGGTTACGGCATCCCATCGATCAGGCGGACGTTTGGTTACTTACGAGGGCTGTTCTTATCTGCTGCCAACCGTTCTCCTCTGCGAAGACGCCGCGCATGGACTGGCGAATAAAGAGTTTATGTTCCCGTTTGTCAGCGTTGTGAAAACCACCCCGGATCAGATTCCGGAGGCGTTGGGACCCAGCCTGGTTGTCACGGCGATCACTTCTGATCCGAAACTGGTTCGCCGTCTTATCGATTCTCCAAATGTCGATCGGCTGAATATCGGCGCGGTGCCCACGAGTCAGATAAGCTGGGATCAACCACACGAGGGCAACCTCTTCGAACACCTTTATGCGCGTCGCGCTTTCCAGCGTGCAGTTGCCGTGTGAAATCCAACGCCGGTGTTAAGAAACACTGGTGTTCAGTTTCGTGACCTGTCGTGTGGTTTCGTGGATCGTCCTCCAGCGTGACAAAGAAGCGATCCACGAAATCACACGAAGCCGCACGAAAAAAGCCTTTGAGAATGAAGATTCTTTATCTAACGGGCGGGGCCGGGCAGATGTATTGCGGCAGTTGTCTGCGCGATAACGCGTTGGCGACGGAATTGATTGCGCGTGGGCATGATGTCACACTACTGCCCATCTACACGCCAACCCTGACGGATGAGCCGAATGTTAGCGGGAGCAAAGTATTCTTCGGCGGGATCAGTGTTTACCTTGAGCAGTATGTCCCACCGTTTCGTAACTCACCTCGATGGCTTGACCGTCTGTGGGATTCTACCCCGATGCTGCAGCTGGCTTCGCGTCGCTCCATCTCCACCAGTCCGAAGATGCTGGGTGAACTTACTGTCTCAATGTTGAAGGGCGAAGCAGGCTTCCAACACAAAGAAATCTCGAAACTGCTTGACTGGCTCAAATATGAAGGGGCGCCGGATGTTGTCAGCTTGCCCTACACGCTGCTGCTGGGCCTGGCAAAGCCGATTAAGGAGGCCTTGAACAAGCCCATCTGCTGCACGCTTCAGGGTGAGGACTTGTTCCTCGATGGGTTACAGGAGCCTTATCGCAGCGAATCCAAAAATCTCATTCGAGCCAGTGTGAAACACGTCGATGCTTTTATTTCCGTCAGCGAATACTACGCTGAGTTTATGCCCGGCTATCTCGGAATTCCGCGGGAGAAGATTCGCGTCGTACCGCTCGGGATCAATCTTCAGGGTTATGAGATGAGGGAGCGAGAACCGGCGCAGCCATTCACGGTCGGATTCTTTGCGCGGGTCGCACCCGAAAAGGGTTTACATGTTCTCGCTGCAGCCTACCGAATTCTCTGTGAAGATGGGCTGCCCGATATGCGACTCGAGGCTGCCGGTTATATGGCGCCGGAACACAAAGGCTATTTCAACGACATTGAGCGCGAGATGAAGCAAGCAGGTCTCGCCGACGAATTTAATTATCGAGGAGTTCTCGACCGGGAACAAAAGATCGCGTTCCTGCGAAAGCTTGACGTACTGTCGGTACCGGCAACTTACGACGAACCTAAAGGAATGTTTCTACTTGAAGCAATGGCCTGCGGGGTTCCACTGGTTCAACCGAGACGCGGGGCCTTTACAGAGATAATTGAGAAAACAGAAAGCGGCTTGTTGGTTGAGCCAGATGATCCTCAAAGCCTGGCGGATGGAATCCTGCGTCTTATCAATGAACCCGCGCTGGCTGAGAAGCTGGGCCAAAATGGCTTTCAAAAAGTGCGTGAGTACTACAGCGTCGGGCGCATGGCCGACAGCGCGCTCGGGGTTTATGAAGATTTAATAAGCCGCGGATTTTCGCGGAAAAACGCGGATCAGGAAGATCAAAAAACAGAAAAGGCTGCGATCGTCTAGCAACCGGCAAAAAAGAGTACCTATTCCAAAGGAGAAAAAACGATCTGCGAAGGCACACGAAATCACTCGAACCGGGTTTTTTTCGTGCCGCTTCGTGTGATTTCGTGGACCGTTCTTACTTTCGTCGACCTGCTCTAGAAGTTGGTGCTTCCACGTTCAGGTTTGTCTCTTTCTGATCCGCGTGTATCCGCGTAAGTCCGCGGCCAGATCTCTGGAGGGTTTGTGCTTAAAGTTGAGAACGTCTCCAAGGAGTATCCGACTCCTCGCGGTGCGCTCAAAATAGTTTCCGACGTTTCGCTTTCGTTAGCCCAGGGTGACGCCGTGTCAATCATGGGACCATCCGGCAGCGGCAAGAGCACGCTCCTCTATATCATGGGCGCGCTGGAGCCGCCGACCAGCGGCACCGTGACGCTTGACGCGCAGAATCCGTTTCAGTTGAAGGAGCAAGAACTGGCGGCCTTCCGTAACCGGGAGATTGGCTTCATTTTTCAGGACCACTGTCTGTTGCCACAATGTTCGGTGATAGAAAATGTGCTGACACCGACACTGGTTTCAGCAATGAACGATAACTATGTTGAGCGCGCTCGTTCACTTCTGGCTCAGGTAGGCCTGGCTGATCGTCTGGACCATCGACCGGCGGAGCTTTCCGGAGGTGAGAAGCAGCGAGTAGCCCTGGCCCGTGCACTGATCATGAAGCCCCAGCTTTTGTTATGCGACGAGCCGACCGGCAACCTCGATCACAAAGCGGCGGACGTCGTTGCTTCCCTGCTGCTCGATCTCCACCAGCAACAGAAAACGATTCTGGTTGTGGTGACTCACAACGCGGAGCTGGCGGCGCGATTCCCGGCGCGTTACGAGTTGATCGATCAGCAACTGCGAACCGCGGAGCGGCCGCTAGCATAAAGGTTGGCGTGGATCGTAGCGGAACCCCCGGGTAACAGTCCAAGCCGCGATGTCAGCCCGCGGAGGAGTTTGTCGGAATAAACTCAAGCCTCTGTGCCACCTCTGTGAACTCAGTGCCTCTGTGGTGAAATTACCAGGCGAAATACTCACCACAGAGACACGAAGCACACTGAGGATGCACAGAGAAAGACAGATTCTGAATGCAAACCGCCCAACTCATCAAACGAAGTCTTTCCTACCACTGGCGCACCAACCTGGCTGTCGTTCTCGGTGTGGCCACGGCGGTCGCCGTACTCGCGGGTGCTTTGCTGGTTGGCGATTCGGTCCGCGCCAGCCTTCGCGATCTCTTTCTGCAGAGACTTGGAAATACCGATCTCGTCATTACCACAACCGGCTTCTTTCGTGATCAGCTGGCGGCTGACATTCAGAACGACGAACGCTTCTCGTCGAGTGGATTCAAAGCTGCCTGTCCGCTGATCGCGATCGATGGAGCGGTTAGTAGTGAAGCGAGCGGACTGAGAGCGTCAGGCGTGCGCGTTTACGGTGTTGACGAAAGGTTCTGGAAGTTTCATGAGGGCAGCGGATCTCAACGTGTCCACCTCGCGCCGGGTACTGATGCGGCGCCGCGCAATCGAGAAGTCCTGGTCAGTGAGGCTCTGGCCCGCGAACTGGGAAGTGTGCCCGGCAACGCTTTACTCTTGCGCGTGCAGAAGCCGTCAGAAATTCCGATTGAGTCGCTGCACAGCCGCAAAGAAGAGTTGGGCAGCACTATCCGTTTGACGGTGCGCGAAATTCTTGCAGCTGACGCTCTCGGCGAGTTTTCTCTTCAGCCACAGCAAAGCGCAGTACGCGCGGTTTTCGTTCCATTGGCCTTACTGCAAAAGCAGTTGGGCCAGGAGGGCAAGGTCAACTTGGTCCTGCTCGCAGAAACATCGCGCGCCGAAGTTGATCCTCAGAAGTCCTCCGCTGAGATCGCGTCAATCGAGCGAATCGTGAAAGACAAAGCTTCTCTGGAAGACTTCGGTATCAAGCTGCGGACGTTGGGAGAGCCTTTGCCAACATCACCTCCGTTACCGGCAACGGCGCAGCAAAGCATCTCCGTAGAACACGACAGCAAGGTTCTCAGCGACTCACTGGCGGAGGCCGCACGCAAAGCCGCGGAGAAGTCACATTTGCATGCCACCTCAGTGCTTTCGTATCTCGCAAACGATATTAGTTTCGGTCAGCGTTCAATTCCCTACTCGCTCGTAACCGCCCTCGATCAAGAAAGCTTCAACGCGCTCCGCGGCGAGCCGGGGCATCCAGACGCGAGCGGATCTCCGTCACGGCCCGCCCCGATCATCCTGAACGAATGGGCGGCTCGCGATCTTGGAGTTAACCAAGGCGACTGGATTACGCTCGAATACTACCTCTGGCAGGAAGGCGGCCGCCTCGAAACCAAAACCGCCCAATTTCAACTCGACGGGATCACGCCCATCAAAGGTCTGGCTGCCGACAAGGATTTGGTACCGGAGTATCCCGGGATCACCGGCTCGGAGAATCTCTCTGATTGGGATCCTCCTTTTCCGGTTGACCTCAAGCGCATTCGCAAACATGACGAGGACTACTGGCATCAATATCGCACCACTCCGAAAGCTTTTATTCCGCTAACGGCCGGTCAACAACTCTGGCAATCGCGTTTTGCGAAATTGACTTCGCTGCGACTCACGCCGATCGATAACACTTCGCCGGCGCAAGCGTTTGATCAATACAAACAGGAATTGAAGCAAGCAATTGATCCTTTCACCTCTGGGTTCAACATCAACCCCGCCCGCCGGCAGGGTTTGGAAGCTTCGCGCGGCGCCACCGACTTTGGCGAATACTTTCTTTACTTCAGTTTCTTCCTGGTGGTTTCTGCGCTCATGCTTACCGCGCTTTTTTTCAAACTCGGCATCGAGCAGCGCTTGCGGGAAATCGGCGTCCTGCAAGCTGCGGGTTTCTCGGCGTCGCGAATTCGCTCGCTATTTCTGATGGAGGGCGCGCTACTCTCAGTTATCGGTAGCCTGCTGGGTGTGTTGGGGGCTATCGGTTATGGCCAATTGATGGTGTTTGGCCTGCGCACCTGGTGGGTGGATGCAGTAGGAACCACCATGCTCCGGCTCTATGTTTCTCCGCTCTCGCTGTTGCTGGGCGCTGCGGGCGGCGTCATCGCATCGTTGCTTTGCGTGGTTTGGACTTTAAGAAGCTTGCGTAAACAATCAACCCGCAGCTTGTTGATGGGAACGCTCGGACAAGGCAGAGCTGCGGCAAGTGGGAAGGAAGGTAGCAGCCGCTTGTTTTCGGCGCTGCGCGTGGCTATTGCCCTGAGCTCTCTCGGAATCTTGCTCCTGGCAGCCGCTTCGCTAAAGTTTGTCGGGCAAGTTCCGGGCTTCTTCGGAGGCGGCACGCTATTGCTGGCTGCGTTTCTTTGCTACCAGTCGGTGTGGCTGCGTCGTGACCGCAGAAAACCGGTTCACGGCTCGGGCTGGTGGCCGGTATCCCGTCTCGGCTTTAGGAATGCCACTTATCGTCCGGGCCGAAGCGTGCTGTGTATCGCACTAATTGCCTCGGCGGCATTTATCATTGTCTCGGTTGATGCGTTCAGGCATCGCGGAGATATTGACCGAACCCGCGAAACAAAATCCGGCAGCGGAGGTTTTCCTTTGCTGGCCGAGTCGTTAGTACCTTTGGTCCATGATCCGGGTACCCGCGCAGGACGTGAAGCCTTGAACCTCACGGGAGATGAAGGTTCAGGCTTGGCCGGTGTGACTTTTACGCGATTCCGAGTTAAACCCGGCGACGATGCCAGCTGTCTCAATCTCTACCAACCTCGGAACCCGAAGATCATCGCACCGACAGCTGATTTCATCGCCGGCAATCGTTTTATTTTTCAAAACTCGCTGGCCAGTAGCAACGAGGAGAAACAGAATCCGTGGTTACTCTTGCGTCGTGAGTTTCCGGACGGCGCTGTGCCGGTGATTGCCGATGCGAATTCCGTGACCTATGTCTTGCACTTGAAGCTGAGTGAAGATTTTGTGCTGAACCAACCGGATGGTCCAGTGCGGCTGCGTCTGGTGGGTACTCTCGCTGACAGCATCTTTCAGAGCGAACTGGTGATGGACGAGGCACGATTTCTGCGCGTCTTCCCCGAGCAACAAGGCTATCGATTCTTTTTGATTGATGCGGCGGGGTCTGTCCCGGACAACGCAGTCGCCGCAACGCTGGAAGATCGTCTGTCGGATTTCGGATTCGATGTCGTACCTACTAGCGAGCGCTTGGCAAACTTTCATCGCGTGGAAAACACGTATCTTTCCACGTTCCAGATGTTGGGTGGACTGGGATTGGTTTTGGGCACACTGGGAATGGCTGCAGTGTTGTTACGAAACGTCCTGGAAAGGCGGCGCGAACTGGCGTTGCTCAGGGCAGTTGGTTATAACTCTTCGCATTTCACGCTGATGGTAGTCGCCGAAAACCTGTTGCTGCTAATCTCCGGGCTGGTAACCGGAACTGTTTGCGCCTTGCTTGCAATCGCCCCTGTTTTTTTCGCGCGCGGCGGCAAGTTACCACATGTTTCGCTGGGCTTGTTACTGCTGGCGGTATTAGTATCAGGGTTGACTGCATCACTTGTGGCTACGTGGGCTGCACTAAGATCGCCTTTGTTGCCCGCGTTGCACGCGGAATAGGATCTGGTTTTGCGGCTCTGCCGCCTTCCGTGCGGAAAGGCTCCGCCTTTCCGTTTAGGCCAACAAATTTGAGAGGCTGCGCCTTGGACGGTGCGGAGGCGAAGCCTCTAATCTCAACTCACTATCGGAAAGGCAAAACCTTTCCGCACGGAAGGCGGCAGAGCCGCACGCAACCTGTGTAGAGTCGATTGGAAACTCTGGCATTCGGACCCTGTCTATAAGGAGGAGCATATGCGCAAACGAATCTTCGGAGTATTCGCTGTCGCTATGGTCTCGCTGAGCGTCGGCTATGCGGACAATTGGCCCCAGTGGCGCGGCCCTACGCTTAATGGCGTCAGCAACGAAAAGAACCTGCCTTCGAAATGGACAGCCGAAGAAAATGTTGCCTGGAAACTCGCCATGCCGGCCTGGAGCGGATCCACTCCAATCATTTGGCGCGACCGAATTTTTCTGAGCGTTGCTGACGCGGATGCTCTTTACCTCTGGTGCGTCGACAAGACGAAAGGCGCGCTGCTCTGGAAGAAGCTTCTGGGCACCGGCAACGTCAAGATGCGCAAGCAGAATATGTCTTCACCTTCGCCGGTTACCGACGGCAACAACGTCTACGTCATGACCGGGACCGGAGTGCTGAAGGGCTTCGACTTCAAAGGCAATGAGCTATGGTCGCGCGACATTCAAAAGGACTACGGTGAGTTTGGACTGAACTGGGGGTATGCTTCTTCGCCGTTGTTATTTGAAAACTCCTTGTACGTTCAGGTGCTGCATGGGATGAAGACTGACGACCCTTCCTACCTGATGCGCATAGATACGAAGAACGGCAAGACCCTGTGGAAAGTGGAGCGCCCCACCAATGCTGTGCGTGAATCGCCCGATTCCTATTCAACCCCGGGATTGCTCCGGCAGGGCAAAAATGTCGAGATTGTGATCACCGGAGGTGATTGCGTGACCGGGCACGATCCGTCTACGGGAAAGGAACTGTGGCGTGCCAACGGGCTCAATCCAGACAACAATCCGTCTTATCGCATCGTGGCTTCGCCAGTGATTTTCAACGACATCATCTATGCGCCTACTCGCGTCAGGCCGCTACTCGCTTTGAGGGCCGGTGGCCGCGGCGACATCTCCGCTTCGCATGTGCTCTGGTCCACGCCGAATGGACCCGATGTCCCTACACCGGTTACAGATGGAAAGTATTTTTACGTGGTTAACGATCGCGGAGTCATGTGGTGTCTTGATGCCAGGACGGGAGCGGAGATATACGGCCAGCAACGGATCAAGCTGGGAACCTACAGCAGTTCGCCGGTACTGGCCGACGGGAAGATCTATGTGACGAATGAGGAGGGGCTAACGACGGTGGTCAAGGCTGGACCGGTATTTGAAGTATTGGCCGAAAACGCGCTTAATGATTATTGTCTTAGCTCACCGGCCATTTCCGACGGTCAGATTTTCATCCGCACGGCAGGAAATCTTTATTGCATCGGGAAGAAGTAGCGTAGTTTGCCTAACAGCTGAACCGCCAAGACGCCAAGAGCGCCAAGCATTGTAATTAAGAAACGGCTGAAACTGGCTCTGCAAATTGAAAGACTTAATGAACTGAGAACCAGAATTTCCAAACGGAGGTTGACTCATGAAGTGTTTACTAGCAGAACGGCAAAGACCATTCCTGTTGGTTGTCTTGATCGCCGCGCTGGCCGCAAGCGTGAGTGCGCAGAATTCCCAACTGGGAAAGGTTGAATTCCCAACCTCTGGTTCGGAAAAAGCCCAGGCGCACTTCCTGCGCGGAGTGGCGGCACTCCATTCCTTTTGGTTTGAAGAGGCACTGGACGCATTTCGCGAATCAACCAGAATTGAACCGGACTTTATGATGGGTTACTGGGGTGAAGCTATGGCCCAGAACCACCCGCTCTGGTCGGAGCAGGATACTGCCGCCGGGCGATTGATAATCGCCAGGATCAAAGAAACACCCAAGCTAACCGCGCGGGAGCGGGCGTATCTCAACGCCGTCAAATTACTCTACGGCCCCGGCGATAAACGCGAGCGCGACGCTGCCTACTCGGCGGCGATGGAAAAGATTTATAACGATTATCCCGACGACCTTGACGCAGCAGCGTTTTACTCTTTGTCGCTCCTGGGTATGGTGAACCCCAACGATAAAGGTTACCGGTTACAAGCGCGCGCCGGGGCGATTGCCTTAGAGGTGTACCAGAAGAACCCCAACCATCCGGGAGCGGCCCACTACATCATTCACGCTTTCGACGATCCGGAGCACGCCATCCTCGCTTTGCCGGCCGCGCGCCGCTACGCGAGCATCGCGCCCGAAGCGCATCACGCGCGCCACATGCCCGCGCACATATTTTTGCAGTTGGGAATGTGGCCGGAGGCGGCGGCCTCGAATGAGTCGGCCTGGGAAACATCGGACGCCTGGATGAAACGCAAGAACCTCTCGCCCAACGTTCGCGATTATCACAGCCTCCATTGGCTGCTATACGTCTATCTGCAGCAGGGCCGCTATCGCAAAGCCGAAGAGTTGCTGGCACTAATGAAGAAGACAATGTCGGAATCGACCTACGACAACAAACTGCGGCCCAACTATTACGGGGATCAATACTCCAACATGGCCGCTGCCTTTGTTGTCGAAACAGAGCGTTGGAACCTGGCAAGCACACTCTTCCCTGCCAATACTCAAGTTGTGATTGCCCAGAACGCTTCCGCAGGCCGGGATATGCAGGCAATGCCGGCGATGCAGGGCGCACACAGTGGACACGGAGGAAACGGAAGCACGCAACCGGCGACGAGCGATGCGTCAGCTACTGTACGCGCATCAAACCGGAGTCAAACGTTGCCACTCTTCATACGCGGTCTGGCGAGTGCCGCGACAGGCTCGGGAGAAGTTGAAACAAGTCTTACGGGACTGAAGGGAACTTCAGCCGGGGTTCCTCAAGCGAAGACGGTTCTGGAAATAAGGCAACTGGAAATCGGCGCACTCTCGGCCTCGATGAAGCAAGATCACGCCGGCGCGACTGAGTTGATGAAAGTGGCGATTGCCCTGGAAGAACAGTTGGGCCCGCCTTCGGGTCCGCCTAATTTAATAAAACCATCGAACGAATTGTTTGGCGAAGTGTTGTTGAGAGCCGGAAAGCCCGAGGCAGCCCTTGAACAGTTCAAGGCGACACTATTAAAGGAACCAAACCGGGCGCGGTCGCTGCTCGGTGCTGCACGCGCATCGGCGAAAAGCGGCGACCAGCCCGGCGCCGCGGCTTTCTATGCCAAGTTTTTAGAGCAATGGAAACTAGCCGACGAAGGTTTACCGGAGTTGCACGAGGCCCGCAACTATCTGACGAAAGCTACGCCCTGAAACCAGAACACTCAAGCGCATTACTGCCTGAAGGGCTGATATTTTCTAAACACGGCGTTAGGATTTTCCGCCGGGTAGGGTGAGAATAAGTAATGAAATTATGAAGTACGCTTATTCTTTCTTGCTCCTCCTAACTCTGACTGCCCTTGTTCACGCTCAGCGGTCACCTTCTCCCTTACCGGGCGCCGCCGGCACGACCGGAAGTCAACCGCCCGTAACCTCTCAGAAAGACGAAGAGATCGGGAGCGGCGAAGTTCTCCGCATCGACGCAAATCTGGTTTCGGTTCCAATTACCGTCATGAATCGCCGCGGTCAATATGTCGTGGACCTGCGGCAGAGCGACTTCCGTATCTACGAAGACGGCGTCGAGCAGACGATTGCTCATTTCAGTAATGTTGACCACCCGTTCTCGGTCGCTCTCCTGATCGATACCAGCGGCTCGACCGCGCCCTTCCTCGATCAAATCAAGGGCGCTGCTAAAGCCTTTGTCGAACAACTGCGACCTTCCGACACCGTCCGCCCGATCTATTTTCATGGTGAGATCAAACCACTGACTCGCGCCGGCACAAATGATCCCGGAGTATTAAAGACGGCGATTGATAAGATCGAGCCGGGTCCCATATTGATGGGCACAAGGTTGTATGACGCCGTTGACTTCACTCTCCAGGCTTTAAAGCCGGAGCCGGGACGGAAGGCAGTAATACTTTTTACCGACGGTGAAAACACCTGGGGCAAGGCCACGATGAAGAGCACTCTCCAGGAAGCGGATGAGTCTGACGTCATCATCTATGCACTCCAGTATGGCGACATGCCTCCGGACAAATATCTTCAGCAGCTGGCGGACAAAACGGGCGGGCGCTACTTCAAGGCCGGCGATGTGAATGCGATCAGGCAGTCCTTTGCCGGAGTCGCGGAGGAATTACGCCGGCAGTATATGGTCGGCTACTACCCGAAAGAACCGTCGCAACCGGCGCAAGAGAGAAAGATCAAAGTCAAAGTAAATCGCAAGGGTGTGGCTGTTAGGGCGAGGAGATCGTATACCTACGGTCGATAACCAGCGAGCGCAGAGCCGAAGATTTTCCATATATCATTTGACATTTCTCATTTGTCATTGCCTGAGTAGCTCCGCGGTCCGTTTAGAAAGGGCACTTGTGCCCCCACCGCGCGCGGCGGACAAGTCCGCTTTCTAAACGATGCTTGGTTGTTGTAACCCCGTTGTCATTGGTTTCAACCGTGATGGGTTCCGGCGATGACAAATGATCAATGTCCAATGATATATGGAAAATCTTCTGTTTCAGATCCAGAAACAATTCTCCTCGCAATATCGTAACCATCAACACCACAGAAGACACTGCCCCGGGGCGGTCACTCTAATTTCAGGAGATTACAGATGAATAGAAAACTCACCCAGCAACCCATTGCGCTCGCGCGGGCGATAATTGTCTGCGCCATGATCCTGGTTGCGATTCAAGGCCACGCACTGGCGCAGAGCCAGTCCCAAAAGGCTGCCAGGATGGACGAGTTGATGACCCTGGCGAATAAGTACCGGCTGTTCAATGGCACCGTATTGGTCGCGGAAAACGGCAAGGTCATTTACAAAAAGGGCTTTGGTCTGGCAAACATGGAATGGAATATTCCCAATACACCCGATACCCGGTTTCGTTTGGGTTCGATCACCAAGCAATTCACGGCCACGCTTATTCTGCAGCTGGTGGAGCAAGGAAAGATCAAGCTTGACGGGAAGCTTTCCGATTATCTTCCTGAGTATCGAAAAGATGTGGGCGAGAAAGTCACTATTCATCAACTCCTTAACCATACTTCCGGCATCCCCAGCTACACGGGCCTGCCGCGTTTTTTCGAGGATGTTAGTCGCAATCCATACACGGTTGATGAATTTGTTAAGAAGTATGCCAGCAACAATCTTGAGTTCGATCCAGGCAGCAAGTTTTCCTATAACAACTCCGGCTACTTCCTGCTGGGAGCGATCATCGAAAAGGTTACCGGCCAGCCTTATGAGCGTGTGCTGAAGGAAAAGATTTTCGACCCGCTGGGTATGAAAAGCACCGGTTACGATCACTACGCGACCATTCTCGAGAAGCGCGCTTCAGGTTACCAAAAAACGCCGGACGGTTACATCAACGCGCCTTATCTGGACATGTCTCTTCCCTACTCAGCCGGATCATTGTATTCGACCGTCGAAGACCTTTATCTCTGGGATCAGGCGCTCTACACAGACCGGGTGCTTTCGGCTCAGTCGAAAGAACTAATGTATAAGCCAAACCTCAGCGATTACGCTTACGGATGGTTTATTACCAAGGCGAAATTGGGGACAGGAACCGAGACGGTGCCTGAGATTAGTCACGGCGGAGGCATCAACGGATTCAACACTTTGATCACGCGGTATCCTGCTCAGAAGAATCTCGTCGTGCTTCTTGACAACACTTCGCAGGGCGCAAGTTTAGACCGGCTCTCGAAGGCTTTAACTAACATTCTCTACAACCAGCCTTACGACATGCCAAAGATGTCCATTGCTGAGGTGCTGCGGAAGACCATCGACGACAAAGGCATCGAAGCGGGAATCGTGCAATATCGTGATCTGAAGGCGCGCCAGACCAAGGTTTACGACTTTGACGAACCTGAGCTAAATCGGCTGGGATATCAACTACTGCAAGCGAAGAAAGTTAAGGAGTCGGTGGAGATCTTCAAACTGAATGTTGAGGCTTACCCGCAGGGGTTCAACACCTATGACAGTCTGGGTGAAGCGTACATGATTAGCGGCAACAACGAGCTCGCTATTCAGAATTACAAGAAGTCGCTCGAACTAAATCCCCAGAACACCGGCGCGGTTGCGATGTTGAAGCGGCTCGAGACTCCGTCCGCTGCCGCGGCGAACGGGGCGAATTCATCGAACGGCGCAACAGTGGATGCAAAGCTCTACGAAGCCTATGTCGGCGAATATGAAATAACTCCGACTTTCAAAGCTACGGTTTTCAAGGAGGGAGAAAAGCTGATGACCCAGGCGACGGACCAACCCGCCTTTGAACTCTATCCGGAGAGTCCGGATAACTTCTTCCTCAAGGTCGTGGAAGCGAAAGTTACTTTCACCAGGGACGACAAGGGCCAAGTGACCGGTTTGGTTATCCACCAGGGTGGGCGAGATGTTCCGGGTAAGAAAGTTAAGTAGGAGTCGAGGTGAGACCTTATTTAGAAAATAATTACCGATCCGCTGGGCCTGGGCTTTGCACAACAAGTAAATCCCACCCACGGCAGTGGGTGGATGGTTCAAGTCCAACCTACAACCACGAAGCACGCTTGTTCTTGAAATCCCACCAACGGCAGTTGGTGGATTGTTCAAGTCCGGCCTATTAACGCATGACACTACAAGTATGGCTTACCAAAGAGTGCTAGGTTGGACTTGAACTATCCACCAACTGCCGTTGGTGGGATTTCGGATTTCGACGATGGCGCTGCATGTAGGTTGGACTTGAAAACATCCACCCACTGCCGTGGGTGGGATTTGCACTTTTTGTGCAAAGCCCTGGCCCGGGTGTTACCAGCCGAGTGACCGTCCACTAAATCACACTAAGAAACACCAAAGCTCGTTCGTGTGATTTCGTGGATAGCTTTTACCAACTGCTGCGCAAACGCTACCAGGTGAAATTACGGACTTACCAGAGCCAAACAGGCCCGAAGGGCCGACATTCAATAGCCACGTCCGTAAGGGCGTGGATCGTGACCGAAAAGAATCGAGGCCCGAGAGGGCCGGCAGTCGCTTTTGGGGCCACTCCGGTGTCGCACCTCCGGCGCTCACGCTCTGATATTTGCCTGAACCCCGCGCTGACGCGCGGGGCTATTAAATACCGCCGCTTCGCGGCTGATTGAACTGTTCTCTCGATGCGAACGAACAACTCGTCAAAAAGAAACAAAAGACCTACCGCTTCTCCCTGATGTCGTACGCGTAAATCGTATCTTGATCGCGCAGGTAGAGGCGTCCACCCGCCACCACCGGATGCGTCCAGGTTGGTAGAGAGTCTTGTTGGATCCGGAAGCGCCCCTTCTCACGATAGCCGGTGGGTGTCGCCTCAATCAGTCCCACAACTCCATTTTCACTAAACGCGTAAAGATTTCCGTCAGCGTAGACGAGTGATCCCTTACCCACGCTTCGATCTCTCCAGGCCACTTCACCGGTATCAAAACGCATCGCGGTCAGAATGCTACTGGAAAAACCATAGAGGTAGTCGCCAATCAGCACCGAGCTGCTGTGATGATTGCGCATGTCCTTCGTGAAATAGACTTCCTGCGCCTTGCCGTCAGCTTTGATCTCCACCATTCCGGCGCCTGTGCCATAGTCTGAAGAGATAAAAACGCGATTGCCGTTAACAATTGGCGTGGCCACGTTGGCCACGTCGTTGGCGGCGCGCGGATATTCCCAGAGCAGTTTGCCATCCTTAAGATCGAGTCCCAGAGCGCGCTCGCGAGTGAAGAAAACCACCTGGGTTACGTTGCCAATCTGAAGCGGCATACCCGACGAATAGCCGGCGCCATCGCTCTGGCTCTTCCAGATCAACGTACCGTCCTTTTTATTGAGGGCCACAATCGAAGCGCCGGGTCCACCCGCGGTAACCAGCAGCTTCTCACCAATAACCAATGGCGATTCACTTACGCCCCAGTTCGGGTTTTCACCCCCAAACTTCTTCAGCACGTTCAAGGCCCAAACGATGCGACCGGTTTTAGCATCAAGGCTCGACAAGTCGCCGCTGCCCCCGAGGGCATAAACTCTATCTCCGTCAACCGTGGGCGTTCCTCGCGGGCCGTCGCCTCGATCATTACGAAAGATTTGTCCATGTGGCGTAGCCCACGCTTCTTTACCAGTCGAGATATCGAAAGCAATAACGTATTCGCGATCACCACGCAGGCCCATGGTGAAAAGGCGTCCACCGGCAATTGACATCGTCGAGTATCCGCGTCCGGCGCCGGTTGCTTTCCAGACCAATGGCGGGCCATCGGCGGGCCATTGCTTCAGCAAACCGGTCTCCTTTGAGATCCCGTCGCGGTTAGGCCCTCGCCACTGTGGCCAGTCGCCCGGCGTCTGGGCCAGGAGATTCGTGGATAACAAAACAAGAAGGATAGCGACACTCGGCAGGGTCCTGGTGCTCATGTTTTTCATGATTCGAATCTCCTCAACCACTTAAAGACGGTAAAACTCTTTCGGGGAGATACCTGCAAACTGCGTTTAGAAAAGCGGACTTGTCCGCCCACGCACGGGAAGCACAAGTGCCCTCTCTAAACGGGCCATGAGTGAGGGCTCATCACTCATGACTCATGACTCATCACTCATCACTCATGACTCATCACTGAGTTTCAAGACGACGGCTTGAAATACAAAACCATTCCCGCACCCGCTGCCGCCAGCACAAATCCGACGTAAAGCAATGGATTGGGTGTCGTTTTTGGCGGATGCAGCCACATCGAAAAGAGCACATTCACCAGCGGCGCGCCGGCAAAAACTAGCGGCATCACGTACGTTGGCAAGCCCCCTGCCCTGAACGCGAAGATTATGCAGACCGCCCCAATCGCGCCGAGTGCTCCGCCCAGCGTCGCCGCCATTGAGCCCTTCATGGTGAACCCATTTAGCTCCCCCTGAGCAGAAAGCCAGGCGAGCGGCACCAGCACGCCTATTAGAAAGTAGGCAACACCGACGCAAAGCAATGCCCGCATCGGGCTGCCAAGAGCTACCTGTCCGCGATGCAGCGCCGGCCCATACAACCCCCAAGCCAATGCGGCACCAAGGGCGAAGATTATCCACAGCATTTTGGGAAGACCTCCACGAAGAGTAAATGGTGAATAGTAAATGGTAAATGGACGAGTAGTTCACTCTTGAATGGCCCGAGCGTGCGACCATTCACCATTTACCATTTACCATTTACCGCTAAAACGAAACCCTAATTCCTAACTGAATCTGTCTTGACGATGTCACCGTCGAGCGGATGCGTCCAAAAGTTGTCAACGGAACTTCGTTGTCCGCTGCACCCGCGAAGGCGGTCAGAGCCGGCGCGGCAAAGTTGGCCCGGTTGAAAAGATTGAACGCCTCGAGCCGGAGTTGCAGATTTCCCGAGTCGCCGAGCCACCGAGTTATTTTCGTGTTTTTGACTGCGGCCAGATCAAAAGTCCTCAAGTTTGGGCCGATAAACGCGCCGCGACCGGTGGTGCCGAGCGTCCCCGCTGCCGGCAAGACAAAGGCAGCCGGATTGAAATATTGATCCGGATTCCCGGTGACCGCGGTTTGGTAAGTGAAACCCGAAGCGATGGAAGCGCGGTCGCGACCAATACCAGGCCCCAGCGACGGCTGCCATAGCGAACGCGAGCGATTCGCCTGCACAAAGACGGTGAGCGGATTACCGCTGCGGGCGTTGTTAATTCCCGAGAGCTGCCAACCATCGAGCAGCGTCTTCGCCATGCCGTCCAGATTGCGAGCGAACGGAATCTCCCAGGTGAAATTCATTACCCAGTTGTGCTTGGCGTGGTAATCAGCCAGGCCCTTGTTGTAATTGAAACCTGCGAATTCGGGAAAGGCCGTGGTGGTGCCGTTGGTCGCGTCGGAAAAGAACGTCGAAGCCTGAGTCGTGTCGATATTCCGCGAGAAGGTGTATGACGATTGAAAGGTGAAGCCACGATTCCAGCGCTTCCGCACCTCGAAGATCATTGCGTTGTACCACGAATTACCATCACTACTCTTAAGTTCTATGGTAGAGAACGCTATGTTCTGTCGCGGCGCACCGGGCGGGAAGAAAGGCGTGCCGTCGGCGCGGATCGTGGGCACGGCAGTGTTCACATCATTGCTGCGCAGCAAGTGCACTCCCCTCGATCCGGCATAACCCAGAGTCACAATCGTACCCCAGGGCAGCTCGCGCTGAATGCTCAGGTTGTAGACGTTGACGTACGGATTGTCGAGATTAAACTGCACCGGACGGATCGAATTGGCGAAGGCACACGAAAGCGGCGCGGCCGGGAAAGCGGGCCGGCAGGGCGAAGTAGCCGTGAAGCCAATGGCAATGCGTGGTGTCGCAGGCGGATTCGTGACCGTCACGATTAAGTTCTGCTGGTTGTTGGTGTTGAAATAAATCCCATAACCACCGCGCAGGCTTGTCTTTCCATCGCCAAAAACATCCCAGGCGAAACCAACACGAGGGCTTAGATTCTTGCGAGTCGGATTCTCGTAAAGAGGTCCCACAGTGGGAGCAGTGTCCCTCAGGGACAGCAACGCAGAGTCGCGTCCATAGATATCGACCGGCATGGTCGTTGTCTCGTAGCGCAGGCCCCCGTTAAGAGACAGGCGAGGATGAACACGGAAAGTGTCCTGCACGTAGCCTCCGAAAAGAGTGAAGCGCCAGTAGCGATCGAGCGCGCCATTGGGCGCCAGACCGAGAAAGCTGGCTGGAGAATTGAGCAGAAAGTTTCTGAGATTGGCAAAGGTCCAGATGCCCAGCGAGAAGGTCGGGTTCACCATGTTGTCCTGGTAGTGCTCAACCAGACCGCCGGCCTTGATCAGATGCGCCCCGCGAGTATGGACCACGCCATATTCCCCGCCGAAAACATTCTGCGTCAATTTAACGCTGACGGAAGTCTGTGGGCCAAAGCGCGGCATGCCGCCAATGTCTATGTTGCCGACGAAGGGCCGGCCCGGGATGAACGGCGCCAGCGCCTGCGTTGTGTTGCTCTCCACCGCCTGACCGATACGGGTGCGGGCAAAGTTGAAACGCAAAGTATGGATCGTCTGCGTGCTCTGGATGTAGCGATGCTCGGCGGTAAAGAACTGGTTGCGCGAACGGAATGATCTCGGAAATTGCGGGAAGTCTGTTGGCAATCGCTGATTCGCGTCGTCGAAAGTGTAGCGCGCAAAGGATTGTTGCCGATCGCTCCAATTCTGATCGAAGCGTCCCTGGGTAAAGTGTTGTGTGATCGTGCGATTGAAACCAAAATTATACTCGGCCAGGCCGCCGCCCAGGCCTGGCCCATTCGGCAGCGGAAACTCGTCGAGGTAAGGTCTGACGGCAGAATTGACGGTTACGTTTCCCCCGGTCGGCAGTATCCCGCTCCGCGCAGCCACGTCCGGCACCACGGTCCTGATCGTTTGCCCGAGAGCTTCCCGCAACGACTCATAACCGAAAAAGAAAAAGCTCTTGTCTGCCCTGATTGGTCCCCCGAAGCTGCCGCCAAACTGATTGCGCTTAAACTCGGGCCGGCGAGCCCCATCAAAGAAGTTGCGCGCATCGAGGTTGTCATTGCGGTGAAACTCGTATAGCGAACCGTGCCACTGGTTAGTCCCGGACTTGCTGATGGCGTTGATCTGGCCTCCTGAGTTGCGGCCAAATTCTGCTCCATATGAATTAGCTTCCACCCGAAACTCTCTGATCGTCTCCACGCCGAGGACTGTGCTCGCCGCGCTCCCGGCCGGACCATTAGTGAAATCGTTCTGGGGCGTGCCGTCGAGCAGGTAAACGTTTGATCTAGGATCCTGCCCATTGATACTCATGCCAAGACCGTGCGCCACGACCGATCCGCCGTCGCGGTGCGCGTAGGGGATCACGCCGGGCTGCAGGAAGGCCAGATCAGTGTAGTTGCGCCCGTTCAAGGGCAGGTCGCGAATGGCTCTTTCACCTACCAGGTAACTCAGCTCCGGAGTCTGCGTGTTTACCAGCGCTTCCCCGCTGTTAACTGTGACGGCAGCGTTAAGCGTGCTGGGTTTCATTACCAGCGAAACCTCGGTTGTTTCATTGACCGTTAACCGCACCTCCGGAAAAACAAGCGGCTCGAAACCGGCAAAACTTCCGCGCAACTCATATACACCGACCGGGAGGCCGGGAAAAACGAACCTTCCTTCGTCCTGGCTCGTAGTAGTTCGAGTAAGTCCAGTATCGAGATGTTTGGCCGTCATCTGGACCCCGATCAGGACGGCGCCGTTGGTATCCTTGATATTACCTGTAATCGCGCTATCGGTTTGGGCGGCGGCGCTGCTAGCGAAGCAGAGGAGCAGGACGAACAGCCACGCACTTCCAGCCAGCGTTTTCAGGCGGGTGTGGTAGAAAACGGGAAACGAAGGTTGCGAAAATCTCATCATTACGTTTTGCTCCGGTATGAAGTAACAGCCAGCGGATCTTAATACTGAGTATTCTAGCAATCAGTTTCACACATTTGACATATAAAGACGCTTTTTACTCTAAGCCAGGTTGCCGCTGCTTCTAGTAAGACGTTTTAACTTACGACATTCTTCCTCTTTTGGTAATAATACTACGGAATTTGAAAACTCTCTGTGCCAGCTTTGCGTACTCTCAGTCTCTGTTGAGTCTTTTCTGGGCTTTGGTCACCACAGAGACACAGAGAACACGGTCGCATCCAAATTTTCGTACATTCGTCCCAGGTTCCGTAAGGAGACTATTTTGAAATCACTTTCAAGAACCTTCATCCTCTCTCTATTGCTCCTGTTGCCTTTCTCGGCAAGTGCGCAAACCCAAACTGCTTCATTGCGCGGGACCGTCATGGATCCCAATGAGGCGGTTATTCCCGGCAGTTCAGTGAAGGCAATCAATGTAGCCACGAACGAAAGCCGCACCGTAGTCAGCGACGACCAGGGCTCGTATGCAATCACATCCCTTCCCCCGGGTACTTATCGAGTCGAGATCGAGTCTACCGGTTTCGCGCGGCGTATCATCAGCCAGGTTGATCTCCAGGTAAACCAGGAGCTTCGGTTGGACGCGCATTTGGAAGTGGGTCCCGTTCAAGATTCACCCGGGGACCTTTACGCCCCTGAACCTTTATTGAAACAGGACTCGGCCTCCCTTGGCACGGTCATCGACAAGCGCGAGATTACCGGATTACCACTCGACGGTCGAAATTTTTACGAGCTGAGTTTGCTGGTTCCGGGCGCGGCGCCGCCCGCGCAAGGGTCGGCCGGCTCAGTGCGCGGTGATTTCGCTTTCAGCGTCAACGGCGCGCGCGAAGACAGCAACAACTTCTTGCTCGATGGTGTCTACAACGTCGATCCAAAGCTCAATACTTTTGCCGTCCGTCCTCCGGTAGATGCCATTCAGGAGTTTGAAACCGCGACCAGCACTTATGATGCGGCCTTCGGTCGAAATCCTGGCGCGCAAGTAAACGTAGTTCTCAAATCCGGCAGCAACGAATTTCATGGGTCTCTCTATGAATTCCACCGGAACGCGAGGCTCGATGCGCGGAACTTCTTCGCGCCTGCCACTGAGTCGAAGCCGAAATATATACGCAATCAGTTTGGCTTCTCGCTCGGCGGTCCAATTCGCAAGGATCATACTTTCATTTTCGCCGACTATGAAGGCACACGATCCCGCGAAGGAATAACCCGGGTTACTAATGTTCCCACCCTGCGCGAACGCAATGGAGATTTCTCGCAGAGTTTTTTTGGAGTTCCACGCAATCCGCAAACGGGCCTGCCATTTCCCGGTGGCTTGATCCCTTCGTTCTTTCTCCATCCAATTGGTAAAGCTATTGCCGCGCTCTACCCGCTGCCTAATCGTTCCGTGCCTTTCGCGAATTTCGTCTCATCGCCCACGCAACGGGATGATAATGATCACTTTGACGCGCGGCTCGATCATGTTCTGAGCGAGCAGACGAGTCTGATCGTGCGTTACAGCTTTGGTGACCGAAAATACTTTGAGCCCTTCGCCGGTCCAACCCTGAGTGCGATTCCCGGCTATGGCAATGATGTGCCGCGCCGCAGCCAGAATGCGTTGATTGGCCTGACGCACGTGTTTACGCCGAAGTTTGTTAACGACGTGCGCTTCGGATTCAACCGGGTGGCCTCAGCAGTTAATCAGGAGAACCAGGGCACCAGTATCAACCGGCTGGTCGGCATGCCGGAACTTTCCGGTAATGCGCGCGACTTTGGCCTGAGCTTTATCACCGTGCCGGGATTTTCACCTCTGGGACACGAAGGCAACAATCCACAGAACACCGTTACCAACACGTTTCAAGTCGTGGACACAGCAACCTATGTCCAGGGTCGCCATCTGCTGAAGTTTGGCGCCGACCTCCGCGCAGTCCAACAGAATGGTTTCCGCGATGTGCAGTCGCGCGGCATGATTCAGTTTTCGCCGTTTGCTTATACGGGAGTCGCACTGGCCGACCTGCTGCTTGGTCTTCCCGTGGTCACTGGTGGAGCACGAGTCGACAACGCGCAACACTTGCGCGCCCGAAGCTATCACTTCTTCTTCAATGACAGTTATCGCCTGCGCCCGAATTTCACCCTCTCTGCCGGGCTTCGCTACGAATACAACTCGCCGCCGGTCGACGCGTTTGATCGGGCGAACCTCTACGACGCAGCCACGCGTTCTCTGGTGCGTGTAGGGTCGAGCGGCATGCTACGCGGCGGATATGAATCAGACAAGAACAACTTCGCGCCGCGGGTGGGGTTTGCCTGGACCATCGGCCCAGAGGAAAAGACGGTGGTGCGAGCCGGCTACGGCATTTACTACGACACGTCGCCCCTGGCCCCGGGCGAAGCGCTTTACTTCAACCGGCCCTACTTTGATTTCAATCTGTTTTTCCCTCTGCCGGGTCTGCCTTTGACGTTGAGCGATCCGTTTCCGGCATTCTTCCCATTTGCGCTGCCCGACTCTGCGCAGGCAATCCAGCGCAACCTGCGCACACCCTACATGCAGCATTGGAATTTGAGTGTGCAGCAGCAACTCGGCCGCAGCCGTGTACTCGAAGTTGCCTACGTGGGCTCGAAAGGAACGAAGCTTCTGACAGCGCGTGACATCAATCAACCGAAGCCGAGCGTCCTGCCGCCGGGCCTTCCGTTTGTGCCGCGGCCAGTCCCGCAGTTTGACGAAATAAATCTGATTGAGTCTCGAGCAAATTCAAACTATCGCAGCCTCCAGGTCCGCCTGCAACAACGTTTGTCGACCGGGCTCGCGCTGCTGGGGTCTTACACCTGGTCGAAGTCTATTGACGATGCCTCGAATTTCTTTCCCAGTGCGGGCGATCCAAACTATCCGCAGAATAGCTATGACTTCAGAGCCGAACGCGGCCGTTCAAACTTCGATGTGCGGCACCGGTTGTCGGTTAGTTACATTTACGACTTGCCGTTTGGCAAAGGCCGCAAATATTTGAACGACGGCGGCGGTTGGTCCACCTTGTTGACTGGCTGGCAAACCTCCGGAATCGTGACCGCGCAAACCGGACGGCCTTTCACGGTCGCTCTGATTCGTGAATTCGACAACAGCGGTACGGGATTCTCCGCGCTTGGATTTGGCGCCAACGACCGGCCCAACCTCGTCGGGGACCCGCATCTCGCAAATGGCACTCCCGAACGCTGGTTCAATACCGCAGCGTTTGCGTTCCCCGCGCCAGGCACTTTCGGTAACGCGAGCCGGAACATTGTCAATGGGCCGGGATATCAGACCGTCAATGCTTCGCTGATCAAGAATACATCAATTACGGAGAGCGTTAGTTTGCAGTTGCGTGGTGAGGTTTTCAATCTGTTCAATCATCCGAACTTCAATCTGCCGGATAATTTTCTGGGTTCGCCAACCTTTGGCCAGATTACTTCGGCGCGCGACCCGAGACATATTCAGCTGGGCGTTAAGCTGCTGTTCTGATTTTGGACTGCCTCAACTCCTTGGAGTGCGCCGGCCCGGCGGCGCTGTGGCCTACCGGGCACGGAATCATCTCTTTGCGGGCCTTTGCGGATCTTCGCGCTCTTTGCGGTTAAGTTTTTAGTTTGGGAACAGTCTATTAACCGCAAAGAGCGCAAAGCACCCGCAAAGATCCGCGAAGAAGGAGCGCCCGAGCGGCGTGCAGCAGGACTGCAAAATGGACCCAAAGGCGTAAGCACATGATATTTCATAAACTGTCTATAGTTTTTCTCTGCTCCGCATCTTTCTGCGCTACCGCCGTCGCGCAGGACTGGCCGCAGTGGCGTGGCCCCAACCGCGACGGTAACGTTAGCGGCGCAATCATTCCAACCACGTGGCCCAAGTCATTAAAAGACCAATGGAAAGTAACGGTCGGCATCGGCCACTCGTCGCCGGTTGTCTCAAACGGCCGGATCTATGTATTCGCGCGACAGGGTGAAGAGGAAGTTCTACTTTCACTGGAACAATCAACCGGCAAAGAGATCTGGAGATCCGCTCAACCAATTGCTTACGAAATGCACCCGGCGGCAACTGGGCACGGCAAAGGCCCTAAATCAACGCCGGTTGTCTATAAGGGCAACGTCTACACCCTGGGCATCTCAGGCGTGCTTTCGTGTCATGATGCGGGCACCGGAAAACTGAAATGGCGCCAGGAATTCTCTAAACAATACCCGAAAACCTCTCCCCTCTTCGGCACGGGCATGTCTCCGCTGATTGATAGCGGATTTTTGATCGCGCATGTCGGTGGCCACGATAAGGGTTCTTTAACCGCTTTCGATCCCGAAACCGGAGCTATCAAGTGGTCAAACGAGGTGGATGGACCGGCCTACTCTTCACCGATCGTGGTTACGCTTGCCGGCGTGCGCCAGCTTGTTACCTCCACCCAGGGAAATGTTATCGGTGTAGATGTGAAGACGGGCAAACTCTTGTGGAGATTGCCGGCCAAGAGCCAGTACGAGGAAAACTCAGTCACCGCAGTTGCATTCAAAGACATGGTTATCTTCTCTCGCGAAGGTCAGGGACTAACGGCGATCAGCCTCGAGAAACAGGACTCGGCTCTTATTCCAAAAGAGGTGTGGAACAACAAAGAAAACATGATGTATTTGAACTCGCCTGTGTTGGTGGAAAATACTTTGTTTGGGTTGTCGCCGCTCAAGAAAGGTCAATTTTTCGCCATTGACGCCAATACCGGTAAAACCCTCTGGCAAGGACCCGGCAGAATTGGCGAGAACGCTGCAATTCTCAACCTCGGCGGAACGTTTTTGTTGCTTCTGATCAACGACGGTAACCTCGTCGTGCTTCCCGCGAATGCGAAAGAATATTTGCCTGTGGCGCAGTACACCGTCGCGACCAGTCCAACCTGGGCGCACCCCGTTCTTGTCGGCCGGCAACTGCTCATCAAGGACGAGCAAGCGCTGACCTCATTTGAGATTGCCGCCAGGTAAATGCCGTGTGCACCAAAAATGTAGGAGTCTAACGGTTGAGTTGACCGGCGCAGCGATCCTCTTTCAAGTTAAAAAAAACGATCCACGAAATCACGCGAAATGACACGAAATTACTTCGTGTTGCTTCGTGTAATTTCGTGGATCGCCTTTTTCTTTAACTCGAAATATGACACTGCTTGTTAGCGAGCATGATCGCACCGCACCTCCAAGCTAAAATGAAGTTGAGTCACGGCCGCCAGCAGGCAGGGATGCCTGCGCTCCCAGCTGGGCGGTGTAGCTTTAATTGGGATTGATCTTCTCGATCTCTTTATCAATCAACGGGAGTACGCGCTGCCGCAGTTTTGCAACCAGCGAATCAGCTTGCCTCACATCGTCTTCCAGCCGCAGGCGGCTTTGAGTGGTCTGAATCAACAGGCTTTCCAATCCTCTACGCTCATTGTCCAAAACCCGGCGCCGGGTGTCCCGCAACTCAACCGTGCGAGTTGTGCCAATCGGATTCAGGGCGCGCTCGATACTCTCGGGACGTATCTCTTCGTCATTTTGCGCCAGGCGGCCTTTCAGTGAAGCTTCTTTTTCGATCCGGTCGAGAAGTTCTTTTCGCAAAGTTTCGGCGCGTTGTTCGGCGCGGGTTAGCAGGTCCAGGTAGACGGCAATGCGGTTTTGTTTCTCATTCGGTGAACCGCTGAGGTTCGAACCGGGCGCGAGAACTTTGTCCCTGATCTCGCTCAATCTAAGGTTCAGGGTTTGCAGCGACTTGCGCAGCAGGGCGATTTCACTGGCCACCGTGTCAATTGAACCGGCACTGGCCAGAAGATTTGGCGCCTGTCCCTGGGTTTGAGGAATTGAATTCGCAGGCTGGCTTTCAACGGTTTGAGCAAATGAAGAGATGCCGAAAAGTATTACGACACCAACTACGGGCAGAATCAGTCTGGCTTGCGTTCTCATGGATTGGGATCCTTTTTGGGAGCGCAGGCATCTCTGCCTGCTTAGTCTTGCAAGGGGCCTACTAGTTTTAGCGGAAGCATGCAGGCAAGGATGCCTGCGCTCCCAGATCTAAACGTTCCGAGACGAAATTAATCACGCTTTACCGCAAAGCTGGTTCCCTTATTACAGCGTTGGTTCACTCTTGGCAATTCGCTCTTTGAGGAACATACGCACCGACTCATGTACCTGACTGAGGTCGGCTGGAATGTCCTTTTGGTGCGTTTCATATAGTTTCTCAAGTACATCAGTGTCGACTTCGGGAGTAGGGTTAGTGGTATAAAAATTTGCCTTCCACAGGTTACAGTCCTGAAAAAAACTCCACTCGTCAACTTTCACGTACCCCAACCTCGCATCACTCATATCGACATCATTCAACCAGGTAAACCGTAAATCCGCCCCCAGGAGATTTGCCCCGCGTAAGCTACCGCCATTCATATGCACACTAAAGAATGCGGCACTGAAGTTCGTTCCTTCCATATTTACGTCAGAAAGAAAAAGACCCGTCAAAATTGAACCGCTAAAGTCCAGTCCGCTCAGATCGGTACCTGGTGCAAAACGGCCACCCACCAAAAACGAGTCCTTGAAAGAAACACCGGCTGGGTCATGCGGTCGAAAGCTTTCCAGTGCCGTACAGAACAAACTTACGTTAGCACGAAGGCGACTCGATGCAACTCGTAAACTCTTATGATTGGCAGAAACCGCTTGCCCGCGGTCGCCCGTAGTTTGAGTTTTGAATATGCGTAGATAGTTTTCAAAACTTGGCTTCACCGCTGGCCCATCAGTGACAATGCCGAGCAATTCCCGATAAGAGTAGTCCGTTGAATTCCTGAGTTGCTGCCACAACTCCTGCTGGTCCTCCTGCTCATCGACGTCTGGCTTTGTCTCCGACCGCCTTATGATAAAGAACTCGGCAATCAGCGAAGACAGCTCATCCTGGATCCTCAAGTTTGCGTCGTATAGCCTGTGAGTGATGTTGGGGGGAGCTAGTGTGAGAAGTTGGTGAAGGGCGTCTTTGACTGGCTCAATCACTACTGCGGTATTTTCCAGCAGCAACTCCGTAAGAAGTTGATCGAGGGCCGTGGTGAAATACGGTCTGGTCCGCACACGCTTGAGTGGAGGCCAATGCTTGCCCAGAGACAACTCGGGCCATCCACCTTGCGCCATTAAAGCGAGGAGTCCGGCGGCACTGGCGCGTATGGTGGGATTGTCTTTATCTCCGAGGCGCTTCATCGCCTCATAAAACTGCGTGTCCCGCTGCGCCTTGATGGCATTGCGATTATTAAAATAGAGCGTAGTGAGACCTACAATTGCCACGATGAGGGCGCCCAGAATTGTGCCGACCACGCCCACGACGCTGGCCGGATTCTCTGCCACACTCTGGCTGAACGTCTTTCCGGGCGAAGCCTTGACGGGCTCGCGAAGTTTGTTCGTCTGTTCGCGGTAATACTCCGCCTGGGCTTCCTCGTTGGCCCTGCGCGCCTTAATTAACTCCTGCTCCTCAGCTGAAGCTGCAGTATTGCTATTTCGCGGCGTCTGGCCCACGGTGGCAGTCGCAAAGGCTCCGCTTAGAAACATCAGGCAGGCAACGAAAAAGCTGATCCTCATTATCACAACCAGAGAATGACCCTTCATGCGATGGCTACGAATTGAGTCCGAGTTTGAAGCTCAAGAGAGAGGGTCGTAACCTTGACGTAGTGGCTCTTCGGATTACCGCCAACTTCTGGAATGAACCGCACTATATGATCAGACCGGTAATCCGTCAACAAATGTACAGGACGGCCGTGTCATATCTCGGGTTTCAAAGAAAACAATCCACGAAATCACACGAAATAGCACTAAAAATTACTTCTCTTCATCCAATGCCATTCCAGCTGAAAAAAAAGCGCGGGTGGGGCCGGTTCATTCGGCCTCACCCGCGCTGCGTTCCCGACGGGGTCAGTTAATCCGAGACCATGATCCCGCTGCCGAGAATGTAGCCGCTTCCAATAATCACACCACTGCCAATAATCACGCCACTACCGATAATGACGCCGCTACCGAGAATGACGCCATCAGTTATCAGGATGCCGTCGCCCAGCATGATGCCATCACCCAACATGATGCCGTCGCTGACCATGATCCCGTCGGTCATGAGAATACCGTCGCTGACCATGATCCCGTCCGAGACCATGATGCCGCTACCGACTACGATGCCGTCGCCGAGCATGATCCCGTCGCCGGCCGGACGGCCATCGCTAACCATGATGCCGTCCCCAAGCATAATTCCATCGCCGACTATGATCCCGTCGCTGACCAGGATGCCGTCCGTGAGAATGATGCCGTCACCGACCATGATGCCATCACCCAACATGATGCCGTCGCCGAGAACAAAACCGTCTGAGAGGAGAAGACCGTCGGATATCAACAGCCCGTCAGAAATCAAGAGACCGTCGGAGAGCAAAAGACCGTCGCTCACCATGATGCCGTCGCTCACGACCACGCCATCCGAAAGCATTATGCCGTCGCTCACCATAATCCCGTCACCGAGCATGATGCCGTTGGTCAGCACCGGACGGTTGGCAAACAAGACTCCGTTCGAGTAAAGCACGCGCGCGGTCGGGGTCACGGCTTCGCCGCCGATTTGAACTGAGCCAGTCAGCGTTTGGAGGCTCACGCCGGGACGAAAGATTTGGTCGCCCGCCTTCAACTTATCAGCGTTTGGTACGATGGCGCTCGACATCGCGACAGCAGCGGCGGCGTTAACCTGGCCGGCGCCCTGACTGAGCAAGCTCGCCGTCTTGCTGTGGAAGAGATTAGACGGCAGCGCGTTAGAGGTGCGCAGGAGAGCCGCCTTAGTGAGCACGGGCGTCAGTGACTTGTTCGCTTCGAGCATCAGCGCCACCACACCGGATACAACCGGAGCGGAGAAGGATGTGCCTGAATATTTGAAGTACGCGTTCTGCAAGGCTCCGGCGCCTGTCGGCTGGACGATGCGGTCCGAATACTCTGAGGCCAGGGTGGGATTGTTCTGCGACAAAGGTGCGACGAGGCGACGACCGGGCGCGAGTAGATCGGGCTTCGGCAAATGGTCAAACTGCGTCGGACCTTTCGAGGAGAATTGCGCCACGGTGTCGTCCGAGCGATGAACGGTCGCGTGCGAGTCGGTCGCGCCTACCGTGATGACGTAAGGGCTGCTGCCTGGGCTGTTGACTGCGCCGAAGACCTGCCGGTAAATGGGATCTCCATTGGCGTCGTGCCCCACGACCTCGTCAGTGCGCCCGTTGTTGCCGGCGCTGCACACGACGACGATCCCTGCCTGGACGGCCCGCGCCACGCCCCTTGAGAGCGGGTCGGTGCGAAATGATTCGCGCTCAGG
>Ga0070697_100000294_pt1 | contig 40038 bp, 39 predicted proteins | sample KBSK1501metaG_FD_65475 | JGI IMG/M metagenome (GOLD analysis project Ga0070697, IMG submission 65475) | Corn, switchgrass and miscanthus rhizosphere microbial communities from Kellogg Biological Station, Michigan, USA - KBS K1-50-1 metaG | ecosystem: Host-associated > Plants > Roots >...
TTCTTATTTCAAGCGATCCGAATATCCGACGCATCAGATGCTTCAAGAGCTAATGCAGCTCGAAGCATCCGGCGCGGATCGTGACCAAGTTCTCCAAATCGCGACCCTTCTCTTGCCTTGGTGTCGCGATGGCAACTACGGTCCGCTCTTCGACGGAGAGTCGAACATTTCACTCACCGGAAAGATCGCCCATTTCGAACTGGGCTACATCCCAGAATCGGCCAAGGAACTGAAATCGGCCGCCGGTTTTCTTATCACGAATTACACGCGGCAACACATTATTACGATGCCCCGCGCGTTGCGGAAGCGGAATGTTTATGAGGAAGTCGCGCGCTTCCTGGACATTCCGGAAGGCGAGAAAATCGTGAAGGAGAGCTATGCGCAAATGCGCAAGTTCAACACCTGGAATATCTCCGTTGTTCAACAATACAGCCGCTTCAAAGAGAGCTGCATCAGGTCCGCAGTCTTCGGAAACAGTCGCCAGTTTTTCATGATGAAGCAGAACGACCGCGCCGACCTCGAAGACATTTCCCGCGACATCGCGCTGCCGGAAATCACAAAACAAACCATCATGGGTTATCCGCTGCCGGATCAGCAGACCGGGCAAAAATATTCCGCATTCACCTACTATCACGTGGACATGCTGCGCCCAATCTGTGGCACCGCGCTTAATATCGCGTCCGCTGAAATGCTGTATTGCAGCAGCACCAGCGGAGAACATTTCGAGCGGCGCGCACGCCAGCTCAAGCAACACAAAAACATCATTGAGGGGATTGTCCTCAATGCGCAGCAAGCCGTCGCACCGGCAACCGCTCCGACCACATGAAAACGAAAACTGCCTGTACTTTCCTCTCCGCCAGCATTCTTTTCTCCGGATGCGCTGGTACAACACGCGTTTTAACAGATACCGCTGCGGCAGGTGTCGGAGCGTTCGCCGGGAACAAGCTTAGCCACGGGAATCCGCTCATTACGGCAGGCGGCGCCGGAGCCGGCGTTCTGCTGGGCGAGACGCTGAATTACGCCAACGACAATCACGCGAAGAAGGCCTACGCGGAAGGTTTCGACAAAGGGCGCAGTGACGCCGTCAAGCAACAGTACTGGGTCATGGTCAACCAGCAGAAAGCCGGCGAGGGCAACGGCATCGATCAGAAAATCAGCCTCTACGAAATCCCGGTACCCGAACAGAAGATCGACGGCGTCATTCTGAAACCGACAACCAAAGTGCTCAGAATCGAGGAGTAAACCAGTGATCAATCCTTACGAACCAAACATCGATCGCATCGACGACGAGGAACAGATGCGTCGCAATCGCGAAGAGCAATTGCGCGAAGAACAAGAACGCCTGCGACGGCAGGAGCAAGAGCAACTTCGTCGCGAAGAAGAGCGAACGCGGCAGTGCTTTCACCCATAAACACAAACCCAACTCAAACCAATTCAACTCATGAAAAAACGAATACTTATCACAACAACCGCTCTTGGCCTTTCGCTAACGAGTCTCGAAGCACAGGTGGTCGTCATAGATCCCACGGCTATTGCGCACAGCCAGGCGAATCACATCGTGGATCTCGCGAAGTACGTCGAGATGGTTAACAACCAGCTCAAGCAGATCACCACAATGACCCAGGAGCTTCAGCAGGTGACCGCTTACGTCAAAGCATTCGGCGACCCTTCGAAGCTTCTAAACATCGTCGGCGCCAATCAACTGATTTCAGAGTTACAGCAATCAGGCGTCGGACAAACGCTCGGCGTCCTTCGGCAAACCGCGTCCGGAATTCAGTCGCTTCAAAATAACGCAAACGGTCTGTACCAACAGATCACGAGCACCTCGCTCTCAGGCATTGGAGTCCCGCGTGCCGTTGATACCTATAAACCGTTTTCGGCATTGGAGAACACCTCTTCCAACTACATGAGCGTCTACGACGACGCGATACGACGGCGCGAGGATTTGAGACGACAGATGAGTTCAACTGTCAATCAACTTCAAGCGTCCACCACCGACGCGGAGACTCAAAAACTCCACGCGGTCCTAACCGGCCAGGCGGCACAGCTCCATGCGGTCGATCAAGAGATTGTCAATGCAACTTCTCAGTCTGTTGTCCAAGACATCTCGAATCGCAACGACGAGGACAAACAGCAACAAGCGCGCAACGAGGAGATCGCCACAGATCGACACGATGCTTTGACGAAGTTCGGAGCAATGATGCTTCCTGATACGGGCAGCGATGTGCGGTTTGGAAGGAGCAGCAGCAAATGACTAAAAAACGCAGCCTTCTCCTTGCTCTATTAGTCGCGATAATCACTATCACCGCAGCAAGCGTCCTTCTAGGTTACCGGGGGGCCGAGCAGCGCCGGCGCCAAAAAGCTGAGCAGCAACATTCCATCGAAGCGCGCAATGCCATATCCAAAGGCGCTACGTTCTTAAAGCCGGATGCCGCGAGCGACCCTCGTTTTGACAGGGCCAAGTCGAACAACTCGGCCCAGCAGCCAACACCAACTCCCACAGTTCCGCGATGATTTTGCTCGCAGCTCTGCCCACCTTTCAGCGTCTGTTTCCGAATTTTCAGACACAGTGTACGACCCTTTACACGATTCTCCTGCCCATTGCGGCAGTGCTTCTCGTCAGCGGATTAATCTCAGTTGTGAAGCACAGCCAAACGCCGCGATCCATCCTGCGTCCTATCATCACCACAATGATGATTGTGATGGCGATCGCCTTGTGGGGCGATTGGACCGACGGAGCTAAAGACGCCCTCAAAACAGTGGTCGCCAAAATGGAGGCGAATCCAGAGCAGGCCGCTCAGCGATATGTCGATGTTCTGGTTTCCAAAGAACCACCGAAAGAGAAAGACGGTTGGTTTGGTTTACCGACCGCGGCACAGATGTACGAAGCGATCCTGTGGGGAATTCTCAGCCTCATTGGTCTTATCGCGCAATTCATTATCTGGGCAGCCTACATCATTCAGCAATTCCTGATCGGCCTTGCGTATGCATTCGCGCCGCTGTTTCTCGGGTTACTTGGACTTCGGTCCACGAGCCTGATTGGCGCGCGCTTTATTATGGGAACCGTCGGCATCATTGCGTGGCCCTTAGGTTGGGCAGCGGCATCAATCGGCACGAGCAATCTGATTGATGTCGCAACCGAGCAGGGGCTCGTAATGATGACGAATGTTTACGGTCTGCAAACGATTCTCGCCGCCGCTTTAATCGGCGGCTGGATCATTATCACTACCTTAATCGCGCCAGTAATTATCCAGTCAGCGGTCTCGACCGGCGCCCAGGTTGGAAGCGCGTTACTTACTGGCACGCTCACGGCAGGCGCGGCTGCGGTCTCGGCGGGCGCAACGACGGCCGCGGTCCTCGCTTCAGGCGGGACCGGAGCGACCGGACTATTGGCCGGAGCGGGAACCTCGGTCGTGGGAAGTCTTGCGGGATCGACGATGCAGGGAGGAGGACCGGCATTAAGCGGCTCCTTAGTACAAAGACTTGCTTACAGCATGCCCCGAAGAAGCAGTTCATCAACCGGCTCCCAGGGATCGAGCGCAAGTACTGGAGCATCAAAAGCGGCGGCGCGGACTGCTTTCAACCCGAGAGACGCCAGCAACGATGGTGAAGTCCAGCAAATGATTGCCAAATCCCGAAAGGACAGCGGGCGCTACTAACTATGGCAAATCAGGCCACTGCGGAACCGATTCGCAAAACCCCAGTGAAGACAGAATTCGCGAGGGTGCCGAAAAGAGCAGTCAACCCCACCCGGGTCTTCGTCGACAAAGATCGTACGGCATTCCTGTGGTTTTGCGTCGCAGCGCTCGCTGTGATTTTCGCCGCCGCACAGCCGTACTATCTTACTAATAAGCTTAAGCAGCGGGAGCGCGTCGTCGTCATTGATCCCGCTGGCACCTACTTCGTGTCGCCCTTACTCGACTTCCAGGAAGCGAAAGAATTCCACGCCCAGCAAAGCACGCTGGCGACGATGGCACTTCTCGAGCGCAACCCCAAAGGCGTCGACAGCCCCGAATTGCTAAAACAGATGTTCTTGAAGTTCGCTCACGAGAAAGCGCTCAAGCAAACATCAACTGACGCGGACGAGTTCAAGTCCAAACAACTCCATCAGAAACCCGAAGTGGCGAAGATCGACATCCTCGAAACCCGCGAGGATTTTGTAATGACACAAGTCACCGGACAGCTTATCCGCACTGGCATTTTTGACGAGAAGGCTTTCAGTGAAGCCATTCCGTTCAAGCTCGCATTCAAGATGCGACGCAATCCAGACATGACTAAGAACGGTCGATTCCCGACCGCAGTCAGCGATTTCAAATATGAACCGACACGTTAAATCATTGCTAATTTGCGTCGCTGTCCTTGCGTCCCCTCAGACGGATTTGATCGCTCGCGAAAGCAAGCAGATTCAAGAACTGGAGCTAGACGAGCACACCGTTTACACGATTCCTGTCTCGTTCTCGCGCGTTACAACAATCAGCTTCCCTGGGCCGATCTCTGCCATCGACGGGGCTCTAGTCACATTGGATGCAAAGACATCCGGACTGTTTCAACTGGCGCACAAACAAGGTTCCTACTTCTTTTCGGTTCGCAGCCTGGTCAAGGATGCCGCAACGAACATTAACGTTCGTTGGAATAACAAGACTTACGTCCTCCAATTGGAAGACAGCCAGGCGCCGCTCCTCTCAGTCATTTTCAAATACGCTGCCGATGGAAAATCGTCGCTGACTCGGCGAGCGGTAACCCCGGGCACGCTAGTCGGTCTGCTCGATAAAGCGAAGGCTTACCGCGTGTTGAAAGATACCCATCCCGAGGCGGTCGAACAAATTGACTACGCAAGTTACGAGGCGCAGCCGCACGTGATGGATTACAACGACTTCGAGATTCGTCTCGAAGAAGCATTCCGTTTCGATCCCCAGGACACGCTCGTTTTCCGAGTCGTGCTCCACAACAAGACGGACAACGAGATTGTCTACAAACCCGAAGGTTTTTCATTGCGCGTCGGCGAGCGCCTTTACTTCCAGTCAATTAGCGACGCGAGCGGTGTCATGCCGCCGAACAGCGAGACACCGGCGTACTTTGCAGTCACCGGTACACCCGACGGAGGACGCAATGACATCTCGATCAAGAATGATTTCACCATTCTTCTGACGCGCCTCGATCATCAAAGCTCACCAGACCATGAGAAGCCGAGCCAACCGCAAAGTTTGCCATTGGATATCCCTGAGGGCTCCGATAAATGACGCCGCGAACGACAATCAATTTCTTTCGAAGCCGCACCGGTGGGTTCGTGCTCTTTCTGGTGTTGCTGATTATCGGTTATTTACTCGTCAACGGATTCAAACCGCCAAGCGCGAATCTTCTGAGAAAGCCCGGAACTAAGAGCACCACAACAGCACGGAAATCTCAGGTCGTCGAAACAGTGACGCGGGACATGACCGCGTTCAATCCGCCGAAAGAAGTGCCCGCTCCCGCGACTCCGGCACCAACACCGGAGAAAAAGAATGCGCCCGAGCTACCGCCAATAAGTTTGTACTCCGAATCTTCGACTGATGAGAAACAACCTGATCCATTGAGCGAAAACTACGCGCCGTTCGGCCGTCTCATTCAATGCGAACTCGTTATCACGGTCGACTCTTCAAGCATCAGCACGCCGATAATCGGCCTGGTCACCGACGACGTTTGGCACAACGGACGGCTCATCATTCCGGCAGGCACCGAAGTACACGGCACTGCAAAAGTCGATCGAGTGCGAGAGCGGATCGCAAGCAGTGGCAATTGGACTCTGGTGTGGCAGACCGGCGAAGAGCTAATAATCAACGGTCTCGCGCTCGACCGCGAGAAGGATCAGGAGCAAAACGCTTGGGGTATTACAGACGGCAGCGCCGGTCTTCGCGGCGAGTTGCTCAAGAGCGATGATCTCGCCGAGATCAAACTCTTCGCCGCAACCTTCCTGAGCGGCGCAGCGAGCGGTCTCACGGAAAGAGAACAAACGATTTTTGGCACGCAGGCAGTTCCCTCGCTCCAAAATGCACCGCTCGCCGGCGCGCAACAGGTGTTGAACGTTTATGCGAGGCAAATTCTCGATTCCATTCAACGCGACGGGTTCTACGTGCGCGTCCCGGCTGGAAAGCAGTTCTATCTATACGTCACGCAGACGGTCGACAAATCGCGAGCAGTGATAGGCGGGACACGATTAGCGGCCTTGAAAAGGTCCGAAGAGCCGGAGAAGGAAAATACCGACGACTCCCCAATTCATCGTCAAATGGATATTCAGCGCATCTACTCGCCGGTTCCCGAAAACGAGAACATCGAAAATTTCCGCAGACTTCCGCCCAGCATCATTTCGCCTCAACCGCCTCTTCGCCAATGAAAGTTGCTCCTCTCATTTTTCTCCCACTAATCTTAACCAGTTGCGCAACCAAGCACGTCCCGCTTGTCAGAACGACTCCCCATGCTGTGCCCGGCACTACTTTGCCGAGCGAGGGCATTGAGAGTGTTCGTTACGCAGAGAACGTCAAAGCGTATCCGCTCGCTCGCTACGTCGAACCAAGCAACTCGCGGATCATGCACGAAGCCCATCCCGTTTACCGCGTTGAAACGACCGCGAAATGGAACCTGCACCCCAATCCGCGCCTTTCGGTGTCGTCCGGTCCTTCCGCCCGCGTCCCGGACTCCGCGACCGCAGCGGCGCCTTTACGTGACGAATTAATGGCTGAGTTGAATCGACAAAAGGAGGCGACGAGAACGGTCATCCAAGGCGGAGAGGCGATCTCGCAAAAGCTCGGCGAGCTCGCAAATACGGTTCAGCAGACCAAACAAATCGCTGAACAAAACTCGCAGCTCCAAGAGGAGGTCAATACGACCAAGCAACGGTTGCAAACCCTCGAAGAAGAACTGCGCAAAAAACAGCGCACTGAGAGAACGAGCCAACCAACCGAAGAACAGAAGGATAACCAATCAGATTGGTGACCAACAAAAACTCAAAACGATATGACTCAAACAATCCAAACAGAAATCACTCTGCAGCCCGAGACGGCGGATCTCTACATCAAAGCGAACAAAGAAATCGAGCAGCGCCTCGGTAAATCACCGGGCGCCGAGTTTCTTATGGCTTTGGTCGTAGAGAAAGAAGACCCGGCGGAACTAGCAGATTTTTACTGCGACCTCGTTATCACCGAAGTGCAACCCTAACAACACCACCAAAAAACCATGATTAAGAAATCGAAAGAAGCAGCTAACGGCTCCCACGACAATGGAGGGCCACAGTTTCGCGACAATGCTGAGATCAACGCGAAAATCGACGCTTACATTAAAGAAAACCCGAAGCATTGGTCGTACATTCAATCAATGCCGCCAGAGCGAATGGCTCGGGCGTTGGTGCTGAACGAAGTACAAAAGCGGGACCGAACCCAGAACATACGCAAAGGAATTTTGCGAAAGCTGGAGCAAGACCCTGAGTTGAAACAGGCTTATCAAACTCTTGTTAAGAATCTTCCCGAGGATCAGCGCGAACAAGCGATGGTTAATATCGCGGCGCGCACGATGCGCGATATTGGACCGCGCAAAATACAGAAAGTCGGCGTGAAGGTTTAAAGACTCTTTTTCTTCACCGCAGACGAAGACTTCGGCCTCACGCTCTCGGCTGTGCTCCCGCTTTCGGAACCGAAGACTTCTCCCTTTCCCCCTCTGCGGAATTCGATGATGCCGCCGCTGGCAAGCTGCGCGGCCGCATCCAATTTCATCAGAAGGTAAAAACCGATGTCACCGGAACTGGCATCGAAACATCCGTGACAGTAGGTTTAGCAACATGGCCAAATCAACGAAGCCGATAACACCAGCCAACAGCCTTCCGTCGAGAACACTCGCGCCCATCGCATCGGCCCAGTTGCTCAACGATTTGCGTGCATTGATCAGTGATTCCCGCCAGCGTGTCGCACAGGCTGTGAATTCGGCGCTAGTCGTGCTCTACTGGCAGGTCGGCCAGCGCATTCGTGTCGACATCCTCAAGCAGAAGCGGGCCGATTACGGCGAACAAATACTGCATGCGCTCAGTGCACGATTGGCGACCGAGTTTGGCCGGGGATTTGCGGAAAAGAGCTTACGCCGAATGGTGCAGTTCGCCGAAGTTTTCCCGGACGCTCAAATTGTCGCGACACTGTCGCGACAATTGGGCTGGAGTCACTTCGTTGAGATCATCCCGCTCAAACAACAGCTCCAACGAGATTTCTACGCTGAGATGTGCCGCATCGAGCGCTGGAGCGTGCGCCGGCTTCGGGAGAAAATCGACGGTCTGCTCTATGAACGCACAGCGATCTCGCGGAAGCCGGCCCAGCTTGCAAAACAAGAATTGAAACAACTGCGGGAGCAGGATCGCATTACACCCGATTTGATCTTTCGCGATCCATACCTGCTCGACTTCCTGGGGTTGAAGGACACGTTCAGCGAGAAGGACATTGAGACAGCCATTTTGCGAGAGCTGGAGCGGTTTCTTGTAGAACTCGGAACGCACTTTGCCTTCGTTGCCCGTCAGAAGCGCATCACGATCGATAACCAGGATTACTATATCGACCTTCTTTTCTATCATCGCGGTCTGCGTCGCCTGGTCGCAATCGACCTCAAGCTCGGCAAGTTCCAAGCCGCTGATAAAGGGCAGATGGAACTCTACTTACGCTGGCTGGCCAAGTATGAGCAACAGCCGAATGAAGAATCGCCGCTCGGACTTATTCTCTGTGCCGAGAAATCGACAGAGCACGTCGAGTTGCTGGAACTTGAGAGAACCGGCATTCGGGTGGCGAAATATCTGACGGAACTCCCGCCTCAGAAGGTTTTGCAGCGCCAACTTCACGACGCAATTCGACTGGCGCGAGAGTCCTTAGGCGGGCGCCGGGATGCGAGGTAGATCCGGAATCAGCTCATGATCACGCGTAAGCGCCCACTATTTGTTCCATTTCGAGAGCTAACATCGGCCGCCGAGTCTTCAAAGTTGCCGACAGACGTGTATGCTCAAGCGCAACGGAAAGACCCAAACCCGAGACCAACAGCAACTCAGCCTCTTTGATTTTCTTCATCGCCGTGAACAAGCAAATCCACCTGACCCAATACGGACTGATGGCGGAGCGCCACTGGCGAGAGTTTCGTCCGACAATGGTGAAGGAAATGGAAGCGAAGGGCACATTGCAGGAGGCATTGTTCGACGCGCAGGAAACGACCCTGGACGAAATGGAGACGCTCTGCCGGAAACTGGAGACGGAGCAGAAGTTGACTCCGCAGCAGGCGCACGATCAAGCCTGGGAGATGATTCGGGAGAAGTACATTCTGCTTCCGCCCGAAGAGAGTCTGAGCCTCTAAACACCAACAATTATCGCATCCGGCCGCAGGATGCGCTTGGCGAAGGTTCCCTTAAACAAAAGTGTCATCATAATTTCGCCGCCATAGCGTTGCTGCGGAAACTCGATTACGAGAACCGCGCGCCGACGGACGAAGAAAAGAGCATCCTGGTCAAATACGTCGGCTGGGGTGGAATACCCCAGGTCTTTGCGTGGCATGACTCCGAAGATTGGGAAGCGGAGCGCGAGCAACTAAAAAGCCTGCTCAACAACGACGAATACGAAGCAGCGCGCGCCTCCACCCTCAACGCGCACTACACTTCCGCGACCGTCATCAGCGGCATCTACGATGCGGTTGATCGCCTTGGATTCAAGCATGGTCGCATCCTGGAACCAGCTGTTGGCATCGGACACTTCTTCGGCCTCATGCCAGACGCAATAAGTGTCCGCTCGAAACTCACCGGCATCGAACTCGATCCACTCACTGCCAATATTGCTCGGAAGCTCTACCCCGATGCTGACATTCGGAACCAAGGTTTCGAAAGAGCCGCACTCGTCGATAGTTCGTTCGATCTCGCCATTTCAAACGTCCCGTTCGGCGATTACAAAGTTGCCGATCCGCAATTCGACGAACGCGATTTTCTTATCCACGATTATTTCTTCGCGAAAGGCATCGAGAAAGTTAGGCCAGAAGGATTGATAATCTTCATCACCTCCAAGGGCACCCTGGACAAGGTCAACTCCAGTCTGCGCGATTACCTTCACGACAGAGCGGACCTTCTTGGCGCAATCCGGCTGCCGAATACGGCATTCAAGCAGAACGCCAACACCGAAGTCACGGCGGACATCATCTTTCTACGAAAGCTCGCCGAAGGTCAAAGGCCCACCGGGCCAGCATGGCTGAATCTCGCTGAACATGTAAACGCGAACGGAGTCAGCTTGCAGATCAACGAATACTTCGCATCGAATCCCCACATGATGCTCGGCTCAATGGCCAACGCGGGGACGATGTATCGCCAGGACGAGCCAGCACTTGTTTCTGATGGTCGCGATCTTGCAACGGCGCTGCGCGACGCCATCGCTCAGTTGCCGCAAGGCATCTATCAGAACTGGGAGCTGGTGACCTCTCCAAAGACCGTCAGCGAGGAAGCAATTCTGGCCCCCGATTACATTAAGGAAAACGCCTTTACCATTCACAAAGGTACCATCGCTGTCCGGACCGGTGCGACGCTCACGCCGGTTACGAATCTGCCAGATGAAACCGCGCGGCGAATTCGCGGACTGATAAGAGTGAGAGACGCAGTCCGTGAGACGCTACGGACGCAATTGCAGAATCACGACGACCAAACGGTGATCAATGCGCGTCAGCAGCTCAATTTCCGGTACGACCATTTCGTCTCTCGCTTTGGCGCGATCAACGACAGCGCCAATCGGCGAGCATTTCGCGGCGATCCCGATCTTCCGCTGCTCTGCTCGCTCGAGGAATACAACGATGAAACTAAAAACGCGGTTAAGACTGCGATCTTTCGCGAGCGAACGATTCACAAAACGCGAGCTGCTCAGACCGCAGAAACAGCCCAAGACGCGCTGGTCTTGACCCTGAATGAAGTCGGCCATGTCGACTTTGCCAGGATGGAAGCGCTCTTACACAGACCGGTCGACGAATTTCTGCCCGAACTAAAAGGCTTAATCTACCAGAACCCGCAGACGGAGCGCTGGGAAACGGACGATCAATATCTGTCCGGCGATGTTCGCGCTAAACTGAAGGACGTACGCGCCGCTGCTGCCGCCGATCCCAATTACCAGCAAAATGTAACCGCGCTTGAAGCAGTTCAGCCGGCCGATTTGATCGCCTCGGAAATCGACGCGCGTTTGGGTGCGGTCTGGATTCCGCCGATGGACGTCGAGACGTTCGCGAAACTGCTTCTCGACAGCAATGGCATCACTGTTCAACACGCTGCGGAGGTCGGGACTTGGTTTGTGCGCGGCGATTACGGCGCCCGCGCCGCGATTGCCAACACTACTGAATGGGGCACGACTCGCTACTCCGCGCTCGAATTAATCCAGGACGCGCTGAATCTTAAAACACCGACCGTTTACGATGTCGATCCAAAGACAGACGCCCGAGTAATAAACGCGCAGCAAACGGAGGCGGCGCGCGACAAGTTGGAAAAGATCAAGGAACACTTCAAAACGTGGATTTGGAAAGACGATGAGCGGCGCGAGCGGCTTTGTCGAAAATACAACGACGAATTCAACAGCGTTCGCTTGCGCATATTTAATGGCAGTCATTTGACGCTGCCGTCGAGCAGCCAGCAAATCGCATTGCGTCCCCATCAAAAGAACGCCGTATGGCGCATCGTGCAGAGCGACAACACGCTGCTCGCGCATGTCGTGGGCGCAGGCAAGACATACGCGATGGTCGCTGCCGCTATCGAACTGAAACGGCTGCGCCTCGCAACAAAACCAATGTTCGCCGTGCCGAATCACATGCTGGCACAGTTTTCATCAGAGCTGCTCACACTCTATCCGACTGCAAACATCCTCGTAGCAGGCAAAGAGGATTTCGAAGCGTCAAAACGCGCGCGGCTTTTCAGTCGCATCGCCACCGGAAATTGGGACGCCGTCATCGTCACCCATTCGAGTTTCGAGAAAATTCCCTTGTCGCTGAAGACCCGACAAGAGTTCATCTCCGAGCAGATTTACGAAATTGAAATGGCGATCCGCGAACAACGCGGCGACCGCGGCACACGGTTAGTAAAAGAACTGGAGCGAGTCAGGAAGCGTTTATCGGTGAAATTGGAAACGCTTTCAGCCGCGCAAAAGAAAGACAATACGCTCACATTCGAGGAACTCGGAATCGACCGCCTCTTCATCGACGAGGCGCAAAAGTTTAAGAATCTTTTCTATGTCACCAAGATGACGCGCGTGGCCGGTTTAGCACAAACCGCCTCGGAACGCGCGTTCGACCTCTTTCTCAAGGTCCAGCATGTCCAGGCGAAAAATAAAGGCGGCGGCGTTGTCTTCGCTACCGGCACGCCCATTTCAAACACGATGGCGGAGATGTTCACCATGCAGCGTTATCTGCAAATGAGTCGTCTGCGGCGCAATCGCCTTCAGCATTTCGATTCGTGGGCCGGAACGTTTGGCGAGGCCGTCACCACCATGGAACTTAGTCCCGATGGCAGCGGCTACCGCTTGCAGAGCCGGTTCGCCCGTTTTGTAAACGTACCCGAGTTGATGCAGCAGTTCCGCCAGGTCGCCGATGTGCAAACAGCAGAGATGCTCAAGTTGCCCGTCCCGAGACTGGCGCACGGGAGACCACTAATTGTCAGCGCACCCATCAGTCCCCAACTGAAACATTTCGTCGAGCAGCTCGTCAAACGGACCGAGACGATCAAGAGCGGGCGGGTCGATCCGCGCGACGACAACATGCTCAAGATCACGACGGAGGGCCGCAAAGCCGCGCTCGATATGCGCCTGGTCCTTCCACATCTCCGCGACAATCCGGATTCAAAAGTCAACCGGGCCGTCGAGAACATTCACAAGATCTGGCTCGACTCGACTCCGCAAAAAGGCGCTCAACTCGTTTTCTGCGATCTTTCCACTCCGCAAACCAACGGCAGATTCTTTTCTGTTTACGAAGATGTCCGGACGAAGCTGATTGCGCAGGGAATCCCGGCTGGCGACATCGCTTTCATTCAGGAGTATAACGATGACACGTCAAAAGCCGCGCTCTTCAAAGCAGTGCGCGACGGCAAAATCCGCGTGCTCTTGGGCAGCACCGCGAAAATGGGTGAAGGCACCAACGTCCAGAAACGGCTCGTAGCGCTCCATCATCTCGATGCGCCGTGGAGACCAGCCGACATCGAGCAGCGTGAAGGCCGCATTCTCCGTCAAGGCAACCAAAACGAATACGTCGGAATTTTCCGTTACGTCACCGAAGGCAGCTTCGACGCTTACATGTGGCAAACCCTCGAAACGAAATGCCGCTTCATCGCGCAAGTTATGAACGGTGACGCGACCGCCAGGCGTGCCGAGGATATCGACTCCACCGCGCTCACCTACGCCGAGGTCAAAGCGATCGCATCCGGCAACCCGCTCGTAATTGAAAAATCCGGAATCGATGCCGAAGTCATGAAGCTCACTCGGCTGAAAAAGCAGCACGCCGAAAACCTCTATCAAATGCGCCACCGCATCAGAACCCTCGGTGACAGCATGCAAACCTGCGAGCGCGAAATTGCGAACATTCGTGAGGATTTGCGTACGCGCGTCAGCACCCGGGGCGATAATTTTTCGATGATGGTAAAAAACGAAAGTTTCACCGATCGCGCGAAAGCTGGTCGCCAACTCGTTTTCATTGCAGCGGCCATGCGATCGTTCCAAACCACAAACCCAATCGGGATGATTGGCGGTTTTCCTATTTCAATCCAGAAATTCGACGAACGAGCGACCCTCGTCATCCACGGAAAGACAAGCTACCACGCAAACGTCAGCGACAGTGCATTGGGCACAACCTCCTCCATCGAACACGCGCTGGAGGGACTTGAACATCGGTTACAAACGAGCGGGCAAGATTTGAAACAGTACCGCCGCCAAAGTGAAGATTTGGCGAAGCAGCTCGATCAACCCTTTGAACACGAAGAGAAGCTCGCCATCGCAACGAAGCGCCAGCAAGAAATTGTGACTGCGCTAGACATCACCAAGAATCAGGCTTCCGCAACCGTTGATGAAGGAGCCGAACAGTCAGTGGGGCTAATACAGGAAGCGCCTCAACAGAAAGTCCGACCCCTCAATAGAGCCGCCGCTACGGTAGCGGTGTGAATGTCGCAAAGGTGCGGCCTCGCTCACATCACAAATCCTTTCGAAAAGGCGCTCACTCTTTTTTCTCGACGACACGCCAACCCATAATACGTTCATTAGAACGTGACAACAGTAAGCGACATTTTTCTGCAAAGACCCCCAGCCAACCTCAATACCGGGAGTTGAAACTGTGGCCGAATCGCTAACGCCGCTCAAAGCAATTCTGGAAACTATCCGGGACGATGCGCAACGCGCGCTAACATTACTCGCGCATCAAGACGAGCAACGCTCCCTTGGTTGGACGTGCACAGCATGCGGCCATGTGAAGCATTTCACACGACCAGTTCCCAGCGAGGTCGCTCCACCATGTCCAAAATGCAATGGAAGCTCCATCCAAATGTGTTGATGGCGGAATTAGTTCACTGGGTTGGTGTACGTGATACCGTAATGGTCGACCCATTGTCGCAAAGACATTGAGCTTTCTCCTTCCGGGCTTCCGCGCCGCGCGGCTCCTCCCTCCGACAGCTCAAAGACTTTGCTCTCCCCCCTCCCGGAGATGCAGTCATCGCGCGTTGTCTTCCCTTCGCCGCAACTCCGCAAGCTCCGCTGCGCTCTTCATTCCGACAACGCGCGATCACTGCGGGGTGCTCAGAAGCCTTTGAGCTGACGACCGCGCGTGAATCGCTCCCCAATTTTATGGCTCGGTGTGCGCCGTAAAGGTATTGCTCGCTTCGCTGCGCTCCACCTAATACCGGTTACTCGAGTTGTTCATGGCCGAATGGGGAAGAGCCGCAAGAAGCTATGGGGTTCGGCTGTGAACAACTCGGCGCGGGCCCTTGTGAATGACTTCGTGTCTAGCTCACGATGGCTGCGGCGCTCGAAACGCCTCGGCGTGAATACGGTCCTGCTCCACCCATCCGAAAGAGGATTGAGTCAAGAACACCGGTTCGCGCCGCAGGCACTGTGCAACACATCTGAGAGAACGCCGCCCCGCGAGGGCCTTGTATTAGGACGATGAGCCACAGCGCGAGCGCATCAACAAACAAACCTCAACCGGGAGAAATCAAAGAATGAAATCATGGAAAGAGTTCACACACTTCGCCGCGCTGGATTGGGCGAAGGATCATCATGATGTGGTCGTTGTCGATCGGCAGGGCACTGTCGTCGCCGACTTCCGCATCGCACACGATTGCGTGGGTTGGCAGCTCTTTGCGGAAAAGCTTCGCGGCTTTGAAGCTGTAGCTGTCGCGATAGAAACGTCCGAAGGACCGGCCGTCGAGCAGCTGCTCGCCAGCGGCTTCGACGTCTATCCGATCAACCCCAAAAGCGCGCGGCGCTACCGCGAACGCAAGCGGCCGAGCGGTTCAAAGACAGACCGGATCGATGCCTGGAGCCTGGCTGATGCACTGCGCATGGACGGACATGGATGGCGGCCACTGCAACCTGTTAATCCATTGCTGTCCGAGTTGCGTCAGCTGTGTCGCGACGAGATCGCCTTGATCGAGGAACGCACGGCTTTGATTAACCAATTGCAACACGCACTCGGCTATTACTACCCGATCGCACTCAAGGCATTCGAGGATTGGGCTCTTCCTTCTGCCTGGGCCTTTGTGGAGGCATTCCCGACTCCCGACGCGTTGCTCGAAGCCGGCCGCCGCAAATGGGAGAGATGGCTGCACGCCAACAAACTTTTCCATTCCCGATCAAATAAGCGGCGACTCGAATTGTTTGCTCACGCTGGCGAGTTTCGTGCCAGCTCTGCCACCACGCTCGCTAAAAGTTTGCTCGCGATCAGTCGTGTGAAGATGCTGCGTCTCATCGAGAGGCAACTCGCAGTCTATCGGAAGCGAATCGAAGCGCTGTTCGCCCAGCATCCCGACCACCAACTCTTCGCGTCGCTGCCGGGCGCGGGTCCAAAGCTCGCGCCGCGTCTGTTGAGCGAGATGGGAGAAGATCGTGAGCAGTTTGAAGATGCGCAATCCGTGCAGTGCTACGCAGGCACAGCTCCCGTAAGCTTTCAATCGGGCCAGATCTCGCGCGTAACGGTTCGCCGGTCTTGCAATCTTCACTTTCGCCAAGCCGTCCATCTCTGGGTTGATTTGAGCCGAAAGTATTGCGTGTGGGCGCAGATTTATTACCGCACTCACCGCGAGAAAGGCCAAAGCCACGCCTGCGCTGTGCGGTGTCTCGGCCAGCGCTGGTTGAAAATCTTGTGGAAGATGTGGCAGGCCAGAAAGCCTTACGATCCGGAACTGCATCAGCAGAACCAGGTCAAACATGGATCATGGGTCGTGCAGCTAAAAACCGCATGAATAGCGCGAGTAGGTTGTTGCCGGCAATTTGAATAACTGATCCGCCTTCGCTCCTCAGTTCTTGACAACCTCCGCAGCTAGAGCCGGCCCTATGTGAGTGGGCTCGCTGCTCCGGTTGCTATCGCCAGAACAACCCATCGCCAGAGATCAATCACTCGTGAATAACTCACCACGAAAAATCGCTTGCACGCACAGAGAACTTCTTGACTGTGCTCGCTCCGCGTGGGGAGGGTCTTTATCGGTTCGCGTTAGGGAAGCAGTTCCTGTGTTTTGATCATTATTATCGTGCGATAGAAATGCTTCGAAGTTCTTGCGCGATATTCACTTTGACTCTTTCGAGTTCTTCCTGCGGCACTGGCCGCCCTTCCCTTTTTTCAATCAAATGATCGAGCAGGATCTTTCGCTGGCGCCCTTTTCGCCGATCAGCGAGGGTTTTCCGAGTCAGCTTCCGCTGCAACTTTGAACGACAATCTGCAGTGATTGAAGCGTGCGGTCCGCCGATGAGCAGGTCGCTAAATCGATCACGCCGTTTTAACATTGTTCGCCACGGCGAATCCGTCCACAGGCGGATAACCTTTTTAACGTTTTAACGGTCAACCTCCCCCATCACGATATCGACGCTACCGAGAATTACCATCACGTCGGCAACGGTGTGACCGAGACAAAGATCTTCGAGCACGGTCAGGTTGATGAAACTCGGCGGACGCACGCGATACCGATACGGATTCGGGCCGCCGTCGCTAATCAGATAGAAACCGAGCTCGCCCTTCGGGGCTTCGATCCGGCCGTAGGCTTCGCCGACTGGCGGACGAAACGCACGAATCTTTACTTTCGGATTCATAATCGGACCGTTCGGAATTTGTTCGAATGCTTGCTTTAAGATGGCGAGGCTTTCGCGCATCTCGAGCACGCGCATCATCAAGCGATCATACGTGTCGCCGTGCTCGCCGAGAGGCACGCGGAATTTGAAGCGCGGATAAAGTCCGTAGCCGTCTACCTTGCGGATGTCGTAATTCACTCCGCACGCGCGCAACATCGGGCCGGTGATTCCAGCATTGATCGCGAGATCAGCCGAAAGCTTGCCGACGTTCTGGGTGCGTCCGATGACGATCTCATTTTCAACAACGAGGTTCGCCAGCTCATCGATAAATCGCGGGAAAAGATCGACAACCTTCCTTGCCCCCTCCATCCACTCCGGTCCGGCATCAACCCGGCAGCCGCCGAAACGCATGTAGTCGCACATCATTCGCGAACCGGAGAGCGATTCAAAAAGGTCGAGAATCTTTTCGCGCTCGCGAAATGCGTACATCAGCGGTGTACCCCACGCGCCCATGTCGCTCAGTAAGAATCCCAGCAGGGAGGCGTGGTTCTGCAGCCTGGTCAATTCCGCGAGGATAATTCTCAAATATTCGGCACGCTCAGGGACCTCGATGCCGGCGAGTTTCTCAACGCTGAGCGCGTAGGCCCAGTTGTTCGTCATTGAGCAAAAGTAATCGAGCCGATCGGTGTACGGCATGGAGCCGAGATAGCTTGCGTTCTCGCCGATTTTTTCGTGGTTACGGTGCAAATAACCGAACACGGGCTTGAGTTTGCGCACGATCTCGCCTTCGAGCGCGACGTTCATGCGAAACACGCCGTGGGTGGAGGGGTGCTGCGGCCCCATCGAGACTTCGAGCAACTCGCCTTCGAGCCGCGAACCCATTGTCGTCGGTGGCCGTTCGGCTGGTTCAAGTGTTTGGATGGTGGTGGTCATTTCACTTAACGAACTCAAAAGAGCCACAGATGAACACAGATTGACGCAGATTTGCATTTCTGGACCCTGAATCCCTGAAACCTGAATCCTTTCCCCATCTGTGTTTCATCCGTGTGAATCTGTGGCTGTAATTTGTTCCGCGCCGTCGAGCTGTGGACGCGGCGTGTAATGTTTTCGCGCCCTCTCGAGCACGTCATCGTGCGGCGTCGGCTCGTATTCGTAATCGTCCGGCTCCCGGTAGTCTTTGCGCATCGGATGATCGACAAATTCATCCCACATCAGGATGCGGCGCAGATCGGGATGACCGTCGAAGTGCACGCCGTAGAGATCAAAGATTTCGCGCTCTTGAAGTTCTGCGCTACGCCAAATCGGCGTCAGTGAAGGCAAGCGCGCGCCCGCCGCGCGATCGGTTGTCCGCATTCGGACGACGACCGGCCCGTGCTTGTGCGTCATCGAGTAGAGGTGATAGACCGCTTCGAGGTAACCCGGAATTTTCTCCTCGTTCGTTTCATCGACTTCCTTTTCCACACCATCGACCATTTTCTTCACTTTCACGGTTTTTTTGACAGTTCGGTCGAGCCAATCGACGCCGGTCACGTTTGAACAAAAATCCAAGCGCAGCGCGACGTCGTCGCGAAGAAACTGTGCGATCGCAGGCGCGTGTTGATTGTCGATCAAAAGCGACGGCTGATTCGCGGGGCCAGGATTCGGAATGATGTCGATCTTCGCACCGGGGACGGCCGTTTCGGCGCGGGCTTTGATGTCGTCCAAGGACTCCATGACCGTTAAATCGTTAAAAGAGTCAAATTGTTAAAACGGGGACGCCGAGCTCAATGCTTCGTCGAGAAGAGCCAATGTGTTATCGTCGTCTTCGTGAACGGTGGAACGATCATCCGCCTTGCGATCACGCAGGTAGCGGAGATAGCCGTTGATTAGGCCCAAAACCCGCCAGGCTTCGTTCTTTAAGTCGGCTACTTTGTCGCGCTTGAGGGACTTCTTGTCATCGCAGATGTTCAGGTCATCTACCAGTTCCTGCAGCGAACCGCGCGAGCCGAGGAAAAACCGCACCTGATCGGCAAAGTGATAACGTCCACGGCCTTCGGCGATGTTGTTCGTCAGCGACACCGCCGCGCGGCGAATCTGACTGCCTAAATCATATTTCTCAAAATCCGGCAGCAGTCGCGCAACGCCATACATCTTCTTTCGGAATTCACGCGCTGATTTGTACACCTCTAGGTCTTCAAACGTGCGAAACTCGATAATTTCACGATTCGCGCCCTGCTTTCCCTTTTTAACTTTGTAACTCATTTAACTATTTAACCCTGTCTCTCTATTTTCGGCGGCTGAAAAACATCCGCATTCGCCGGTGGCTCCAAATCGTGTTCGCCAAAGGCTGGCACCGGAAACTCGCTCGGTTGCGCCGAATCGAGATGCTCGGCTTTGCTATTCCCGGTCAGCTTCTGGCTGTCGATCTTGCGCTGTAATTCCATGAACGCGTGCAGCAACGCTTCCGGCCGGGGCGGGCATCCGGGAATGTAAACATCGACCGGAATGTAGCGATCGATTCCTTTCAGGACGTTGTAACCCTGCTTGAACGGGCCGCCTGAAATCGCGCACGCGCCCATCGAAATGACATACTTCGGATCGGGCATCTGGTTGTAGAGCCGCACGATTTGCGGCGCCATCTTTTTGGTGACCGTGCCGGCAACAATCATCAGATCGGCCTGGCGCGGTGATGGACGGAAGATTTCCCCTCCGAACCGCGCAATGTCATAGCGCGAGGCCGCGGTCGCGATCATTTCGATCGCGCAACATGCGAGCCCGAATTGTAGCGGCCAGATGGAATTCTTGCGTCCCCAGTTATAGAGCTCCTGCATCGAGGTAACCCAGACTCCCTGCCGTTGCAGTTCCCTGCGCAGGCCCTCATCAATTGCCTCGGTCATTGTCAAAAGTGAAAGGTTAAAACGTTAAACTCCGAAAGCTTTCGCGAGCGGGTCGTTAAATCGGCTTTGTTCTGCGCTTCCGTTTTAACAATGTAACCCTTTTAACCTTTTTAACCATCCCGCTAACGCGCCCAATTCAGGCATCCTTTGCCCCAGGCCCAAACCAGGCCTTCGATCAGCAGCAATAAGAAGACGAGAATCGCGATGAACGCGCCGATCGGTAAGCTGGTGAACGCTACGGCAAACGGAACGAGGAAAACCGCTTCGACATCGAAGATTAGAAAGATGATCGCATACAAATAATACTGCGACTGAAATTGAATCTGCGCGTCGCCAATCGATTCGACACCACATTCGTAAATCGCGTTCTTATCAGTCCCCGGTTTTGGCGGTTGGAAAAATTTTCGCCACAGCCACGCCAGCCCAAGCGGAAGCAACGGAAACATCAGCGCTACGCCGATGAAAATGACGATGAATACGTATGGATTGGGAGTCATTCCTGCGAAGAGCTATTCAGCCACAGATGCACACGGATTTACACGGATAGGGAGAAAGCATACTACTACTCTTTCATCTGTGTTAATCCGTGGCCGACTCATTTTTCGGACGTGGCTTACTACCAATAGTATGATTGAGGATCGTGGAGCGAACCGTAAAGAGATTCCGCAATTTCGCCGAGGCCGAAGAAGCCGATCGTGAACTTTACAAAAAACTGACTGGAAACCAGCGTTTGCAGATGCTGCTCGATATCCTAAATCATGCGCCTGAGCAACGACTTGAGAGAGTTTCTCGAATTACTAAACTCCCGCGGCGTTGATTACGTTATCGTTGGCGCGCACAGTCTGGCGTTCCATGGGCGTCCGCGCTACACCGGCGATCTCGGTATTCTGGCCGAGCCACTCCGGAAAACGCGAGCAAGCTTGTCGCTCTTTTGAATCAATTCGGCTTCATCGACTCTGGTTTCAACGAATCTGACTTCACAGAGCCGGAACAGGTGGTTCAACTCGGACGCACACCGAATCGAATTGACTTGCTAACCAGCATCAGCGGCGTCAGCAGCGAGGAGGCGTTTGCTACGAAAATTTCAGGAGAGCTCGATTCCATTCCTGTTTTTATTCTAGGCAAGGACGCACTAATTCGAAACAAACGCGCAGCCGGCCGCCCGCAGGATCTCGCGGACCTGGGCACGCTCGTAACGTAATTTCACGTGCGCAACCGCGAATCCACTGCGCCATCGACATTCTTCTTCCTGGTGCTCCCATCCGGCATCAGCAGCGGTTTCGCTTCCATTACGCTGCCTTTCATTCTGACGCGCGCCGGTTTTTCGGTCGCCATGTCCGCTTCCATTGTCGCTCTCGGCCTGTCCGCCAACCTTTGGCGATTTCTATGGGGCCCGGTCGCAGACCTGACCCTGACGGCGCGCCGATGGTATCTGATTGGACTAAGTACGACGGCGGTAACGTTGCTGCTTTTGGCGTTGATCCCGCTTCGCCAGAACGCGGCCGGGACTTTGATGATCGTGGTCTTTATCTCACAGGTTGCCAGCACGCTGGTCATGCTGCCCCTGCTGCCCCTGGGCGGTTTGATGGCGCACACCGTCGGCGAAGAATTCAAAGGCCGCGCCGGCGGATGGTATCAGGGGGGTAATCTTGGTGGAAACGGAATCGGCGGCGGCGCTGGCGTGTGGATCGCCGCTCATTTTTCGAAGGAGGCCGCTGGCTGGACGCTTGCCCTTGCCATGCTCGCCTGCGCGCTTGCACTTTATTTCACGTCCGACGTTCGAATCGTCACGACAGAGAGCTTTGGTCAACGGATGCGGCTCCTTGGCCACGATCTTCTTGCCATCTTGCGTTCCGTCATACCGCTTTTCGTCACGGTGCTGGTTTGCTCGCCGATCGGCGCCGGGGCCATGAACAACGTGTGGTCAGCCGTGGCGCCCGATTGGCGCGCGAGTCCGGATATGGTAGCTCTAGTAACCGGCGTCCTGAACGGCGTGATTGCCGCTGTGGGATGCGTCGCTGGCGGATGGATCGCCGATCGCGCCGGTATTTGGTGGGCTTACTTCGGTTCGGGAATCGCCATCGCACTCGTCGCCAGCGCCATGGCGATAATGCCGCGTACGCCCAATACCTTTTCGTTTGGCGTGCTCGCCTATGCCTTCACCAACGGCTTGGCCTACGCCGCCTTCTCCGCGATTGTCCTCGTCGCCATCGGGCGCGGGGCTGCTTCGACCAAGTACGCCGCCCTCTGCTCATTCGGAAATCTTCCGGTTGTATATATGACGGCCGTGGACGGCTGGGTGCACGACCGCTTCGGCACCGCGTGGATGCTCCATACAGACGCACTGAGCGGTGCGATCTGCATTGTGGCCGCGTTACTGGTTTTCCAAAAGATAAACGCCGCGAGGCGGGCCGCCTCTCGTCCCGTTTAGCATGTTAACCAAGGCGATTCTGCCTTGATTAAGTAATCGGCTACCGCTTTCCTTCATCCGACGTGAGCGGCAACGCTGTTGACCAGATCTTTATCCACACAAAACAATGGCTGCTCTCGTGGTTGGCCAGCGCGCCTGACTGGGTCATGCAAGTCACGTCCAGCCTCATCAACATCTTCACTCTTCTGGGCGTGTTCCTCACTCTCTTCGCGCTCATATCCGTGCTGGAGCGAAAAATTCTCGGGCGAATGCAAAACCGCTACGGACCGAATCGGGTCGGGCCGTTCGGACTTTTTCAACCGATTGCTGACGGAATCAAAATGCTGATCAAAGAGGACATCGTGCCGGCGCGCGCCGACAAGATCGTACATTTTCTCGCACCGATCCTGATCGCGGCTACGGCGATTCTTGCCCTCGGTGTCATTCCGTACGGGCGAAACATGACGCCGTTTGTAATCGACGGCGGCGTGCTCTTTTTCTTCGCCGTTGGATCGACCACGGAGCTCGCAGTTTTCATGGCCGGCTGGGGGAGCAATAATAAATTTTCCATGCTCGGCGCGATGCGCGCGATCGCGCAGATGTTCAGTTACGAGCTGCCGTTGATCATCACGGTATTGCCGGTGGTGATGATCGTTGGTTCGCTGACGCCGGACACGATTGTCGGGGCGCAGAGTGGCTACGCGCTTGGGCTTGTGCCGCGCTGGTTCGTTTTCACGCCGTGGGGGGCGGCCGCCTTCATTTTGTTTTTTGTTTCCGGATTAGTGGAATCGAACCGAACTCCCTTCGATGTGCCTGAAGGCGAATCGGAAATTGTCGCGGGTCACATGACCGAATATTCCGGATTCAAATACGCCACATTTTTCATGGCGGAGTATATTGGAATGTTTGCGCTCAGCGGGCTTGGCGTAACGCTCTTTCTTGGTGGCTGGCACGCGCCCCTGAGCATCCTCGAATTCATTCCGTCATACATCTGGTTTTTCGTGAAGTTGTCGGTCCTGCTTTTCGTTTACATCTGGATCCGGGGTACGCTGCCGCGAACACGAATTGATCAAATCATGAATCTTGCCTGGAAATTCATGTTGCCGATGTCGTTTACCTGCGTCATCGCTGCTGCCGTCTGGCACTATGCCGGCCATGGTCTGGCCGGCTGGCTCTGGTCGCTAGGTGTCATTGCGATTGTTTACGTTGCCTTGTCGCTGTGGCTCGACACCCGAAGGAAACTCGCGCCGCGCACCTATCGTTTTGCTGAATGAGCATTACTCGATTGATCAGCAGCTGTTCTAGGGCAAGCGCTCTGCTTGCCGCGCCATTCAATTCGGCAGGCGATCCACCTTCGTTGCACTACGGCGCGACAGGTGCGGCTGCCCTACAATTCACGGGATGAACACGGCTGCGTTTGTGATCATTAGCATTTTCACGCTTTCGGCGGCAGTTGCGGCCGCAACCTTGCGGAAACTGATGCATGCCGCGCTCAGTTTTGCAGTCGCGTTTGTTGGCGTCGCTGGCCTGTTCTTTTTGCTGGGGGCCGAGTTCGTCGGGCTCGTCCTGGTATTCGTCTATGTCGGCGCGGTGGCGGTATTGATCGTGTTCACGATTCTTCTGACTCGACGCGATGTCGAAAAGGATCGCGGCTTTAACTGGGCAGGAATTGTCGTGGCTGTCGTGGTCCTAGCCGGACTGGCGGCCGCGATTTTCAAGACGCAATCATTCGCTGTCACAATGCCGCAAGCTCCAGCACTGACGGTGAAACAAATTGGCGAGGCGCTGATGACAAATTACGTCTGGCCGCTGCAATGCGTCAGTCTCGTTCTAACTGCCGCCCTCATCGGGGCGCTCGTTCTGGTGATGGAGGATCGTGAAGAGGTTAAAAAAGTTAAATGAGTTACAACGTTAAACCGGCGCAGCCGCTGATCCTTTTAACCATGTAACCTTTTTAACCTTTTAACGGCCTAACCATGACACCGACGCTTCAAATTTTTCTCGTTACCTCGGCTGCGTTATTTTCGATCGGATTGCTCGCCGCTCTCAGCCGGCGTCACGCAATCTTCATTTTAATCGGCATCGAAATGATGCTGGCGGCGGCGAATTTGAACTTCATCGCCTTTTGGCGTTTCGGTCCTCAGCCGCATCAACCAATCGGCGTGATGATTGCAATTTTCGCAATCGCCATCGCCGCAGCCGAAGCCGCTGTCGGCCTCGCCATGGTCATCGCGGTCTATCGACACTACCGCACGACGAATGTCGATCAGCTTGATCAGCTCAAAGGATGATATGAACGAGAGGGAACTAATGCCGAACGCCCAACATCCAACATCCAACGTCGAATTTATCAAGGCTGTTATCCGGCGTCGCGTAGACCGCGACATGCCCCGCCCAATCGGGCCGCGCTTTAGGATTTCGGCGCCGCTGATCATCATGCCACCCGCTCTCGGCCGCCGATTGCGTAGGTCTGACTTCGATGTTGAGCGTTGGACGTTGGGCGTTGGGCGTTTTCTGTTTCTACCGCGATGAGTTCCTGGATCACCGCCAATATCTGGCTGATTCCAGCTGCTCCTTTGGCTGGGTCGATTTTAATTTTGAGTTTCCCAAAATCACGGCGCGCTGCTGCCGCCGCCGTCGCGATCTTCGGACAAATGGCCGCACTGGCGATGTCGATCTTGGCGTTTGTTCTCACACTGCAAACCCGTGGCTTCCGCGCCATCCAGAATTTCACCTGGTTCACATTCGGCGATAACGCGCTGCGTATTGGATGGGTATTGGATCCACTCGCGGCCGTGATGCTAGCGATGATCGCGCTCGTCGGACTTTGTATTTTCATCTTTAGCATCGGCTACATGGCCGAAGACAAGAATTTCAAACGCTTCTTCGCCTATCTGTCGTTTTTCTCCGGCGCGATGCTTGGGGTCGTCATCGCGAACAGTTTGCTTCTCCTCTTCATTTTCTGGGAACTGGTGGGCCTTGCGTCCTATCTGCTCATTGGCTTCTGGATCGAGAAACCGAGCGCGGCCGCGGCGGCAAAGAAGGCGTTCATCACCACGCGTATCGGCGATATGGGATTTTTTCTGGGCATCCTCTGGCTCTACGGCCGCAGCGGCACATTGCTGTTTTATGATGGCGGGCGCGGCTGTCTCGAAAATGCGGGGCTGGTTGCCATCGGGGCGAGTGCGACCTTCATCGCGTTGCTGATTTTCTGCGGCGCTGTCGGCAAATCCGGCCAATTTCCCCTTCACGTTTGGCTGCCGGACGCGATGGAGGGTCCGACGCCGGTCAGCGCGTTGATCCACGCCGCCACCATGGTGGCCGCCGGCGTGTTTCTCGTTGCGCGTGTGTATCCGCTTTTCTCGTTCGGCGCAATCAACGGCGTCACGCCTTCGCTGACGGTTGTGGTGACAATCGGCGTGATCACCGCGTTGATGGCGGCTCTCATCGCGCTGGCACAATTCGATATCAAACGCATTCTTGCCTACTCGACTGTATCGCAACTCGGTTTGATGATGGTGTCGTTAGGCGTGGGCGGTGTCGCGGCCGGAATGATGCACTTGATCGCGCACGGATTTTTCAAGGCGCTCCTCTTTCTCGGCGCCGGCTCGGTGATTCACAGCTGCCGCGGCGAACACGACATTCGGAAAATGGGCGGATTGCGCGGGCTGATGCCAATTACATTTCCGACCTACGCCATCGGCATGATGGCATTGAGCGGTGTGCCGTTCTTTTTTTCAGGTGGTTGGACAAAAGAAGAAATTCTGGATGCCACCGGGCGTTGGCCCAGGTCGCTCCTTCCGTATTATCTGATGCTTGCCGGCGTCGTGCTCACTGCGCTCTATATGACCCGGCAGATCATTTACGTTTTCTTTGGGAATCGGCGGGCTGCTGCCGGACTCGCCACGGGACGAGTCCGTCCGACTGGCGGACACGCGCACGAGAGCTTGCCGGTGATGACACTACCCTTGGTAGCGCTCGCGATTTGCTCGATTCTGTTTGGCGTCGTGCTCACGCCGGCCTGGCCGTGGCTGCACGGTTATCTCACTGGCCAACCGACGTACTTCCACGCGGCGTTGTTGATCCAACCTATGCTTTTCGTTTCGGTCCTGCTCGTGGGAGGCGGCGTCGGGCTTGGTGTCTGGATTTATCGCAAAGCTGGGACGGAAGATCGACAACGCATGGCGGAAACAGATCCGCTCGAGCATGCGCAACCCGCTCTGTTTCGCTTTCTCGAAAACAAAATGTGGATTGACGAAATCTACGCCTGGACTGTGGTGGCCTGGAGTCGTCTCGCTGCGCGCTTTGCTGATTGGATGGATCGTTATGTCTGGGATGGGCTGGTCCGCGGCTGCGGCGCGATCGGACAGCTTTTCGGAATTCTTACAACCGACTTAGATGAACGCCGCATTAACTCTGGCGTCGACCAAACCACCGCTGGCGCGCGGGGACTGGGTCGCGTGATTTCGGGTTGGCACTCAGGACAAATCCAAAATTATCTCTGCGGCATCGGCGTCGCTGTAATCGCCCTAGTGATTCTCTACGCATGGTTGGCTTGATCACTGCGCTTATCATTATTCCGCTCATCGGCGCGATCGCGCTTTACATCGGCCGCCCTGCCAACGCGCGCAGAGTCGCGCTGATTTTCAATACCCTCTCAGCGTTTTACGCACTGGTGTTGTGGCAGAAATTCGATACGGCGGCGGCGGGCTTGCAGATTGTGGAACGGCATCCCTGGATCCCGGCAATCGGCGCCGAGTATCTGGTAGGGATAGACGGTTTAAGCTTGCTGCTTGTTTTGCTTACGTCGCTCGTTTTCCCATTCGCATTTTGCGCGCAGCGAATGGAGCGAGGCGCATGCGCCCTGATGTTGCTCATGCAGTCGGCGCTCTACGGCACCTTCACCGCGCAAAATTTCGTTCTTTGGTTTTTGTTCTACGAGATGAGTCTCGTGCCGGCGTTCCTCCTCATCAAAATCTGGGGCGGCGAAAATCGCGATCGCGCGGCAACAAAGTTTTTCCTCTATACGTTCCTAGGCAGCGTCGCAATGCTGCTCGGATTTCTCGGGATTTATTTCGCGAAGGGCACGTTCGATTTCGCAACGCTCGCTCATCTCGGAAAAACAGGATTACTAACCGGCGGGCTTGGCTGGCTGGCTTTCATCGGAATCTTTCTCGGGCTCGCGGTGAAGGTGCCGTTGTTTCCATTTCACACCTGGTTGCCAGACGCCTACGAAACCGCGCCGACTGGTGTGTCGATGGTTTTGACCGGTGTGCTTTCAAAAATGGGCGTTTACGGCTTCGTGCGCCTGCTGCTGCCGCTGTTTCCGAATGAAATCAAAATTGCCGGCCCGTGGCTCCTGGCGCTGGCCGTTTGCTCCATCGTTTTCGCACCATTAGCCGCGTGGGCGCAATCCGATCTGAAACGAATGGTTGCCTATTTGTCGATCAACCACCTCGGTTACTGCATGCTCGGCCTCTTCGTCATTTCGGCAGGATCGACATCCTCTTCGATCGACCTGCACGCGGCCTTGAGCGGCGTGTTCATGCAAATTTTCAATCACGGAATAACCGCGGCCGCGCTGTTCTACTTCGTTGGTTTGCTGGAACAACGAAGCGGTCTGCGGGGTATCGACGATTTTGGCGGGCTAATGCAGCGCACGCCTCTGCTCTGCGGCTGGATGAGTATCGCCATGTTCTCCTCGCTCGGGCTGCCGGGACTGAACGGATTTATCGGCGAGTTTCTCATTTTCAAGGGTTCATTCGCCATCGCCGCCGCATTCACGGCCATCGCAATCATTGGCCTGCTCGTCACGGCGATTGTGTTCATGCGTGCGATGCAAGCGCTCTTCAGCGGGCCGCTCGCCGAAAGGTGCGGCGCGTTCCCTGATCTGCTGCGAAGTGAAAAGCTCGTTATCGTTCCGGTCGCGGTGCTCATGTTTGCGATCGGGATCGCGCCCCAGTTCATCTTCAACATCTTCAACACAACCGTCGTTCAAATGGCGCGTTTGTTTGGCTGAGTTCGATCAGAATGACCAGGCAAATCATTCCGATCGAGCGTATTGCGCAGAAAATACTTTATTTGCGCGGGCAGAAAGTACTGTTCGACTACGATTTGGCCTTGCTGTATGGCATCGAGACTCGTGCACTGAAACAAGCTGTCCGACGAAATCGCGCGCGCTTTCCCGACGATTTCATGTTTGAGCTGTCTGCGGGTGAGATCAAAAGCGTGGTATCACAATTTGTGATACCATCACGGAGTAGGTTTGGCGGCGCTCGCCCGATGGCTTTCACCGAGCAGGGTGTCGCCATGCTGTCCAGTGTGCTCAACAGTGAGCGCGCGGTGAAGGTAAACATCGCGATCATGCGCGCCTTCGTGAAACTGCGCGAGACGTTGGAAACAAATCGCGAGCTGGCACGGAAGTTCTCTGATTTGGAGAAGCGTGTCGGCAAGCATGATGAAAAAATCGCCGCGATCATCGAAGCGATTCGGCAACTTATGTTGCCGCCGGAAAAGCCGCGCCGCGAAATTGGATTTCATGTTCGCGAGAAAGCGGCGCGATATCGCGGGCGTAACGGTCGATGATCGCCTGGACGATCTACATCACATTTGCGGGTGCCATCGTCGCGCTTTTGCTACCACGCGTTTGTGCGCGCTGGATCGCCTTACTCACAAGCGTCGCAGGACTGACTCTGAGTCTTGTCGCGCTTTTTCGTACCCCGATTGCCGATTTTGCCCGCTTCACTACGATCATCCGGGTGCCATGGGTGCCGGCGCTCGGGATGAATTATCATCTCGCACTTGATGGCATCAGCCTGACGCTCGTTTTGGTCACGGGCATCGTGGGCGTGAGTGCGGTGTTGTTTTCGTGGGATGTCGATCTTCGGCCTAACGAATTTTTCTTCTGGTTGCTGCTCGTGGTTGGCGGCTCTTATGGAGTGTTCCTGAGCGCGGATCTTTTCCTGCTCTTCGTTTTCTACGAGCTGGTGATCGTCCCGAAATATTTTCTCATCGCGATCTGGGGATCGACCAACAAGGAATACGGCGCGATGAAGCTGACGCTGTATTCGTTTTTCGGAGGCATGCTCGTTTTCCTGGGGATTATCGCCGCTTATGCAAGTGCCGGGTCGCTGGATTTGAATGAGCTTGCGCAGTTTCAATTCACACCACAACTGCAGTCGTGGGCGTTTCCGGTTTTGTTTCTCGGCTTCGCCGTCCTGGCCGGCATTTGGCCATTGCACACTTGGGCACCAACTGGCCACGTCGCCGCGCCCACTGCGGGCTCGATGCTGCTTGCCGCCATCGTGATGAAGCTTGGGTCCTATGCCGGACTGCGCGTTGCGATGAATCTTTTCCCGCAAGGATTCCACATGTGGCGCAGCGTGATCGCTGTGCTGGCCGTAATCGGAATCGTCTATGCGGCCGCGGTAGCATTGCGTCAGCGCGATCTGAAATTTGTCATCGGTTATTCGAGCGTCAGTCACATGGGTTTCGTGTTGTTAGGGCTTGCGACCGCCAACGCGCTTGGTGTTTCAGGAGCTGTGCTGCAAATGTTCTCCCACGGCGTCATCGGCGCGCTGCTCTTCGCCGTCGCCGGACGCATGATTTACCGTCGGACGCACACGCGCGAACTGGACCAATTATCGAACTTGCAATTAAGCGAGGCGCTGCCATTTGCCGCGTTCACGTTTGTGGTCGCCTCAGCCGCCTCCATGGGCATTCCCGGTTTCAGCGGGTTCGCCGCCGAAATTACCATCCTGATCGGCGCGTGGAAATCGTATCCGCTGGCGGTGTGGATTACCGGCGCGGGCATGGTGCTGGTGGCTGCGTTTACGTTGCGTGCATTGAAACAATCGTTTTTCGGTGAATCGGCCGCTGAAAAAGAGGTTAAAAAGGTTGAAACGGTTACAGCGTTAAGTCGGAGAGAGTTTGAGCCAATTACCTGGGCGGAGAAATGGGGAGCTGGTCTGCTCATGTCAGCGACTCTCGCCCTCGGCATTTATCCCAAGCTCCTGCTCGATCGCATCATGCCTGCGGTCGAAGCGATGAGGTTTTTCAAATGAGGAGGTTAAAAAGGTTAAATGGTTACAACGTTAAAACGGCGCAGGCGGCAATATCCTTTTTAACAATGTAACACTTTTAACGTTGTAACGATGTCTTATCTCGAACTCCTGAGGCTGGCTTCGCCCGAAGCCATTGTCGTCGTGACAGCCCTTGTGGTCCTCGCGATCGGCCTATCGAGTCGATGGGGCGAGACGCTGTCGAGCCGACAAATCTGCTCATTCGTTGCGGTCCTCGGGCTCGCGCTCGCGATCGGTGCTGTGGTGTTCTTGCCACGGAATGCAAATTTGTTCGGCGGAATGCTCGTGGTTTCGCCGCTGAATTCGCTGTTTAAGATTATTTGCCTGGGACTCGCGTTTTGCACGGTGTCGCTCACCCCAGCGGAGAAATCCCTGCACCATCCCGGTGAATATCTCGCCATGCTCCTTTTTGGAACCATCGGGCTGATGCTACTCGTTGGCAGTGAAGAGTTGCTCATGATCTTTATCGGGCTTGAGCTGCTTGGGCTGTCGCTTTACGTCTTGACCGCGTTCGACAAAGCCGATGTGCGCTCGGCCGAGGCCGGTTTGAAATATTTCCTGTTCGGCAGCACGGCGAGCGCGTTCACGTTGTTTGGAATCAGCTTGATCTATGGTCTGTCTGGAACGACCGGCCTTGCCGCCATCGCGCAGAAGCTCGGCGCCGCCCCTGTTCAACCGCTGCTCGCCGTTGGGATCGTCATGACGCTCGTTGGTTTCGCATTCAAAATCGCGGCCGCACCTTTTCATCCGTGGGCACCCGACACCTACCAAGGGGCACCTGCTCTAAGCGCCGCGTTCATCGCCTCGGGCTCGAAGGTGGCTTCCTTCGTGGTTCTCGGAAAAATCGTGCTTATTGGCTTTGCCCCGCTCCAGGGCAGCGCGGGATGGCACGCAATGGTTGCCGGTTGGTCTCCGGTGCTCGGCGCACTTGCAGTATTGTCGATTTTGGTCGGAAACTTAGTCGCACTCGCGCAAACGAATATCCGCCGCCTCCTTGCTTATTCGGCAGTCGCGCACGCTGGATACACATTGCTCGGACTTGTTGCCGGCGGTCGCGAGGGATTCTCCGCCACGCTGTTCTATACGAGCATTTATGCAATCACGCTCCTCGGCGCGTTTGGCGTCGTCGCTCTCGTGCGCAGAAAGACTGGCGGGGACGATTTAGAAAATTTCGCAGGATTGCGGGAAGGCTCGCCATTGCTCGCTGGGTGCATGTCGGTTTTCATATTATCGCTCGCTGGTTTGCCGCCGTTGGCAGGATTTTTTGGGAAATTCTACCTGTTTAGCGCTGCGCTGCGCTCTGGCGGTAATCAGGGACTGCTCTGGCTCGTTGCGATTGCGCTCTTCGGTAGTTTCATCTCGCTTTATTATTATCTGATGGTTCTCAAAGTGATGTTTGTCGACAAGAGGCCCGAGCCTGTGCCTCGTTACTCGTCAACTCTCGCTGGTCACTTGATCGTGGAATTTGCCATCACTGTGCTTGCGGTCGCCGTGCTGTTGCTCGGCATCGTGCCATCGGCGCTGGTTGGCCGCATCCTCGCTTCGCTGCCATAGACGCCTTTAACAGGCTTTGTCATTCGTAAAAATTTTTGGGGTGTAGAGGCGGTCTGTCCCCAGCCGCAAATCAAGGTCCACGATAACGTGCGACATGGAGAGAGCTTGACGGTGGCGGCCGCGCTGGGAAGAATCAGACCATGAAAATTCTCACGACTTTATTCGCAATTCTATCCGCAACGATTCTCGCCGCGTTGTTAACTCCTCCAGTGCTGGCGCAACAAGCGAGTCCTGCGACTTCACCCTCGGTCGCGACCAGTCCGGCTGCGGCGCCTGCCGGGCAAATGAACGAGGCTGAAATGATGAAGCAGATGGTCGAGCTCTCGAAACTGAACGAAAACCACAAACTCCTCACGAGTCTGGACGGTAATTGGGCTTATACGATCAAATTCTGGATGAATCCTGATCCCAACGCCAAACCCCAGGAATCGAAGGGGACAGCTTCGCGTAAGTCGATAATGGGCGGGCGCTATGTCGTGATGGATGTGACCGGAAGCATGAAGATGCCCGGGGCGGACGGCAAAATGAAAGACATGACGTTCAAAGGCATGGGTATGGAAGGCTACGACAATGTGAAAAAGAAGTTTGTTGCTTCCTGGATCGACAACATGGGTACCGGAATTGAGCTGTCCGAAGGCACTTATGATCCGGGCACGAAGTCGTTTACTTACACCGCCGAGATGGAGCCGATGCCGGGAATGAAGCAACAAATCCGCGAAGTGATCAAGATTGCCGACAAAGATCACATGTCGCTTGAGTGGTACGAAAATCAGGGTGGGCAGGAAAAGAAAACTATGGAGATCAACTACACGCGGGCCAGCAAGGCCAAGTGATCCGTTGATTCTGACCGAATCAGATTGAAAACTGACCGCGCACTGCTGCTGAAACGCGGACTGGCCTGCCGGTTTTAGTATCGATTGGGCACCAAAGCGTGCGCGCTTGCGACAAGAGTTGATTGTCGATCTCGCCGCGAGACGAGTTTGTGCCCCGAAAGCTTTCGGGGCCAGACTTGCGGCGAATCTCAGTGAACCGTTCAAACCTGAGTCGAGTGGCTTCGCCGACCCAGGTTCGAAGCACAATCTCGTCTCCAAGCATGGCCGGCGCCTTGTAATCAATTTCATGTCGTAGCACGACCCAGCCGATAACCTGCTCTACTTCAGGACTGGCGATTGCGCGCCAATGCGCGGTGGCGACCTCCTGCACCCAGCGGACGTAAACAGTGTTGTTGACGTGGTTCTGCTCGTCGATATCAGCCGGAAAAACCGGCACAATCATTTCAAACGTTGAGGTCGACGCCATCGACATTCTTTCGTTGAATCGTGGATTTGTTACAACGCCTGATCCGGCTGATGATTGCCATTCCGTTTCGTGGAGGCTGAGAAATCAAAGGGCGAACCCCAGATCACGTCCGCGGTTTTTTGCAAGCCAGATTCTGAGGATTGCTGCGATATCTTTGCAGGAGATGTAGATCTCATGACTCAGCGAGCTGACGTAATCAAACCAGAAGAGTTCATTTTCAGAGACGATGGGATCTTCCCGAACAGCCGCTTGCCGCTACTGTTGTATCGGCAAGCCTTCAGAGCTGATGGCAAAGATCCGGCATCCATTTTTGAAGAACGTTTTGCCGCGAACGATTGGACCAAGTCGTGGCAAGACGGCGTATATTCTTTTCCGCACTATCACAGCACCTCGCATGAAGTGCTCGGCGTTTTTTGCGGCAGCGCAAAGCTGCGACTGGGCGGAGGGGACGGTCGGACTCTTGACGTGCGCGCGGGCGATGTGATCGCAATTCCGACTGGCGTGGCGCATCAAAATCTCGGCGCCAGCGCAGATTTCGGTGTGGTCGGAGCTTATCCTGGCGGACGCCAATGGGATTTGCTCCGTGGTCTTCCGGGCGAACGCCCAGAAGCCGACCGGAACATCGCTGCCCTGCCTTTGCCAGATAACGATCCGCTTTACGGCGCCGACGGGCCACTAAGGCAGCTCTGGCCATCGATTTGAGCCACAGATTCACACAGATGAAACACAGATTCAGAAGATCAGGCGTTTCTACTCGACTTTGTATCGACCAAAATTAACTAAAACACCGACATTTATGCCGGTGGCCTTTAGCATGTTCAGTAACTGGGCTTCGTCCCGTTTGTCGTATTGCGGCGCGATCTTAATCTCGACGAGAACGGAGCCATCAACGATCAAGTCAGCATCGTATTCTCCGACGATTGCGTCCTTATAGCGGACCGTGATTCGTCGTTCCAGTTCCGCTTTGAAGGCTCGCCGTAAAAGTTCGACTTCAAGCGCGCGCTGGTAAACGCGGTGGAGAAAACCGTACCCGAGATGATTGTACACTTCAAAGGCAGACCCGATAATTGCCTCAGTAATGTCCTTGTGCGGAAAGTTTTCGTCAGGGTCAACCTCAAGCATTTTTTATCTGTGTAAATCTGTGTTGATCTGTGGCTCTTAAAAATGTCTGTTTAGGAGAAGCGCTTTCCTGCGGAACAGGAAATCTTTATCTGGCCGAAGTTACTTCTGCCGTGTCTCCGGCTTCCAGCATTCGCACGCGCCTGTCGATGTAGGGGAGACGAATGGTGACGGTGAGACCTTTGCCCTCGCTGCTTTCGATGGAGAGTTCGCCGCCATGTTCGCGCACGATGCGACGCACAATTAACAAGCCCAGGCCAGTGCCGCTCGGCTTCGTTGTGAAATATGGTTCGAACACCCGGCTCAAGTTCTCTGTTGAAATGCCGCCGCCGGTGTCGCTGAATCGAATGAGAACGTGCGATTCATCCATGTCGGTGCGGATGCGCAGAATTCCGCGACTCTTCATCGCCTCGAAACTGTTTTTGATCACGTTATAAAACGCCTGCTTCATCTGGTCCCGATCCAATTCGAGCGTCGGCAAATCGGAACGCAGCTCCTGCTCGACGACGATGTCGCGATCTTTGATTTCGGCAGCGAAAAAGCGCACCGCTTCTTCGACGAGTGAGTTGACGTTTTCCGGCTGCAGCTGCGGTCGCGTTGGCCGGATTGCGCGGAGAAACTGGGTCACGATGGAGTCGAGTCGATTAATCTCGGCGCGCGCCACTTCGATCGATTCCCGGAGATCCGTCTGCTGGTCGCCATCAAGTTTTCGGACCTGCCGCTCCATTAATTGCAAGTGAATGTTGAGCGAGTTCAGCGGGTTACCGATCTCGTGGGCGACGCCGGCAGCGAGCAATGTCAGCGCGTTGAGCCGTTCGGACTCGAGCGATTGCTGGGCGCTGCGCCGGCTCTCAGTGATGTCGCGGAGGATAATCGCGTGACCGACAGGTTCGCCTGTAACCAAGAGCTCGCCGCGGGACGAGTCCGTCCGATTGGCGGACCTGTGGCCCGTCTCATCCCCGACGACCCGCAGGGGCGTGGCTACAGCATCGCGGTGCTCGATGAGCAAGGGCACGATGTAAAAATTGATGAATCGATTTGCCGGATAAAAAATTTCCATATCGCGGGTGACCGGTCCGCCGCTCCGGGTAAGCGATTGCCAGTCCAGCCCACGGACTCGTTCGTCAAGGCGTTTGCCGATCGAATCGTTGGCCTCAAGCCCGAATAATTCGCACGCTGCGTTGTTCAGATAAGTGATGCGCCCGCTCGCGTCGGTTACAATGATCCCTTCCTGGATTGCGTTGAAAACGGTTTCAAGAAAGCCTTTCTCCTGTGCCAGGCGGAGAAAATAATTCTGCACGTCCTCGGGCCCGATCTTCCCGAGTCGACCGATCAGTTTTTCAAGGAATCCGGCTTTCATGCCCTGGCTGAACCTCGACCGCCGACATTTCCACGCGCAAATAATTTAAGACGACGGGAGCGAGGATCATCCCGGGAATTCCCATCAGTCTTTCGCCAATGATGAGCGCGATTAACGTTAGCCAAACCGGGTTGCGGATCCGGTCGCCGACGATCTTGCTGTTTAAGAAATACTCCAGTTTGTGAATGCCGATCAGAAAAATGAGGGCCACGATCGCGGTCTTCAAAGAAACGGTGAAGGCGACGCATACGATTATCGTATTACTGACGAGATTCCCCACGATGGGCAGCAAGCCGCAGAGAAACGTGACCGCAATCAGGAGTGGCGCATTCGGGAGACGAACGATCAGGACAAAGATCGCAGTCAGCACCGTGTTGATGAGGGATATGGTAATCTGCGCGCCCATGACCGTGGCAAAGCTCCGGTAAAAATCGCGGAATCGGACCGCAATTTCGCTGCAAAAAACCGAATAAAGATTGTTCCTTGAGGCCTGGGTGTTGTGGGAAAGGTCCAGCTGGCTATTAAAAAATAGGCTCACCGCGGCGACAATTCCGATCGCTACGAATACGAGAACAGTCGTGGCGGTTCTGGCGAAGGTCGCGACGTTTCCCAAGTAATGAGCTTCCTCCTTGAAGGCATCGATTACAAAGGCCCTCAGACTATCGAAATCGGTAAAAGGCAATTCAATCTGCCGGGCTTGGGCCCAGGCGCTGGCCGATGGTAGAGAGCTGTCGGCAATCTCAGGCAATTCATGGATGGCAGCGCGGGTAAAGTATGCTGCGCCGAAGGCGATCGCCCCGGCAACGAGGACAAACAAAACGAGTGCGAGCCATTTTCTCTTTGTGAGGACGAGCAACTGCTGCAGCACGAAGTAAGAAAACAAGACGCCAAGCAGCGGTGGGCCGAGATGCAACCATCCGGTCAGTACGAGCGTGAGCGCAAGTACGCCGTAGGAAAGTCGAGCTGGCACAGTCATCGAGTCAGATCGCGTCGGCTGTTTATTGAAGCCTTCGCGACGAAGTGAAATCGTTCACTTCGTTCAAAATGACAACCGCAGAACTCAGTGGGTCTCAGCCGAGGCCGGTTGGCTGGTCTCCGCTTCCGCGCGTTCCTTGAGCGCAGCTTTACGCGAAAGTTTCACCCGGCCTTTGTCGTCAATTCCGATGCATTTTACCCAGATCATATCACCAGTTTTGACGACATCTTCGGTCCGCTTGACCCGAAAATCGGCCAGCTCGGAAATGTGCACCAATCCCTCCTTGCCGGGAAGAACTTCGACGAACGCGCCGAACTCTTTGGTTGAAACAACCCGGCCTTTATAGGTTTGCCCGATCTCGATTTCTTTCGTCATGCCGCCGATGATTTCTTTCGCTCGCTGCATCGACTCGCCGCTCGTCGCATAAATGTGCACTGAGCCGTCATCGTCGATATTAATCTCCGCACCGGTCTCGGCCACAATCCCTTTGATCGTCTTGCCGCCTGGGCCGATGAGCGCGCCGATTTTCTCCGGGTTGATTTTGATCGTCTCGATGCGGGGGGCATACTTCGACAATTCCGCTCGCGGTTTATCGAGGGCGCCGCGCATCGTCTCGAGAATTTTCGTGCGCGCTTCCTTCGCCCGCACGATCGCTTCGGCCATAATTTTATGGCTGAGCCCGGGTAGTTTCAGATCGAGCTGATAACCGGTGACGCCCTTTTCCGTGCCACACAGTTTGAAATCCATGTCGCCGAAATGATCTTCCGAACCGAGGATGTCAGTCAGCAATTCGTAGCGCTTCAATTGTCGATCATCGCCGTGCTCGGTGACGAGACCGACGGAAATCCCAGCGACTATTCCTTTCATCGGCACGCCGGCATCCATCAGGGCAAGCATCCCGCCGCACACGCTCGCCATCGAGGTCGAGCCATTTGATTCCATGATCTCGCTCGAGATGCGAATGGCATAACGAAAGTCTTGTTCGCTCGGCACTAGCGGCTCGATCGAACGCTCCGCCAGCGCGCCGTGACCAATCTCGCGTCGTCCGGGCCCGCCGGTCCGTCCAGTCTCGCCGACACTGAACGGTGGAAAATTGTAGTGCAAAATGAAACGCTTCGATTGCTCGCCCCCGCCGTAAGCATCAATCATTTGCGCTTCTTCGATTGGCGCGAGCGTAGCCAGCGCGAGCGCCTGGGTTTCGCCCCGCTGGAAAATGGCCGAGCCATGAGCGCGCGGCAGGACGCTCACTTCGCAACTGATTGGCCGCAGATCCTGATAACCACGGCCATCGACCCGCTTTTGCTTCTCCAGAATGCTGATGCGAAAGGCCTTTTTCTGCACGTAATCGAACGCTTGTGAAATGGAGAATGAGTCTGTCTCGGGATATTTCTCCAAAATCGACTTCTGCACTTCTTCGCGCAATGCCTGGACTGCTTTCGCCCGTGCGATCTTCCCTTCGGTATAAAGGGCGCTCTCAATCCGGCTGCCTGCAACTTCGTAGGCAATATCGAGAAGCTCTTGCTTCACCGTGAGCAGCGGCATGTCGCGTTTTGGTTTGCCGATTTGCGAGGCCAGATCCTTTTGAATCCGGATCATCTCCCGCGCGTGACCGTGCGCGAACTCGAGCGCTTTCACGAAATCGGCTTCCGGGACTTCGTTAGCCGCGCCTTCGATCATGATGATGTCGTTTTCCGTGCCGACATAAACAAGATCGAGGTCGCTTTGTTCGCGCTCGGTGTGTGTCGGGTTGGCAACAAATTGCCCGTTGATCCGGCCGACGCGGACCGCGCCGATTGGGCCGGCGAATGGAATGTCCGAAATACAAAGCGCGGCCGACGCGCCATTCATCGCCAGAATGTCGGGATCGTTTTCGCCATCAGCACTGAGCAAGATCGAAATAATCTGCGTGTCGTAGAGGTATCCCTGGAGAAAAAGCGGCCGGAGCGGCCGGTCGATCATCCGCGAGGTGAGCGTTTCTTTTTCCGTGGGGCGGCCTTCGCGTTTAAAATAACCGCCGGGGAATTTTCCAGCGGCGGCTGCTTTTTCGCGGTAATCAACCGTGAGCGGAAAGAAATTCTGGCCCTCCTTGATGAGAGTGGCTGAGACCGCGCTCGCGAGAATAATGGTGTCGCCGCATGAGACGATGACCGCGCCGTCGGCGAGCTTGGCGACTTTGCCGGTCTCGATGGATATGTTTGTGGCGCCAATCTGCGCCGTGACCTTCTGTTGCATATAACTTTCCTGGATGTGCGAGTTCCAGGCCGGTCACCCTGACTGTAGGTTTTAAACCCGGAGAGGAATCGCTCGCCGCGGCGAGCGCCACTCTTTCGAAACTAAAACCTAAAATCCAAGGTGCCTAACGACCTGGTGATCGCGGTTATCTTATCTTTCGGATGACTTGAACCAAAACGCGGACCTAAGATCGATCCCGCCGTAGCGGGACGGTTATTTCCGGAGGTTTAACTTATCGATCAGTTTTTTGTAGCGATCCACTTCCGACCGGCTCAAGTAATCGAGCAAGCTCCGGCGTTGCGCGACCATTTTTAACAGTCCGCGGCGCGAAGAGTGGTCTTTGGCATGGCTCTTCAAGTGTTCCGTTAACTGCGCGATCCGGCGCGTGAGCAACGCGACTTGCACGTCTGCGCTGCCCGTGTCCTTGCCGTGCAGTTGGAATTGCTTGATGTCCAGCGTTTCCGTGTTCTCTGCCATTCGAAGCGCCTATTTTAGGCTAATAATGGCGAATCGCAAGGCCAAGCGTTACGGCGGGATGGCGCCTCCGGGATCATCGAGGGGTGGAGCGCCAGTGGCACAGAGGCAGAAACCTCTCAAAGATTACAGGCGGCCTTGTCCGCCAATAATCCTCGTTGGCAAGAAACTGGCGCGCCCTGCCAACTTCCCACTAGAACTCAGCGCGCCCAACCTATTCTACGAGATGCGTTCTAGGCCGGTACAAGTTTCCCCCAAATCCAGAGCAGGATAATGGCACCAACGATCGACAGGATAAGACCTGCCGGGTGAAATGCCGACCCGGGCGCGGGTTTGGAAAAGAGCCGCGCAATCAATCCCCCGACGATGGAGCCGCCGATTCCCAAGAGCGTCGTC
>Ga0070697_100000295_pt1 | contig 39977 bp, 64 predicted proteins | sample KBSK1501metaG_FD_65475 | JGI IMG/M metagenome (GOLD analysis project Ga0070697, IMG submission 65475) | Corn, switchgrass and miscanthus rhizosphere microbial communities from Kellogg Biological Station, Michigan, USA - KBS K1-50-1 metaG | ecosystem: Host-associated > Plants > Roots >...
GAGGGACATCCGGGCGGCGGAGCGTGGCGGGATCGGAGCTCGGTGGGAGTTTGGGCGGGACGTGCTGGCGTTTTACGATCTGCGCGGGGCTGTGCCGCCGAAAACCTTGCGTGAGTCTTTGGGCGTTTCGGTTTAGGGCCTATGTACGCGAAGATTTATGCGTCTTTGTGGGACGGGACATTGTCGGGGACTGGCGTTGTCTGGGCGGTGTTCGTGTTTTTGCTGGCTAAGGCAGACCGCGAAGGCTTCGTGGACGTACACCCGAGCGTGATCTCGAAGCTCACGGGATTCAGCGAGGAGGAGGTGACAGCGTCATTGCTGCGTTTGCGATCTCCTGATCCGAACAGCCGCAGCCAAGCGCAAGAGGGTGCGAGACTTGAGTTGATTGACGAGCATCGGGACTGGGGCTGGCAGATCGTAAACTACGAGCGGTACAGGACGATGGTGGACTCGGACATGGTGCGGGCTCAGACGCGGGAGCGGGTCCGAAAGCACCGCGAGTCCCGGAAGCCTGTAACGGAGACGGTAACGGACGGTAACGCACCGAAACGGCATGTAGAAGTAGAGGCAGAAGTAGATATAGAACCAACCCCCCCTACCCCCCCGTCGCCTAACGGCTCCGGAGAGAGTGAGTTTGCATTATCAGCTTTCCCTAAACGAGAACCTCCAGCGAAGAAAGTCAGGTCTCGCCCTCCGCGTGGGCTCGATATGCCGCGCACGGACAAAGACTGGGCCGACGCCTTCACGGCACATTTTTGGCCGGTCTACTCGGAGTTCAAGCCGGGTTGCTCCCGGGCCGCCGCCTGGAAGGCTTGGTGCGCCATACCCCACCCCGAGGGCGAAGCGGACTTCACGGCACTGTTCTTGGCCCTGGAGGCCTACCAGGAAAAAGCCCCCTCGGAGCCCCGATTTCGCAAGGACGCCTCGACTTGGCTCAACGATTACCACCGTAACCTGCTCTTGGAGGCCGGATGAAACTCGTCGCCTTCGCCGTCGATCAGGGCCGCGCCTATGTCCTGTTCTCCGATGGCTCGGTCTGGATGTCCACCCCCGCTGCCGGATCTTGGGTCGGCGCCGGTTTTCCTCGCTGCCCGTGGCTCGATGACCAAAAACCCGAAACAGGAGGTCCCCGTGGACTGGAAACGCCCCGGCAAGAAGCACAGCGCAGAGCCGCCGCCTCCGGAGTTCTTCGGGTTCCGCGAGGACGGAAGCAGTTATCGGTCCGCAAGTCCGGTTGACTCCGTCTGCACCCGCGCTGTCTGGCGCCTCTGCCGCCTGCTCCAGCAAAGAAACCTGCGCCCCTGCGAACTGGTCCTCGAAATAGCCCACGAGCCCGAACTCGTCCGCCACATGTTCGGCCTCACCGAACTCGTCCAGTGGTCCACACTCGATCGCTACTGGCAGTGGCGCCTCGCCTGGACCAACAGCGCCGCCATGAGCACGCTCAAGTACCGGGGCGCCGGTGTGCCCTTGGCCTTCGACGACGAACAGCCCTGGCGTGGGCGTGTCCGCCTCGCAGAACGTATTCACGGCGAACCCGAGTACGGCACCTACCTGCGGATTGGCGACCAAGACTACCCGCTGCCCGAAGCCATGAACGTCACCGCGCTGCTCTCCGACCTGCTGCACATGCCGCCGGCTCCGAAGAAAGCCGATGAGGTCTGGGAACCGCTCGTCACCATGACCGATGACGAACTCACCGCTGAGAAAGCACGCCAGTTAGACGCCTTCGCTGCCTACCAAGATCGCCCTTGACGCACCACGCGACGCCGAGGCACCATGCCTCCCGTCGCGACTCCCGGACGCGGCGCGCGCGACAGCACGACAGGATCGCGCCGCGTCACCCCTAACAGCGCGGGGACCCGATGCCGAGACCGTCTCCAGCAGCCAAGTTCTCCACGAGAGCCGCCGGTGTCGCTAAGCGGCTGAGCGATACCACGGCAAAGGTTGCCGGGTCTTACGGAGTTAGCGACTCGACGAAGGTCGTGAAGGCGAGCGTCGCGAAACCCAAACTCGACCCAGAGACCTATTCGGAGTCCGCTCGCGGTATCAAAATCACCGCCGAACGTGCGATCCGCGAGGTCCAGAAGCATCACGGAGACGTGGAGGCTTTCCTGAAAGAAACCGGTAACAAGTCGCACTACATGGCGAACAAGGTTTTGGAGTGGTTGGGCTACTGAGATCACCCTTTCACGGATCGAGCGAGGCACGCGATGGACCGCCCGGAAGTCTGCGCGAAGGCCGTAGGCAGGATGCCACTCACCCTAGCCGCCCTGAGCCCGGTTGAGAGCGGCCTTCGTTTTCCGGTCTGACGATGCCAAGCGCCTTGGTCCCCAAGAAGTTCAAGGCCGGCAAGCTCCACAGCGGCTCCAAGCACGGCCCCATCGTTACGGACCCCAAGCAGATGGTCGCCATCCTGCTCGGCGAGCGGCGCAACGAGCACGAAACCGGCTCCGCTGATCGACACAAGAAACCCACCCGTAGACGGGCGTGATCGTGTGTCCGGTCTCCAACTCGCCTGCCCCCACTGCGACGCCCCCGTCCCCAACCCCACGGCGCAACTGCGCGAGCTCACCTATCCCTGCCCCGATTGCGGCGAGTGGTGCCTGCGCGAAGAACTCAAGTGCAACCCCCAGCTCGCGATCTGGATGGCGGGTGGCGGAGCCCCGGATTTGAACATCGCCGAAGTGAATGCCCTGATCGACGCGCGCCTCTACGACACAGCGTTCTATCACCGCAAGTTCCGGTATGACCTGCAAGTCCCCGCTGGTTCCACGATCCCGGGATTTCGCTCGGCAAGCTACATCGACAAGGCGCTTGGGATCGTCCGTTATGTCGATCTCCCCGCCGGAACCAATAAGATTTTCGAGATTTGCGAGAAACTGCTCGTGGACCCATTCAACGTCTGGGCGCTGCCGTTCAGCTACAAGATGCTCCAAAATCAGGGTAACAACGTTGGTACCCAGGCCGGTGAATCGTTGCAGGGAATCCAATGGGGGTCCTTCAGCCAAAACCCACCGTGGCAGACCAACTATGCCTCGGCAAGCACCGGATCGGTGATCCAATTGCGTTTCAATTCCACCAGCCAGAAGTGGGAAGTGCTGGTGTGGGATACGGATACCGGAACCCCACCGGATGTCGTCGAATGCACGCTACAGCCGTCATTCCAGGTGGACTACCACCTCGTTGAACTGCGCATGGACTACACCCCGGTAGTCGGCGGAGGTTCAACGCTCAAGGCCTACCTGAATGGTCAACTCGCCCACACCTACAGCGGAACTCGGCTGGACAATGTCCTGCTTGCGGGTAACAACGACGGGTTTGCGGCAGGATACTTCGTCACGCAAGGTACCTCGGGTGCTCGCAGTGAAGCGGGGTTCTACGACAACGCCATCTATCAGCCGCTCCCCGCGATGGTGAACTCGTTCTGACATGGGACGCCTCGAACTGCTGTGCCCGAACTGCGAGACCCCGGCGAGGCCGTCTCTCATGCAACCCCCGCCGGAGATGTTCACCTGCGAGACCTGTCACGAGACCACGCTGCGCAAGAACCTGAAGCAGCAGCGTTACGAAAGCCTCGTCGTCGCAGGCACTGGCCCGATCTACGGCGGTGCTGGGGCAACCAACCTGGCGACGGGGTCGATGATCGACGCGGCTCAGCTCACCACGACCCTGACTTCCGGTACGTTCACCTCGCGCGTTGGAGACATCTACGTCGTCAGCGTCGCCAGTTCTCTGAACAGTGCCGACCCGACCAGCGTCAAGTCTGGAGCCGGAGCCAACACGCTCATCAAGGCGGCATCGGCGAACTCCGCCGGAGCTATTTGGGTGAGCATCTGGTACTCCAACGCAGCCGACATCGGCACCGCAGGAGCCGGAGACACGATGGTCGCGACCTGGGGCGGAACATTGCCCGCTGCCGCGGTCATGTCAGTCTCCAGGCTGACGCGCTCGGCGACGGTCTCTGTGCTCGACAAGACCAAGACCGCATCAGGTACCGGACCATCGTTCAACAGCGGGCTGACGACCGCACTCACCAGTATCAACGAATACGCGGCTGCCGCGCTCGCCGTGTTCGAAGACCTGTCAGCTGGAGCCCCGTCATGGACCAACCCGTTCGGTGGTGCTCTTGCCGTGCACTGTGCTTCGATTCCGGGCGGCGATGTCAGTCTGTACGAAGGCCGGGCGCAACTCCTCTCCGCCGCTGCTACGCGCGCAGGCGGTACGATCCCCAGTGGAGAGATCGACTGGGTGATCGCGCTCGCGACGTTCAAGCCCGCATGAGAGAGGACCGCTGAGTGTGGCCCGCACGACGCTCTACTGCCCAGCCTGCGAGAACGCGGTCATGCCCGCGATGGTCCAGCCGCCGCCGCCGATCTACGAATGTGACGTGTGCTGGGAACGCACTCCGCGCGCCGAGCTCAAGAGCTTCCGCGACCTTACGGTCCTGCGCGGCGATGCGTACCCGCCCGTGAGTCCCTCCATCAACTCGGTCAACTTGACCGCCGACCAAACGTTCACGTCCTCCTCCGTCGTGAACGTCACGGGCCTCGCCTTCCCGCTCGTCGGCGGTCTTTATGTTCACTTCCGGTTCTTCCTCCTGGTCCGGAACAGCGTCATCAACGAAGGCGCCAAGTTTACCCTCACCTTCCCGACCTCGACGCGGTTCGATTGCGTCGCGAAAGCCTGCCTCGGCGGCGACGGAGCGGTGACGACGTGGGAGGACACGATCCTGTCCAGCGGGGACGCCGTGACGACGGTCAACTTCCCGGTCGCGAACACGGACTACCCGATCACGATTGAGGGCGTCATTGTCCCCTCGGCGGTGGGGTCCGTGCAGTTGCAGGCCGGGAACGAATCGAGCGGCGGCACAGTCACGGTTCGGCAGGGCTCTCTCTGTCTCATCACGAGGCTGCCGTAATGGGGGCCAACGTCATCTATGTGGACAAGGCTGCTTCGGGAGTCGTCAACTCTGCCATTGCTAGCCTGACGAGCGGTGGTGTGATCGAGCTAGGCCCGGGCACCTTCGCCGGGGATATCACCTGGACCCAGCCGAACGTCGAGCTACGCGGGGCTGGGGTGGACTCCACGATCTTGTCGGGTTCGGTTGCGATCCAGACGGGCAGTGTGCAAATGCACGACATGACCGTGCGGGCGACTGGCAAGACCTTTGGCATCAAGTTGTTCAAGTCTGGCGGTGATACGCCGCGTTGTCGCTTCTCGAAGGTTGTAATCGGGGCAAGCAGCAGCGGAGCCGGAGACGGACCGGAGCGGGGTATCTGGATGGACGGAGCCATCCTGTGTGCATTCGATCAGTGCGTGTGTCAGTTCTGTACCAAGTCGGGACTGTATGTGAACACGACGCAGGGGGCCTATTCGACCAACGTCAATACCTTCCGGGATTGCACATTCAACTCCAACGGGACGGGTGGAACGGGATACGGAGTTGAACTGCTTGAGGGTGGCGACGGGGTTGCCGGGATCATGCTTCCTAGATTTCTTGGCGGGAACATCGAGAACAATGCAACGGGCGAGTTCTATGCCGACAACTGCACGCTGATTAAGGTTGTCGGCGTTGATTTCGAATCCTCGCAGACCTACGACAAGTTCATCGACATCCGGTCCTCGTCTGATGTGACCATTGCCGATTGCAACTTTGTTACCAATGGCAACGCGAACCGGGCCTTTGTGCTCGCTGGCTGCGAAGCAGGCGTGGTGCGAGATTGTCGTTGGTCAGGGTTCCCGGTGGGCTCCGTGGGTATCTTCACCGACACCTGTGTTCAGTGTGCTGCCTACGACAACAACCTCGGTGACGAAACACGAGAGCGTGTCATCAACAATCGTGGCTCCATGCGAGGCAGCAAGTGACCCGACCGGCGAGTCACTGGCAGCGTGGGCTTCAGCACTTCAATGGCGTGTTGTTCCTGCCTAGTTCGGGAACGGACGGGGCCGGTAAAGGGCTTGGTACGGCTTGGACCACGGACACCGCAGCGGTGGGTATCACCATCGCCCATGCGACTCCGGGGACAGCCATTGACACGCAGATGAAACGGACCACCTACACCAACGTCGCAGGGACTGCGGACCAGGAGTTAGGGCCACGACTCTCAGCGGCCACGGACAAGCAGTTCTGGTTTGGCAATGCGGCGGGGCTCGGCGGGTTCTACTTCTCAGCCATCTTCCGAGTCGAAACATGGAACAGCGATGGAGGGCGCTTGTTTGTGGGGTTGAGCAATAGTGCCAACCCCGTCTGCATCTCGGACACCGTGCCGAACCACACCATCGGGCTCTGGCATGACAGCACGGACGGGGCCAATGTCCTGTCCATCGTGACAAAGGCTGCGACCGGAACGACGAAGGATGCCATCACGGGCGCTACGCTGGCAGCGGGGCAAGCGTTCTTGTGGGAGATGTGGGCATTCCCGTTCGGTATCAGCGTCATCAACACGCAATGCCGGCTCACCAGCATCAACACGGGGCAGAAGATTCAGTTCAACTCGATCGGTGGCGGTCCCACAACAGCCACCATGCTTGCGCCTCAATGCCAGATGAGCAACGGTGCTGACACCACCGTCTCGCACTACTCGATCAGCGTGGCAAACATCTACTGCGCCCCCTATTCGCAAACGCTGGACGGTACCGGATGAGCTACGAGAAGCCCGACAAGCCCAAGCCCGCCACCCTCTCGTTCAACGAGGTGATGGAGCACATCAGTGAAATCGCCCGTTACGGCGACGGGGCTGACAAGTTCCGTGCATTGAAGTTCATCGCGGCCCAGAACTCCGAAACCGCTGTCCTGCCGGAGCCGCTGACCGCCGCAGAAGTTCAAGAACGCCTTGCTCGCATGATGCACCCGGCAGGCGTCGCCAACACTCAGATCGCCTACCGCAAGGCGTTCCCCAAGACGCAGAAGCCGTTGGGATCCGAGTTCCCGAAGATCGAGATTAGCGACCTCGATCCGTTCACCAAGTCGGACCTGCCGAAGACCCTGAAAGCGCTCTACAAGCAGTTCCCGCACATCAAGCGCGGCGGTTTCCCGAAGGGATTCCCAAGGAACGAGGGCCTGGAGGTCCAAGCGATCTGGTGCCAGAAGAAGGCCCTCGAAATGCTGCGCGACCGCGAGCAAGCGCGGCTCGAAGCACTGTCTCCAATCGCAGCTGCCCCGGAGCAGAAGCCCGATGCCTAGAGCCAAGAACGTCAGCCGCGAGTTCTCGTGGGACGGAGCCGCCGAGATGGACCTGCTCCGGCACTTCTGCCGCGTCAACTTCTGGACCTTCTTCCTCATCGCGTTCGGCGCAGGATCGAACCCGAAGGGCCGGCGCTGGATCGACCCCGATGTCCACAAACCCCTCGCAGACTGGTACGAGAAGCACATCCGGGAGTGGATCGAGTGGCGCCGGCTAGGCATCGCCCGCCAGAAGCATCTGGCCGTCATCGTTCACCGCGAGATCGGCAAGACCACGCTCATCACGCGCGCGGGCCAGCTTTGGCTGCACCTGCTGGACCCCGAGATTGCCACGGCCACCGGCTCCGAGAAGGTCGAACTCGCCTCAAAAATGCTCGAAGCCATGAAGGCGGTTCTCGATGGTTCCGACTCGCACGCCATGTGGACCCTGCTGTACGGCGACTGGAGCGCCAACGCTCGCAGGTGGACGGGTCGCGAGATCGTGCATTCCGGTCGCCGCAATACTTCTCGCCAAGACCCGTCGTTTGTCACCTTCGGCGTGGAGACTTCCATCACCGGCTCTCACCCCGACGCCATCTTCTACGACGACCCAATCAGCTACGAACGCCTGACTACGGACACGAACTGGCTCGCCACCGTCAACTCTCAAGTGTCCTCGCTGGTCCCGGTCATTCAGGGCGATGGACTGGTGGTGTGGGTGGGGACCAGGTACGACGACGGGGATCACTTCGGGGAGGCGTTCCGGACCCAGGGTGTGTGCTCACTGAGTGGCATGAAGACCGGCAGCATTCCGGTGGACCCGACTGGCAACATCCACGTCTACTTCCTCTCGGGCCGGGACCCGGCTCAGGTCTCCGAGGAGTGCCCGGAGGGCAAGCCCACGACGCCGCTGGTCTGGAGCCACGACCGCATGAAGCGCTACCAGCGTACCGACGCGCTGCGCTACGCTGCCCAGGTGATGAACGACCCGAGCATTTCCGAACTGAACCCGATCACGCGCGAGCAGATCGAGCAATGCGGCATCTCTCCCAAGGAGGTTCCGTGGTCCGCGCTGCGTTTTTCGCTCCAGTGCGACACCGCTTTCTCAGACGGAAGCAGAATCGCGGGCAAAGACGAGACCGTGCTGCTCGTTCACGGCTACCCCCGCAACGGCTCCGGTGATGTCTACGTCATCGAGGGATACGGTAACGCCACCATGCGCGCCGAGGATTTTGGCAAACTGATCGTGGTGACGGTCCAGCGCTACCGCCGCAAGGGGTTCAAGATCATCGCCATCACCGACGAGAAGACGCGCGCGGGCAAGAAGGGTTCGTGGGAGATGAACCTCCGCAACATGTTCGCGGACGTGAACGAGCCTATGCCCACCTTCATAGAGTACGAGCGCGGCAACACGAAGAAGTACGAGCGCCTGCACGCCGCGACGACGTTCTGGGTGGACGGGCACGTCCGCTGGGTCAAGGGTGCTCCCGGCATGGACCGGCTCACGGAGCAGATCGCGCGCATCGGCCAGTATGCCGTGAACCCCCGAACCAAGATCGACTGGGCCGACGCTCACGCGGACGCCTTCAGCCCGCCGATGTACGTCCCAATGCGGCGGGTCGGGCCGAACAGTTCACCGTGGGATCGCGGAGCGCAGCCGATTGCGATGGAGGGAATGGACATGCGGCAGTTCGAGGACGACGAAGATCGCAGCTGGAGAGAACAGGTGCCGAGAGAACCGATCCGATGAACCGGACCAAGCTCAAGGCCACCGCCAACAAGGACGGAACGATGACTCTCACGGATGTCTCCACGAGCCCGGTCTCGAAGTTGCGGACCACCTGCCGCGCCTGCCACGAGCGGAGCCTGACGCCGGTCCTCTCCCTCGGCGAGCAATACCTCGTCAACTTCGTGCCCGCGCCGGACCTGAACCTGCCGCGCAGTCCTCTGAACCTGGTGCGCTGCGACGGCTGCGGGCTGCTCCAGTTGGACCACACGGTCAACCCCGACCTGCTCTACCGCGAGTTCTGGTACCGCTCCAGCGTCAACGAGACCATGCGGAGCGCGCTCAAGAACGTGATCCAGGCGGGGTTGAACCACCAAGCAGGCGGGGTCTGGCTGGACATTGGTGCCAACGATGGATACCTGCTCTCCGAACTGCCTCCGGGGTTCCTGCGGATTGCGTGCGAGCCAGCGCTCAACTTCACCGAGGACTTGCACAAGATCGCAGACCACGTCATCGCAGACTACTTCTCGGCGAACCACGACTGCCTTTACGGCAACACCAAGCAGGGTCGGTGCGATGTCATCACCAGCATCGCCATGTTCTATGACCTGGACGAGCCGGACGCCTTCGTGCGCGACATCGCCAAGGTGCTGTCACCGCATGGCGTCTGGATCAACCAGTTGAATGACTCGCCGACGATGGTCCGCGCCAATGCGTTCGACGCGATCTGCCATGAGCACCTGTGCTACTACGACGTGCGGTCGCTGAACGCGCTCTACGAGCGGAACGGGCTCTCGATCTACGACATCACCTACAACGACGTGAACGGTGGCAGTATCCGGGTGGTCGCGGGCAGGTCGAAAGAGCGGGGCACGGGCTCGCTGATCTCGGAGCACCGGACCGTCTCAGCGCTGGACGCCGAGAACTTCTCCGCGCGAGTGCAGAAGTGGCGGGACCGGATGCGCGAGCAGTTGGAGGGACCGCTGACGTTGGGCGGGTCACTCTGGTGCTACGGGGCGAGCACCAAGGGCTGTGTACTGCTCCAGTACCTCGACATGCCCGGCACGTTCAAGGCCATCGCGGACCGCAACCCGATCAAGTTCGGGACCTATATGACGGGGACCTGGCTGCCGGTCACGAACGAACAGGACATGCGCGACGAGCACCCGCGCAACGTGCTCGTACTGCCGTGGAGTTTCAAGAAGGAGTTTGTAGAGCGCGAACGAAAGCTGATGGACGAAGGGACGACGCTGGTGTTCCCGCTCCCCAGCATCGAGCAGGTGTTCTGATGACGGTGCAAGCGAACGGGTATCGTTGGACGGCGACGGTTGCGGGGAGAGTGCGGTGAAAGACGTTATTGGTCACTCACCGGCCATCACCCACGAAGGCAAGATGCAGCACACGTTCTACCCTCCCAACGGGACGGTATCCACCTGGATCGCCGACCAGTTCCCGCCGGGGTATGTCGGCTACTGCATCGACGTTGGTGCCAGCGACGGCATGTCCATCAACTCGACCTACCTACTGGAGAAGCAGCACCGCTGGACCGTGCTGTCGGTCGAGGCGAACCCGTACTACAAGCACCTGCTGAACGAGTGCCGGGCGTTCGTGAAGATATGCGCGGTCGCGGAGTCCCCCTCGGACGGCGCGGACTTCCACATCAACCTCGACAACCTCGAAGCCTTCTCGTCACTGAAACCAAGACCACACCCCAAGTTTATGATCCAGGCGGGGGACCGCTGGGCGACGACAAAGGTTCCAGTGCGGACTCTGGAGCAACTTCTCGAAGAACACGAGTTCCCGAGACTGGACGCGCTGTGCATTGACACCGAAGGCACCGAGCCGGACGTGCTGCGCGGCATCGACCTCGACAAGTGGAAGCCACACGTCATCGTGGTGGAGTGCTGGGACCAAGGCTCACTCGATGACCAGCTAGCCCTATCCGGTTACGAACGCGTGTGGCGTTCGGCCGACAACGATGCGTTCGTGAGGAGACCCGGATGAGAGAGAAACGGGTCGTCCGAGAAACCGATCACGGGGACAGGAAGTACCGAGTTATCTTGTCTCCCGGACATCCGTATGCCGACAAAGACGGATTCGTCTACGAGCACAGGCTCGTTGTTGAAAGGGCTATCGGGAAACCATTAGCTCCCAGACACCACGTTCATCATGTGGATGGCGACGGTCTTAACAACGCCCCCAACAACCTCGTGATTTGCGAGAGCATCGGGTACCACAACTCGCTTCACAGAAGGGAGCGCGCCCTAGTGGCTTGCGGGCACGCTGGGTGGTTCTCGTGCCCGTTTTGCAAGGAATACGATGATCCAAAAAACATGAAGCGGCGGTTCACCAACCGACAGGAGCAATACATGCATGTCAGGTGTTTCAATGCTTGGAGAAGGCACCGGTACAAGGAGAAGCCCCGATGAGCGAAGTCGTTTTCACCTTCCCGGGGAAACTTGGCGATGCCCTACATCAGTTTCCGGTCGCGTATCACTGGGCCAAACAACAAAGTAAGAAGGCCGATCTGTGGCTGGATAAGAAAACCTGTGGCCCGTTGGTGCCCTTGTTTGCGTCCCAACCCTGGGTGGGAGAAGTCAAACTGATGGAAGGGGTTGAGTCGTATAACTGCGGCGGCCAGCCCTTCCACATGAATCTTCCGACCTCAGCGTTCGAAGGGCACAAGGTCTACCACCTGGGTCTGCGAGCGTTCCCGGCGCGGCAGTTGACGCTTGAATGCCTGCAAGTCTCGAAGGTCCCGGTCAAGGTCAGCGTCGAAGACCTCGCCAACGAGCCGAGCCTCGTGGTTCCGGTGCCCGCCAAGTACAACCGGCTCATGCTCCACGGGCAGGCGTGCTACGCGCACACCAAGAACAGCCCGACGTTCTGGAAGTTCCTCGCTGGCATCCGGGGCGAGTTGGAGCGCATGTTCGACGAGATCGTGTTCGTGGGTGTGGATCGGGACCGCGAAGTGGGGTTGCGGACCTATCCCAACTGGCACGCCTACGACGACATTGGGGACTTTGCCAAGCTGGCGGGCTACATCGCGGCCTCGCGCGCCATGATTGCGTGCGGATCGGCACCCGTCGTGCTCGCTGGCCTATTGAAAGTCCCATCGATCCGGGTCCACGACAAGATCGCCAACGACGCCCCCAAGGTGATTTGGAACAATCTTTCGCCGAGCAGCATCAACGACACGGAAATCGAGCTCCGCAAGTCCTGGCCGACGTTCCGGGACAAGTGGCTGGTTCAGAAGTCTGTAGACGCCGAGCCCGCAACGACGTAGCTTACGCGTTCGGAGGCTTCCAAGGATGGCCGTAGCGACCACTTCGAACCCCTCGGTAGGGAGACCAGGCGCCAGCGACCGGGCGCCCGCCACAGGCGTTTCTGAGGCCCGTATCATCGACCTGGTGGATGCCCGCCGCCAAGCCTCCCTGCGCCACAACAGCGTCGTGTTCGGCAAACTCCAGCGCTGGTACGACGCCTACCGTGGGGTCTGGACCGGCCGGTTGGCCCAGTTCCGCAACAACGTGACTATCCCGTTCACGTTCGCCATGATCCAGTCCGATGTGGCCCGTAAGGTGCAAACCTCCTTCGGCTCGTGGCCCATTGTCAGCTTCGAGGGGTATGCCCCCGAGGACGCTCCCCGCGCCAAGAAGAACGAAGTCCTGATTTCGGCGCAAATGAAAGACTGCGACTCGGTTATGCGGGCGGTGGACTTCTTCCTGCAAGCCGACATCTGCGGCACCGGGGTCGCCCGCTACGGCTGGAAGAACATCACCCGCCGGAACCGAATGCGGAAAATGGAGCAGATCGCCCCCGGCTACTCGGTCCCGGTTGTCCACGAGTACGACGCGACCATGTTCGATGGCCCGGTGTGGGAGCCGGTGGACCGGCTCGATTTCTGGCAGCAGCCGGCCCGCAACCGCATTCAGGACATGGCATGGTGTATCCACCGCTACTACGCCGACTTGGACGATCTCCTGGAGGATTCGGTCGGCCCGAGGCCCTATTTCGACCGCGAGGCCGTGTTGCGGCTCCGGCATAACCCGATGAGTGGCAACATGTCACAGGAGTTCTCGCAGCGGCAGGTGCGGTTCCGGAACGAGTACGACTACCAAGCCCGCGCCAATGAGCGCTTTGCTAAACCTGTGGAAATATGGGAGATGCACGGCCTTGTGCCGCGCGAGTTCGCGTCTGACGGCATCCGGTTCCGGTGCATCGCGATTGGCAACGGCAGGGTCGTCTTGAAGAACCGCGAGGGCGCAATGGGGACCAACGAACTCCCGTTCGTGTCCTACTCCCCGATGCCGGACCCCTACAGCTTCGATGGGGTCGCCAAGACGGAAATCGCCTACGGACCGCAGCAGACCGCTAACAGGTTGGTAAATCAGCGCCTAGACGCACTGGACCATCTGATTGACCCGATGTACGTCGCCAACTCCGGGGCGAACCTGAACACGCAGCACTTGTTCACCCGGGCAGGGCGGATCATCCTCGTGGACGGCGCAGCGGACGAGTCGAACCTGCGCGCGCTGGTCCCGAACATGAACGGCGTGAACTTGGTCCCCGGCGAGATTGGGGCTCAGTTCGGGTTCATGCAGCTCGGCACAGGCGAGACGGAGTCCCTCCTGGGCCTATCGGGTGGGGGTGGCGGAGGCAACCGCGAAACGGCTCGTGGGTTCCTCGGCCGGCAGGAAAATGCCCTCACCCGCTTGGCGATGGAGTCCCGGCTCGCCGAGGAGGGGTTCATCGAGCCGCTGGCGAACGCCTTCCGGCGCATGGACCGGATGTGGCTGCAAATGCCGCATGAGGTGAAAATCCTCGGCAGCCTCGCCACCACCGACCCGGTCACGGGGATGCCTTACGCGCCCGAGACATCGACCGTGGACTACGACGACTTGGCACCGGACTACCGGGCTCGCGCGGTCGGAGCTTCGCAGATGATGGGCCGCAGCGTGCGCCAGCAGAACCTGGTCGCCCTGCTCCAGATGATGTCCGCCAATCCGGCGCTGTTGCAACTAGTGAACTGGGGCAACTTCGCGCGGCAGGCGTTCGAACTGTTCGACTTCAAGAACGTGAACGATCTGCTCGTCCAGCAGGTGCCGGGGGTGAACGCGATGGCGGCCGGGGCGGGGATCACTCCCGAGATGGCGGCCGGCGCCGTATCCACTCCGCTGGAGCAACTGAGCCCTGAGATTTTGGGACAACTGATGCAAAGCGGGAACGCGGGCAGTCTCGCCGCGCTCCAGTAGGCCACCATGCTCAACGACGAGGAAGTGCAACAGGTTAAGCTTGTACTCTCGTTGGGTGGATGGAACAATGTGATGCGACCCCGGATCGAGAACCGATCCCGGCAGGCAACAAAAGCCCTGGTACTGAGCCGGGCCGAACGCACGAGCCAGTTCGCAGGGCAGGACTTCGACACCGACGACGACGTGTTGCGAGCGATCATCCGAGACTGTGAGTGGATGATCTACTCGTGGTTGAACGAAGTTGCGGTGGCGGATCAAAACAGACGGCGCGACGAACTCGACCGTCAGGACTCGAACGGAACAACCGCTGGCGCGAACCGCTAGCCGGAAAGGAATCCCGCAATGCCCGACAACGATCCAACCCAAACGCAGCAGGCTCCACTCAATCCCGACCTCGCCGGATACCCTTCGGTGGAAGCTCTGGTACAGGGCTACCGATCCAGCGGTGAGGAGGCGAAGCGCCTCCGCGAGCAGGTCGGGAAGTACGAGTCTGTGCTGGCTCAGGTGGTCCAGAACGGAGGCGTCCCGAACGGTCGCCAAAACGTGCCAGACCGCCGAGCTACCAGCCCGCAGGACCGGCTCACCGACTTCGGTATCCCGGTCGATGCCCTCGAAGAGATCGTCGAACAGCGCTTGCAGAAGGCGCTGGAGCCGCTTTCGAGGGGCATTCAAGCGCGTGGCAAGATGGTGTCGGAGCACCCGGACTACGTTCAGTTCGAGAACGACGTGGCGCAGTTCATCAACACCGACCCGGCTCTCTCACAGAGCTACCCCGTGATGTTCGCGGCGGACCCGGTTGGGGCGATGGAGTACGCGTTTCTCAAGTTCGGTGACTCGCGCCGCCGCACCGCTGGCCCGCCTGAGGGCAAGACTCGCAATGGAGCGGTGGACGCACAGATTCCCGGTAGCCGTACTGGTGACGGCCGCAGGGCTCCGACTGGTGACGCCCAAATCCAAGAGGCGTTCGAGCGCTTCAACAAGACGGGCTCCAGTCGGGACGCAGCGGCCTATGCCAAGGCACGGCTCGGACCTCTACTCAAGGACCAGTTCCGAGCGATGGGGCAAGAGCTTTAGGGACTGATCCAGGAGGCATACGGAAATGCCAGGTACCCAAGGCACACTGGCTGGCGTCTTCTCGGCCTTTGACGCTGGCTTCAATTCAAATGCCAGTGCGGCTGGCGTGCACCACGAGGATTTGGTTGACATTGTGACCATCCTCGATTCTTTCCAGACGCCGATGTTCAGTTCGGCTCCGAAGATGCGTGCCAAGGACGTAGTTCATTCATGGACCGTGGACACGCTCGCGGCGACCGCTACGGCTGGCGTCATCGAAGCCGTGGATTTCTCGGGAGATACGCTCACGGGACCCACCCGGCTCGTGAACGGGACGCAGATTTTCTCGCGTCACGTTGCCGTGTCGGATCGCGAGCGCGCGTCGAACTCGGCGGGCATCTCGGACATGTACGAGCACCAGGTGATGAAGGAGTTCAAGGTCATCGCCCGCAACTGCGAGGCTCGCCTGTGGGCGATCTCGTCCACGGGTTCGGCGACCGGCGCCGAGGCAGCCACGAACGCTCCGCTCATGGCGGGGTTCCGTGGCTTCGGCATCACGACTTCGTCCTCGGCCTCGGGCGGAGTCACGACGGCGGATATTGTCACGCTGTCGCAGACCTTGTTCGAGAACGGCGCGGAGCCCGACTCGATCTGGTTCGCACCGGCATCGAAGCGGCAGTTCGTGAACGCCACCGTCTCGTCTGGCTCGGGCAACGTGCGCAACATCGCGGCGACCGACCAGCGTCTCGTGGCGAACATCGACGTGTTCGAGACGCCGTTCAACCAGCTGTACGCGGTCATCACGGATCGGTTCATCCCGATCAGCACGAACTCGGCCTCCGGTGCCTACTACATCGGCGACCGCAGCATGGCGAAGATCGCGTTCTTCCGGCCGCCCCAGCACAAGGCGATGGGTAAGGGCGGCGATCACACGCGCGGCATCGTACTCATGGAGTGCACGCTGCAATTGGACCACCCATCGTCTTGGGGCGCAATTACTGGCGTCACAAACGGTTAAGGTCTTTTTGTTGGTAGGATAATCTTGTTGCGAGGCGGGATTGTCAGGATTATACTAGGCCATCCCGCCAACCAACAGGAGGGTCCGATGCCGTACAGCAGTAAAGAGAAGCAGACCGAGTATCACCGCAAGTACTACGCGAAGAACAGAGAACGTCTCAAAGAGTACAAACGGAAGTGGCAGCAAGAGAATCCGGAGAAGAGAGTGGAGTACTCGCGCAGGCAGCATGCTCGATACGAAGCCGATCCGGAGAAGTACCGAGCCTACTTCCGCAACCGCAGGATCAAGAGAGAGTACGATCTCACCGAAGCTGAGTACGCTGCCTGGGTCGTAAAGCAGGGCGGTAGGTGCGGTATCTGTGGCAAGGAACCGAGCGGCCAGTGGCACGGAGACAGGATGCTCAACGTGGACCACGATCACGAAACGGGAGCAGTTCGTGGACTGTTGTGCAATCGTTGTAACCGGGCATTGGGGCTCGTTGGAGATACCGAGGAAGCAGTCCAAAAACTCATGGACTACTTGATCGGAGCGAAGCGGTAATCTTGGGGAGGGTGCTGGGCCGGGGTCACGGTCTTCGTGGGGAACCCTGGAGTCAACGGCACCCTCTCAAGAAAGGAGTTTCAAATGGCAGGTAATCAGAGCCGTGGGTTGATCGCGGCCTCGAAAACTCGCGGGTGGGACCCGACCGTGATTCAGGGTACGGGCGAGAGCATCGCCAACTTCGACAAGGACCAAGGAAACTTGCCGGGGCGTCCTGTCGGCACGCTTCCGGACGGCACTCCCGATTCGTGGCCCGACGAGCGCGGGATCCCCTCGCTGGAGGTTGGCACGGCCGCATTCAGTCACCCTGACACCGATCGCGAGAACACAGCGCGGCGCACGCGCAATGCCGATCCCTTCGCAGGCATGTCATGAGCCCGAACCCAAACCCGAAGGGCACTGGAACAACCGTCTACTCACCCGAGGCCATTTTGTCGAAGGGCGCGGGCACGGTGTTTCGGGGGGCTCCGGACCTCGGCATCATCGCCGGTCCGGAGTACTCTCCACAGCTTCCGGGAACGCTGAGTCATGCTGGAGAGAGCTACGATGGTCCGTGTGGGTCCGGGCCTATCCGTGACAGCGGCGGAGCAGGGTCCGACATCTCGGGAGATTCCCCGGGACTGGATTCCGGGGCGGGTACACCACCGCAGGAATAGGGGGCACGATATGGTTGTGGTCTTCAAGGGCGGTACCAGTGGCAATCGGCAGGACGCGCTGCCTCCGACTCCGTCATCGGGCAATGCTCAGCCGGTACTCCGGACTGAGACTTCGGGGGCAGTTCCGAGCACGATCCATCTGCAAGCCGAGAACTTCGAGCAGTCGCACTACCAGCAGGCGACGCCGGACTTCATGCCTACGGGCGGCACGATTCCGGAGGGCTCCAGCGATATCTGTCAGCAGGACATCGAGAACATCAGCCCGCAGCGGGGTGCGAAGTTCTTCGGCGAGAACATCGAGACATGAGCGAGCCGAACGGCAGTTTCTTCATCTCGAAGCCGGAGACGGCGGTGGACGAAGTGCTGAACCCGGACATGCTCTTGAAGGCGGCCCCGGAGTACTACGGCCCACGCTTCGACGCCATCGCTGACCTGCGTGCCCAAGACGACGGCTCGCTGCATCGCGGGCAGGGGTTCCGGCGCGTGGCGTCACTCGTCAATGTCCCGTTGTTCGCAGCGGTTCGCACGGTGCTGGACCACGAGTTCATGCAGGACCGCAAAAAGTTTTATGCGTGGTTACGGAGAAATCGCCGGTACTGTACTTACGACATCAGGTCGCACACGGTTCGCCCCAAGGGAACCATCACCTATGTAGACGGCAAGGCGGTGTAACGTGGCGCGCGGCACTGACGGCCCACCAGTAAAAAAGCTGAGTGAACCCCATGCGGCTTACATTGCGGGGCTCATTGATGGGGAGGGATGTATTCGTGCGGGATTTGTTAGTACGGGGATCGTTTCTGCCAGTTTGACTGTCTCGATGACGGATGCCCCGACAATGCGCTGGTTACACGATACGGTTGGTGCGGGGTGCCTACGGACGTATGCGCCCAAGAAGCACTATCGAAGAGCCTGGCGATTCATTCTTGGGGCGCATCGGGCGGCCGATCTCTTGCGCCAGATTACCCCGCACATGATTACCAAGCGAAGAGAGGCCGAGTTGTTCGTTGAACTTATGGACCTGCGAGCGACCCTTAATCACGGCAGCAGATCACGCGGGCAAATCCGGGGGACATCCGGACGGCCAAGCAAGTTTTCCATGGCACCCGATCAACACCTGAGGCTCATTTCGGGGCTTGCACAAGAAAAACGCCGCGATTATGGGAAGGCTGTGTGAAGCCACTTCGGGTCTATACCCTAATCCCGTACAGCCACACGGCCTCGCAGTACTACCGTGCCGAGGTGGTGCTGGAGACTGCCGCAACGCTCGGGCTGCCGATCCAATCCGTCATCGACCGCCACGACGCCGGCACCAGTGCCGAGGAGCGTGTGTCGCAGTTCTGCGAGTCGGACATCATCCTGCTCTACCAGCCGCTCGGAGACACCGCCATCAACAACGTGCGCGGCGTGCAGGGCTTCCTGCCATCCAAGCGGGACGGAGACTGGAAGTGGGCGCCGAGCTTCGTGATCGAGACGGACGACAACCTGTTCAATGTCTCCCCGCTGAACCAGGCGTTCAAGAGTCTCGGCGTGCGGGACATGAACGGCACCACGATTCCGCTCGGGCATGAGATCGGCGTGGTCCAGGACGGCGAACGCAAGGTGCTGTGGTACGACACCTCGTTGATGAACGGCAGCCGCCCCGAGCGTCGCGACACTGCACGGCCGATCAATCTCGCCAAGAACCGCCAGTCCATCGCCAGTTACCGCACGCTCTTGGAGATGGCGGACCAGGTCCAGTGTTCCACGCCAGCCGTCGAAGCAGCCGTTCGCAAGGAGGTCACGCCCCGCAGAACGCGGGTGTTCCCGAACCTCGTGCGTTTCGACCATTACCCGCAGGTCCATCTCGCGGAGAACCCCGATCAGATCAAGATTCTCTGGCAGGGTGGTATTGCCCACTACGAGGACTGGTATCCACTGCGCGAGCAGTTGGGCCGCATCACGAGCAAGTACCCGCAGGTTCACTGGGTCATCTGGGGGGCACAGTTCCCGTGGGTCAACGAGTTGATCCCGCCGCACCGCTATACGTTCCAGGACTGGTGCCCGTACCAGGAGTACAAGCTGCGCCTGTGCATGATCGGGCACGACATCTCGCTCGCACCGCTGTCGGACAACGTGTTCAACTGCTGCCGGAGCGCGATCAAGTTCTACGAGTCCTCGGTGCTTCACAAGCCCGCTGCAACGTTGGCGCAGAACACCGCTGCCTACCGGGCGGAGATCGTGGACGGAGAGACCGCCCTGTTGTTCAACAATCCCGACGAGTTCGAGGAGAAACTGTCCCGGCTGATCGAGGATGTGACCTACCGCAAGCAACTGGCAGCGAACGCGAAGGACTGGGTGTCGGAGAACCGGGACGCGATGAAGGTGGTGCCGAGCATCATCGAGTCATGGGAGCGCTTGCGCGAGGAGCGGACTATCGAGCAGCCGCACGTCGGCGAGTCCGAATGGTTGGAAATCGAGCAAGCCGACCGAGCCGAGCAGGAAGCGGAGAACGGAGTCACGGATGAGCCTGTTCCAGCCCTCGACGAAAGCGGTTAGCGCCGCCTGCCAAGAGATCGCAGACACGGTCGGCGCGTCCGGCGATGCGGAGATGACGACCCGCGCCGGACGTTCGCTGTTTGCCGGACTCCAGCACTTCAACAACCGCGCGAACTGGAACTTCGCCCTGACTGAAGCCGCGCCGATCACCGTGTTTGCCCCGTTCAACGTGAGTTTGACGGCCTCGGCAGGGCAAGCTTCGGCGGCCGCTCCGGCTGGACACGGAGTCAAGCCCTACGACTTCATCATCGCGTCAGGGTTTGCTGCCGGGGTCCGCGTCTCCGCTACTGCTGCTTCGGGGGTCGGGTTCTACGGCACCGTGACGGGGTTCTCGGCAGGCGCGACAGTCATCACGGGCAACTTCACGCGCGACATGTACGACCTGCCGACCGATTGGAAACAGCCCTACAGCCTACGACTCTTGGCCTCGCAGAAAGTGGTGCGCCCGATCGGTCGGCGGCTCTACGACCGCTCCATCACCAGTGAGCAGCAGTCGAGCTCGGTCGAGTGGTACGACGTGTTCATGGTCGGCAGCACCGGGCGGATTCGCCTGCTGCCGCCGCCCCCGAGCGCGGACATCCTGCAAATCCGCTACTACCGCCGCATGACCATCCCGACCACGAGCGCCACGGCTGACGTTGTGGACATCCCGCAGGACTTCGAGCCCTACCTCGTGGCGTGGTCCAAGTGGCATTTCCTGGTGGACAAGGGAGAGGGTCGGGGCGACCAGATGAAGACCTGGTTCGTGATGGCAGACGAGGGCCTGAAGACCATGCTGCGGGAGCAGACGCGGCAGCCCGACGAAGACCTCGCGTTCATTCCGGGCCAGTATCAGTACGGCAATCGTGGCGACAACGTCACCCGGTTCCTCGACTGGAACTATTCGGACTGACATGGGACGCAAGACCGAACCCCTCACGGGCGGCTTGGTCACGGACCGAGACCCCGCGCTCCTGAAGCCCGGCCAGCTCTCCGACATGCGGAACATGGTGTACCGGAACGGCGCTGCCGCCTTGGAGCGCGCTGCCGGCCGGACCGCGTTCGTGACCGTGTCCTCGGTCGCCACGTCGGTGAACGGGCTGCGCGACATTAGCTTCGACAACGGGGACCGCTACCTGGTTTCGATGGCGGGCACGAAGTACCGCTACTCGACCCTGTCCGCTGCCCCCACCGCCACCGATCTCGCGACCATCGCCTCGGGCACTTCGCTGGAGGTGGTGCAGTACCGCAATCGGTTCTTCCTGATGAACGGAGCCCGGGCCGACTCCTCGGCCATCGGCACCAACGTGGTCGCCTACCTGAGTGCCACGGCCAACAACACGGTGCCGACGACCCGCCAGCACGGCATGTTGCAGGTCAACGCGGCCCCTAGTGTGAGCACCGCCGCCGGGGCGTTCTCGCAGACCGTGACGGGCTACTACGAGTACTGGACCACCGAGATCGCGAGGCTCACGCAGGACGGGGCGCAGGTCACGCTGGAGTCGGCGTTCTCGTCGGACAACGGTCCTTCGACGGTGCTGGTCTCCGCGACCGGCGTGGTGCCGGTGATCCAGTTGCCGACGATCCGCAACTCGATCACGACCGGCTGGCGCATCTACCGGGGCACTGTCAAGACCGTCGCCTCGGACAAGTCCTTCCCCACCGGCTTTATGATTGCGGAGCTCACGACTGCCGCCTCGGCCCATGCGGATAGCACGGCCGTGGCCTCAGCGTCATCGTTCCCGGCATCGGTCAATAGCGGCGGCAACTTCTACGTCGGGTTCGCCAGCGCCTCGTCGATGTTCTCGGACAATGGCGTCTATGCCTCCGGGAGCGTCGGAGCCATCTCCACCGAGGTCCAGCAGGGCGTCTACAACTTCTCGCTGGGTAGTTTCTCTGGGGTCGTGAAGGGCATTGCCGTCGAAGTCCAGGGGTATGTGAGCACGGGCACGGCCCCGGCTCCCATCACGGTCTCCATCGGGCAGCGGCGGTTCGACGGGCATTTCGTTCAGCGGTTTGGTTTGCAGGACTTCTCGGCCTCGAAGTCGGGGCTCTTGACGAGCACGAACTCGGCGGCTCCGACCACGATCACGCTCGGGTCCTCGACGGACCGCTGGTTCCCGACCGACTCCCCGGGCCTCGCCGACACCGACTTCGATGCGAACTTCCTCGTCGTCATCGCGACTTCGAAGCCCAACACGGCGGTGGGCATCGACTACGTCAAGGTGTTTGTCTACTACGGTGCCAGCGTGGACTCGACGGTTCAGTTCCCAGCGGTGGTCTACACGTTCGGGGACATCACGAGCCAGGTGGCGAAGAACTTCCCGCCGCCCTCCGCCAACACCGGGGACGTGTTCCAGGATTCTCTCGTCACGAACGACGTGCTGAACCGCTCGCTGGTGCGCTACAGCTTCCCGGGGGAGCCGGAGTACTTCCCCCCGACCTACTTCATCGACTTCGAGACGCGCGAGAACGACTACGTTCGCGCCATTCGCACGGTGAACAACCGGCTCATGGTCGGGCTCGACAGTTCGCTCTGGCGCATCAACTACCTGCCATCCGAGCGCGACTCCAGCTTTGATCGCGGTAAGGCCATTGACGTGGTGTCGCGCTCCTATGGCATCGTGAACCCGATGTGTTGCTGCAACTTCACCGTCGATGGCGAGTCGGAGCAGTTGGCGTTCATCTCCAACAAGGGGTTGCACACCACGGACGGGTTCAACTTCCTGACGCGGTCGCGCAACCAGAACTGGCGCAACTTCATTTCGCTGCTCGGCACCAGCACACCGATCGCGCTCATCAACGACCAGGAGAAGCGCGAACTGCTGTTCTACTACCGGAACGACACCGACGCCAACGGTGAGTACTACATGTGCCTGCACGCCTCCTACGACAAGAGCGACATCGACGGCGAGGGGAACTTCAAGTTCTCGGGGCCGGTCCACATGCAGAACTACGAGGCGGCTGGGGGGACTGTCGCGAGTCTGGAGTCCGCGTGGACGGTGAACCGGACGACGGGCAACACGACCGTGTTCTTGGGCTACGGCAACAACAGCACCGTGGCGGCGAACTCGACCACGGCGGGAGCCGGCAAGGTTTACCAGGAGAGCGGCACCACGATCCCGGCGGCGGACTCGACCTGTCAGTACACGACCCGGCGTATCTACGCGGCCGGGCTGTCCGGTGAATGGATGCTGGACGACCTGTACGGCTACTGCGGCAGTTACGCGGGCTCGCCGATCATCACCTACACGTTCAAGGGCACGAAGACCAATGACGCCGGGGAGACGACGCGGGGCACCAAGAACATCACGCTCGCCGGGGGGGTGTTGCACCACGTCTCGCCCAAGGTTCAGGTCGAGGGGTTGCGGATCACGATGCAGGCGACGGCGACCACGTTCGAAGAGGAAATGCTCGTGCTCGGCAGCACGACGTTCGGACTGGAGGACGCCCGATAGGACGCGACTTCAGCGGTATCCCCTACGCCAGCTTGCCTGAGCCCACGGCACCCGACTTCACTCCGAGACTGCGGAACATGCTCTCGGCGATCGACGTGTGGGCGCGGGACGCCTCGCAGGGATTGGCGCGAGTCACCGCCGGGCAGGTGCCGAACTCCTCCGGGACCACCATCGTCACCGCCGTAACTCCAAGCGGGAATGTGGCGTTCTGGGACCAAGCTCAGACCTGGACGGGAGCCCAGCAGTTCAACGCACAGATCATTTTCGTGGGCGGGCTGCTGACGAACGACATCACGATCGCCTCGGCTTGGACCATTGACGGTCACGGCATCCATGATGCGATCAACCTGTTCGACAGCGGCACGTTCAACGAGGCGATCCTGTCGTTCGCAGATGTTCCTTCGGGCAAGACCTACTCGTTCGCTCCCAGTGCCGGGGTTCTGGTGCCGGTGGGAACTGGAGCAGCGGCAGCCGGAGCCCTCGGCGCCATCTCACTGACGGGCCAGACCGGCAGCCTCGCCGCCCAGACCTTGCTGACTGGAACAGCGACCTCGGCGGGACTCTACCGGGTGTCGTTCTACTTGAAGACCACGACGGCCGGGGACCCGGCGGACAACGTCACGGCCACGCTGGCTTGGAATGACGGCACCGCTCAGACCTTGGCGATTGCCTTCCTTGGGACCACCAGCGCCACGGTCCACTACACGGCCCACGATCTTGCGACGCTCAACGCTTACAGCATGGCGACGGTGGTAGTGAAAGCCGCCGCGAGCCAGAATGTCACGTTCACGACCACACTCACGTCGCCGGGGGCCGGCACTCCGGCCTACTTACTGGATGCGCGCATTGAAGCGCTGGGGTAGCATGGCGCTCAGGGAGGGACCCCGATGAACCCGCTGCTGTTGTCGGCCCTGTTGTCGTTCGGCCCGAGCATTGTGTCGAAGCTGTTCGGCGGGCAGGACCCCAAGGAAAAGCTGCGCGAAGAGATCATGCGGCTGCTGGACCCGAAGAACCAAGCCGCGCTCACCGGGCAGTTCTACCAGGGCAACATCGGCAGTCCGGGGTACTCACAGGCGTTGGGAACCATCGCGGCAGGGGCGAATCAGACTTCCAATCGGGTCGCCTCGTCGCTAGCGGAGCGGGGGATCGGAACCACCGGGACGGGGGCAGTTCTCTCTGGGCTGACCCCCTCTCTGGTGGGGAGCCAGACGGCCGCGCTCCGGACCAGCGCCCACGACGCCGCCCTGAAGCAGACCGAGGACTTCCTGCGGCAGCGCATAGCGGCTCTGACCGGGACGCAGGGACCGAGCCAGACGCAGCAGTTGTTCGGAGCCGGTCTTGAGGCGTTCGGGCCGTATCTGCAGGCGTATCTCAAGAGCCGGTTCCCGAGTTTGCAGTTCCCGACCGCCGCGACGGTAGCGCGCTAATGGCCGATTTTTCTGGCATGACGCTGGACCCTGCGGTCCTCGCGAGTCTGCAAAACACCCTGACGCCTGCTGGGGTGTTGTCGGCATTTCAGGCGGAGCAGGAGCGGCAGGCGAGGCTGGCAGCGCAACGGACGAGCCAAGCGACGGAAGCAGCTGCGTCAGCAGGCCAGCAGTACCAGACGGCTGCTGCGGCACCGCCGCCACAACTCGACCCGCTCTCGGCTTCGCTGCCTCTCCTGTTGGGCAACATCTCCAGCATCATCGGTGGGGACCAGAGAGCCCCGGAGCGTGCCCAAATGGGCATCGCGGAGCAGCGCCGCAGTCTCATGCAGGCACGCACCGACAACCTGATCGCGCTCAAAGACAACTTCGACAAGAAGGCCCGGGCAGCGGAGTCCGCTGGGGACATGGAGGCGGCGATCCAAGCACGGAGCAAGGTCGAGACACTGGCGAAGACGCTGGACGTGCTCCAACAGCAGGAGCAGCACAAGCAGGCAACGGAGCTCGAAGGGAAACGCCAGCAGGGAGCCCAAGACCTCGAAAAGCTACGCCAGAAGGGCGACATCGAACTCGAACAACTCCGTGGCAGGAATGCTCTCAGCGCACAAAACGCGAAGCTTGGGGGCGGGCTTCCCGGTGGCGGTGTTGCTGGAGTGGAGGCATGGACCGATCTAGTCGAGAAGGGCGGTGTGCAAATCTACAACGTGCCACGAGAGATCAGGACTCCGGTCGCCGTGTCGCTTGCCGCGAAGGGTGCTGCTGTGGTTCCCCCGAAGGTCCGCGAGACCATCAACACGCTCTCAGCGGCGCGGGGCATTCTTGTGGAGATCGGGAATCTTTCGAAAGCGGTGAACACGGCAGAGACAGGCAAAGCGAGACTCAAGACCGGAGTGAAAAGTCTCGTTAAGGGGTGGCTCCAGTCAGATGCGGACGCCGCGCTCTATGACAAGACCAGGGATGGGTTCCTCGCGACCGTTTCCCGAGCCACGGGGGAGCGCGGCGTACTGACCGATCGTGATGTCACCCGTGCCCGGTTGCTGCTGCCCAACAGGTTCGATACCCGGCAGATCGCCGAACGCAAACTCAAGCAACTGAACGCGTTCCTTGACGGGATTCAGGATCGTGCCGTGCGTATCTACACCACCCCGCTCGCGGAGCCCGAGGCAAAGGCTGGTGGCGATCCGCTGAGGATTCGCTGATGCCTACCCTCAACGAGCTCGGCAAGAAGGTCAAAGCCAAGTATGCGGGCCAGTACGACGACCTGACGGACCTCGAACTCGGACGCCGGGTTCGGGCAAAGTACCCCAACGACTACGCCGACTTCTCGGGCGCTGACTCAACTCGTGTCACCGTGCGGCCCCATGAGCGGGCGTTCCCCAAGCGGTCTGCTGGTGGCGGGGCCAGTTTCGCGCCCGAGCGCCCCAAGACAGGCTACGAACGCGCCACGGACCTGATCCCCTTGGTAACGGGAGGGATCGGTGGTGCCGTGGGTGGCGGTGTCGGAGCGACCTTGGGCATCCCGGGCGGTCCGGCTGGCATCCAGGCCGGACGTGCTGCTGGTAGCGCCGCCGGGGCCGATGTGTTGGGGGCTGGGGGAGAGGCTCTCCGGCAACTGGTGACGGAGGTCCCGGCTCTGGTGACGGGCGGGGTGCCGGCCTACGAGGCCGCTGGAGGGCCACAGAACCCCGCAGAGGCGTTCCAGCGCATCGCCGATGTTGGAAGCGAACAGGCTCAGCTGGACCTCGCTGGGCAAGCCCTGAGCGGCGTGGCGAAGGGTGCCGGATGGGTCACGATGATGGCGGCGCTCCGGGCGAACCCCGAACTGGCAAAGACCGCCATCGACTTTGGCATCAAGTTCAACAAGTACGGTAAGGACAAGCTGCTGACCCTTCTTGGCAGGACGGGGGACAGCCTGCGCCAAGTGGTAGCGCAGGCCGATGCCCGGGGTGGCGGGCTCCACTCCAACTTGCTCGCAGACAGGATTGAGCAGCAGGTAAATGCCACGCTCGCCAAGAATAGCACGGAGGCTTCAGACCCGGTCACCAAGGCAGCGGTGGAAAGGCTGAAGGAACGGTTCCTGCAAAGCTCCGGGCCACTTCTTCCGCTGACGAAGGCACAGATTTTCAAGAAATCCGCCGGGGACGAAGCCAAGGGCATTTTTGCGCGTGCGGAGAAGGGTGCCAAGGTGGAGATCGCAAACGATCCGGTGAGGCAGATTTGGAAGCATGCCGAGAACCAGGTCCTGTCCGACGCGCTCGAAACCGCCATCGGACCGGCTTACAGCACCATCAACGCGATTGAGTCCAAGCTCATCCGGCTCAAGAACCTCATCGCCCCCGACGCCGAGAAGCAGGCGGGTGTGACCGCCGTTGGTGCGCTGCGGGGGGCTGGTGCGGTCGGTACGACGCTGGGGGGGGCTATCGGCGGCGAAGAACTCGGCCGGCGGCACGTCACTCCGGGCGGGCCTCTGATGGGTGCGCTGGGAGGTGCTCTGGCGGGCAGCCCTCAGGGGTTGTCCATGCTGGCATTGTTGCTGTCCAGCCCAGCGGTGGCGAGCTTGCTCAAGAACACTCCCCGAGGCATTGCCGGCGTAATGCAGGGCACCGAGTGAGCAGCCTCATCACCGATCTGGAGCCGTGGACCCAAACCAAGTGTCACGAGTTACTGGCGCGCTGGGAAGCCGCCATGCACCCGCCGTTCCGGGTCACGCACACCCACCGCACGCTCGACGAGCAGTTGCATCTCTGGATGCAGGGCCGCAAGCTGGTCAACGGAGTCTGGGGCGTGATTGAGCCACGTCTCGTGGTCACCAAAGCCAAACCAGGAGAGTCGCCCCACAACTACGGGGCCGCGTTTGACATCTGCTTCGTGGGGCCGGACCCCTACCTCCATGCCTACGAGGTCGAGCACCACAAGCCAGACCCCCTCTGGCAGGTGATTGGCCAACTGGCAACCGACCTGGGACTGAACTGGGGCGGGCCACTCGGAGACGGGGACCGTTTTACTTGGGACTCGCCGCACTTCGAGAATCCGAACTGGAAAGCGCTAAGGGGGGCGCATGACGTTTGATCTCGGGCAGTTTGCCATTGCTGCTGGTGCTGGGATTGTGATCTTCGCGGTGACACAGATTGCCGCCAGTCAGCTTGCTGTTCATGGGATGAAGATCCAGCAGAGCGAGCATCACGAGCAAAACCGAACCGCTATGGGTGTGCTAGCAGCGCAGATTGCCCGCATTGAAAAGGCGATCGGGCTGGATGACCCGGACGAGGCGGCGTTCGTCCGTCAATCGGAAGCTCGTCGGGCCATAGAAGATAACGAACTGGAGCACAACCGTCTGCACGGCAGGCTGAAGGACCACGAAGGTCGTATCACCGGACTGGAGCGGAAGTCCCGATAGGAGGCCGTACATGGATGCCTTTCTTGCGATTCTGAACAACCCCGCGATCCTGACGATTCTGCCGATTGCGTGGGGACTGGTGTGCAAGTACCACCCGGCGTGGAAGAACGTGCCGAACGCGATCATCCCCTACGTCACGGCGGTGGTGGCGTTCATCGTCAAGGTGTTCGCACCCGAGGAGGCGCACGCCGGAGCGTTGCTGGCGGCGCTACCGCTCTCCGCTGCGGGGGGTATTCTCGGGCACGCTGCCCAGGCGGGCTGGCAGGCGATCTTCAACAGCCTCGTCTACGAGGTTTTCCTGCGGCACCCGGCCAACGCCGTTCTTGCCAAGCCCCGTTAGGGACTGGAGCGCTGCCTCGCGTTCGGGCCAGCGCTCTGCCCACCACTCCCGCCATCTACGGCTGGACCCGTGCCAACGCCTGTGATGCGTTGAGCACAGGAGCAGCCCGTTCTCGGGAGCCAGTCTCAGGTCCGGCCACTTGCCTTTCGGGTAGACGTGATGGAGCTCCAAACGGCATCGCGTTTCCGCGCACCCCGGGAACTGACACCCACTGTCACGTTCTTTGACAGCCCGGACCCAGTCCAGGTGTGCTTGGATACCCCGCCTGACGCGCGCAGAGACGCGGCGTAGAGCCTTCCCGCGCTGGAGACGCCCCGAACGTCTCATGCCCGCCTCGGAAGGGCTACACGGGCACCCACGGCAGCGTAGGCCTCCTCCAGCGATGTGACCGTGACGACCTTGTGCCCCTGCCACATGGCCGCAAACGCCACCTGCCTGGAGCGAGTCGTCGCCTCGGAGCCGCCGGAGGGTTTCTTCCAGCCGGGGCGTTTGACTTCGAGCATCTGATCGACCCCGCGATACCCAACAAGCAAATCTGGGACTCCTGGACCGCCGTGAGCGTGGAGCTCCAGCACACTAACCCCGATAGCCCGCAGCCCATCGACGATCTCGGGGTGGCCGGCGTCCTTCTTGGCTAGGTATCTCACCGGATGAGTCTCCAGCCTTGGTGCCACTCCAACAGGATGCTACCGATGAGCGAGGCGACTTCGATCTTGGCTTCGGCGCTGTTGGGCTTCTCCCAGTGGGCGATCCGGAACTCCCCGTACTGGGCCATGATGGCACGCCAGCGGTAGGTCATCGCCGGACCCACCACAGGATGTCGATGCTCGGGACGGGGCTGGACTCGATCTCGTTACAGATGGCGTGCCACAACAGCGTGACCGGACTCGGCATGGGCTGGCTCCTTTCGCAAGAGTTCGAGCAGCAGGTCAATCAGTTCGTCCTTCTCGCGGCTGTACAACTCGCTGTCTGCTCGCCGGATGAGCAGTTCGTTGATGCGCTCGTTCATGGCGTACTCCAGGTGAGAGGGCGGGCCGCCCCGGAACTGGCGTTTCGCTTTAGCCCCGACGCGCCAGTCGCCCCGAGATAAGCCCGCCCACGCTCCGCTTCGCTAGCGATAGAACGCCTTGATCCCGCCCCACGTCATCGGCCCCTTCGCCACCACTCCCGTAGGACCGTGCAGCGCGAGGTTGTCGGAGAACATCGTGCAGCCCGGCGTCACAGAGCATAGCGCCGCCATCTGCTCCAGGTTGAGCCCCTTGAACGGTGTCAGCTTCGTGACGGGCTCGGGCTTGCCCTCGTCGGTGGTCACGATGCCGGGGTCGCGCGGCGGCCCGTAGACGCACGGGTTCCCGGCGCACACACAGTTGACGTAGCCCTGGTCGCACACGGACACACAGCCCGTTTCCGAAGCCATGCTCACGCACAGCATGGAACCATCCGCGCCCATCGGCAGGCATGTACCACACGCCGACACTGAGCCCACGAGACACAGCATTGCCAGCAGCACCAGAGCGAGAGCCTTCATGTGCGACCTCCTTCTGCCCCTAGGGGCGGGTTAGCGCACGCGCCACAGAAAGCGTGCGTCCTGCGGTGGAACGATTTCTTCGGAGGTCACAAGCGATCCATCGTTCAGCAACGGATTGCGTTCTCCAGAAATGTGGCAGTAGCGACCAGGGTTGAATCGCATGTTTACCGGTTCTTGTGTTGGATTCACAAGCACCACGCCATCCATAAAATCCCGCCGCCACAACCCATTCGGGAACGGTCTTGGCGGTTCCCGGCGTTCTCCGAGCCAACCCGTGTTGCCAGCCACACTCCACTCATCCTGCCACCATTCCGCGTATCGGAAACTGAGATCATGGTCCGGTCCGAACGACAGTGCTGCCCCGAATAGGCACGCGGTCCCGAGTGCGAACCTCGCCTCGCGCATCCCCTCCGGTGAGTAGGGGTCCGAGAACCACCCCGCTTGCAGCCAGTCGTGCGGTCGCGCGGATTCCTCGAACGTCTCGCGCGCCTGCTCGAACGTCGTGAACGGCACCGGGAAGCCTTCGCGCATGAGCCCGTCCACTGGCAGCCGATCGGCCCCGACCCCGTTCGCCAGCACCAGGAACCCCGGGCCGCCCGCGTCCTTCAATCGTCGCACCAGCCGGGTCATGTTCGCGAGTCGAAGTTTGTCCTTCTCCGGCGTGAAGTCTGGCGTCTGCGCCACCCAGTCCAGCGTTGGCGACATGAAGTCCCCGAAGAACCCATCGAACAAGCGAGAACTAGCGACGGCACGCAGTAGGTCCGTGAGCGCACGGGCGGTTTCCCGCTTGCTCCAGTCCACCTCGTAGCCGATGGGTGCGTTCGGGATAAACCCACCCGTGCCCGTGATGGCCCGTTGCCAATCCGCCGCGAATGTCAGATCGCTCGCGCTCGGGGTCGTTGTCGTTGGCAGGTACCAGTGAGTGAGTAGCGAATACGCGAGGATGCGAATGCGCGGGTTCAAACGGCGCAGCATGAGTAAAACATCCGTGCGGCTAAATCCGTTAATCGAGAACCACGGTGTCAGGTTCAGCGTCACCGTATCGAACCGCGCCAACTTTGCAATCAGCGCATAGTCGAGCGAGCCATCCGGCAGGACGTAGGGCGCGCCCGTTCCCCGGTTTACCGCGTAGCAGGCGATCCGTGGGAACGCGGTCACTTCCCGTACCCTCTGGCCAACCCGGCAGCGAAGTTCAGCACCGCCTGGCCGAGCACAAACCCGATGCCGGCGAAGAACCCGAACAGGACCCACTGTAGCCAGTTTCCGCTGAACATGTGCGACCTCCCTTCTGGCCCGTGGGCCGGTGTGTCGTCACCTCCATGAGAGAGCGGGGCGGCCTTGCAAGCGACGTATGTTTGGCATACGCGGGCGTCCCCACTCGGGCCACGCCACCGCCCCACCTTTCCGCCGTCTCCGGCTGGTTCAACGGTAGAGGTATCGGGCGACGAATCTCGCCGACAACTCCTTGTTGTGCTTCTCCAGGAATGTTGCCTGCCGACGAAGCCACGCCGCGATGGACTTGCGGCCCTTGAGCGTCATCTCGGGCGCGTCGTGGATGGTAAGGATTGCTGCCGACTTCTGCTTGTTCATCGCCTGCCTCCTTGCCGTGGTGAGCGGCGGGTGACGGGTTACTGCGGCTACGGAAGCATTCTTTCAAGTCTGCGGGCGGTGGTTTCGATCGCGGCCGTTACTTCGTCCTCTGTCACATAGCGGGAGCGGGCCATCATGACGAGTTCCCCGGTAACTAGGTGGGCGACTTCGTGCCGTGCCGAAGCCCTCATTCGTTCGTCGGTCGGGGTGTCCAATGGTCCCCATTTGGTTGCAAGCCGAATGATACAGATGCGGGAGATGCCGCGCGGCTCGCAGGTTGCTAACGAGTCGCACTTCTCGTGCGTGACCCGCACCTCCCAATCGACGAGATTCCAGAGCTTCAACAGTCTCCGAACCTCAGCCTCAAATACGGCGAAGTGGCGCTTGGTGGTCTTGTGCTCGCTCACGGACGCACCCGGCCGCAGCGAGAGCACGCGGTGAAGAAATCCGGGACGAAGATGTCCGGGGTTGAATAGTCTTGGTATTCTTGCCACCGATGCGCCCCAAACAGACAGGCCAGCCAGCCGAGGGCGCGCTTCACCGGAGCGGCCCCGGGAATAGGTAATCTCGCACCTGCTCGTCGGTGCCGTACTTGATGATCGCCTTCGCTCATGGCGTGCGCGTCCATCGGCTCAGTGTGGTACTCAAAGTTGAACGTCCGCCATGCGATCACTTCCGCCCTGAGCAGGTCGCGCTCGCTCTGCAAAGCGGCCATCGCCCGTGCCCATTGCGTGGCCGTACTTTGTGCTTCGCGCCGCTCGCGCTCGGCGCGGCCCGCGCGGTCCCGCTCGGCAGCCAGGTCGCGTCGCAGGTCAAGCAACATATAACCAATGGCAAGAGACTTTATTCCGGGAGAGCCATCGAGTGGGCAGGCGCTCTCGAACGCCTCAAGTGCTTGCTCATCCCGGTCCACCGCGCTCCTGTCGTCAGCGGACACGGAACACCTCCTCGATGTGCCCGTGCCGGTAGTCCCGCAGCGGGTCGGTGACGTATTGCCCGTCCTTGGTCCTTGCGGACACGGTGTACATAAGCGTGTCGAAGTCGAACCGCTCGTGGCACTCGTCGATCATCGCCACGAATCGGACCTGCCAGTCCTCGGGCATGGACTGAAGCACCAAACGCGGGATCACCAGATAACTCGCATACGACAGCCCGAACGCCTCGTGAATGGTCCGAGGGTCGCTAGCGGATGACGATGACATGGCCGATCCTTTCCCCTCTCCACCGCTTCCAGTACAGCCCCGGCTTGGTGGGAGGAATGATCTTGCGTCCACTGACATCGTAGTAGTCCAGCACACGCGGCCCGCCCGCGCCCACGTCCAGCGTCCCGTTGACCGTGACCATGTTCGAGGCGCATGACCACCGTGAGAACGGGCGCTTGCACTGGACGTACGCGGTCGCCACCTGCGTCGTCGGGATGTCCACGGTCATGCTCTGGCCTTCCATTCCATGCACCGGGCCGGCGAACGCGACCCGCTCGGTCGTGGTTCCCGAGACGACGTAGCACACCTTCACCGAGTCGAGGTCAATCATCGTCGGACCTGTGTTGCTGCACGGGGTTCCTGCGATGTTCCAGGGCAGGGTGAAGCTGACGAGGGTTGCGAGAAATGCGGCCAGCATGGCGGTTCCTTCCGCTGACGACAGGCTCCCGGAGCGCTGTCACTTGCGCCCCCTGCCAACAACGTAAGCGATGACCGCCACCACCGCGACCACGAACACAATCAGGAAGAACGTGCCCCAGATGAAGGCGTTGAAAGCCTCACTCGCCATGACTCTTAACCTCCCTGATCTCGGAGTCGGTCAGTAGGTTGATCTCGCGTTTGATGGCGGCGCGGCGGTCGTTGGCCTCGGTGATCTGCTTCAAGATCGCGGCTCCGTCCGGGCGGTGGAAGCCCTCTGGCTTGCGGGCGAGTTCTTCCAGGTCCCAGAGCTCAGCGTTCACCGCCCGCAGTTCTTTCATTGCCGGGAGCACTTTGTTGGAATATTCGTCGCTAAGTTCGCAAGCCCAAAGCGCCAGCAAATCTCCGTATTCGCGCCGAATGTGTACGAGTTTTTCGGCATCGGTGATGCGTGCCAGTTTGAGTCCCAGGATCGAGATGCGATCCGCGAGGTCGGCCACTGAGCAGGGAGCGAGCACTCTCACAGCGCGCCGGCCTTGCGAGCATCCTCGGTACACAGCCGGACATTGGCGCGGTGGGTGACGAGTTCCCGCTTGAGCCGTGCGAGTTCCTTGGCGTGGTACTGGGCCGAGATTTCAGCGTCGTGTAGGAACCGGAGCGCGGTGGACAGGCCCGCCTTGGCCTTCTGGCGGCGGTTCACAGCGGCCTCGAATAACTCTCTGCCACCGTTTCGTAGAGAGTCTTTTGGGGAGAAACGCGCACGTTGCACTTCGGGCAATAGCTCACCCATGCCGTCGATTCGGCCGTGCAAATCGCCGTTTCGTCAGTGGTAACTGGCGGAACGGAGCGGAGATATTGGCTCCTGACAGGGCTACCGCAGGTGACATGCTCCGATCCCGCTGTCTCCGTGTCGCTGTGGACGAACATCCCCGACCAGAATGGTCCGCCGCGCGGCTTTGTAGTGGCGGTCACAGCGCACGCTCCATGTCGTCAGCACGGTCGAGAGCACGCTGGGCGGCCACGCGGTCACACTCGGCGCACGGGCCATCACAGTACAGCCCGTCGTAGGTCACGGTGCACTTCGGCTCGTACTCGTACACCTTCACGTCTTTCACAGGATGCCTCCCTTCGGATTACTGCGAGTTCTTACGCGGCCTCCCGGGCTTGCGCTTCTCGGGCTTCTCCGCCGCCAGCACTCCGGCGTTCGTCACGATTGCTGTCACGGGTTTGCGTCGCCTGCGCTTCGTGGTCACGGCTTCCAAGTCCGCCACGAGTTCTCGCTGGATCGCTCCGAGCACGATGGCCCGGACCCGCTTCTCCTCCTCCTCGGTCAACAACACGTCGCGCCCTTTCCACGACGCCATGCGGTCTGCGACGACGAGCGCGAATACGGGGTTGGCGCTCCGGGCCGGCTCTGCCACCACGGAAGGACTGGGCATGGCAACAGGGGCCGGCGCCGGAGCGGACTGCGGAATGAGCGGGCTCGGCGGCAGGTTCACGCGCGGGTCGTGCTGGTCGAGCTCAGGGTCCAGCCACTCGGCGGGCACGTCGGGGTCGTAGGCCGGGAAAGCTGGAGCCGGAGCGGAACCGCGCTCGAACCCCTGGATCACGGTCGGGTCCGGCAACGGGTCGCGGCCCTGCATCTCGCGGATTTTATCGAGGTCTTGGATCAGGTTGCTCACGCGGTAGTCCTTTCGGTGATGCTGGTAACGCTGGAGTGTCTCGGGTCCAAAAACAGGTGCCACAGGGTTAGTGCGGCTTTGAAGCCCATGAGCAGTTCGTCGAGTGACAGCACCCGCCCATCGTACAGGTGCCCGAGTTCATGCGGCACGACTTCCAGCGATCCGCCGGCGGTCTTCGGGATATGCACCAGCCGGCCCGGGACCACGATTGCCCACCTATTCGCAGCCCGCAGGTACGCCGCCATCTGCATGTGGTGGGTGTCGTAGATTCCAGTCGAGGACTTCCAGTCGTCCAGCAGGAGCGAGCCAGCGGGGGCGTCGGGGCAGCCGGGTAGGGCTTCGGAGAGCAGGTCAATCGTGCCGGCGTAGCCCCACTCCGGGTCCCACACGGGCTGCTCGACGCGGACGGGCTTGCGCTTGGCACCGACCCACCATGCCCGCCAGGACGAGAAACCAATCGCAGCGGGGGAGGACAGGCTGGGTTCGGGGCCGACCGGCAGCCCAAGTTCGCGGTGCAGGTGCCACTGGATACGGCCGTGAATCTCGGAGCCGATGTCTCCGGCCTTGGCAAGTAAGCGCTGGTGAGCGCGGGTTTTTCCAAGCCTGGCTTCGGTGGCAGAAAGGAAATCCCCCCGATCTGGGCCCATGTCCGGAACGCGGATGGCACGGGAATACCCGTCCCACACATCGCCGGCAGCCTCCAGCACGGCGGCGCGCTCCGAGTTGGCGGACCACTTGATGAGTCCTTCGGTGCCGAGCCCGGCGCACTTCAAGGCGGACGTGACGCGGCAGAACTCGCCCTCAGGGGTGTCGTAGAGCTGCACTCCGTCGCGGTTCCGAATCTTGATGCTGCCGGGCTCGGGCCAGGCGGTGCCGAACAGATCCGCAATCATGCGACGTACTCCTTCCACGCCTCGTAGAGTTCCAAAGCGAGCTGGCGGGAGCCCATCGGGTCCGAGGTCCCCTGAAAAACCCGGCTGGCGAAGTCGAGACAGGCGAGCAACAACAACGTGCGCTCCGATGCGCCAGACGCCCGTGGCTGGCCTTGCGGGGCCGGGGTAGTGTTCTGAGTCGTTTGGGGCGCGGCGGGCTTGGCGGGCCGTTCACGGCAGCCAGGGAACGAGCACGCCCAGAACTCCCCATAAGCCTTGCCCGTGGTCTTGGAGACGCCAGCGGGCACAAGTTTCCAAGGTAGGTTGTGGACGGTGCAGACGCCGGGAGCCGTCATATCCCACCTCGGGGAACGTATCCGTAACTGTTGCACTCCGAGCATCCGAAAGTGCTGGTGCCCATTTCGGAGTACGTCTCGCCTGGAGCACCGATGCCGGTGCCGTGGCATTTGGGACAGACAACACACCCAGCCGGGATATTCTTAAGGGGCTGCGGATCGGCGGGCACGAACACGTCCCGGTAGAGCTTCTCAGCCCAATCTTGGCGCTTCATGCTTCACCCCCAAGGTTCGCAGCGATGTCTGCCTCACACTCGGCGCACGTCATCTTGCCGAGCAAGCCGGAGGGCGCGACCCAGCCTGGAGCCTCGCAGGCGTAGCACACGCCCCACGATTTGCCGGGTACAAGATCATAGTAGGCGCGCAGGGGTTCGTAGTCGCCAGCACGGAACCGAGCCAGCGCAGCCTCGAAAGCAGGTGAAACAGCCGACAGGTCACTCATGGCGCAATCCTCCGTTCCAGCAACACAACACACTCATGTGCAGCGACTTCGACGACAGCCGGTTTGACGCGATACGCTTTTGCCATGCGCTCGATGAGGTCCAGGCCGGGCATCACGGCGCCGCGTTCACAGTGGTGCAGGTGCGAGACGGAGCACTCCAGCGCGATTGCCCGCTCCACCGCTGTCGGCAATCCGGCTTGGATGCCCAACTGAGCGAGTGGGCCAGCGTTGCGGCGGGGTCTCAGTCTGCGCTTGCGAGACATTTTCGTGGCGGTCCTCATGTGCGAGACACTAGGCTATCAGTTTGGCGAAGTCAATGGCTATCTCAGCGGGAACTGGTCGGCGACATCGGCGTAGAGCTCGGTCCAGCGAATGAGCGCGCAGTCCAAGTGAGCCTCGCCCGGAGGCAGGCGGAACGGCTCCGCGCTGGTTTCGACGGATAGGTCAGTGATCGGGCGGTCGCACAGCCAGCAGATGGCTGTCATGGTCTCCAGCCCTCCCGGTTGTCTTTCGGCTTGCGATGTTCGTCAATGTATTCTGCGAAGCTGCCAATAGCTAAGAGCAGCAGCGGTACCACGGCGACCACGACGAAGATTAGGGCGTGGTGCGCATCCATCCATGCTCCGAAGCTCCACAGAGAGCGTTCGAGCCAGGTTTCTAAGCGATCTGCCCAGTTCATGGGTTCCAGTCTTCCGGGGCGAGGGTCATCGTCGGCCACCGAAGGCCCTCGTTATTTCTCCGCGCCCACTCCATCTGCCGGATGCATTCGTCGGATACCTTGCCCCAATCGGCCCACGAGAATGGAGAAGTTCCGGGCAGACCGGATTGAATGCTCGCAAGCCAGACTTGTTCAAGCCGATGAGCAAGTTGTTCGCGCAGGTCAGGCATGTGGCACCTTCGTATGCGGCCGTAGGACAGTTTGGACATGGGCGGGCAGGCGCCGGCGGGCACGTTCGGCCCGGTAGGACCAGCGGGCACGGTAGGGCGAGTCCCAAGCGGCCAGCTCGCGGGAACTGGCGCGGGCGTATTGGAACGCGAGGCTACGCAGGTTGCGGCTCATGGTTGGACCTCGCTGGCGTCGAGCAGTTCGGTGAGAAGTCGCTCCAATTCGGCGTCGAACTCATCCCAGGCGGCATCCCTGGCGGCAGCCCAGGTGGCATCCCTGGCGGCAGCCCAGGCGGCAGCCCAGGCGGCATCCCTGGCGGCAGCCCAGGTGGCAGCCTCGGCGGCAGCCCAGGCGGCAGCCCAGGCGGCATCCAACGTCGCCTCGTCAATCTCGCCGTTGAGCCATGCTAGCTTTGCGGCGACGGCCGCACGGCTGCGCGGGTCCACGGTGCGGCCCGCAGCGTCCTCGCGATCTAGCGCCTTCGTAGCGCACCAGCACGCGAACCGATGCAGCGTGTTGGTCGCGTCCACATAGTCCGTGAGCATCAGGCAGTCGGACGCAGCGTGCTTGTCGGTGTTGTGCGGCACCACGGTACCCGAGAGTTGCCGCCGCGCGACGAACGGACCGGGCGCGTAGCCGAGAGCGTCGCGCAGCCGCACGGAGCCGTGGTAGCCGGATTCGCATGGAATGACTTCGCCCGCATGGTGGAGCGCGTCGCCGGCCTTCGGGAGTGGACGGCCGTCGCGGAGTTTGTCGGCCGCGAAGTGCCAGACGGTGGTCGTGGCGGGTGCGGCCTCGGTCGTGGTCATTTCGTGGCGTCCTTTCCAGTCAGGGCGGACCAGCGGGCACGGTAGGGCGAGTCCCAAGCGGCCAACTCGCGGGACGACGCGCGGGCGTATTGGAACGCGAGGCTACGCAGGTTGCGGCTCATGGCTGGACTCCCGGTAGCACTGGCTTGGGGATCGCATAGGCGTCGAACAGTTCGATAAACCGCGCAGCCTCAAGCCGCCAATGAGCCGGAACCTGTTCCAGTGATTCCGCCCCGAAAGCCGCATGTGTCGGGCAGTTCTCCCATGAGTGGCAGTCCCAACAGCCGGTCGCGAGCACGTCAGCGAGATTCTTGCCACCGCCCGTGAGGAAAGCCGGGACGACTTCTGCGAGATATTGCTCCCAGGTGACGGCCCGCGAGAGGTTGGCCCGCGAGAGGTTGGCCCCCGAGAGGTTGGCCACCGAGAGGGTGGCCCGCGAGAGGTTGGCCCACGAGAGGTTGGCCCCCGAGAGGTCGGCCCGCGAGAGGTCGGCCCCCGAGAGGTTGGCCCCCGAGAGGTTGGCCCCCGAGAGGTTGGCCCCCGAGAGGTTGGCCCCCGAGAGGTTGGCCCACCAGAGGTTGGCCCCCGAGAGGTTGGCCCACGAGAGGTTGGCCCCCGAGAGGTTGGTCCATGAGAGGTTGGCCCCCGAGAGGTTGGCCCGCGAACCTTTCTCGTTATCCGCGAACCATTCGGCATGAGCCTTGAGGATGCCGGCGAGTTCGTCAGCGGTATAGGACTTCATTTCGTGGCGTCCTTTCCAGTCAGGGCGGACCAGCGGGAGAGAGCGGCGCGGCACTCCCGGTATGTGATCGCGTCACTTTGCATGTTCGTCTCGTCGGCTGGGTCCCCGGAGGAGTGCGCCGAGTGGTACAACTCCTGCGCCGCAGTCTCCAGCGCCTCCGCCATCTCGGCGGCTGCGGAGCGGAGCGCGGCGAGTTCCGCCTTGTGCCAGATCAGCGCGGCCACCGGGTCCTTGGCCTCGTCCAGCGGCATTTTGACGACCGGGATCACGTTCCGAAGCCGTTCCTGTAGCGCGTCCCATTCGGACCTGAGCACGCTGATCTCATAGTCCGCCCGGGACAGGTCGTTGGTGCTCGTTTTGCGTTCGGGATCGTAGGGCAGGCTCACGACAGCACCTCCGGGGCGGTACCGAAGATCGCGTCATATGCGTGCTTCGTGTTCGTCATCTCAGGAACCTCCGTGCTTACGAGCGGCCCATTCCGCCCGTCACACACACTATATGGCCGCACCCATAGCCATGTCAATGGCCTTTCTTCGAGTGGGTGGTGTTTTCTTCGGCAGGTGTGAGCGGTGGCTTTAGGTCAAACTTGGTACAGCCTGCCCTGCGGGTCACACGAGCACGCCACCTCGTGGTCACACGGCGCGCCCACCCAAGCCCTGCCTACGCTACCCAGTACCCTACGCCTACCCGTACCCTGTTCGCCCAGCCACGGCCCTGCCTTGCTCGCCCAGCACCGTTCCCAAGCGAATACCCCAACGGCCTACCTTTCGCTGTGGTTAGGTAACCAAGCTCGCAGACAGCCAGGTTTACATAATCCAGTTTACATAACGTGCAGATCGGCCAGTTTCTGACCAGGCAACTGACCAGGCAAAAGGCAAAGTGGGCCGGGGAGGCCCCCACTC
>Ga0070697_100000296_pt1 | contig 39848 bp, 35 predicted proteins | sample KBSK1501metaG_FD_65475 | JGI IMG/M metagenome (GOLD analysis project Ga0070697, IMG submission 65475) | Corn, switchgrass and miscanthus rhizosphere microbial communities from Kellogg Biological Station, Michigan, USA - KBS K1-50-1 metaG | ecosystem: Host-associated > Plants > Roots >...
GCAAAAACAATTGGAATTCCTGAAACTGGTGCTGCCCATTTATCGCGAAGCTGCCGGGCGCGGGCAAATCGAGCTCAGCACTACGCCTTTCTACCATCCAATCCTGCCGCTCGTTTGCGATTCCGACATCGCTCGCGTGTCGAATCCTTCGACACCATTGCCCCGCCGCGCCTATCGTCATCCCGAGGACGCGCGAGAACAGTTGCAGCGCGCCCGTGAATATCACCAGCGTGTTTTCGGTATACAGCCTGCGGGCCTATGGCCGTCCGAGGGTTCCGTTTCCGATCAGGCCATGGCCATTGCCGCCGAAGAAGGCTTCAAGTGGTTCGGCACGGACGAAGGAGTCCTCGGTCGTACGCTCAATCTCGGATTTTTTCGCGACGCCACCGGTCTTGCGGCCAACGCCGATCGCTTGTACCGGCCCTGGCGCCTGAAAACACCAAAAACAGAAATTACTGGGCTTTTTCGCGATCATCACATTTCCGACCTGATTGGATTCGTCTACAGCCGGATGGATGCCAAGGCCGGCGCCGCCGATCTTCACGGACGCTTACGTGCGCTTGGTGAACGCGTGCAGAGCAAGCAGCCCCTCACGGTTTGTCTTTTTCTGGATGGAGAAAATGCCTGGGAATACTATCCAGGCAACGGCCGTGAATTTCTCCGCGAATTTTATGGCCGCATTCAGTCCGATCCGGATTTCCGCGCGCTGACCGCCAGCGAGGCCATTGCCGCGGCCGGAGAAATTTCCGAAACGCAGACAATATTTCCCGGGTCCTGGATCAATGCGAACTTCGACGTCTGGATCGGCCACTCCGAAGATGTGCAGGCGTGGGATCTTCTTTGGGACGCCCGCGAGGCTTATGCGCGCGCAGAGGACGCCAAGGCACAAGAGCGCAAGGACGCGCCGACCGAGGCCGCGCTCAACGACGCCAAGGAATCACTACTCGCAGCGGAGGGCAGCGATTGGTGCTGGTGGTACGGACCGGAACATAGCACCGCGAATGATGCTGAATTCGACGCTCTGTACCGCAAGCATCTGACCGGAATCTACCGTGCGATAGGAAAGATTGCGCCCGACGAACTCGCCAAGCCAATCAAGCGCCAACCCGAGCACGCCTTGCACTTACCGCCCTCGGAATACCTGCGTGTGGATGTCAATGGCCGCGACACTTCGTATTTCGAATGGCTGGGCGCGGGATTATATTCGCCGGAAAGACGTAGCGGAGCGATGCACGGCCGTACCTTCTACCTGCGCGAGTTGCGCTACGGATTCGAACCGGAACGACTTTGCATCCGGTTGGACGCATTTCCTGGTGCGCTGGCGGAGCTCGAAGATGCCGAATTCCGCGTGACCATTCACGCCAACTACGACATCACCGTGATTGCCAAACTGTCACACGGAAAATTGGTGGAATACGCCGTGGAGCAGGGTCGCCTCTGCTTGCTGAATCCCGCAGGGGCGGCCGAAGCGGCCTTCGAACAAATTTTGGAGTTGGCCATCAGCAAAGAGCTTTTTGATTTGCGGGGAATCACCCAGCTGCAGCTTAGTGTCGCGCTCTGGCACGGAGGCTTACCGGTGGACGTGCTTCCCGCTGAAGGTACATTGCAAGTCGCTCTCGGAGAAGAACACTTCGCCTGGCCGACGGAGCCGTTGGCGCCATAGGTTCGGGGCTGATCTTGAGTGCGGGTGCTACTAAAAGGCGCGCGATTCAATCAGGGAGTTGTTTTAAAACAACTTCACCGCCAGCTCCCGCGGCTGCTCCCCCACGGGAATTATCGTCAGCAGACAGCAGGGCGGCGACGAGTTTAGGTCATTCGAGCGGTCCGCAGCGATGCGAATCACCGAAAGACCTCCTGAAGCCTGACTGACGACGAGCAGGAGGCGCGCCGTGTCTCCGGGATCAAACCGCAGCGCGCCCGGCAATTGTCCCGCAGCGATGGGACGCCCAAGGCGGCGATAGCTGATGTCGACCGGCGTTACACTGCCGGCCGCCGCGTCCGAAACATAAAGTTCACCGGTGTCTGCAAGCAAAACGCCGCGCGTCGGCGCCGAACCCAACACCACGTAATCACCCACTTCGTGGGTCCAGGTGTTAATCGCTTGCAGTCCATGCGATTCCGGCGACAGCACATATAACTCGCCACCATCGGGCTTCAGTATCATCTGCGACGGAATTCCAGCGAGTTCAAGATTCGTCAGCAGCAGCCCTTTTCGCAAATCAATAACCGAAAGGCGCTTCTGGGTTCGGCTCAGGATGAACGCGGCGGAATTGTCGTCAAGGATGGTGGCGTCCTCGGGATCGGGAATGACGCTAACTGTATTACGCAATTGTAGGGACGCCGCGTCGTAGATGCCGACAGTGGCATCTTTCTTGTTGAGCGCGAGCACCAATTTGCCGTCAGGCGATACGCGAGCAGCCACAGGCTGCTTCCCGGTCGCGCTCTGCGCAATCACTTGCCGCGTGTTGCAATCGATCGACGTGAGGAGGTTGTTTCCGGATGCCGGCACATATAGCCGTCTGCCGTCCGGCGAAAAATCCAGCGAATAGGGAAGGGCGCCCACGGGAATACGCGCGGTGATTTGCGAAGTTCGCGAGTCGAGCACCCATGCGAATCCTCCCCTGGAACTGACGCCCCAGACCTCCGCCCGTGTGGGATGTTCACGCATCGCGGATATGACGCCGCCGACGGGCACATGCGCAACGGTCGCAAGTTTTACCAGATCCACCACCGAAACGGCATTGTCAGCCGTGCTCACATAGGCGTAAAGCCGCAATCCCGGCCTCAAGAACGATGGCCGATGCTCGCGTGCAATCACGATAATCGCCGCGACAAATAGAATTGCGAACAGAAAAGCAACGCGAAATTTGGACGGCCGATTCATATCAGTGATTGAGAATCAAACTTAAGAAAGTTCATGGTATGACTAATTGACTTCGCGATGGACCACCGCGGCGATCTGGCGAATCTCCGCGGATAGCTCGGCGAATTCTTCCGGCAAAATCGACTGAATACCGTCCGAAAGCGCCTTCTCGGGTTGATGATGCACTTCGACCAGCAAACCATCCGCGCCGACGGCGACCGCCGCACGAGACAGCGGCAGAACTTTGTGGCGTTTGCCTGTACCGTGGCTCGGATCAACGAGAATGGGCAAATGACTGCGTTTTTTGACGGCCGGCACTACGGCAAGATCCAGCGTGTTTCGCGAAAAATCAGAGAACGTGCGCACGCCACGTTCGCACAACATCACGTTGTAATTTCCTTCCGACAGAATATATTCCGCGGCCATCAGAAATTCGTCGAGCGTAGCCGACATTCCGCGCTTCAGCAGTACCGGTTTTTTCGCTCGCCCGGCCCGTTTCAGAAGCGAAAAATTCTGCATGTTGCGAGCGCCGATCTGAATCACGTCGCCGTATTTTTCCACCAGGTCCAGCGACTCGTTGTCGATGGCTTCCGTGATAATGCCAAAACCGAATTCTTCGCGCACTTTGGCAAGAATTTTCAGTCCAGCTTCGCCCAGGCCCTGGAAACTGTAGGGAGAAGTACGCGGCTTGTACGCTCCGCCGCGAAAAAGTCTCACACCGGTCGGCTTCAGCCTCTCCGCGATGGCCATGCACTGCGCTTCGGACTCCACGGCGCATGGCCCGGCCACCAACGCCAGATGCACGCCGCCAACGAGTACGTCGCCCGAAGGCGTGGGTATTCGAATGACTGAATCTTCTTCCTTCGCATCCCGGCTCACCAGTTTGTAAGGTTTGCTAACCGGAATGCATTCCGCTACGCCGGGCAGCGATTCCAGGATCCCAAGATCAACAGCTCCATCATTGCCGGTAATTCCGATGGCGGTGCGCGCGGCTCCCGGAATGGGGTGCGCCTTGAGGCCAAGGGATTCGATCTGCCGGCAGACAGCGCGAACCTGTTCCTCCGTGGCGTGCGACTGCATGACAACAAGCATGGCGTCTCCCGAAATCGCGTGGAACCAACGAGTTTAGCGGAAGCAAACATCTCGCGGCAAACTGGCGATTATTAGGAACTGACGGAATCTCGCCGTCATTCCGAGAGCAGCTCTCTCTTCGTCGCCTGCACCCAGGCTAAAACCTCGTCGCCGGCCCGACAATATTCCAGTGGATCGCAAACCACATCAGGAACAAGCAAGCCAGCGCCACTAAGGAAAATTTTACTTTCGTAATCCTGCGTAAATCAGTTCGCGGCCAGACCAGCAACGCAGAAAAAATCGCCAGCACACTGAAAAAGATCGCCAGCGCTGTGACTGTATTTATCAGGTAGAAGTACTTGTCCCACGCATCAGTTGGTGGCGCCAGATCGTCGCCGGTGGCCGCCAATATCGCGAAGAGGGTCGAGAGCAGCAGTACCCAAATCCACGCCGCCAGTTGTGTCGTAAATGACAGCCACCGGGTGCCAGGTTGAGGCGCCGGCTGCGGCCGGTTTTTCAATAGCACTCTGCGGATGGTTCGACTGAGCGCCGCAAGAACCACCGAAAAAAGCACGACTAGGCTTAGCCCAGCCGCAAAGAACACCGTTTTCGAGTCTTCATACCACCTGACTCGTTCCGCCTGCACCCCCGGAAAATCGTAGGCCAGGCGAAGCACGTTTCCCTCTCCATCGCGAATTGCAAAAATCCGGTGCTGTCCGTCTACCTGCTGCAGTAGGTCTTTGCTGATCGGTTTCCACTTGATCATATGTCCGCGCAAATCTTTGACATCCTCAATTTCCAGCACGCCGTCTTTGTCGAGCTTTGCGGTGCGCTGCGACATCAGGTTGGCCACTCGCACCTTGGTGCTGTCTGCGCGTCGCGTGGACTGATAGGTACCCTCAATCGCTTTCAGTTCGTCGCGCGATTCCTTGACGAATTCTTGCGGCTGATTAAAGGGAAAGTATCGGTCAGAAAACATTTGCACCAGTTCCGGCCGGGGCTTTCCGCTCGCGCTGGCGGTATTGAAAGAAACGAACAATATCAGTTTCTGGGATCGTTCCAGAAAAAAAAGGCTGTGAAACGCTATCAGATCGCCCTCGTGGCCGATCCAGTGCAAACCATTTCGCCAGGTCTCATAAAAGCCCATGCAAATCGGTGGCATTTGATTGCTGGCACGGAACTGTGGCGTGTACATCGCGTCCAGAGTTTCGCTCTTCAGGATTCGTTTGCCGTCCAGCGCGCCGCCGTTCAGCAACGCAGTTCCGAATCGGCCCATGTCCGAAGCGGTGGAAGAAAGGCCACCAGCTCCGGCTGGATTAAAAACTTCGAAACCCAGCGCCGGCTTTTCCGTGCTTCCGCGATATCCCGCCGATGGCAGTTTTTCCAATTCTTTCGGTAACGGTTGATAAAAACTGGAATGGGTCATGCCAAGCGGCGCAAAAATGTGCTCGGCCACGTACTGTTCGAACAACTCTCCGCTAATTCGTTGCACAATGTAGCTGGCCAAGCCCACTCCGTAATTCGAGTAGGCCGGAATGGTTCCCGGCGCAAAAAGGCGTAAGGGCTGATTTTCGATTAAAAAATCGCGCAGCGTCAGGGTCTTTTTCGTCTTAATAAGCAGTATGTTCCGGGCTTCCTCCTCGAATCCGCCAGTATGTGTCATCAGGTTTCTCAGGGTGATCGGTTTGTCAAACGTCCGGCGAATCCTGAAGTCGAGATAATTATTTACGTCGGTATCCAAATCCAGCTTGCCTTGTTCTTGCAGCTGCATCACGGAAACCCAGGTAAATAATTTTGAAACGGATGCCAACCGAAAGATCGTGCCGGTCGGATCCACCGGCGTTTGTTCTTTCGCGTCGGCGAACCCGTATCCTTTCTGCAGCAGCAGCTTTCCGTCTTTCATCACCAGCACGGAAGCTCCCGCGATATCTGAATGCTCCAGCTGGAGAGGAATGATGCCGTCGAAGAACGCGCCAAGGTCAGCGGCGTCCAACGGATGAGCGACGCGCGGAATCGAAGGTGGAGTCTTTACCGCTGCCTGCTCAGACTTTTTTTCGGGAACCACTGGAACGCGCGACTGCGGCTCCTGCGCCAGCGCCGTACACGAAAAAAGCATTGGCACAGCCGCAGCTAAACCTAGCCGTTTATGCATACCATCTCCCAGGCGCGAATTGTGGAGCGGACAGATTCTAACCAATGAAAGGCGGCCGCGCGAGCGATGTCCTGCACCGGCGCAAATTTTCTGCGCCGGTTTTCAGATTTGCTGTTTTTTCCAGTATCCGCGTTTGAAAAGAACGACGCTTACCGCGGCGATAGCAGCCTCGGCTGCGACGATGGAAATATATGCGCCGCGTGCCTGCATTCGCAGTGGGATCGCCAGTAAGTAGGCCAGTGGAATTTCCAGCAGCCAAAATCCAAAAAAATTGACGATCGTTGGCGTGACCGTGTCTCCAGCCCCATTGAACGCTTGCAGCATAACCATTCCGTACGCATAGCCGATGTTCCCGTAGCTGATGATGCGCAGGCAGCTCGCGGCCAGCGGAACCACCTGCGGATCGTGCGTGAAGAGTTTCACGATCGGCTCGGCGAACGCCACAAATATCAATCCGATTATGCCGAGAAAAACCATATTGTAGAAACCGGTTCGCCATACTGAACTGGCCGCGCGCTCCGGCTGCTTCGCGCCAAGATTCTGCCCAACCAGCGTAGCGGCGGCGTTGCTCAGTCCCCACGACGGCAAAATCACAAAAATGACGATGCGAATCGCAATTGTGTATCCCGCCAATGCGGCTGAGCCAAAAATGCTGACGATGCGCACCAGCCCAATCCAACTGGTATGTGCTATGGCAAATTGCAGTATTCCAGTCAGTGATACTCGCACCAAGCGAACCAACACGCCAAAGTTGACTCGAGCGTGTTGGCGCAGGATTCGAATGCGTTCAGTTCCACGAAGTAGCCGATAGAACTGATAACCCACTCCGATGCTGCGTCCGGTGAAAGTGGCTAGCGCCGCTCCCGTAACGCCGAGCTTTGGGAATGGACCCAGACCAAAAATCAAACAGGGATCGAGCACCAGGTTGATGATGTTCGATACCCATAACAACCTCATGGCTATCGCTGCGTCGCCTGCGCCGCGGAAAATGGCGTTGTTCAGAAACAGCATCAAGATCGCGCCACTGCCGCCCAGTGCGATCCGTGCATAACCCGAACCAACCGTGACCACCTCGGGCGACGCTCCCATAATCTGCAGCAATCGTGGCGCCAGGAAGAAGCAGGGCACTCCGATAGCCAGGGATACACCCAGGCCAAGCACAATAGCCTGCACTCCCGCGACCGCCGCTCCACTTGGATCTTTTTCCCCGATGCGCCGTGCTACCATCGCCGTCGTCGAAAGGCTCAATCCCAGCCCGACGGCAAACACCAGGCTCAACAGCGATTCCGTCAGGCCCACCGTGGCGATGGCATCAGCTCCCAGCCTGCCGACCCAAAACACGTCTACCACCGCGAACAGAGACTCCAGCACCATTTCCAGCACCATCGGGATTGCCAGCAGCAAAATTGCCCGGTTCAAGCTGCCTGTGGTGTAGTCCTGGTGCGAACCGCGAACCGCTTCGCGAATCGAACTCCAGAGCGACGGCTGCACAACCACGACTGCTTCTTGTGTTTCCATAGAGTCCTGTGCATTTCCGCGCACGCGCGCAGTAAAGACCAGCGGGCAGCGCCGTCCGAAAAATATGTGTAGTTGAGGAGGGGGAAGGGTCTCGGCCGCGACGAGCGCGGATTAAACCAATGAGACGATTTGGATGACGGACATCTTCATGTTCATGTCCTTTGCGTCAGTTCGCCAGCACAAAGGAACGAAGGCCGAACGACAAGGAAAGTGAAATCGCTTCGCAGATTATACGAGCCACTACGCCGGACCGCCAGCAAAAAGTGTCAGCCAATCAGGCCGATACCCTCATGCAGGAGACAGGGTATGGCCCAAAAGCCGTCAACTGGATAATACTCATCGCACTGATTCTCGCATCCGTCCGGTCGAACGGAACTCCGCCCAGCGATTCGAAAGCCCTAGCCTAGCGCCCAGCGAAATCCCTCAAGAAGGAGGACATCATGCTGAATGCTGCGCTGGCATTCCCCGGAACGGCGTTATCCAACGTCACGGCCTTCCAACTTTTGATCGCGGGCGGCCTGTTGCTGGGAGTAGCTGCGTTTTTGCTGGCTCTCAGCCGCGAACGCCGCGTCTCGATGAAGCGCTCAGTCGTAACCGACGAACTTACAGTCCACACCGGCCGAATTGCGGAGGCTCTGGAACGCATCGCGAATCAGGCGAACGAAAGGGCGCATCTTGCAGGCTCGCATAAGCGCGAGCAACCCGAGCCTGAGAGAGCTAGCGAAGAGGCTCATCATATTGCATATTCGATGTTCGGTCGCTGAACATATCGAGACAGGCGGCCGCATCGCTGACCAGTCCGCGAATTCTGGGCCATCTCGGTGGAATCGCGGATTTCGGCGCACCCTTTTCCGTTTAAACGCTCCTCAGTCTGCTGGAGCACTAACCTCAGCTGTCCTTAAACCTCCATTTTGAGAAACCTCGCAGGTCGGATAAAATAGAGGGTTTACATAAGAGAGCAGCCGACTGACGAATGCCTGAGCCCAAAACTATCCCGACCAAACCTGCTTCCGAAGTGGAAGATCTGAAGATTGATCCGCTGGACGTTCGCGACGAAAAGTTCGATCCCGAGGATGAATATCGTCCCGAACCTCCTTCCGAACCCGTCCCCCCGCCGTGGATTGACGGAAGCCAGCGCATCGGAATTCATGCTTCCATTACCGGAGGCTACCAGAACGCGCTCGAGTCAGCGCGAAAACTCGGTTGCAACGCCCTGCAGATCTTTTCTGCAAGCCCAAGAATGTGGGCCGGGGGTCCAGGGCGAATTCCAGAAGCCGATGCTGCGGCTTTCCGCGCGCGACGCGACGAGCTGGCTCTTGGTCCGCTGGTCATTCACGCGAATTATCTGATCAATCTTGCCGGCATCCAGCCGATGCTGCGTACTCGCTCTATTCAAGCTTTTCACGATGAGCTGGTGCGCGCAAGCGCGCTGGGCGCCGATTTTCTCGTCGTTCACCCGGGCGCGCGGGGCGAAGCTAAAGTCGAGACGGCCATCGCCACCATCATAAATAGCGTCAAAGAGGCAGTCCGCCGGGTGCAGCTCGGCAAGCTGCGCATCCTGATCGAAAATACTGCTGGAATGGGTTCCGCGGTCGGTTCTCGCTTGGAAGAAGTAGCGGCTATCGCGCGCGGTCTTTCATTGCTTGGAGTGGGAGTTTGTCTCGACACCGCGCATCTATACGCCGCCGGGTATGACATCAGTAGCGAAAGCGGCCTCGAATCCACCATTTCGCAAATCGAACAAACCATAGGCCTCGACAATGTTTACGTCTGGCACGTCAACGATTCGAAAATTGCGCTAGGCGGAAAAGTCGACCGGCACGAAAATATTGGTCACGGAAAAATCAAGTCCGCTGCTTTCGCGCGAATTCTGCGTCACCCGAAACTAGGAGCAAGCCCTGCCACCGGACTGCCCGGCCGCCCATTTATTCTCGAAACGCCCGTCGAAGAACCAGGCGACGACCGCCGAAATGTAGCCAGGTTGTGGGAACTCTCTGGCGAAGAAGGCCCGCCAGCCGAAAAGGGCTTTACCATGCTGACTTCGGCGCTCAAAAAAAAGCGCACCGCACACAGAAAAGAGGCGGCCAAAACCGCGAGGGTGCTCGCCAAAAGAAATTTGCTGAAAAAGAAAAAAGGATAAGGCGTGGCGGAGCAGACTCCACAATCGGGTTACGACCCGCAGAAGATCGAAGCCAAGTGGCAGAAGCGTTGGGAAGACGCGCGCGTCTTCGAAAGCGACGTCGACGACGCCAAGCCCAAATATTACACTCTGGAAATGCTGCCCTATCCCAGCGGGACGCTACACATGGGGCACATGCGCAATTACGCCATCGGCGACGTCGTCGCGCGTGTAAAACGCATGCGTGGATTCAACGTCATGCACCCGATGGGTTGGGACGCTTTCGGCCTGCCCGCGGAAAACGCCGCGATCAAAAACCATACTCACCCGCGCATCTGGACCAACCAGAACATCGAGGAATTTCAGAAGACGCTGCGCCGCTTCGGCTTCAGCTACGACTGGCGCCGTGAAATTTCCACCTGCGATCCGGAATATTACAAATGGAACCAGTGGTTTTTTCTACGCATGCTGGAAAAGGGCTTGGCGTATCGCAAAAAAAGCCGCGTCAACTGGTGTCCAAAGTGTTGCACGGTTCTTGCTAACGAACAGGTCGTCAACGGATATTGCTGGCGCCACGAAGATACGCTCGTCGAGACGCGCGAAATCGAGCAATGGTTTTTGCGCACGACCGCGTACGCCGAACAATTGCTTGATGATTTGAAGTTGCTCGAAGGCGGCTGGCCTGACCGCGTCATCACCATGCAGCGCAACTGGATCGGCAAGAGCGAAGGCGCACGCGTCAAGTTTGCCGTTGCGGACCTGCCCGGTGCAGACTCAATCGAAGTTTTCACCACACGCATTGACACCATTTACGGCGCCACGGCGCTGATCCTCGCTCCAACGCACCCGCTACTGCAAAGGCTACTGGACGATTCTCCGGTGCGGGACGAAGCTGAAAAAAAGCTCGCGCAAATAAAATCAATGTCGGTGAAGACCGAAGATTTGGCTACGGCAGAAAAAGAAGGATTTTTCACTGGACGTTATGGGCTAAATCCATTCAGCGGAGAAAAACTCCCGATCTGGGTAGGGAACTTCGTGCTGCTCGAATACGGAACCGGCGCCATTATGGCCGTTCCCGCCCACGACGAACGCGACTTCGAGTTTTGCAAAAAATATAATCTACCCATCCGCACGGTGGTAACTCCATCTGCCGCAACGATATCTATGTCCGCGGGTGCCCCAGACGCGGGGTTCGCGTCTGGGGCTTCGATGTCCGCCGCACTACCCACTGAAGCATTCACGGACTATGGCGTAAACATCAACTCCGGCGAATTCTCCGGCCTGCCCACCGAACAAGCCAAAGAAAAAATGGCCGCCTTTGCTGAATCGAAAGGCTTCGGGAAAAAAGAAACCATCTTTCGTCTGAAAGACTGGGGAGTCTCCCGGCAAAGGTATTGGGGCACTCCTATCCCGGTGATTTATTGTCCGAACGACGGCGTGGTCCCAGTTCCTGACAACGATCTGCCGGTGGTGCTGCCCCCAAATCCAAATCTAACCGGTGAAGGTGAGTCGCCTCTCGCCACCACTCCCGAATTCGTAAATACCACTTGTCCGAAATGCGGCGGTCCCGCGCGCCGCGAAACCGATACCATGGACACCTTCGTAGACTCCTCATGGTATTTCTATCGTTACTGCGATCCGCACAATTCGAACGCACCCTTCGATTCCGCGAAAGTGAAATACTGGTTCCCGATCGACCAATACATCGGCGGAATTACTCACGCGATTTTGCATCTGCTGTATTCGCGTTTCTGGTGCAAAGTGATGCGCGACCTCGGCCTGATCGATCACCGTGAACCCGCGGCGCGCCTCTTCACACAAGGAATGGTGCTCAAAGGCGGCACGGCCATGTCCAAGTCCAAAGGAAATGTCGTCGGCGCGCACGAAATGGCCGACAAATACGGCGCCGATACCGGCCGCCTCTACACTTTGTTTGCGGCGCCACCAGAAAAAGATCTCGAGTGGAGCGAAGAGAGCATCGACGGGGCATGGCGCTTCCTAAACCGCGTGTATCGTCTGATAGAACGCCACGCGAGCGCGGTCCGAAACGCAAGAGCTACGACAGTGCCGGTTTCATCTCCCTCCGCCAAAGAAAAACGCTTGCTGCGCAAAACGCATCAAACTCTGCAGCGGGTAACCTCCGATTTTGAAACGCGCTGGCACTTTAACTCGGCCATTGCGCTGATCATGGAGATGACCAACGAAATTTACGCTTGCGAGCCGCTCGAAGATGGCGTGCGCGAGGAAGTTCAGAAAGAAGTGCTGGAGCTGCTCACGCTAATGCTGGCTCCCATGACCCCGCACATCGCGGAAGAAATGTGGGAGATGCTCGGCCATTCGAACGGCCTGTGGACCAGCGCGTGGCCGATAGCTAACGCCGAACTTGCCAAGGACGACCAAGTCGAAGTGCCGGTGCAAGTAAAGGGTAAACTGCGCGGCAAGCTTAGCGTTCCAGTAGGAATCAGTCAGGACGAACTTGTAAAACTTGCCCTGGCCGAGCATTCGATTGCGCAGCACATTGACGGCAAGCGCATCGTCAAAATAGTTTATGTGCCTGACAAGTTGCTGAATTTCGTCGTTTCTTAGCTGTCCGTGCAGGGGTTCGGGCTTCCATTCGCAAACCCTGAGTGACAGGGGTTCGGGGGGTTGTACTTACAAACCTCTAAGTGATCAGGAGAAAATCGCCGATGGCGGAAATCCAGGCCGGAACCAGAATGCGGCAGGAAAGTACCAAACCAAAGTCCGAACTTGGCGGCATGGTCGTGCTCGATTTTGGCGGCCAGTATACCCAGCTGATTGCGCGCCGCATTCGCGAACAACGCGTATTCAGCGCGATCTTGCCGTGCACTTCTCGCGTGGAGGAAATTCTTGATTACAAACCTGCGGGCATAGTGCTTTCCGGTGGTCCCAGCTCGGTATACGATGCGGACGCTCCAAAGTGCGATCCCGGCGTTTTATCTACCGGAGTTCCGGTCCTGGGCATCTGTTATGGTATGCATTGGATTACCAAGGTCCTCGGCGGGACGGTCGAACCTGCGGGACGTCGCGAGTACGGTCGCGCGGAATTTTCCGCCGCCGACGGCTCCTGCGGCAAACTTTTTGAGGGCTTGCCCAGTACCTCGAAAATCTGGAACAGCCACGGTGATCACGTCCGCGCCCTTCCTCAAGGTTTTCGTTCCACTGGATTAACAGAGAACGCGATTGCCGCCATCGAGAATTCCGAAAAAGGGATTCACGCCGTGCAGTTCCATCCGGAAGTGAAGCATACCGAGCAGGGTACGGCGATTCTGCGAAACTTTCTCTTCACCGTATGCAAAGCTGAGCCTAAATGGAGCGGCGCGGCCTTTATCGAGGATACCGTCGAGGCGATTCGAAAGAAGGTCGGCAACAAGCAGGCCATTTGCGCCCTCAGCGGCGGCGTGGACTCGACAGTGGCTGCGGCGCTCGTCCATCGAGCCATGGGTGACCGGCTTACAAACATCTTCGTGAACAACGGCCTGCTGCGCAAAAACGAGTTCGAAGATACTCTCCAGATGTACCGAGAGCGACTCGGCCTGAACGTGATTGGCGTGGATGCCACCGAACGTTTCCTCTCTCAGCTCAAAGGCATTTCCGACCCCGAAGAAAAGCGCAAAAGGATCGGCAGGGAATTCATCGCGGTCTTTGCGGAAGAAGCCCAGCACCTGACCCGCGACGCTGGACAGGAGGCGATCGGCTTTCTCGTTCAGGGTACCCTCTACCCGGATGTCATTGAATCAGTGTCGGTTAAGGGCCCGTCCGCGACCATAAAGACTCATCACAATGTAGGTGGCCTGCCGATGAATATGCCTTTTGCGCTGATCGAACCGCTTCGCGATCTTTTCAAGGACGAAGTCAGGCGCATTGGCCGGGAACTCGGTTTACCGGATGAGATATTGATGAAACATCCGTTTCCAGGCCCAGGTTTAGCCGTACGGGTACTAGGTGAGGTAACGCCCCATCATTTGAAGTTGCTGCGCGAGGCGGATGCGGTGGTTCGGGAAGAGATCCGCAACTCGGGATTCTACGAAAAAACCTGGCAGGCGTTCGCCGTACTTCTGCCCGTGCGAAGCGTCGGAGTCATGGGCGACGGACGAACCTATGGCCTCACGGTGGCGGTGCGGGTAGTAAATAGCGACGATGCGATGACTGCGGATTGGACTCGGTTGCCCGCTGAGGTGCTCGAGCGGATCTCCACACGGATTGTGAACGAGGTGACGGGCGTGACCAGAGTGGTTTACGACATTACTTCGAAACCGCCAGGAACGATTGAGTGGGAGTGAGCGGGAATAAAAGGAAAAAGGCCGCAGCGCGACCTTGCGGCCTTCAGATAAGGCTAATACGAATGGTTTGTAAGACAAAAGCGAAAGAAGATTATCTGCCGGCGACCTTTTGCGCCATATACAGGATAAGCTTTCGATCGTCTTCGTCGGACTTGCTCAACAAGCGGCGAAGCTTGTTCAGGAACCGGGCATCTTTGCCTGCACTGCCCCAAGCGATGTCATCACCTGACTTTCGCTTCGGGAGATTCGGCAATTGAGGCGGTTCTTCGCCGTCGTAGAACAGTTGATAGAGAGGCACTTCGAGAGCACGAGCGAGTTTCTCGAGTGTTTCGATGGCCGGAACAGTATGGCCATTTTCAACACGCGAGATATAACAACGGAGTAACCCGGTTCGTTTCTCGATGTCGCCCTGGGAGAGTTTCTTTTCTTCGCGTAGTGCGCGAAGGCGGTCACCAATAATCATGCAGGCATTATTCCATATAGATAAGAACTGAAGCAAGCATAAACTGATAGTGGACCGCGTGAAACACCTGTTGCGGCCTACTCCCTGGGAAAACGAGACGAAAGAACAACGAAACCGGAAAACGATGCCACGCGTCACAAAGATTGAAGAAGATGAGCAGCGTCCTGGCGGTCAAACGCCTAACCTGGGCGTTAAACCTGCCGCAGGGGGCAGCGTCGATGAGCGGGCTATGGTCCGCCAGGCGCAGAAGGGCGATAAAGCGGCGTTTGAGACCCTGGTTCAACGCCATCAGCACCGAGTGTTTGCAGTGGCAAGGGGTATCTTAAAGCGCCAGGAGGACGTAGAAGACGTTGCACAGCAGGTTTTCGTTAAGGCATATTTCTCGCTGAAGCGATTCGATCAGCGGGCAGCTTTTAGTACCTGGCTTTACAAAATTACTGTCAACGAGTGTTGGGACTTACTTAGAAAACGAAAAGCCCGGCCGCTGGTTTATGAGTCGGATTTCAGCGAAGAGCAGTCCAGGCAGTACACGGCGACCGAGCGGGAAGCAACAAAAGGACCGGACACTGGCGACCGTATGGCGATGCGCGAACGGCTGGAGAGCATGCTCGGCCATTTGGATAAACGTGATCGCGCCATGTTGATCTTGAAAGAAGTGCAAGGTTTTTCGGTCGAAGAAATCGCGGATTCCGTGGGTTTAAATGCCAACACTGTGAAGGTTCGGCTGTTTCGAGCCCGCAGGCGCATCGTCGACTACAGCCGGCGCGAAAAGAAGTAGAGGTTTTTTCTTGTAGAGCGGAGTGAGTGAGGAGGTGGACGATATGTGGCTGCTTACACGCGGATACAAACGTGAATGTGCGGATTTTCATGATGCGATCGAGCGAATTTCGAGCGTAAAGCGATCCGAAGACGTCATGGCGCTGAACAACGTGGCAAGGGACAGCATGGCGCCGGATACTATTGCGCTGGATGCGCTGCTGGCGCGATTGCCCGAAGGCGCGCGCAAACACGTAAACCATTGCGGCGATTGCCGAAGTGCCGCCCGCGAATTGTTGGAAGTTCGCGCAATGTTTCAACGCGAGGACAGCGGTGCGCAGCCGGGACCGTATTTCCTGGCTCGCGTAATGGCGGCCATCGCGGATCGAGAGCTGGAACTGGAAAAGAGCTCGCAGACTTGGGCAGCCGTGCCTCGACTGGCGTACCGGCTTTCCGTACTGGCCTCGCTCACGCTGCTGGTTGCTGGAGGCTGGCTCTATCAGCAGCCCCATCATGCGACCATTGCTGGCGTTACGACCGCCCAGAGCAACGAAGGACTGGTGGATGGCGGCGGCACAATTCAGGACGACTTCCTGCTCAGCTCGGCGGAAAGGTAGCGATGACGGAACCCTCGATTCGACAGAAAGCTACGCTCTGGCTGGCAATCGTTTTCGTTTTGGGCGCTGCACTGGGGGGCGTGTTGGGCTATGCTTTCGCCCATCGTGGCTATGCCGCCGAGCCGGCCGTCTTGAGCGCTCAGGCAAGGCATGCGCAGAAAAGAGAGAAATTGACCCGGGCTGTAGGATTGAGTTCTGATCAGCAAAAACGGGTTGCGGACATTCTGGACCAGGCACAAGGTGAATACAAAGCACTGCACGCCACTATGGATCCACAGGTCGAAGCAGTACGGCAGAAGGCCCGGGACAAGATTCGGGCGGTGTTAAGTGACGATCAGAAACCGAAGTTTGAAGAATTCCTGCGCAAGCTTGACGACGAACGCAAGCATAATGAACAGTAGCTGTTACTGCAACAATTTCAATCGGTTCGATCGCAGTTAAACCCTAAAAGGGAATGTCTTCGTCGGAAATTTCCGGCCCGGAAACTCCTCCGCCACCGTGACCTGCGAAGTCATCCGCCGGCCCGGACTGATCGTGTTCTTCCGCGCGGCCTCCGCCCATTGCTCCTGCCCCGCCTCCCGCTCCGCCATCCCCGCGCCCGCCCAGCATGCGGAAATTCGTTGCGACGATTTCAAAACTGGTGCGCTTTTGTCCTTCCTTGTCCTGCCATTCGCGCGACTGAATTCTTCCTTCAATAAAAATGAGCGAGCCCTTCTTCAAATATTGCTGCGCGATTTCCGCCTGCTTGCCCCACACAACGATTTTGTGCCATTCCGTGCGCTTCTGCCGCTCGCCAGCCTTATCCTTGTACGTCTCGTCGGTGGCCACGGAAAAATTGGCCACTGCCTGGCCGCCGCTGGTGTAACGCGTCTCCGGATCGCGGCCCAGACGCCCGACCAGAATCACTTTATTCACTGACATGAGCACTCTCCCTGAATCGATGAAGATAACACGCGGAGAACAATAAGTGAAATTGAGGAAAGCGGTGGCCAATTCCGGCAACCAAGTTATCGGCACAAGGCGCATTCTGCACTTTGCGACTGCTGCAAATCCGGACACGTTGGGAGCCAGGATTCAGTCAGGGGCGCCATCTCCGCAAACGATTAACGAGCGATTTGAGCCGTGGTACAAGCTTTCTTGTGGCGCTGACGTCCGAGCCCTGCGTACCGCTTTTCAGCAAATCTTGGGCTTGCGATCGCTCCATTGCCGGCAACGGAGCGAAAAGCTGTCTCTCATCAGAACCCATCTCTATTTCGAGACGATGACGGATGTAAGCGTCTGCATGATTCCTTGCGATTTGAATTGCTTGCGGAACCAGTGGCTGCAACTCTTCTGGGTAAGACGACACGTCGATCAGGTCTAGATGAGGAATAATTCGTTGACGTACCAGCAGGCTCGGATTATTGACGAATTCCCGCAATAAAAGGCAGCGTTGGCGCATCCAGAGATCTGCAACCAATTTGACCGCTGCAGCGGAGTCCGGCCGCCGCCAGTAAGAATCGGGCACTCCTACCAGGCCCACGTGATATAAAGCCTGCACTGCGCCTGCCTTCTCCAGATCGGAACCGTTTTCGAACCACTGGAGCAAAGTTTCGTTCACGCCGCGCAGTCCAAAAGTTGCAACGCACGGTTGTACAAAGGCACGGTTCTTGCTGGGGTCGCGCTCGTAGACGGCCGCGCGCATCATCGGCTCGTAGAGAATCTCCGGAACTGTGCGCGGTTCCTTTAAAACGAATGCGACAAAGAACTTCCGTTCTTCCTGCTCGAGTGCATTTTTGAACCAAGTAATATCGTCTTGCGATGAGGGCGGGTAATACACACTGAAGTCGGCCACCAGGCTTTCTTCCGCGGACGCGAGTTTGTCTTCATATTCTTGGTCCTGTTGTTCATCGAACTCCGGAGACCAAACGGGGAGAGCTCGATATCGGGCGAAATACTCGTTCCAAGCAGTCATTTTTCAGCTTCTCTCGGTGATGTGCTTTAAACCCGCAAGCGTGGTTATTCAAATTGTTTTCGGAATGTGGCGAATTGTGACTGCAGATCGGCGATTTGCTTGCGCAGTTCGGCCACTTCGGCGACCAGGGATTCTATGCGCTCGGTGGAGGAAGCAGTTGCAGTGTCATCGTCGCGGGCTGCAGCTGTATGCGCAGCCGGAGCAGGTGCGACTGGCGGCGCGTCGCCCAGAAGATGTGCGTAGCGCGCTTCCTTCGTGCCCGGTTGCCGCGGCAGTACCGTGACCAGCGGCGGCTCGCGCTTTTCGAGCCGGCTTAGAGCGGAATGTAGGCTTTCGAGATCTTCGAAGGCGTGCATACGCGAAGCGCGAGTCCGCAGTTCACCTGGAGTTTGCGGGCCGCGCAGCAGCAATTCGCAAATGATGGCCACTTCCGGGCGGTAAAAATTAAAAGCATCCTGCAAGCGGTGCTCGAATTTGGTAACGCGGCTGTCAGTTGAGCTGACCGACCGCACCAGCGACTGATACTCAAGATGGTTAAGTGCTTTGCGGATTTCGCTCTCTTCCAAATGCATAACAGGATCGCGATTAGACTTTTGATTGCACGCGTTGGTGAGCGCGTTCAGTGACAGCGGATAATATTCTGGCGTGGTGATCTCTTTTTCGATCAACGCGCCGAGAACGCGAGCTTCAATGGATGTCAGCGTGACCTGCATGGTTTTGTCTGATCGAACCGGCTCTTTTAACGAGTGAAATGATAGCGGAAACGGATTGCGTCGCTCAAATCCTGGCCGCATTTGCCTGCGAGTCTGCGCGGCCTGTACGTGCGAACAAGGTGACGCTTTGAGGGAGTACTTTTTTCTCGGCGCTGGAGGCGAACAGCAGAACGTGGCGTAGTGGAAGTGCAAATATTCCAGAACTTGTTGCGTGGAATTTCTGACGAAGAAACCGGTTGCACGGTGGACAAAGGAGTTCCCATGAAAATTCCCTTGCGAACAGCCTCGAAGTGCATGTCGCTGGTGAAGTGCATGTCGATGACCAAGTGCGTGTCAATCGCGGTGTTAGTGTTGTTTGCCGCGGCGCAGGCGGCTGCTCAGGGTCCCGCCGGAGCAGGCGCGGCCGGGGCAGCGGGTGGCGGCTCATCATCCCATTCTTACAACCCGTTGAAATGGATCGGGAAGAAAGACGCGAAGCCAACCGGAGATTCTCCGGTTTCGAACGCAGAACTGGACCAGAAGCTCGAAACAGAATTGCGAGCGATGCAGGTGTTGAGCGCGGATACGACGCTGAAACAGGCCTGCGTCAATTTTCTGAAACGTGTGGACTGCCTGGCGGCATTGCACGCGAGTCACAACGTCGGGTTGAACTTCGAGTGCGTGAAATCGAATGTAACGGGCGTGCGCGTGGGAACGGACACTAGCTCTTGCCGTATGCCTGCGGGCGATAAGCCGCTGAGTTTGGCCAAGACGATCAAGCTATTGAAGCCAGATGCGGATGGCAAAAGCGCCGCAAAGGACGCGGAAAGCGTGGCCAAACAAGAACTTACAGCAGCTGGCGCGTAAAACGCGGGAATCATCCCACTGGCTTCTTCAGAATCCTTCTGAACGGGCCGAATCTCTTTATTGCCATGAAGTGGCAAAAATCTGACCTACAGGCAATTCGACTTGCAGAAAATTGGAGTCGCAGAAAATTCGCGGTGAAAAATCAACCGGGAAGAGAACTATTGTGTTCTTTTTGTGGCGAAGAAGGACGCGCAGCGAGGATGGATCGGCTTAAGCGGCGGTAGCTGCGACGCCCAGCTCCTTTAGCCTGGCGCGGGCACGGCGTTCTTCTTCCGTGCCGGGATAGCGTTTCACCACTTCGCGCAGCTCTTTTACACCCGAAGACTTCTGTCCGAGTTCGATGAGCGCCATGCCCTTTTTAAGGCGCGCTGGAGCGAGTTTGAAACTTTTCGGATAGTTAGTCAGAACCTTTTCGTATTCGGCAACCGCCTGCGAATATTGCCGTTGCGAGTAAGCGATTTCGCCGAGATAGAACTGCGCGTTGGAAGCTAGATCGGTGTCGCCGTAATACTTCAAGTAGTCCTGAAATTCGGAGCGGGCCAGATCGTATTTGCCGCTGGTAATATCCCGCAGACCGTTCGAGTACAGCGTATCCGCGTTGGGCGCGGGACTGGCGGAGGAGCTAGCAATCGGAGATCCCGTCGGCTGAGGCGACGAGCCTGTTGGAGCACTGGTCGGTACGGTGCCGCCCGGAGCTACCGCGCCGCCGGAGATTTTAGAGTCAATATTCTGTATCGTGCCCTGAAGATCCACGAGTTGTTGATTGAGCTTGCCGAGACGAGATTTTATTTCTTCCAGATTGTCGGAAAGTCCCTGAACTTGTGTGGACATGGTGTCAAGACGCGCGCCAGAATTTGCTTGTACGTCCTGAACGGATTTTTGCAGCCCGCTCATAGTGCCATTGAGCTTGCCAACGGTATCGTTGGACTGCTCGATCAGGGTGCGCATCACGGTGTGGTCTTGCGTGACTTGCGTAGCGATATCCTTCTGCCCTTGCAGCAGGGAAGTGACGTCACGCTGCAGCTCAATGATTTCGCGGGCGACCGCTTCGGCAGGCCGGGGACCGATCAGGCTGCCGCATAGTGCGCCGACGAGAAGCGCGGCGCCAAAACCAGCGAGATTGCGAAAACGCATGAAGAACTCCTCCTCGGTGTCGAGCGAGCCATCTGGGCGGGCCAACCGACGGGCCAACTGGGTTTGGCCAAGATAGCGACGCAGAGCGCCACGTTAGGCTCTAACTCAACTTTAACCAGAGAGGAGCGTGGGGGCAAGAGGGTCGTGAATGGTGTGACCGGTAACTGCAGGTTCTTACCATCACGCGGCGCAAAAATACTGCACGGGACCTTCGCATCTGGACAGCGCCGGCGTTCTGATCGAGCGGCACGCGTGGCTTCATGTGGGGCTTGCCTGCGGCGTTTGCCACCGGGCTCGGCGCTTTCATCTACTTTTCTTATTCGACCTTGGAATAACTCTCCGGTTTATCAAGTCCTCTCCTACTGTAAGGGCTTCTTTTTTCGACGGTGGACGAAGGAGCAAGCGCAACCCAATTTTAGAGGTGGTGTAAATGAAAAGGCTTAAATGGCTTTTTTTCGCGGTCCTACCCGTGAGCGTCATGGCGGTTGCTCTCGCCGGTGTTGCACAGCAGGCTCCAACTGAGGCGCCGGCCGGCTTTGACACGCCGACACTTGCGCAAAACTCCGGCTCGAATAGCTTGAGCAACGGCATCGCCGAACCTCCAGGGGATAGCTATGCGCTAGACCAAACCAAGTTCGAACAAGACCACGACGCCAGCACCGGATTAGGCCCAGTATTTAATGCCAGGGCCTGCGCGGATTGTCACCAGAATCCCGTCAGCGGGGGATCGAGCCAGTTTACGGAGGTTCGCGCTGGCCATAACGACGCCACTGGCAACTTCGTCGGCGCGACGGTTACCATAAACGACGGCGCAAACACCATAGCCAACCGCTCCATCATCAATGACCGAGCGCTGATACCTCAGGCTCAGGAGCAAATACCCGATACCGAAAACATTCGGGCTTTACGCGCGGCTCTCAACACTTTGGGGGATGGATTTGTCGAGGCGGTTAACGACAGCACTCTGCAAGCGATCGCGCAGCACCAAATCGACGTTAGTGGAGGTCGAATCCATGGCGAAGCCGTCGAAGTTCCAGTGCTGGAATCACCCGGACAATCGCGTATTGGCCGCTTTGGCTGGAAGGATCAGCACAGTAGCTTGCTGTCCTTCATCGGCGACGCTTATCTCAATGAAATGGGAGTGACAAACCGCCTGCGTCCCAAAGATGTGACCGCCATCGGCAAAATCACTGCCGATCCAGAGGACACTCCGGATAATCTCGGCTTGGCGGACATCGACCACTTCGCGCAGTTCGTCCGCGGCACCAGGGTTCCGCCGCGCGACCCGATAATTTCTGCAACCGCAGCCGCGCAACAAGGCCAAAGCCTGTTCGAGAAGATTGGGTGCGCCACGTGCCACGTCAGCACCATGGTCACGGCACCTGTGGGGACCCTAATCGACGGCGGAGCGTTCGCCGTGCCAGACGCTTTAGGGAATAAGATCATCCATCCCTACGGTGACTTCTTGCTGCACGACATCGGAACCGGCGATGGCATCGTGCAAAATCCGCCGCAGGACACCGCCAACAAATTGCGTACTGTACCGCTGTGGGGACTCCGCATGCACCCGCGGCATATGCACGATCTCCAGTCCTTGACGCTGGAAGACGCCATCGAACGCCACCGTGGCGAGGCCGAACAGGAAAGGAATCGCTTCCGCGGACTTAGCCCCACAGAGAAACAAGCACTGATCGCCTTCTTGAATTCATTGTAGAAGGCCCTCGGTCAGTAGTACTTTTCACGCGCCGCAGAAAAGGGGGGAGAACCAAGTTCTCCCCCTCTGTCGTGCAATTCCTAGAGTGTGTGGGTTGCATCGCGCACAATCCACACGATAGCGGCAGGCAGAAGTTGCTGTGCTACCGAAGCGTATTTACTTGGCCATTACGAAATGGCCGCGGCGATTTTGCTGCCAGCAGGATTCGTTGCTTTCCATGCAGAATGGCTTTTCTTTGCCGTAGCTGACGGTGCTGATGCGATCGGCGCCGATGCCCAGCGAGACCATGTATTGTTTGACGGCGGCGGCACGGCGATCGCCGAGTGCCAGGTTATATTCCGTCGAACCGCGTTCATCGCAGTGACCTTCGACCACGACCTTGATCTGCGGATACTTGCGGAGGAAATCAGCGCTCTTGCTCAAAGCAACGCGAGCGTCGGAACGAATGTCGGCTTTGTCCAGGTCGAAATAGGCGTCCTGTATTTCGCGCAGGAACATTTTTTCCAGCGTATCCATGTCTGTGGAGGCTGGAGGTTCGGTGGGCGGCTGCGCGACGGTAATGCGAACGGTGGAATCCGCGGATCCGCCGGGCCCGCTGGCGGTAATGGTGTAAGTAACTGAATCTGACGGGGAGACCCTGGTCGAGCCTTCGGGAGCCACAGCGCCGACTTCGGGCGCAATGGTCAATTGCGTCGCGTTCGTGGAGGACCAGTGCAGCGTCGAGGTTTCGCCTTTGTTGATGGAGGTGGGGTCGGCGGTCAGCGTGACGGTGGGAGTCGCTGGCGCAGCCGTGGGCGGTGGCGGCGTTCCGCTGATGACAGGCTTCTTGCTGCAGCCCGAGGCAAGAAAGGCTGCGGCGAAGGCAATCATGACACAAGTGCGGTAAAACGGTCGGGCAACCTCAGTCATGCTAAGTTCCTCCTCAACAAAATGAATTCCCAGTGGATTGTTCGTCGAGCCTGATTATATTACCACTAACTGAACCATGGATGAAATGTCGTATCACGATATATTTTCTATCGTGTATGTTTGCAGCAACCATCACTGGCGCTTAGCGTTGCGACCAGTTGGGTGATTCGTTGTGGCCTGCGGTGGTTAGCTGCCGAGCCTGAGTTCCGTCGGCCAGCATGGTCCAGATCTGCCGGGTGCCGGAACGCGTAGATTCAAAAACGAGGTGCCGCCCATCGGGCGCCCAGCTGGGACGCTCGTTGCGTCCCGCGTCGCGCGTCAATTCGATAATTTGCCGGCTGGCAACTTCCATGATGTAGATGTCGTAATTATTGTTGGGCCTGCGCCAACTGAAAGCGAGAAGCTGGCCGTTGGGGGCCCACGACGGATCGATCAAGTAGCCTTTGTCCGGCAGATCCAGGTTGGTGGCATTGGTGCCGTCGGAATTCATCAGGTAAAGCTTTGGCACGCCGCTGCGGTCGCTGACAAAAGCGATCGACTGGCCGGTCTTGGGATTCCACACTGGCGAAGTGCTGGCGCCATTCGCGAAAGTAAGGCGTTTGAGGCCGCCGCCACTGGCGTTTACTGCGTACAGCTCGGGAGTGCCGCCCATGGATGAAGAAAAGACGAGTTGCGAGCCGTCAGGTGACCACGCGGGCGCGCTGTTGGTTCCCTTGAAGTGCGGGAAGCTGATGACTTTCCCCGCATCCACCGAGTACATGCAGATTTGTGGACTGGCGGGACCGCTGGTACCTTTTGCGTAGCAGGTGAAGGCGATGCGTGAAGAATCCGGCGCCCACCGGGGAGTCAGCGAGATCGAGCGAAGGGAAGTGAGCGGATGCTGGTTGGCGCCATCGTAATCCATGGCCCAGATTTCCTTCGTTCCGGTGCGGGAGCTGACAAACGCGATCTGTGTCGATGAAATGCCCGGCAGCCCGCCGGATAGCCGCATGATGATTTCGTCGGCGAATTGATGAGCGAACTTGCGCACTTGCGCGTCGGTCGGCGCGCCGCGATAGATTTTTGCAATGACCGCTTGCGACGTTGGATTGCTCACATCGTAAAACCAGGCTTGTATCTCGACATCGCTGGGGCTTTCAGAAAGATTGCCAAACGCCACGAAGTGAGCGTTCACAGGGGAATCGGACCAGGCGACGAAGCGAAGTTCGGAGGGAACGCTGGGCTGCGATTGCGGATAGAAGCTGGGACTGACTACATCGAGAATGCCGCTGAATCCAAGGTCGTCGCGCACCACTTGCGAAAAGAGTGTCGAGTGAGGTTTCGCGGAGTCGGCGCGCGGCGCGAAATCAGCCACGGCGACGCGCGGTTTCTCCACGCCAAGGCCTGTGCCGGTGCGGAACCAATCCTGCTGTTGCGCCTGCGCGGTACTTGTAGCCGCGAAGAGGCAAACGAATAGAAGTGCACGCAAACTACTGCATCGCAGGCGCAGAAACACTATTTCCTCCGTGGAGCTTAGGCTTGGATGGCTGGGTGGGCGTTGCGTGTGTCATCTTGTCATACTCAGGTCAAAATCGAAAATCACTCTGACGCTCGAGCCGGAATAGTCCGGGGGCAGTGCCGGCATAGGGTTCGACGACATGATCGCGCGAAGACCGGAATTGTCCATGGAGAGATTTCCGCTAGCTTGCGAGATCTGAACGTCTTTCACAGTGCCATCTTTTGAGATCGTGAACTCAACCACAGCGTGCGCGGTGTGCGCAGCGCGAACACCGGGATCGATTGTATTCTGCAACCAGTTGCTCTGAATACGGCGCTTCACGGATTCGATATACCAACCATAACGGGACGCGAAGTCGCCGCCACCTTCGGACTTGATGGCAAGACCCGGCGTACTGGACGAGCCAGGATTGGTGCCTGCGCCGGTAGTGATGTTGGGCGAGCCCAGATTCTTGCCGGGGACGGCGTTCTCCGGATTGGGGATCTTCGGTTCGAACGCTTTGTTTGGGCGCGGCGGAGGCGGAGGTTTCTTGTTGGGCTTTTCCAGCGTCTTGAAATCGGGCACGTTCTTCAGGTCTGGAGGAACGACTTCTTCTTTTTTGGGCTGTGGCGGCTCGGGTTTGACGTCGTTTTTCCAAAGGCTCTTGGAGGGATCCACGACATTACTCTCGTTCACCGACGGAATTTTGGGCATCGGCACGCCGGAATTCCCGACGAGCGTCACTTTAGTGCTGTCATTTCCGCCGCCCGGGCCAGCCCAGCGATTGCCCTCCCAGTGGAAGTACGCGGAGAGCGCCAACAGCAGGATCAATGCGGCGTGAAGAATCCCTGAAACCGTAAGATACGGTTTGAAACTGAGCTGCTGCGAATTGGCGACTGCCGTGTACATGCTCTACGGTGTGCGACTGCGTTCCGTCAGCGGCTGAGTGACGATGCTGATGTTGTTGATGCCCGACTGACGGAGTGTGTCGATTATGGAAGCGAAAATGCCAAAGGGAACTGTCTCATCGCAGCGAAGATAAACCGCGTCCTGCGGCTTTTTTAGCTGCGACTGAACCTTGCTGCCCAGCTGATGAATGTTGATAGGGTCGTTACCGAGGTACACCCTCTGAGCCTTATCGATGGTGATCACCAAACGCTGCTCAGTGATTTCCTGCACCGTTTTTGTCTTCGGAACGTCCACTTCGATGCCCGACTGCAGAATCGGCGCGGTGATCATGAAAATGATGAGCAACACGAGCACGACGTCAATGAACGGGATCATATTGATCTCGGAAAGCGTCGATTGGGTTGATTTCGAGATTTGCATATTTTTTTCCACGGCGCGTTGCAGCGGCCGCGGACCTACGTGAAAGTCTTTTCGATCTGCGCAGTGACCTCTAGCGCAAAAGTGTCCAGGCGTTGGCCCAGCGCGCGGATATCACCCACGAAGTTATTATAAAAAATTACCGCGGGGATGGCGGTAAAAAGTCCAGCCGCGGTGGTAACCAGTGCCTCAGAAATGCCCGGTGCTACCGCGCGCAAGCTGGCGGAGCCAGCAGCTCCAAGGCCGGAGAAGGCGTCAATGATGCCCCAAACGGTGCCGAAAAGGCCGATGAATGGAGTAACCGAGCCGGTGGTGGCCAGCCAGGTCATGCCTTTTTCCACCCGGCGAATTTCTTCCGCGGAAGCAAGCTGCATGCTGACCGTGACGGCGCTCACGCTTTTAAGCGCTGGGGGATGCGGGTTGCCGGGAGCAGAGCCAACCTGGCTTTGCAGTTCGCGATAACCGGCCGCATAAACATTGGCGAACGGAGATCCCGCGGTGGCCAGTGCTTGCGGATTGGCTACGCCGCGCGTGGCGCGAAAAATGCGCAGAAACTGGTCGCTTTGCTGGCGGATGCGGCCGAACAAGCTGAGTTTTTGCAGAATCATTCCCCAAGACACAACGGAAAATAACAGCAGCAATCCTAAAACGCCGCGCGCCACCCAACCCGTCTGTTCCAGTATGCTGCCGAGATCAGCGGCAAACGCCGCAATCAGGAAAAAAGAAATGTTAGCTCCTCAGTTTGAGTAAATTTGCTGGACCTTAGCAACCTAGCACACGAGGAAAGCGGAAGCAACGAATGGTGCAGGACCACTCGTACAAGAAGATAGCGGTGGTTTGTGCGTTTCCGTGACTCAGGCGAGTGTTCGCGACTAGTTGTTGCGACGGGATGCGGCTAATCGAATCCGCGCCTCAGCGGGTAATCAACGATGATGGCTCGGCCATTAGTGCGAGCTTTGACCGAATGACGAACATCAGCCGGCACGATTGCCACTAAGCCCGGCCGGACAATTTGCGATTGCCCGTCTATTGTCACCTCGAGTTCACCTTCGATCACCTCATAGACTTCTTCCTGGGAGTGCGAGTGCTCATGGATGGAAGCGCCACACACGAAGTCATAGTGCGCGAATGTCATGCTTTGCGAGTGGAAATAGCGTCCGTGCCATCCCGGCAGACGTTCAACAACATTGAGTTTGGTGGTGTCAACAAACGGCATAATGCCTCCCCGCGCCTCCAAGTTAGCCCAAACGCGCTATCGCGCGGAAGTCCTCGCTGAGCCTACGCTGCTGACAGATATGATAAAGTCGTGAAGATGAGTCGAATTATTGACATTCGCATAGAGGCGCTGGCGAATCCAACCGCGTGCGTTACGGAAGCGCCTGCTGTGATCGCACACTCGTCTGCGAGCGCGCACGGAACGTTCTTCCTCGAAACTTTCGGCTGCCAGATGAACGAGCATGACTCGGAGAAGGTGGCCGGGCTGTTGCTGGCACGCGGCTATCAGCAGGTGGAAACACCGGAAGCCGCTGGCCTGATTTTGTACAACACCTGCAGCATCCGGGAAAAAGCTGCGCAAAAAGTTTTTTCGCGCCTGGGCGAGTATCGCGGATTGAAAGGCGAAGGCAAGAAGATTGGCTTGCTGGGCTGCGTGGCGCAGCAAGAGGGCGAAGATATTTTTTCGCGGGCACCATGGGTGAGCCTGGTGTGTGGCTCTGCGAGTTATCGCAAGTTGCCGGAATTGCTGGCGAAAGTGGAAGCGGGTGAGCAGCGCGTCGCGGGGCTCGATAACGACACCGACGAAACGTTCGAGACTGAGATAACCCGGCGCGACAATCCCTGGCGGGCTTATCTGACCATCATCGAGGGCTGCGACAAGGCGTGCGCTTACTGCGTGGTGCCGTTCACGCGCGGACCCGAGCGCAGCCGCGATAGCGGTCGCATCCTGGTCGAACTCAGGCAACTCGCCGATTTCGGCTATAGCGAAGTGCAATTTCTGGGACAGACCGTCAATTCTTACGCCGACCCTTCCCCGCGCAAAATGCGTTTTAGCGAATTGCTGATCGAAGCCGCCCAGGTGCCAGGGATTCGCCGTGTGCGATTTACGACTTCTCATCCGCGGGATTTTACGCCGGACATAATTGCAGCAATGAATTCGAATGCGGCGATTTGCAACCACGTGCACTTGCCGGTGCAGTCTGGATCAACTCGGGTGTTGCGCGCGATGCAGCGGACTTATGGCCGCGATGAGTACCTGGAAAAAATTGCCATGATTCGAAGTGCCAAGCGGCGGACGGCGATTACCACTGACGTGATTGTCGGATTTCCGGGTGAGACGAATGGCGATTTCGACGAAACCTTGTCATTGCTTGACGAGGTCAAATACGACGGCGTTTTTTCGTTCAAGTATTCGCCGAGGCCGAATACGTCAGCTTCGACCATGCCGGACGCGATTCCGGAAGAGGAAAAGAGCCGCCGCCTGGCATTACTTCAGGAAAAGCAACGAGTGATTCAATCTGAGACGCTGCAATCGCTGGTCGGCGAAGTTTACGAAGTACACGTAGACGGCAAATCGAAGAAAGAAAACTCCTGGTACGGGCATAGCTCCTGCAACCGGGTGGTCAGCCTGACGTCCCCGGCGCCCGATTTACTGGGGCAGTACGTCAAAGCCCGTGTGACCGGATGCACGGCAAACAGCCTGGTGGGAGAACAAATTCTCATAAGCTAAAAATGCGTATTGTGTATCGCACGACTGGATGATAGAAGTGCAGCGAGAGGTAGTGCGGAGGGCGCGATGGAAATGGAAATGAAGATTCGTGGCCTGATGATGGACCCTGTCACCAATATGCCGATTGTGGTCCTCAAAGATGTGCAAGGGAATGCCATCCTGCCGATCTGGGTTGGCGTGTACGAAGCCAACGCCATCGCCCTGGAAATTGAAAAAGTACAGACGCCGCGCCCGATGACCCACGACCTCCTGAAAAATGTCTTTTTGGGCCTGGATGTTCGCGTGGACAAGATCGTGGTCAACGAACTGAAAGACGACACCTTTTACGCGCTGATCTGGGTAGAGCGCGAAGGGCAGATGATGACCATTGATTCGCGCCCCAGTGATGCGCTGGCGTTGGCCTTGCGCATGGATTGCCCAATTTTCGTCGACGAACAGGTCTTAAAGAATTCGAAAGTGTCGACGGCGCTCACCGAACGCACCACCAACGAACAATTACGCAACTGGCTCGAAGGCCTCTCCGACGAAGATCTCGGCCGCTACAAAATGTAGCCAAGCCCCCGCGGCTCCTCCTCATTACTTTCTGCTCCGGTCTCCTCTGACTCTCTGCGCCCTCTGTGCACTCTGCGTTAAATCCCCATGCTATTTGGATAGGGCATCAGCGCATCGCAAGGTCACGCAGGCGCGCGTACCAATCGATGCACCGTTCTTCGCCACACCACAAGCAAGACGATCCCGATCAGAATGAGCGCCAAGCTTAGGCCGACCCAGAGGCCCAGCGCGCCCCACCCGCGACGAAAACATAGCCACGCGCCCAGCGGCAGGCCGATGATCCAATACGCGGTGAAATGGCACAGCATCGGCGTGCGAGTATCACCCGCGCCGCGCAGGGCGCCTGTGGCTACAGACTGAATTCCGTCGAAGAGCTGAAAAGCAGCACCGGCGGCGAGCAGAATTGTGGCGTTGCGAATGACCACTTCGTCTGTGGTGTAGATACGCGCGATCCATCGCGGCGCTGCCAGCAGCACTACGCCGGCTAGCGTCATAAACGTTGCACCTATAAAAATTGCGGTGCCTCCCGCGTGGCTTGCGGCACGCGGATCACGCCTTCCTAGGGCCTGACCAACACGCACCGCGGCCGCGGAAGAAATGCCCAGCGGCACCATGTAGGTGAACGCGACCGTGTTGAGTGCGATTTGATGCGTGGCCAGCGGCACCGCGCCGAGTCGAGCAATCAGCGCCGTGACCGCTGCGAATACCCCGCTTTCCAAAGTAAATTGCAGCGCTGCTGGCATGCCGAGTGCGATGAGCTGCTTGATGCGGCTAAGGTCAATATCCACCGGCGTCTTCAGCAAGTCGGTGCGATGCTTGCGGTCGTACCAGAATAAATATCCGATCAAAACCGCCGCCATGTACACGCGAGCGATCGCGGTAGACCATCCGGAACCCACCGTGCCCATCGGGCGGAAACCCCATTTGCCGTAGATCAGAACCCAGTTGCCAAGTGCGTTGATGATGTTTGCCGTTACCAAAGCGAAAGCCACCGGTCGCACCATGCTCATGGCCTGCAGGCACCGTCGCACCGCGAAGTACAACAAAAGAGGGAACAGGCCTACGGTGAGCGCGTTGGTGTAAGGAATCGTTTCCGATGTTACGGCTGGGTCCACGTGGATTGCGCGCAAGAAGTGCGGCATCAGCCAGATCGGTGCGGACAGTAACGGCGTCAACGCCACGCTGAGGTACACCCCGTTGATGAGTGAACGATGGCAATCCTCGCGCTTGCCGGCGCCAAAAGCTTGCGCGACGAGCGTGTCCAGCCCGAGCAGAAGGCCTTCGCCAAAGAGTGCCAAGACCATGAACACTGCGGAACCGAGGCTCACCGCGCCCATGGCAACGGCGCTGTTCGGCAGGCGCCCGACCATCATAGTGTCCACGACGGCCATGCTCATCCAGCCGAGTTCGGCGAGCACCAGTGGGATGGCCAAACGCAGGGTTGGGCCCACCTCTGCCCTGAATATTTGTGTGCGTGAGGTCACAAGTTTTGTTGTCCCAGCAGTTTATGGGTTGCTGTCCGCAGGAGCAAACTGCGGCACTTCAAAGGATGGTCGCGCTCTTAGTCCTTTCCTCTGAAGCTACGCGATCCCTTCCGGTTCGAACTGTTATCGTGTAAGTCAAATCATAATATCGACTGACATCCGTGTTAAAATAACCCGGGAAAATCGCTCGAAACGTTTCCCTTCGACGTCTCCTCTGCGCTCTTTGTGCACTCTACGTTAAAATCCGCATCTTCGTTCGTCACGGCGTCCTCACGAATACGCCGAATACGCCGCGCGACGTATCTCCTTTACATCCAATACTCACAGAAACCCGCAAATTTAAGTTCATTAGAATGAATACTTACAAGAACAGCGTCGTTTAAGTCTTTTAAAATAAATACTTACGAAAAAGGGGGGTAGCTACTAGCGTAAAGGCAATCTTGCATTGCCGTGTCTGCGCGCCTGTTGCCCAACAAGGCCAACTCAGCCGAGAAGCTGCGCGAAGAACCCGCTCGCGATCAGGTCAAACACGACGTTGATGTCCGGAGCTAGTGCGCGATCTTCGGTGACTTTCACGGAAACTGCGCGGATGGAGTCGTAGGCTTGTTTGGCGAGCGTGCCGGTTTGCAGCGGCGCAAGCAGGTCAATCCCTTGGCAGGCGCAGAGCAGTTCGATGCTCAGGATGTGCTGCAAATTGCGCAGCATCCGTTCCAGGCGCCGCGCGCCGCTCATTCCCATCGAGACGTAGTCTTCCTGATTGCCGCTGGTGGAAATGGAATCGACCGAGTGCGGCGTGGCCAATGCTTTATTTTCGCTTGCCAAAGCTGCCGCAGTGACTTGCGCGATCATGAATCCGGAATTTAGCCCGGGCTCTGGAGTGAGAAACGCCGGCAACAAACTGGTGAGCGGATTGGTCATTTGCTCGATGCGCCGTTCGGAGATTCCTCCCAGCGTGGCGATGGCGATGGCGACTTGATCCGCGGCCATGGCCAGCGGCTGGCCGTGAAAATTTCCACCGCTGATGATGTCGCCTTCGCCTTTTTCGTTTACGAAAACCAGCGGATTGTCGGTGGCGCTGTTCAGTTCGACCAGCGCCATTTCGCGCGCCTGCGAAAGGGAATCGCGCACAGCGCCGTGAACTTGCGGAGTGCAGCGCAGGCTATAGGCGTCTTGTACGCGCGTATCTTTTTCCGCCGCGCGGTGCGATTCGCGGATTTCGCTGCCTTCGTTCAGATGCGCCAGGTTTCTGGCGGTACGTGCCGCCCCGGGATACGCGCGAGCATGCATAATGCGCGAATCAAATGCCCCTGGGCTGCCACGCAGCGCGTCGAGAGAAAGTGCCGCTGCGACGTCGGCAGTATCTGCAAGGGCGTCCGCGTCGCGCAGGGCCAGGCTCAGGAGGGCAAGCATGCCTTGCGTGCCATTCAGGAGGGATAGGCCTTCCTTTGCGTCGAGCTGCACTGGCGTGATTTTTGCGCGCTTAAGCGCTTCGCCCCCCGGCAGAATTTCGCCGTGAAATTCGGCGTGGCCCTCGCCGATGACTACTTGCGCCAAATGCGCAAGCGGCGCGAGGTCGCCGGAAGCGCCGACGGAACCTTGCGAGGGAATTACAGGATGGACTTTTGCGTTGAGCATCGCGCAAAGAGTTTCTACCGTCGCCGGTTTGACGCCGCTGAGACCTTTCGCCAGAGCGTTGGCCCGGAGAAGCATCATCGAGCGCGTTTCGGATTTACTGAGCGGTTCGCCGACGCCGCAACAGTGCGAGCGGACCAGATTCACTTGTAATTGGCGAACTTGCTCCGTGGAAATGCGGACGCTGGCCAGTTTGCCGAATCCGGTGTTGATGCCGTAAGCGGTCTTGCCGGAAGCAACGAGTTTGTCTACCACGTTGCGCGATGCCTGCATTTTTTGGGATGCAACCGTGGCAAGTGAAACTTTCGCGCCATCAAACGCGACTTCGTAAACCTGATCGAAGGTGAGGTCGTTTCCGTTCAGTTCGACCGTCGTTTTGGTGGATGTCATGCCAGTTCGCTCGGAACGGGCGCTACGTTGGAGAGCGCGCGGAACTTGTCTTGATATTTTTGCGGCAACTGTTTTGGTTTTCCGTCCTTGCCGCAAATCACGTGAGTGGTCGCTCCGGTAGCGAGGATGCGATCGTCAGAATCACGCAAAAGTTCGTAGGAGTATCTCACGATACGATTGCCGGCCTCCGAAATGCGTGTGCGCACGCGAAGCAATTCGTCGTAACGCGCGGGAGAAAGATACCTGCAACTAGCCTCGGCAACCACGATGAAGCAATCGTCTTCGGTTTCCATGAGCTTGTATTCGAAACCGAGCGCGCGCATCAGCTCGACACGGCCGACTTCAAACCAGATCAGGTAGTTGGCGTGATAGACCACGCCCATCTGATCGGTTTCGGCGTAACGAACACGCACTGTTGCATCGTGAAATTCCATAGAGGCTCCTAGCCGTTTCAGTCTACAGAAGGAGAAGAGGGGATTGCCACAGAGTCACAGAGCGCACAGAGCGGAGGAGAAGAGAGATTCCTCGCCACGCTCGGAATGACATTATTCGCAGTAGGCGAATTTGCTGCGGCAAGTCTACTCGTCTTTCCAGACCGGTTTGCGTTTTTCCAGGAATGACGCGACGCCTTCCTTGAAGTCGCCGGTGCAGCGGATGCGCGCATTTTCGAGTACGGCGCGTTCCAGATCGGCGTCCACGCCAGCGGCTTCCGCGCTGACCAGCAGGCGCTTCGCGCGGGTCAGGCTGCCGGGGCTGACGTCAATCAGGTATTCGGCTAACTCCTCTGCGCGTGACAAAAGTTTATCCGGTTCGACGATTTCGGTGACGAGGCCCAGTTGTTGCGCCTCTTTGGCGTCGATCTTGCGACCGGTCAGGAGGAGATCGCGCGCGCGCTTGTCGCCGATCTGACGGGTGAGAAATACCGACACAATAGCAGGCAGGAAGCCGATTCGAACTTCGGTATAGCCGAATTGCGCTTCCGGAACGGACAGAGTGAAGTCGCAGAGGGTGGCAATCCCACATCCGCCGGCCAGCGCGTGACCGTTCACAGCGGCGATGATCGGCCGGGGAAAACTCCAGATGCGACGAAAGAGTTTAGCCATACGCCGGGAGTCGTCCTGGTTTTCTTGCGCCGATTGCCGAGCAATCGCGGAGAGCATTTCCAGATCCATGCCAGAACAGAATACCGAACCCGCCGCGGCCAAAATCACGACGCGCATTCTCTTTTTTTCGATTTCGTCGAGAGCGCTTTGCAGCTCGGCAATCATCGGCGGGTTGATGGCGTTGCGCTTGTCCGGGCGATTTAGAGTGATCATTGCGCGTTCTTTGTTGTAATCGAGAAGAAGTGTTGAATACATTTTGTTTTGCGCCTCCTTGCTGCAACTGCCTTGCTTGCAAGCGGGCTTACTTGCATTCTTTCTTAACTCGCGACTCTAACTCGCGATTGGGGCGTGGGCGTATTTGCTACGAATTTCGTTGGTCATCGCGAGAATTTTGGTCAGACGCGATGCCTCGATGCCAGTGTCGCCGCCAGCTTTCTTTACCGCAACCAAAATATCTTCAGTGCGAATGTTGCCGACGAGTTCGTCGCCTGCGAACGGACAGCCGCCAAGTCCGGTCAGGGCTCCATCGAGGCGGCGGCAGCCTGCCTGGTAGGCGGCGAGAATCTTTGCTTCGGCGTTTTCGGGGCGGCTGTGCAAATGAGCGCCGAGCTCGACGCCGGCGACGTGTTCGTATGCTCGTTTGAAAACGTCGGCGACGATTTCTGGAGTGGCGTTGCCTGCGGTGTCGGCGAGCGAAACGGTTTTGATGCGAATGTCTTTCAGCCACTCGAGAGTTTCTTCGACGAGTTCGGGGCCCCAGGGTTCGTCGTAGGGATTTCCGAAGGCCATAGAAATATAGATAACGAGTCCGCGTCCTGCGGCTTTGGTTTCTTTGTGGAGCATTTCGACGAGAGCGCGGGATTCGCCGCGCGACATGTTGGCGTTGGCACGGCGGAAATACGCGGAGATGGAATATGGATAGCCGATTGTGGTGACGCCGGGAGTAGCTAGTGCACGTTCCAATCCTTTCTCATTCACAACTATGCCGATGATTTCGGGCGGCTCAGTGCCTTCGGGCAGGGAAGCGCGGAATTTTTCCATTACTTCTTCGGAATCGGCCATTTGCTTCACGTGCTTGGGCGAGACAAAACTTACGGCGTCAATGTGCTTGAATCCGGCGAGGACGAGATCCTTCAAGTACTCAGCCTTGTAGTCCGCAGGAATGATGTCCGACAGGCCCTGCCAGGCGTCGCGCGGGCATTCGATCACTTTGACTTCACTGTCCAAGTTGCCTCTTTCTTGTAATGAAATCGCGGGTGGTCGCGAGTGGTAACAACACGCCGGAAACGAGGCCGACGACGAACAAAGTTAGACTCACTATCAAAAGAATGGAATCAGCGGTGTGTGCCACGCGCCCGCGCGCTTGACTGAACGAAGAATCGGAAACTCTAGAGGCTATGCCTAGGCTCACCAGCAGAAGAAAAACTCCGAACATGCAGGCCAGCGTTCGGTACCGAGGGCGACGGGTGGACTGCGTAATCATGTCTGAAGAACTCCGGTTTTGAATTCTTTTAGCTCGGAGTTGAGGGCGGCGGCTTCGAGGGCCCAGATCAGCGAGTCGCGAGTTTGCGCGGGATCGATGATGGCGTCGACCCAGAGGCGGGCGGCGGCGTAACGTGGGTCGGATTGGTGTTCGTAGGTGGCGCGAACAGATTCGACCAGTTCTTTTTTTGCTTTTTCGTCGACCTTTTTGCCTTCGCGTTCCAGTTGTTTGAGTTTGATTTCGGCTAGCGTGCTGGCTGCGGCGTCGCCGCTCATTACTGCGTAACGCGCCGTGGGCCAGGCGAAAATGAAACGTGGGTCGTAGGCTTTGCCGCACATGGCGTAGTGTCCCGCACCGAAACTTCCGCCGCAGATTACGGAAATTTTTGGGACTACGCTGTTGGAAACGGCGTTCACCATTTTTGCGCCGGCGCGGATAATGCCAGACCATTCGGCGTCTTTGCCAACCATGAAACCGTTGACGTCATGTAGAAAAATTAGCGGGATGCGATTCTGATTGCAATCGAGGATGAAGCGGGCGGCTTTTTCGGCGGATTCGGTGTAGATGACGCCGCCGAACTCGATGCGCTTTTGATCGGAGCCGGGTGCAGTGGTTTGCACATGTTTTTTCTGGTTGGCGACAATGCCGACGGCCCAACCGCCGATGCGGGCGTAGCCGCAGAGGAGCGTCTCGCCATATTCGGCGCGGTATTGTTCGAATTCGCTGGCGTCCACGATGCGGGCGATGATGTCGCGCATGTCGTATTGCTTGGCGGCATTGCTGGAGAAGATGCCGTAGATTTCTTCGGCGGGGAAGAGCGGTTCGCGTGACGAGGAGTGGCTGAAGATTGGCGGGTCTGGCGCGCCCATTTTATCTACCAGTGCACGGATCCGCGCGAGGCAGGATTCGTCGTCGGGTTCGCGAAAGTCAACGGTGCCGCTGATTTGCGAATGCATTTTCGCGCCGCCTAGTTCCTCAGCGGAAGTTTTTTGGCCGATGGCGGCTTGGACTAATGCGGGGCCGGCTAGGAATAAACCGGAGCCTTCGGTCATTAAAATGTGATCGCACATTACTGGAAGATACGCGCCGCCGGCTACGCACATGCCCATGATGGCCGTGAGTTGCGGAATGCCCATAGCGGACATGACAGCGTTGTTGCGGAAGACGCGGCCGAAATCGTCGGTATCGGGGAAGACATCTTCCTGGAGCGGAAGAAAAATGCCGGCGGAATCCACCAAGTAGATTGTCGGAAGCTTGTTTTCGATAGCAATATTTTGCGCGCGAATCACTTTCTTGGCGGTCATCGGAAAAAATGCGCCGGCTTTTACCGTGGCATCGTTGGCGACGAGCATGAACACACGGCCACAGATGCGGGCCAGGCCGGTAATGGTTCCTGCGGAGGGAGCGCCGCCCCATTCTTCGTACATTTCGAACGCGGCAAAAAGGCCGAGTTCGAAAAAATGCGTACCGGGATCGATTAATTTCGCGATACGCTCGCGGGCGGTCAGGCGGCCCTTTTTGTGTTGCGATTCGATGGCTTTCGCGCCACCGCCCTGGCAGATGAGCTCTTCCTGATTTTTCATTTCGGTGAAGAGTTCGATGATGTGGCGGGAATTCTTTTTGAAGTCAGGAGAATCGCGATTGATGGAAGATTTCAGGGCTGAAGCGGACACTCGAATGCCTCACTGGAGAAGCGAGAATTAGTATACGGCGTTGCAGGATGGCGAGGCAAAAACGAGTGGAAAGGATTTGTGGTCGCGGGAATCGTTCAAGTCGCCGATGTTCGGCTAGGCTGGTTGCCGTTGTGAACTGTTTCTCTTAACACAGAGGGCGCGCAGAGGACACAGAGGCGAAGCGGAGGATTCTTTGCGAGGCTCAACGGCGAAATGAGGGCGATTTCGGGAAGAAGGCGGCAGTTGCGCGATTCCTTCGTGCGATCAGGCGGCGTGTTTCTTGTTTATGAATTCGACTATGTCTTGGGTGGAGGTGCCGGGGAGAAAGATTTCGGCGATGCCGGCTTGTTTTAGAGCGGGGATGTCGGCTCCGGGGATGATGCCGCCAACGAGGACGGTTACGTCGTCCATGCCTTTTTCTTTGAGCAGGGTCATTAGTTGGGGGCAGATGGTGTTGTGAGCGCCGGAGAGGATGGAAAGGCCGATGACGTCTACGTCTTCCTGGACGGCGGCGGAGGCGATCATTTCCGGGGTTTGGCGGAGGCCGGTGTAGATGACCTCCATGCCGGCGTCGCGGAGGGCGCGGGCGATGATTTTGGCGCCGCGGTCGTGGCCATCGAGGCCGGGCTTGGCGATCAGCACTCTGATTTTTTTAGTTGGCATGTTTGGCAGAAACTTTCTTCTCCGTGGCCTCTGCGTCCTCTGTGTTAAGAAACACCTTTTTGTTCTCGCGCGGCATGATAAACCGGCGGACGCCGTCTTTCCAAACCGAAACGTTGAAGTTGATGAGCAGACCCAATTCGTGTTCTGAAAGCCTCGGATAGGTCAGCATAATCGATTCGTGCACTGGCTCCAGGCCTTCGATCGATTTCAGCTCTTCGAGGAGCAGATCCAGGCGAAAGCCGCAATAAAATTTGATTTGCTTATAAAGGAGCGGAATGGGTTTTTGCTTCTCGAACCGAAGGCCTGGAACTGCCAGTTCATGGCATAGGCAGGCTTCGTAGGCTGATTCGAGAAGACCTGGGCCGGGTAGCCTGTGGACCTCTATAGCGGCGCCTATGATTTGCCGGAGCAATTCGTTGTTATTCATTAATGTTTATTTTGACACAGAGTACACAGAGGGCACGGAGAAGAAAAGCCAGAGAAGGAACGGCAGGGGAGCCAAGGAAACCGAGACAAAAGACTAGCCGCAGAGAAAACAGGAAGAAGGGAAAACATTTAGGTGATGGCTACTTCTTCGTAGGAGCCGAAGACTTGGCGGAGGGCTTCGCAGATTTCACCGAGGGTGGCGTAGGCTTTTACGGCAGCGTAGATGGATGGCATTAGGTTTTCTTTGGATTGAGCGGCTTTTCTTAGGGCGGCCAGCCTGCGGTTTACTTCTTCTTGCGAGCGGTCGGCGCGCAACTTATTCAGGCGAGCGGCTTGGCGGTGTGCTACGGTTTCGTCGATTTGCAAAATGTCCAGCGGTTTTTCTTCGGAGATGAAATCGTTTACGCCTACCATCAGCTTTTCTTTTTTGTCCAATTCCATTTGATAGCGGTAAGAGGCTTCGGCAATTTCGCGTTGCGGGTAGCTGCGTTCGATGGCGGCGACCATGCCGCCCATGGAGTCGATTTTGCGGATGTAGTCCCATGCGCCGGCTTCGACTTCATTGGTGAGAGCTTCGACGAAGTAGGAGCCGCCGAGCGGGTCGACTGTATTCGTTACGCCGGTTTCGTGGGCGATGATCTGTTGCGTGCGCAGCGCGATGGTGGCGGCAAATTCGGTGGGGAGAGCCCAGGCTTCGTCCAATGAATTGGTATGCAAGGATTGCGTGCCGCCGAGAACCGCGGAGAGGGCTTGCAGCGCGGTACGAACGACGTTGTTGTAAGGCTGCTGCGCCGTGAGGGAACATCCCGCGGTTTGCGTGTGGAAGCGCAGCGCCCAGGTACGCGGGTTTTTTGAGCCGTAGCGTTCGATCATCGCTTTGTGCCAAATGCGGCGGGCAGCGCGGTACTTGGCGATTTCTTCGAAAAAATCGCTGTGCGCGTTGAAGAAAAAAGAAAGTTGCGGGCCTAATTCGTCGAGATTCATTCTGCGACGCAGGGCGTATTCGATGTACTCCATGCCATCGCGAAGCGTGAAAGCTAATTCCTGAATGGCGGTCGAGCCGGCTTCGCGGATGTGATAGCCGCTGACGGAAATGGGATTGAATTTGGGCGTTTCTTTGACGGCGAATTCGAAGGTGTCAATCACCAGGCGCATGGATGGTTCGGGCGGGTAGATGTATTCCTTTTGCGCGATATATTCCTTGAGGATGTCGTTCTGCAGAGTGCCCGAGATTTTCTTCCAGTTCGCGCCTTGTTTTTCAGCGACGGCGAGGTACATCGCCCAGATGACTGCCGCTGGCGAATTGATGGTCAAGGAAGTAGTGACGTTGGCGAGCGGAATTTGATCGAAAAGGACTTCCATGTCAGCGAGGGAACTGATGGCCACGCCGCATTTGCCGACTTCGCCTTCGGAGAGCGGGTGGTCGGAGTCGTAGCCCATCAACGTTGGCAGATCGAAGGCGGTGGAGAGACCGGTCTGCCCGTGCGACAGCAGATAGCGGAAACGCTGGTTGGTGTCTTCGGCGGCGCCGAATCCGGCGAACTGACGCATGGTCCAGAGGCGGCCGCGATGCATGGTGGAATGAATGCCGCGCGTGTAGGGGGGCTCGCCGGGAAAGCCGAGCTGCGTTTTCGGATCCCACCCCGGCAGATCGGCTTCGCTGTAAAGCCTTCGGATTGAATGGCCGGAGATGGTGGTGAATTCGGAGTGACGCTCGGGATTTTTTTTCAGGACGGGAGCAAGGGTGTTTTGTTCCCAGGATTCTTCTTGTGGAGAAGGGGCAC
>Ga0070697_100000297_pt1 | contig 39837 bp, 48 predicted proteins | sample KBSK1501metaG_FD_65475 | JGI IMG/M metagenome (GOLD analysis project Ga0070697, IMG submission 65475) | Corn, switchgrass and miscanthus rhizosphere microbial communities from Kellogg Biological Station, Michigan, USA - KBS K1-50-1 metaG | ecosystem: Host-associated > Plants > Roots >...
AGCCGTTGTTGGGCGCGGTCTGCCAGATGTGCCACAGGGCGTTGTCGGTGCCGCGGGCGAACACCTCCAGGCGCCCGTCGGCGTTGCGCGTGCACAACGGCTCGCTGGTGATGATGCCGCCTAGCGGCGCCCAGCCGGACCAGCCGTTGTTGGGCGCGGTCTGCCAGATGTGCCACAGGCCATTGTCGGTACCGACCCCGAACGCCTCCAGTCGGCCGTCCAGGTTCTGGCGGACGCTGCAGACCCCCAGGTCGCCCAGCTCACCACGGTAGTAGAGGTCCACCTCGCCGTAGCTGGCCGAGTTGCTGTCCACGACCGCGTGCTGCCCGCAGTCGGTGATCCGGTTCACCGGCGTCCAGTTCAACGGCGGCACCTTCGCCCCGGTGCGGATGTTGACCTCGGTGAACTCGGTCATCGGCGTGTCGGGGTAGTTCCCGCAGCTGTTGATGCCGTAGGCCTCGAGCGTCTCGTTGCACCACTGGAGCTCCGCGATGTTCTGCACCGGCAGCAGGGTGCCGTTGATGCCCTGGAACTGCGAGGTGTAGCTGAACGTGCTGCCGGACTGCCCGGTCAGGGTCATCACCCCGACGAGGGTGTCGTCCGGATTCACCCGCACCAGGCTGGTGTGGAACGCCTGGCCACCTGACGTCACGTACCAGCTGGCGACCGACCAGTAGGGCCCGCCGCCTGCCGCCGAGACCCCCCACTGCAGCACGGGCTGCAGAATGCCGAAGTTGGTGCCGTAATTCTGGATGCCGTTGAACAGGAATACGACCTCGCTGGAACCCTGGACGGAGGGCGGAGGCGGCACCTGCCACATCGTCGTGAACGTGGACAGGGGCGTGCCGGTCCCGTTGTTCCAGAAGCAGTACGCGATCCACCCGCTGCCGAGCGCCGGAACCGCTCCCGGCGCTGTCGGGACGGGAGATATTTCCTCGATCACTTCCGAGGTTTCGATATTCCTCAGGCGGATCACATCGGCTTGGACATCGACCGCGACCCCCGCCTCGACCGGGTGCACCAGCGACTTATGCCGGTATCCCCCTGGTGTGAGCACGAACTCGTCTGGCGGGTTCTGATTGGATTGATCATTGGCTGTCACGACTTGGCCCCCTCGATCGGTGAAATGAACAGCTTGACCAGGGCCAACCTCGGTGACCAGGCGTCGTGGGCGCGGACCGCCCGGTGTGACGACAATGTCTTCCTGCTCATCCGCTGCCGGGCCGTCGGAGCCTGGAGGACCGCCGGGCGAGTTGTCGTTTTCCATGTCGTCAACCTCCCCGGTGGCACGAACAGACCTCGCTGAGCGCGCCCCCTGTAACATCCGCCGCCGAACCAGGACCTGCGACGGTCCTAATCCCCCTGAACTGACGGAGTCCTGCCCGGGGTCTGTGATACACGGTTACCGGCAATCTGCTGACCCTAGATAAAAAGGGGCGTCGCTCGTGAGTACCAGAACCGTCGTTGTCAGGCGCCGTAACTAGGTACCTACGCGGGGCAGGTCCACTCTTCCGGGCTGCGGATCGTACCGGAAGCCGCCGCGTCCGGCGGTGGGAAGTGCTGCCTGAGCGTGAACGCGTACGGCGTCGGGCCGAACTCCCGAAGGTAGATCACGCGCTCCTCGGCCTCACCGGTCGTCGGGGTATGACCGCGAGGAATCCACCACAGCGCGGCCTGGGCCTCCGCCATCTGCTCGAACCACTGGCGGCGGCGCCTGAGGACCTGCCGGTGCGCGTCGGAGTAAACGTACCTGGCGAGCGCCTCGACCGATTCCCACACCGACATGTTAACCAGGACACCGGCGCTCCCCGCCCGGTCCCACTCGAACGCGTGCACCGCGGTCGCGTTGCCGTCCTCGGTCTGCAGCCGCCAGACGAAGCCCGGGGCGGCATCCGCCACCGCGTTCACCGGGTCGAGGGCCGCCACGAAGTCCGCGAGCAGCGGGCTGTCCAGCGGCTCACGCATTCGTGCGATGTTCACTTGCGCCAGTAGGTAGTCCACGCGGTCATGGTGCCAGCCGCCGCGCCCGCGCGGCAATGCCCAAGATCCTCACCAGGCTCCACCCCTGGCCGCTGTGGGCGGCGGGCCCGTGGGGGGCCATCCTCCTCGTCGTCTCGGTCGCCGTCACCCTGGCCCGGCGCGGTGGCCAGGCCCGATAGGCCGCCGCTGACCCGGGAAAATCAACATTCCACCAGGTAAAAGGCGGCAACGACGGTGCTAGATTGAACTACTGAGCGGCCAATTGCGTAATAATGAATGCAAGAGCGCAGTTGTACCCCCGGACTGCCCAGAGGCCACCCATAGACCCTACGGGAGGGAATTCTTGGCTCGCGCGCCTCTACGGGCTGGCGATCCTGCGCGGATCGGCCATTATCGGCTGACGGCCAGGCTCGGCGCGGGCGGCATGGGCGTGGTCTACCTCGGCATCAGCTGGGACGGCAGCCAGGTGGCGGTCAAGGTACTCCGCCCGGAACTGGCCGATGACCCGGAGTTCCGGCGCCGGTTCCGCCGCGAGGTGTCCGCGCTGATGCGGGTCAAAGGCCTCTGCACGGTCCGGGTGATCGAGGCCGACACCGAGTCGTCCCAGCCGTTCATGGTCACCGAGTACGCCGAGGGCCCTTCGCTGGCCGAGTACATCGACAGCTATGGGCTGGTCGGATCCGACATGCTCTACGGCCTGGCCACCGGGCTGGCCGAGGCGCTGACCGTGATCCACGCAGCCGGCATCGTGCACCGGGACTTCAAGCCCTCCAACGTCATCCTCACCGCGACCGGCCCGAAGGTCATCGACTTCGGGATCGCCCAGGCCCTGGACGCCACGTCCATGACCAGGACGGGCATGATGGTCGGCTCGGCCGGATTCATGGCGCCGGAGCAGATCAGCGGACGGCCCGGCCCGGCGGCCGACATCTTCGTCTGGGGGGTGACGGTGGCGTACGCGGCCACCGGCCAGCCGCCGTTCGGCACCGGGGACACCCACGCGGTCCTGTACCGGGTCATGTACGGCGACCCGGACATTTCCGGCATCTCCGACCCGCTGCGGCCGCTCGTCGCGGCCGCGCTGACCAAGGACCCGGACCAGCGGCCCACCGCCCGGCAGCTGCTCGACCAGCTGACCGGCATCCCGGCGGCGGCATCCCCGCGCGTCCAGGACTCGCCCACGCAGACCATCTTGTCGAAGACCTGGCAGCAGACCGGACCGCAGCCCAGCGGTCCCCGGCCGGCCGCCGAGGCCCTCAGCTCCAACGGCTCGCTGCTCCTCGAGGCCGCCCCGCCGGGCGGCGGCCCGCCCGGTGGCACCCGCCCGGGCGCCCCGCCTCCCGGCTCAGGGCCGACCAGGGTGAGAAGGAACCGGTTCAGCAGGCGGACCGCGGCGATAGGCACGACGGCCCTGGCCGCTGCGGCCGTCGCCGCCGCCGTGGTCTTCGCCGTGCTACCGGGGCACGGGCCGAAGGAAGGCCCGACCGCGAACGAGGGGGGCCCGGGGACTGCGACCCCGGTTGCGCCGAACACCCTGCCCACATATGCCGGAAAACTGACCCGCGGGGTCTTCCAGCGGATCGACCGCATCGTCGCCTCGGGAAACACGATGGTGACGACGGGCTCGCAGAAGACCGGCGGCGCTGTCCGCCAGCAGTTCTTCGTGTCGGCCGATGCCGGGCGCACCTGGCGGCTGGCCCCGGTTCAGCTGCCCGGTGGCGGCCAGCCCCCGCTGGGGTACGAAGCCGTCCGGATCGCGGGCGGCCCGCGCGGCTGGATGGCGTTCGGCGACAACGCCATCTGGACCAGCCAGGACGGGCAGTCCTGGACGCTGGCGGGCACGCGCGGGATCACCCCGCGGCAGTCCAGCGACACGGTCAACGTGGTGACCAACACACCCGACGGGTTCCTTGCAGCCGGCTACGAGACCACCAGCGCCGGGAGCCAGGCGGTGACCTGGACTTCGCGTGACGGCGTGACCTGGCAGCGGCTGACGGCCGCGCAGCTGGGCCTGCAGGAGTCCGGGGGAACCCCAGGCGCCATCGACTTCGCCGCTTCGCACGGGACCGCCACGGTGATCACCGACCGCGGCGCCGGCGTGTGGCTGAGCACCGACAGCGGAGCCCACTGGACGCTGGTGACGGTCCCCGTCGATCACGGCGCGCAGAACTCGATCAGCGGTGTGTCGTTCGACGGGGCCGGGTTCATCGCGGTCCGGCCCGGCCGCACCGCGAGCGGTGCCAGCGACGGGGTCGCCTACTTCTCCCCGGACGGCCGGACCTGGCAGTACGCCGGCACGATCGCCGCGGCAGGCGGCTGGAGCCCGGACGTGGTCAAGGGCAGCGATTACGGCTTCGTGGTGACCGGCCACACCAGGGACCAGTACGTGGCCTACACCAGCACCGGCACCGGTACCAGATGGCAGCCGACCGGACCGCTCGGCAGCACGTCCAGCGGTCCGGGCTTTATCCCGGCGGTCGGACCGGGCGGCAACGTCATCGCGGCCGGAAGCACCAACTCCACCCGGACCAGCCAGCAGGGCCTGCTCATCAAGGCGGATACCGCGGGACACTCCGAGCCCGTCTCGCTGGGTTCCATCCAGGGCGGCCTCATCCCCGAGGAAGCGGTGACCAGCGTCGCCGTGGCGGGGAACGAGCAGGTCGCCGTGGGCAGCGCCGATGGCTACCCGGCGGTGTGGCGGCGGGTGTCGGACGGGCCCTGGTCCCTGGTCTCCTCTCTAGACCAGGTGTCCGCCGCCCCGGACCTGGCCGGGCTGTCCGCCGTGACCCACGGGCCGCACGGGTGGCTGGCCGTCGGTCCCGGTCCCCTCGTGCTCACCTCCGCCGACGGCACGAAGTGGCAGCCCGTCGGGGCTGTCACGCACGACCTGGCGGGCGTGTCCGCCGTGCAGGCGGCCAGCGGCCCGCACGGCTACGTGATCACGGGCACGGTGGCCGGACCTGGCGGCGCGCTTTCGCGGGACGTCTGGTGGTCGCCGGACCTGGTTACCTGGACCAAGGCCCGCGACGTGAACGAGACGGGCGGCTCCAACCGCGTGCTGACCGTCGCCGCGGGCCCGTCGGGTTTCGTGTCGGCCGGCTCGCACGAGAACCTGCCGGTGGTGTGGACCAGTTCTGACGGGCGCACCTGGACGGCGGTCAGCACGCCGCTGCCGTCCGGCGCCACGGGCGGGGTGATCCAGCAGGTGGCGGTCAACGGGAGCCACGCGGTCGCGCTGGGCCAGCAGAGCACCGCGCAGGGCGTCCAGCCTCTCGCCGAGCGGTCCGCCGACGGCGGGCGGACCTGGCAGCCGGTGCCGTTCACCGCACCGGGGCCCGGTGTCAGCTTCACCGCCCTGACCGCCAGCGGGGGCGGCTTCACCGCCGCCGCGCAGTTCGGCTCGGCCGGCGGGACCATGGCCGCCGCCGTCTGGACCTCGGCGGACGGGACGAACTGGACCCAAGCGCCGGTCAGCGGTCTGACCGGAGGCGGCAGCCACGCCATCACCGCGCTGTCCGCGTCCGGTGCCGCGGTAACCGGCATCGACTCGGTCCAGGCTCAGGCCAGCCAGCAGTTCGTCGTCCGCCGTCTTCCGTCCGGCTGACCTCCCGGCACGCACCCGGCCGATACGGTAGGAAAATAGCAAGCAGACTGATGTGCGCTGGACGCCACCATGACCTCTCGGGAGGAGGACCCCGTTGGCTCGTACGCCGCTGCGGCCTGATGACCCGACCCGGATGGGGCATTACCGGCTGACCGCGAGGCTGGGCGCGGGCGGCATGGGCGTGGTGTACCTGGGCGTTTCCTGGGACGGCGCCCCGGTCGCGGTCAAGGTACTGCGCCCGGAACTGGCCGACGACCAGGAATTCCGCCGCCGCTTCGGCCGCGAGGTCGCCGCACTGGTCCAGGTCAAGGGCGTCTGCACGGTGCGGGTGATCGAGGCGGACTCCCAGTCCTCCATGCCGTTCGTGGTCACCGAATACGCTCAGGGCCCGTCGCTGTCGGAGTACATCGACAAGCACGGATCGGTCGCCCCGGAGATGCTGTTCGGCCTGGCCACCGGGTTGGCCGAGGCACTGACCACGATCCACGCGGCCGGCATCATGCACCGGGACCTCAAGCCGTCCAACATCATCCTGACCGACGCCGGCCCGAAGGTCATCGACTTCGGCATCGCCCGGCGGCAGGACACCACCGCCGTGACCAGGACGGGCATGATGATCGGCTCGATGGGCTTCATGGCGCCCGAGCAGATCAGCGGACACCCCGGCCCGGAGGCGGACATCTTCGCCTGGGGGGTGACGGTGGCGTACGCGGCCTCCGGCCGGTCGCCGTTCGGCACCGGGAACACCCACGCGGTCCTGTACCGGATCATGTACGGCGACGCCGAAATCGCCTCGGTCCCGGACTCGCTCCTCCCGCTGGTGGAAGCCGCCCTGGTCAAGGACCCGCAGAGCCGCCCGACCGCGCGGCAATTGCTTGACCGGCTGACCGCCTCCTCCGGCGGTCCCGAGAACGTCAACGACGCGACCACGGTGATCCTGGCGCGGACCTGGCAGAGCGGATCGCACTCAAGCCCGCCGGCAAGCAGGCCTGCCGCCGCGGTTCACGTTCCTTCCCGCCACCCCGCCGCGCCCGCTAACTGGCCCTACGTGACCCGGCCCGCCGTCGGCCAGCCCGTAGCCGAAGCGCCGGCCACAGCACCACCGGTCACAGCACCACCATCCGCAGCAGCGCCCATCGCAGAACCTGCGACCACAGACCCGCCGACCGCCGATGCGCCCGCCCCGCTGCTGCCGCCCGGCCTGGTGCCGCCCGGCGCGGTACCTGCTCCCGCCGCCCCGGCTCCAGGGGGCCCGGCTGCCGAGAAGGTACCCGTCGGCCGCCGGATGGCTACCATCGCGACGTCGGCCCTGGTCGCGATGCGCCTCCGCCGCCCGCCAGAGCCCAAGCGCTGACCGCGGGCATCAGCCTTACAGGATGCGACTATGCGAGCAGTCTGGATCACGAGGCCAGGAGGGCCTGAGGCCCTCGAAGTACGGGAGACGGCCGATCCCGAGCCTGGCCCGGGCCAGGTCCGTATCCGTGTCCGTGCGGCCGGCCTGAACTTTGCCGACGTGATGGCCGCGCAAGGGCTATACCCCGATGCCCCCAAGCCGCCATGCGTGGTCGGCTATGAAGGTGTTCGGCACGGCCTCGGCCGGCAAGCATGACGCGCTCCGGGCCGAAGGCTGCACGCACCCGATCGACTACCACGCCGCCGACTACGCCGCCGAGGTCCGCCGCCTGACCGGGGGCGAGGGCGTCGACATCGTGCTGGACCCGCTGGGCGGCAATGACTGGCGGAAGGGGCTGAAACTGCTCCGCCCGTTCGGCCGTCTGGTGGCCTACGGGTTCGCCAACCTGGCCAGCGGGCAGCGCCGCCGCCCCGTCCGGCCGGCCGCCCAGGTGGCTGGCATCCCGCTGCTGACCCCGCTGCAGCTCATGAACCAGAACCGGACGGTCAGCGGCGTCAACATCGGCCGCCTGTGGGACCAGGTCGCCGCCCTGCGCGAAGAACTCCAGGCCGTCCTCACCCTCTGGGACCAGGGCACGATCAAACCTCACATCGACACGACCTACCCGTTCGCCCAGGCAGCGGCAGCCCACCGCCGGATCCTCCAGCGTCAGAACATCGGCAAGGTTATCCTCAAGCCCTGACACCCTCGGCTACGTACAAGCGCATCCACCAGATGGCCTTTACCGACGCCATCCCCACCTCGCCGTCAGGTAAGGCGCTACGCCGGCTCCTGATCGCCCGCGAAGACCACGGAGCCTGAGATCGCCAGGCTGTCCTGAGCAGGCGCCCAGGGGAACGGCAGGATGTCCGGCTCGACCCAGCTGCTCCGTGCCGGGGCGGCGGCCAGGGTCGAGGACCGGTAGTGCCTGCTCAGCAGGCGCTTGTCGAGCAACGCCGGATGCCGGTCGGCGAACGTGCCGAAGTCGGCGCAGTCCGGATCGGAGCCGACATGGTGGGCGACGAGCTCTACCCAGGCGCGGGAGACCGTGTAGTGGTACTTCTGCGGGGCCCGCTCGTACGCGGCGATGCGCTGGATCCAGCTGCAGATCCTGGTCACCGCTTCGGGCATGCCGTACCGGCGCACGGCCAGGAAGGCCAGGTGGATGTGCTGCCGGTGCCGGAACTGCCCGCTGGGGCCGGTGATCTCGGGCAGGAGCGCGGTCAGTTCGGCATCGGCCTGCCCGCCGTGCGCTGCCACTCGGGCCGCGTGGCGGGGGAGCGGAGCCTCGTGCTGCGGCATCAGCAGGCCTCCTGCAGCGCGGTGATGACGGCGTGGTAGCCGGCCAGCTGGGTGGCGTCCAGGCGGGAGAGCGCGTCGCGCTCCAGGTCCGCGATCGCGGCCAGCACCCGGGCGGCCACCGCCTGACCTGCCTCGGTCAGCGGCAGCCGGAACGAGCGGCGGTCGGCCGGGTCTAGCTCCCTGGAAAGGTAACCGCGGTTCTCCAGCCGGTCGAGCAGGCCGGTCAGCGTGCTGGCCCGGGTCCCGGTCAGCGCGCTGAGCTGGCGGACGTTGAGAGTCCCGCCCTCGCCGAGGTTGGCGAGCGCATTGATCTCGGCTGCCGACAGGTTCAGGTCCGCCAGTGCGGCGCTCAGAGCGTGCAGCGTGTGGTGCGTGGCACGTTGCAGCGCCAGGACCGCGTCAGGTAGTCCAGTTTCGGATATCATGAAAATGGATTATACGATAATGAAGTATCTCGCGCCAGAGTCGCCGGGCAACCGGGCAACCGGGCGACCGGGCAACCGGGCGGCCGGGCGGCCGGGGGCCACTCGGCCGGTGGGCGGGGCACAGTCGGTGCGGGCGGGGCAGAATGTCATGGTGGCTGAGTCATGGATGATCGACGAACTGGCGTACGCGGGACCCGAGCACCTCGACGCGGCCTTCGTGGCCGGCTTCGACCGGAAGCAGGGGTACCCGGACCCGGCCGAGGACCTGGACGCCCTCGCGGCCCAGGGCCTCGGCGCTGACTCCGCGGTCGTGGACCTGGGCACGGGCACCGGGCAGTTCGCGCTAGGGGCCGCCCGGCGGTTCGGGCGCGTGACGGCGGTGGACGTCTCGCCGGCCATGCTCGCGCTGCTGCGCGAGCGGGCCGCCGACGCCGGGCTGGGCAACCTGGACTGCGTGCGCGCGGGCTTCCTCAGCTACTCACATGCCGGGCCGCCTGCCGACGCCGTGTACACTCGGCACGCCCTGCACCAGCTGCCCGACTTCTGGAAGGCGCTGGCCCTGGACCGGATCGCGCGGATGCTGCGGCCTGGCGGCATACTGCGGCTGCGCGACCTGATCTACGACTTCCGCCCGGCCGACACCGAGGAGGTCTTCCGGAACTGGTTCGGGCACGCCGCGACGGACCCTGCCGAGGGGTACACCAGCGAGGACTACGCCGAACACATCCGCACTGAGTTCAGCACCTTCCGCTGGCTACTGGAGCCGATGCTCGCCGCGGCCGGCTTCGAGATCGCGGACGCGGAGTTCCGGGGCCGCCTCTACGGCGCCTACACCTGCATCAAGCGCTGACCCACCGGGCGAGCTGGCCCGCCAGCACCACCAGCCCGGATCCTAGGTGAGCCGGGTGGCCAGCAACGCGGCCACCGCCACCAGGCCCAGCCCGGGCAGGCAGAGCCAGGCGGCCGGGCCACCCACTGGCGTCTGCAGCGTGGTCGGGTGGGTGCTGAGCGTCAGCAGCGGTCCCATCGGCGTATCCCGGACCACGAACAGGACGAGGAACGCCGCCACGGCGGTCAGCAGCCGCCAGCCGGCCCGCTCGATCAGCGCCAGCAGCGAGCCGAGCCCGGCGCCGAACACGGCTGCGGCCAGATGCAGCCCCACGATCCTGACGTCCAGCATCAGCGAATGGGGATGGCTGCCCTGGCTGATCAGCGGGGCCACCAGGGCCGCCAGGGCGAGCAGCACGGCGAACGGGACCAGCCCCAGGTCGGTCGCCAGGTGCGCCCGGGCGCGGCCGCCCGCGTGTGCGGCGAACGCGCGGGCGAGTTCCCGGCCGTCCACCCGGTGTGCCAGCACGCTCAGCCAGGTCAGCACGGGGACCAGGGGGATTGCGGTGACCGCCGCGGCCTGCAGGGGGGGACCGGCGTCACCGGCGTAGGTAATACCCAACACGATCAGGAAGACCAGCGCGGGTGCCAGGAACCACTGGGACGAGGCGAGCAACCGGGCCCGGTGCGCCGCGCCATACAGCATCCGGGGTGTGGCTCCCGCCCGCCGCGGTGCCGCGCCGGTCCCATCAGCAGCCCCATCGGCAGCCCTGCCATCAGCCCCGTCAGCAGGGAAGTCAGGAACACATGCCGGCTGCACGCGGCGGATGGCCTGGCCCGCGTCCAGCGCGGCGCGCAGCACGGCGGGCAGCCCGGCCTCGTCCACCAGCCGGACCGTCCCGTCGCCGGTCTCCACCTCCATCGTTCCGGCGGGCGCGCTGTCGGCCGGCGTGGCCCCGGCGGGCGCGCTGCCGGCCAGCGTGGCTCCGGCCGACGCGTGCGCCAGGCCGAGCCGGACGAGCAGGTCCCCGGACCGCCGCACAGACTCCTCGCGGCCAAGACCCGCGGTGCGCGCCAGACCCAGCAGCCAGCGTTGCAGCGGTATCCGGGGCAGCACCCCGGCCCGTTCGGGAGAATAACCGACCGAACCCGGCCGGACGCTCGCGTTGTCCACGGTCAGCAGCCCGGCCGCCGCGGCCAGCAGCGTGCTCTTCCCCGAACCGTTCGGCCCCTCGACCGCGACCACGGCGCCGGGCGCGGCGTCCAGCGTCACATCCCTGGCCACCACCACGCCGCGGGCCGCCCGCAGCCTGCGCGCGCGCACGACCAGGACGGGCTCACTCACGGCCGGTCATCCGGGCGAAGAGTTCGGTGTAGCGCGCCTGCGTCGCGGCCACCACGTCGTCCGGGATGGCCGGGCCCGGCGGCCGGCGGTCCCACTCCAGGCCGGCTGACCAGTCCCGGAGGAACTGCTTGTCCAGCGAGCGCTGCGGGCCGCCCGGCCGCCACTCCGACGCCAGCCAGAACCGGGACGAGTCCGGGGTGAGCACCTCGTCGGCCAGCATCAGCGTCCCGTCCGTGAGCATGCCGAACTCCAGCTTGGTGTCGGCGATAAGGACCCCGCGCCGTGCCGCGAGCTCAGAACCCCGCCGGTAGACCTCCAGGGTGGCCCGCCGGAGCTCGGCCGCCATCCAGGCGCCGGTCAGCGCCGCCACCTGGTCGTACGTCATCGGCTCGTCGTGGCCTGCTGCGGCCTTGGTGGTGGGGGTGAAGACGGGTTCGGGCAGCCGGGACCCCTCGCCGAGACCGGGCGGCAGCCGCACGCCCGAAATCGTACCGGTTTCCCGGTACGACGCCAGGCCGAGTCCGGCCAGGTAACCGCGGGCGATGCACTCCACCGGGAGCATCTTCAGCCGGCGGCACCGGATGGCCCGCCCGGCCCACTCGGCCGGCACGTCGGTGGCGGAGAGCACATGGTTAGGGATCACGTCGCCGAGCTGGCCGAACCACCACAGCGACAGCTGGGTCAGCACCCGGCCCTTGCCCGGGACCGGCGTGGGCAGCACCACGTCGTAGACGCTCACCCGGTCCGAGGCGACCATGACGATATCGTCGCCGTCGGCATAGAGGTCCCGGACCTTTCCGGAATGCACCAGTTCCAATCCGCGCTCCTCCCAGCCCTGCCAAGACGGGGACAGCGTACCTGGATTGGTGCGCGTACCATCATGGCCATGGCGGACCTTGAGGTGCAGTACCTCCAGGTACAGACGACGACCGATTCGCGCGCCGAGGCGATGGAGCTCTCCCGCGCCGCGGTCGAATCCAGGCTGGCCGCGTGCGCGCAAGTGGCCGGCCCGGTGGCGTCGATGTACTGGTGGGACGGCGGGCTGGAGCGGGCCGAGGAGTGGATCGTGCTCCTCAAGCTGCCCGCCGACCGCTACGACGAACTCGCCGCCTTCATCACCGAACGGCACAGCTACGACGAGCCCGAGATCATCGCGCTGCCCATCGTGGCGGGCTCGACCGCATACCTGAACTGGATGCGGGAGGAGACCCGCCCCGCCCAGGACGCCTTAACCGGTTACTGAGGCTAGGTCACGGCGAGGGCGGTACGTTCCAGGACGTGATGAGCGGCTCGTCGTGTTCGGTGCCCAGGGTGCTGATCGTCCCGGTGCCCAGCGCGAACAGCCGCCCATCCACCGGAGGGAGCCGCAGGTAGCAGGCGGTGAGCACGCGCAGCAGGTGGCCGTGCGCGATCAGCGCGACGTCGCCGTCGGCCAGCAGCGGAACGACCCGCGCCAGCATCCGGTCGGCCCGGCGGGCCACCTGCTCGATGGTCTCGCCGGGGTGGTCGGCGTCGCCGGGGATCACGCCGTCACGCCAGAGGTACCAGCCGGGCCTGGTTTCCTGGATCTGCGGCGTGGTCAGCCCCTCGTAGCCGCCGTAGTCCCATTCCCAGAGGTCAGGATCGGGCTTGGCGTGGTCAAGGCCGGCCAGGGCCGCGGTGGTGACCGCGCGCCGGGCCGGGCTGGTGAACACGGCCAGGATGTGGTGGCAGGCCAGCAGCGGGGCCAGTGCGGCCGCGGCCGCCTCGCCCCGCGGGGTGAGCGGGATGTCGGTCCGCCCGGTGTGCTTGCCGGCCAGGCTCCACTCGGTCTCGCCGTGCCTGAGCAGGATCAGCTCGCTCATGGCTCGATAACATATCGGCAATGGGTGTCAGGTCAGAGCAGTTTCCGCAGGGCCAGGAGGTCCCGCATGCTGGCCTGGACCTTGACCCGGCCGGACAGCCACATCCGGGCGATGTTGGCCGGGGTGGCGGAGAGCGAGATCACGTCGTCGCTGCTCGCGGTCAGCCTGATGTCGGCCGGCGGGTCGTCGGGCTTCGCCTCGACGACCGGCTCGGCGCCGGCGTCGGTGAACCTGGTCACGAACGTCACGCCGAGATCGGTCACATGACAGCTCATCGACCGGTTACTGAAGTAGCTGGCCCGATCCTGCGGGTTCATCTCGGTCAGCCGGCGGCTGAGGGTCGTCAGCGCCTCGCGGCACTCCTCAACTGAAGCCATGCGCGCCTCGCTCTAGTCAACATCGGACGGTAGCGTTCCACGCGGAGGGTAGCGCACATGAATGAGGAATACCCAGACCAGGGTATTGAAGGTCAAAGTCAAGATCTTGATGCCGAACGGGTGCGGGCAGCCGCCACGCCGCCCGGCGCGGAGCCCCGCCCGGCGGCCGAACCGGCCCTTGGACCGCCTACGGGCGACGACCGGGTGGACGCGGCCGTGGCCGGACTGAGCCGTCTGGCCGGAGCCCCGGCGGAGGAGCACGTCGCGGTGCTCGAGGAGGTGCACGGGCGGCTGAGGGACATCCTGGGCGAGGTCAACGAGGGCGCGCCGTGACCGTAGCCCGGGTAAGGCTCGACGCCGAGCTGGTCAGGCGCGGCCTGGCCAGGTCGCGGGAGCAGGCCGGCGAGCTGGTGGCCGCCGGGCGCGTCACGGTGGCCGGGCAGCCCGCGGCCAAGGCCGCGACCCAGGTGAGCCGGGACGCGCCGATCAGCATCGCCGATACGGGGGAGCCGGGGTACGTCTCCCGCGGCGGGCACAAGCTGGCCGGGGCTCTCGCGGTCTTCGGCCCGGCGGGCCTGGCGGTGGCCAGCCGTGCCTGCCTGGACGCGGGCGCGTCCACCGGCGGGTTCACCGATGTGCTGCTGCGGGCCGGCGCCGGGCACGTGGTGGCGGCCGATGTAGGTTACGGGCAGCTGGCCTGGTCGCTGCGGACCGACCCGCGGGTCACCGTGCTGGACCGGGTCAACGTGCGGACCCTGGACCAGGTGACCCCGGTGCCCGGTCTGGTGGTGGCCGACCTCTCCTTCATCTCGCTCACCCTGGTGCTGTCGGCCCTGGTGGCGTGCGCCGCGCCGGACGCGGACTTCGTGCTGCTGGTGAAGCCCCAGTTCGAGGTGGGGAAGGGCCGGGTAGGTGCGGGGGGTGTGGTGCGCGATGCCGCGGACCGCGCCGACGCGGTGCGCAAGGTAGCCGGCGCGGCGGGCCAGCTCGGCCTGGGCGTGCGGGGGGTAACGGCCAGCCCGCTGCCCGGGCCCGCCGGGAACGTGGAATATTTCGTCTGGCTGCGCCGGGGCGCGCCGCCGCTTGACGACAGTCAGCTGGAGCGGGCGATCAAGGAGGGACCCAGCTAGTGGGACAGCGGACGGTGCTGGTGACGGCGCATATCGGCCGGGAGAACGCGCTGCGCAGCGCCCGGTTCGTGGCCGACCGGCTGACCGCCGCCGGGATCGCAGTCCGCACGCTCGCGGGCGAGTTCAGCTCCCCGGGCGCGCACGAGGTCCCGGCCAGCGCCGCGGCGGCCGAAGGCGCCGAGCTTGTCCTCGTCCTCGGCGGCGACGGCAGCCTGCTCCGCGCCGCCGAATTCTCCCGCCCCGCCGCGGTGCCGCTGATCGGGGCGAACCTCGGCCACGTCGGTTTCCTCGCCGAGGCCGAGCCGGACGGGCTGGCCGACCTGGTCGAGCGGGTGGTGGCGCGGGATTACGTGGTCGAGGAGCGGATGACGATCGACGTGACCGTGCGCAGCAACGGGACGGGCCTCGCGTCCACTTGGGCGCTGAACGAGGCTACCGTGGAGAAGGCGGCCCGGGAGCGGGTGATCGAGGTGATCATCGAGATCGACGGCCGCCCGCTGTCCCGCTGGGGCGGCGACGGCGTGGTGTGCTCGACCCCCACCGGCTCCACCGCCTACGCCTTCTCCGCGGGCGGACCGGTGGTGTGGCCGGAGGTGGAGGCGCTGCTCATGGTGCCGATCAGCGCGCACGCGCTGTTCGCCCCGCCGATGGTGGTATCGCCGCGATCGGTGCTCGCGATCGAGCTGATCGTGGCGTCCGAGACATCGGGGGCGGTTTTGTGGTGCGATGGTCGGCGTAAGGTCGATCTGCCACCCGGAGCCCGGGTGGAGGTCCGCCGCGGGGCGCTGCCGGTCCTGCTCGCACGGCTGCAGGCGCCGGATTCCCGGGGCGGGGGCTTCACGGACCGGCTGGTGGCCAAGTTCGGCCTGCCCGTGACGGGCTGGCGCGGCCGTACCTGGGAGGACGCAGGCAAGCATGCTTGAGGAAGTCCGGATCACCGGCCTCGGCGTCATCGACGACGCGGTGCTCGAGCTATCGGCCGGCTTCACCGCGCTGACCGGCGAGACCGGCGCCGGGAAGACCATGGTCGTGACGGCGCTCGGGCTGCTGTTCGGCGGCCGGGCCGACCCGGCGCGGGTACGGCCCGGCGCGGCGCGGGCCGCGGTGGAGGGGCGGCTGATGGTCTCCGCGGAAGTGGCGCGCGAGGTCGAGGAGGCCGGGGGAGACCTCGACGACAACGGGTCCTCGCTCGTGCTGAGCCGCTCGGTGTCGGCCGAGGGCAGGTCCCGGGCGTTCGCCGGCGGGCATTCGGTGCCGGTGTCGCTGCTCCAGGTGCTGGCCGACGACCTGGTGGCCGTGCACGGGCAGGCCGACCAGCAGCAGTTGCTCAAGCCCGGCCGGCAGCGGGACGCGCTGGACCGGTTCGGCGGGCCGGAGCTGGCCGCGGCCCTGGCCGACTACCGGCGGGTGTACCACCGGCACCGCGCGGTCCGCGACGAGCTCGAGGCGCTGACCCAGGCGGAACGGGAGCGGGCGGCCGAGGCGGAGACGCTCCGGTTCGGCCTGGCCGAGGTCGAGGCGGTCTCTCCGCTGGCGGGCGAGGACGCGACCCTGCTGGCCGAGGAGGAGAAGCTGGCGAACGCCGACGCGCTGCACGCCGCGGCCACCACCGCGCACGAGGCACTGCTCGGCGACCCGGCCTCGGCCTCCGTCGACGCGTCCGACGTGGTGACGCTGCTCGGCCTGGCCGTCCGCGCGCTCGAGCCGGTCCGCTCGCACGACCCGGCGCTGGCCGGCCTGGCGGACCGGCTCGCCGAGGCCAGCTACCTGATTTCCGACGTGGCCGGTGAGCTCGCCTCCTACACCGAGTCGCTGGACTCGGACCCGGCCCGGCTGGCCGCGGTGCAGGAGCGGCGGGCTGCGCTCGGCCGGCTGATCCGGGCCTACGCGGCCGCCTCGGGCGATGTGGCCGGCGTGCTCGACTGGGCCAAGCAGGCCGGATCGCGCCTGGCCGAGCTGGAGGGCGACACCGACAAGGTCGCCGCGCTGGCCGCGGAGGAGGCCGCGTTGCAGTCCGAGGTGACCTCGCTCGCGGCGCGCCTGACCGGACTGCGTTCGGCGGCGGCGGAGCGGTTCGGGGCCGAGGTGACCACCGAGCTGACCGCGCTGGCCATGCCGCACGCGTCGCTCACCGCCGTGGTCAGCGAGCTGGACGCGCCCGGCCCCTACGGCGCCGACGACGTGGAGATCAGGCTGGCCGCGCACCCGGGCGCGCCGGCGCTGCCGCTGAACAAGGGCGCCTCCGGCGGCGAGCTCTCCCGCGTCATGCTGGCCATCGAGGTGGTCTTCGCCGGCGCGGACCCGGTGCCGACGTTCGTGTTCGACGAGGTGGACGCCGGGGTCGGCGGCAAGGCCGCGGTCGAGATCGGCAGGCGGCTTGCCCGGCTGGCCCGCTCCTCGCAGGTGATCGCGGTAACCCACCTGCCGCAGGTCGCGGCGTTCGCCGACAACCACCTGGTGGTGGAGAAGTCGGACGACGGGCTGGTGACCGCGAGCGGCGTGGTCCGGCTGGACCGGGTCGGCCGGATCCGCGAGCTCTCCCGGATGCTGGGCGGCCTGGAGGAATCCGATTCCGGCCAGGCGCACGCGGAGGAACTGCTGGCCCTGGCGGCCGGTGAGCGCCAGGCGCTTGGCCGCTGACCGGGCCCGGTCCATACCTCGCTCGGTCCTTACCTCGTTCGGTCCTTACCTCTCGGGCGGCGGGGCCAGGTCCTTGCGGCCGGTCAGCACGAACCACAGGCCCAGCCCGAACACGTCAGCCGGCGCCGCGGCGGTGCCCGGAATCAGCCGCAGCACCAGCAGCGACAGCACGGTGGCGATAACGGCGCGGAGGAGCAGGCGGCGGGGACGGCCGCGGCGGATCCGCGCCGGCAGCTGGGCCAGGGCGATCAGCGGCTGCCACGGCGGCACTGCCTCCTCAGGCACCACGGCGGGCAGCGGCGCGGTCACCGGCCCGTCGTCCGCTTCCATGACGTCGGCGTAGGCCTCGCTGCGGCCCCATGGAGTGCGGAGCTCGGCGTAGGCGGCGGAGGCGGCGGTGTAGCGGGCGAGGTCGCCGCCGTCCGGACGGTCGGGGTGGGTCGCGGCGGCGATCTGGCGCCAGGCCGCGCGGACCTGCTCATCGCTCAGGTCCGGGCGGGCGGGCAGGCCGAGTGCCTCGAACGGGTTGGGGCTCATCGGCTTCCTCCGGGTCCGAAGACGTCGTCCAGGTTGGGCGGGGATGGCCAGGATGGCGGTGGTGGCTCGGGTTCGGAGCGGGGCCCGGGCCCGCGTGGGGCGGGCTCGGCGGCCGGGGGCATTAGGGTGAGCGGGGAGGGCCTGGGCCGGGCGACCTGGACGAAGGTAGCCGCGCCCCGGTGGATATAGCAGGCCTGGCCGACGTCGAGGCGGCGGATCAGGTCCGGGTCGGCGGTCCACGCGCGCTGCTCCCGCGTCATGCCCTCATCCCCCCAGGTGTTCCCGATCAGCTTGTGCGCGGTCTCCAGCACTCGTCGCATCCCGGCGAGCCGGGCGAGAGGCTCCGGGTAGGGGGTGCGCATCACGAACACCCCGCCGTCGGCGGTGGCCGCGATCCGGTACCGCTCGTCATCGGTGGCCCCGAGGCCCTGCCAGGACTGGGCAGAGACCTGGACGCCGATACCCAGGGACCGGCCGCGCTCGTACAGGTTGGACAGCGGGACCCGGCCGGAGACGGCGGAGTAGTCGTCGGCGGCCAGCAGGATCGCCCGCGGCTCACCGGCCAGGTCCGTGGCGGTGTGCGCGGCCAGTTCGGTCAGCGCCATCGCCTGCGCCTCGGCGACGGACCGCTCCTTGGTGCCTTCGAGGATGCAGTACCAGGCGTCGGCTTCGGCCAGGGTGCCCGGGCCGTCCAGGGCCGGGCCGAGACGGCCGAGCAGGGTGGCGTAGCGGAGCTGGATGTCGGGCAGGTGCCGGGCCGCGGCCCGGACCCGTTCGGCCTGGGCCGGGTGACGGCCGTCGGTCCAGGCGCCAGTCAGCCACTTGGCGGTCAGCCGGTCCAGGAAGGCCGTCGTGTTCAGCGGCGGCCCGCCGGGCGCCGTGACGGCCAACGTGATCACGGCCTGCAGGACGTCGGCGTAGTAGGCGGCCGCGCCGGTACCCGTGTCGATCATCTGGTAGAGCAGCACGGCCAGGTCATCGGGCGGCAGGTCCCACAGGCACAGCCGGGCCTCGTCGGGCCAGATGGCGACCCTGCGGGCCCCGGCGCCGTACAGCAGGCGGCGGGTGCGGTCGGCCTTGACCCGGGCGTCCCGGCCGCCCTTGCAGTCCAGCACGACCAGCAGCGGCCTGTCTCCCCGCCCGGCCCGCGCCGCCTGCAGGGTGGCGGTGAACCAGCCCGCCCACAGCCTGATCATCAGGTTCGTCTTCCCGCTGCCGGTCGAGCCCACGACCACCATGTGCCGGGCGCACGCGTCGGCGCGCAGCGTGAGCACGGGCTGCCAGCGGTGCCCGATGGCGCGGATGGTGCCGCCGACCGGGATCTGGCGGCCGCGGGCCAGGAGCGGGACGGCTCCGGGCGCGGCGGTCAGGCCCCCGGCCGTGCGGACCTGGCGCTTCCACTGGCGGGCGTCGAAGAGGATCGGCGCCGAGGCCGTGATGCCGCCCAGCCCGGCGGTGATGGCGTAGATCCGCCACGCCCACAGCGTCCCGGCCAGCGCCAGCCCGGCCGGGACCGCGGCCGGGGCCAGCAGCGGGAACGCGCGGGCCAGGTGATCCCAGCTCGCGACCCAGGCCCGCCCGGGCCCGCGGGCGGCCGTCCAGCCGGACGCGCGGACCTCCAGGGCGGCCAGCCAGACCAGGGTCACCGGCAACGCCCACGCCGCTGTCCGGTACAGCCGGACCGGCGGCCAGCCGCGCAGCCACGCCGCCAGGCAGCCCACGGCGGCGACCAGCGTCACCGGCCAGGCCGCGATCACCACCGCGGCCAGCAGCAGCCACCCGCTCAGCTTGACCGTCTTGCGGAACAGCCAGAGGAACAGGGTGAACTTCAGCCAGGACCAGGCGCTCACCGGCCCGGCTCCGGCGTGAACGCCGAGCCGGGCAGGTCCCGCACCGCGACCCGGGCCCGCTCCGCCGGAGGGAACGAGGCGGCGGCCCGCGTGACCACGGGGCGGGCCGCCGGAGCGGCCAGGTAGACCACCTGCGCATAGTTCGTCGCGGTGAGGAGCCCGCTGATGATCCGGGTGGTCCGCGCGATGGGCTTCGGCGTCAGCTCGACCTCGATCGCCCAGACCTGCCCCGCGTACGGGCGGCCGGCGATGGAGGGCCAGTGGACCTCGGCGTCCGGCACGTGCTCGGTGCGTCCGGCGGCGGGCTGGTCGGCGCGCAGCCGCCGCTCCGAATGCCACCAGGCCTGGCCGTCCTGCCAGGCGCGGCTGGCCTGCATCCATATCCGGGCGGCCAGGATCGCGCGGAGGTGGGCCAGCCGGCCCAGGGCGGGCCGGGAGGCCGGGTAGCCCAGCCCGGTGGCGGTCATCCCGTCCCGGGTCAGCCAGCACCACCCCGGTCCCGGACCCAGCCGCCCCGTGGCCGCGTACCCGGCCCGGCGCCACCGCGCCGCGATCCGCGACAGCCGGTCGACGTCTACCCGGAGCCCCTCGGCCAGCAGGTCATAGGGAGCGCCGTGATGCTCCCCGCACAGCATGAGCCCGTCGATGTCCCGCTGCGACAGCCGTACCGCGCCCGCGTCAGCACGCCGTGATGGCCTGGCGGTAGCCGGAGTGCGTGATGGCCTGGCCGTAGCCGGAGTGAGGGTGTCGTGTGCATGCGCCGTCATGGTCCTTCACTGCCCTTCCCGCAGTAACAGGAGCCCCGGCTGCCCCGTGTGTGTCCGCCCACTAACACGATGTGACGATTGTTCCGCGCTACCGCCCGCCGGGACGGCGCGGGCGGCATCCGTAAGCGCATCGTCATGCCTGTCCGGCGTCGCGTCAGGATCGCGTGCCGTTGCACCCCCATAGGGGCGGGTGCTGAATGGTAAATCGTGTCCTGGCCTGGGGCGGGGGTGCCGGTGTCGCTGTCGGTGCGGGGGTCGGGCACGCGCGCCCGCCGTAAGCGGAATGTCAGGATTACGTCACTGAAGGTGCGCGAGGGTTCAGAGTGACCAGGGATACGCGCAGGCCAGGCGCGGGTCGGCGGCGGTATGGCTGAGGGGGCGCTCCCGCAGGCCAGGAGCGCCCCTGTCGCGGTCCGGGTGAGATCACCCGCGCGGCTCAGCGCGGGGAACTCTCCCGGGGGATGCTGAAGAACGCCGACCGCAGCCCGAACCGGGCCAGCAGCATCAGCACCACGCCGGCGCCGGCCACGGCGGCCAGCGTCCAGTTCTGCGCCGCGTCCGACGCCGCGCACGTCTTGTAGATCACCCAGCCGAGGAACCCGGCCGCGCCGAGAGGAAGAAGGCCGAGGGTGACGAACTCCAGCCGGTCAGGAACCCCAGGTACGGGTTGATGGCGCGGCCGACCCACTCGAAGGACGCGCCGCAGTTGGCGTTCCACAGGTTCAGTCGCCGGTAGGCGTTCGCGATGACCAGGACGGGGATGGCGGTCAGGGCCAGGGTGAGCGGCGCGCCGTAGGCGGTGGCCGCCGCCAGCGCGGCCAGCGTCAGCGCCACGCTGACGGTCGGCCCGACGAGGGCCGCGCCGATGAAGGCGTCCTGGGCGGCGCTGATCGCGTCCGCCTCCAGCCGGGGAGGCAGCGACGCTGCGAGAGGAGCGGGGAGGGGGCCAGGCATGGCCCCGGATCTGGAATGAGCCGGCATAACGGAAGATCGGTCCTTTCCCGTGATTTCCGTCGTGCCGGGACACCAACGGACAGGATGATAGATCACCGCCACGCCGCGTGTCCGCCAGCGGACGCAAGAATGCACCCGTGCCCTGGTCAGGTAGGGCGCGGGGGATCTTCGGTAATCGGGGCTAGCCGTGTCTCGGCGGGAAGGTTAAGCGCAGACCTGTCGCAGCATCGCTAGCTAAGACCGAGCCAGGACGCGAACGAGCTCAGTTCCTCGCGTCCTCGCCGCGCTGACGCGATGGCCAGAACCGTCTCGCGGACCATCGGGTGATGCCGGGTTTGCTGCGGCGCGATCCGGCGAGCCTGCTCAAGGCAGCGCAGCCCTGCGGCGTGATCCCCGGCCATCACATAGCCGCGGGCCAGGTCAATGTAGTGATGTCCCCGGCGGACCGCCGGCACCGATGGCCCCAGGCGTACCCCTCGCGATCGCCGCACGGCTTCTTCGCCGTCTTCCAGTTCAACGGCGACGGCGACCTCATGCTGGGCGACATTGGACGGGCCGAATGCGAGCCCGTAATCGTTCCGGTCGGCGCCCATGTGATCGGCGACCCGCCGGGCTCCGTCAACGTGCGCCCATGCTTCTTGGGCGTAGCCGGGCCCGTGTGTCCGGGCGGCGCGCGCCGCCAGGATCGCTGAGCGGAGGTGAGCCGACCCGTACACCGACAGCGTCGGCCCGTCCATCACGGACACGTCGTCGCCAAGGTCGGCCCGGACCTGCTCCATCAGCGTCAGCGCCTGAGCGTAGGCTCCGACGGCCATCAAGGACGCGGTGCGCTGCCCGCGCGAGTCCTCGTACGGCTGCCCCGTGACGCGCGGCACGTCAACCCGCAGCGCTCGGGCGACGGCACCGATCAGGGCCGGGCTGGCCGGCGCAGCGCCAGACTCGACCTTGGCTAGAAGGCTGTACGACACGTGCGCCCGCTGCGCGAGTTCACGCGCCGTCCACCCGCGCGTCTTGCGGATTACCGCAATCCGGGCACCAATCCGGTCCTCGTCAGCCATCGACCCCACACCAGTGGATCTTTCAAGCGATTTGAAATTTCACAGGCAGTGCTCGGTTCCATGCTGCTCTGTAGCGACCGTGACGTGCAACCGGAAGACACCATGAGCCAGGAACACCACCAGATTACAACCGCTACTGCCGAAGCCATTGAAGCCAATTTCGGCGGCCGGTGGGGGGTCTGGCTCAGCGACACCGGCCGCTGGTGGGCCGCGCGTACTGGCGCGCTCACATCTGCCCAGCTCAACGCGGGATGTGTTCCCTATATCCAAGCTGACACCCCGGACGAACTCACCGAGCGCATCGGCGAGCAGGACCGCCTCAGCTCAGCAGATCGGGACACGCCCCGTGACCATCGCTAGATGCCGTTAGGACCGCCAGCCGATGCCTGCCACCGCCCGAGCCCAGGACCGAGTCACCCAGCCGGACGAGATACCCGAGAGGCCGAAGTTCCAGCTCGGCGAGATGACCACCGCTGAGCTGGCAAACGAGCGGATACGGCTGGAAGCTGCCCTGCGCAGGCCGTTCTCTGACGACATCAAGACTCTCTTGAGCGCGCGGCTGGACGCGGTGTTCGCCGAGCAGGACGAGCGCGCCCGCAGCCGCGCTGAGAGCATCGCCGCCGCCCAGGCGCGCAGGGCCGCCGCTGGCGGCACCTAACCCCACAGGCTGCCCGCACTGACGCATTGTCCACACCGAGACCTAGCGGAATCGGGGTCAGGGTGCGGCAGGGAGAGTCCCATCGCGGGGCTTCGCACAGCACATCAGCGCCGGGACACCAACAATCTCGCCGCCATACCGCGAGGGGGCTCTCCACCACAGCGTAAGGCCCCCGGCCCATGCGGCGGGCCGGGTCCAGGAGACCTCCGCGTCCCGGTCACCACGATGCGCGGGGTCTTCTGGCGGGTTCCCTTGTGACGTCTGGCGGCACGCCACCGGTCGCGGCGTGCCAGCTACGGGCAGGCCAGGGCGTCACAAGCGGAGCCTGCCACCCCAAGACGGGCTGAGAGGAAAGATCGCCATGGTGCACATCTGCGACTGCGGTTTCGCGACCACCGACCTGGCTCTTCTCAAGGGCCACCTGGCCCGGTCCGGCCACCGTGAGCGGGTCCCCTGGTGGTCCCTGTTCGCGCACGTGGCGCTCGTCAAGTAACCACCGTCAATCTGGGAGGCGGTCATGCGCATGTCAGGGGCCTTTTAGTGAGTTTCGGGACTTGGCTCGTTAGCTGGGGTTGGGGAGGATGCCTGCTGGGCATCAAGCTGGAAGACCCGTCGGCGTGTGACCTTCGCCCCTGTCTGATCCTGTGCCCGGAACGGGACATTGCGGGCAAGAACGTCAGCTGGCTGATCGAGGTGGACGCCATGATCACAGTGAGAACCCCGCAGCGGCACAGGATAGAGCGTGCAGCCGTCAGGGCGCCAGGGATGCCCGGCACCTTAGTGCCGGCGAAGCAGGCGCCGCAGGAAGGCGCCAGGTTCGCGAGGGCACAGCACGGTCCCTGGCCGCGTTCCTGCAAGGGGATGATCAGTGCCGCGTCCGCGGTGGTTGCATGCCTGGCCGCGTGCAGCGGGTCATCCAATACCCCGCCCGCTGGCCCCACGAGCAACAGTGCGGCCCCAAGCCCCAGCGCGACCGTGAGACCCAGCGCAGCCCCGGCGGGACCACTGACCGGGCCGGAACTCCTCTGGCTCCAGACGGTCGCCAGGGAACAGGTGAAGATCAACAACGCACTCACGAAAGAGCCGGCCACCCCGACGCAAGCGCAGATGCTGACAGTGGCGTCTGTGCTGCGCGGGTGCACAACCACCATCAACCGGCTTGGGCGTCCCAGTGACCCGCGCCTGCTGCCAGTCTACGAACCGATGGTGAAGGCGTGTGCACAGTTCGCAAAGGCCGCCAAGTGCCAGACCACGCTCGCGGTCAGCCAGGACAACGGTCAGGTCAACAAGGCAGCAGCCTGCATGTCCGCTACCACATTGACCGGGGGCACGGAGATGGCGGCGTCCAGCCAGGCGATCCTCAACCTTCAGAATCCCACCAGCTGACCTTGCCACGTGCGGGTTTCCGAGCTACAGCTAGACACAGCACCGCCAGCAAACCGCGCCCGAACTGGCTTGCCGGCCGAGCGGCGAAAGCGTTTGGCCTAGGGTCAGATCTGGGTCGTCGTCTCGATAGGTATTGATAAATCAATCAGCCCGATCCTGTGGCCCGCCGAGGCCCTCCTCTTACCCGCAGCAGGCGCTGGAGGAGGCGGGTTCATCCGCGCTAGCGGTATGCGGGCCGCCACAGCACTGGGTGGCCGACGCGGCCGGTGCGCCGTCGAGTTCAGCTTGGACGGCGTCCCAGTGCTGTTCGCTGTCCTGGCCCCAGAAGGTGGGGCTGTCGGCCAGGACGGTGTAGATCTCCCACCGTTCGCCGCCGGGCGCGCCGGTGACCCAGAACTTGTCCTGCCGGGCGTAGCAGCAGGTGGTGTCGCGCTCGTCGACCGCGGCCAGGCCTTCCCGGGCCAGCCGGGCCTGCTCGGCGTCGACCGCGCCGGCGTCGGCGACCTCCACGCCGAGGTGGTTCAAGGTGCCGCCCCGGCCGGGGTTCTCCAGCAGGACCAGCTTGAGCGGCGGCTCGGCGACGGCGAAGTTGGCGTAGCCGGGCCTGCGCTTGGCCGGCTCGGTGCCGAAGAGCTTGGTGTAGAAGCGGACCGCCTCGTCGATGTCGTTGACGTTCAGCGCGAGCTGCACCCGGGACATGGCGACCTCCGCAAGGTATTGATATCTGTCTATGTCTTGCCCGGAGTCGAGCTTGCCATAGGACATCGACTGCTGTCAATATAGATGAATGTCTAATCCTGGTGCGCTGACGGTGATCAGCCCGGCGGAGACGGCGGCCTGCTGCGCCCCGCTAACCGCGCAGCCGCTGAGCAGGGAGCAGGCCGAGCAGGTAGCGCCGCTGCTCAAGGCGCTGGCCGACCCGGTCCGGCTGCGGCTGCTGTCCCTGGTCGCCTCGCACGAGGGCGGGGAGGTGTGCATCTGCGACCTGAACGACGCGTTCGAGTTGTCCCAGCCGACGATCAGCCACCACATGAAGGTGCTGCACGAGGCGGGCCTGGTGGACCGGGACAAGCGCGGCGTGTGGGTGTACTACCGGATCCGCCCGCAGGCGCTGGCCGGCCTGGCGGCCCTGATCGGCTGCCCGGTGCCGTAATCTCCCGCCGGGGCCTCCCCTGCGCTCATTCATCGTCTATCGTCGATTAACGATGAATGATGTGCAGCCGCTGGACCGGCAGACCGCTGACACGTACGCGGCCTGGTTCAAGGCACTGGCTGACGGCACCCGGGTGCAGATTGTCTCGCTGCTGGCCCGGGCCGGACGTCCGCTGACCGTGAGGGAGATCGTCGCGGCCGTGCCGGTGGGCCAGTCGACGGTGTCGGAGCACCTGCGGCAGCTCGCCGCGGTCAGGTTCGTGCTGGCCGAGGACCGTAGCACCTCCCGGCTGTACCGGATCAACGACGCCTGCGTGACCTGCTTCCCCACCGCCGCCGACCTGGTGATGGGCAAGCCCTCGCCCGTCCCGCCCGGAGGATGACCATGGTTTCAGCTGATCGTGACGAGATCCGGGCGGCGGTCGCCGCCCGCTACGCCGGCCTGGCCCGCGCCGCGCAAGCGGGCCAGGCGATCACCGACGGCGACCCGGACACCTCCCCGGACGGCGGCTGCTGCGCTCCCGGGTACCCGGACGCCGGCGACCTGCCCGAGGCCGCGGTGCGGGCCAGCCTGGGCTGCGGCAACCCGGTCGCGGTGGCGGACCTGCGGCCGGGTGAGACGGTGCTGGACCTGGGCTCGGGCGGCGGCATCGACGTGCTGCTGTCCGCCCGCCGGGTCGGCCCCGGCGGCAAAGCCTATGGGCTGGACATGACCGAGGAGATGCTGGACCTGGCCCGGGCCAACGCCCGCGCCGCCGGAGCCGGGAACGTGGAGTTCCTGCTCGGCCAGATCGAGGCGATCCCGCTGCCAGACAGTTCCGTGGACGTGATCATCTCCAACTGCGTGATCAACCTGTCCACCGACCGGCCCGCGGTCTTCGCCGAGAGCTTCCGCGTCCTGCGGCCCGGCGGCCGCCTGGGCATCACCGACATCCTCGCCGAAGACCACCTCACCGAGGCCCAGCGCCTTGAGCGCGGCGCCCAGGCCGGCTGCATCGCCGGGGTGCCCTCCTTCGCCGAGTACCGCGACGGCCTGACCCAGGCCGGGTTCACCGGCATCACCATCACCCCGGCCCAGCAGGCCGGGGACGGCGTGCACTCGGCGATCATCCGCGCGGTCAAGCCGTAAACCATGCCGTCCCCGGGCGCGGCAGCGCGGACCGAGCCGATGACCGGCGCGCACGCCGCCGCGGTCCTGGCGATCTACCAGGCCGGGATCGAGGAGGGCAATGCCACCTTCGAGACGCGCGCGCCGGACTGGGCGGCCTTCACCGCGGCCCGGCTGCCCGCCCACCGGTACGTCGCCATCATGCATGGCCAGGTCGCCGGGTGGGTCGCTGCTTCGGCCGTATCCGGCCGCTGCGTCTACGCAGGGGTCGTCGAGCACTCCGTCTACGTCCATCCCACCGCCCGCGGCCGCAGTATCGGCCGACTGCTCCTGGGCGCGCTGATCGCCTCGACCGAGGCTGCGGGGATCTGGACCATCCAGTCCGGCATCTTCCCGGAGAACACCGCCAGCCTGGCCCTGCACCGGGCGGCCGGGTTCCGTGTGGTCGGGACCCGGGAACGCATCGGCCAGCACGACGGCCGCTGGCGCGACGTTCTACTGATCGAGCGCCGCAGCGCGGTCGTGTAACCCGTTCCCTGCCAGGACTAGTCGCACTAGACGCACGTTGAGTGCGAGCCGGACCGCGCTGGCGGTTATGGCCACGGCCACCGCCCACCTGGCCGCTGGATCGGCGGCCAGCACGCCGATGATCATGAAGGTGTCCAGTGCGGCGGTGCCGATGCACCCGGCCGCACCCGCCCGGCCGATAGGCCGGTACCGGATACTGCGCGCAGCGAACGCCAGCAGCACCACGACCGCCACCAGCGCCAGGGCGGGCACGAGGACGGCCGCCACAGGGACCGGCCAGGTCCATGCGCGGCTGCTGATCAGCGCCACTGCCCAGCACGACCCCACCACCGGGCCGGTCACCAGCAGCCTGCGGGCGGCCCGGCGGGCCGGGTGCGCCCGAGCGAACTCCGCCGCGATCAGCTCCGGTTCCCCGAACTCGGCCACGGCGGCCTGCGCCGCCGTCCCGGGGGCCAGGCCCAGGCGCAAGTGCCGCTGGTAGGTTTCCTCCAGTCCGTCGGCCAGCTCCTCCACCACCGGCCCGGGCAGCTGACCGGCCAGCGCGTCGAGATAGCCAGAGATCAGGCCGAGTCCGCGCATCGCGTGTCCACGGGGCTCTTCAGGTCTTCGGCCGGCATAGGTAGTAACGCTACTTTAACGCTTCCATTCAGGCAATACGCCAGGTACCCTGTTATCTATATGTAGCGTTGCTACATATAGATCTGGAGGGCAGGAGAAGTAACCGCCGATGGCTACCGCCAGCCGCATCCTGGGCGACGAGGTGGGCTCCACCGCCCCCGCCTTCCTGGCCGTCCTCGCCGTCCATGTCATCGCCGGCCTGGCCGCCGTCCTCACCGGCGCGATCGCTGCGCTGGCCCGCAAGGGCAGCCCCCGGCACATCCGGGCCGGCCGCTGGTATTACCGGGCCATCGCCATCGTGTTCGTCACCGCGACCGCCCTGGCCGCCATGCGCTGGGCCCAGGACTACTATCTGTTCATCCTCGGCGCGGTGGCGTTCACCGCCGCCACCGCCGGGTACCTGCACCGCCGCCGTCACCGCCCGGGCGACACCGGGCACATCGCCGGGATGGGCATCGCCTACACCGCCATGCTGACCGCGTTCTACGTCGACAACGGGCCGCACTTGCTGTGGGACCGGCTGCCCACCCTGGCCTTCTGGCTCCTGCCCGCCGCTATCGCCGCCCCCATCATCACCCGCGCGATCATCCGCGCGAGGAACAAAGCACGGCGTTCCGGCCCGCAGGCACCACCGGCAGCGGGGTCTAGCTAGTCGCGGCCAGGCGCGGCGCGAGACGCTCGACGCGGTGGCTGAGGTCGGCTAGGGCCGCGTCGAAGCTGGCGGGATCGCCGGCCGGGACCGGGTCGGGGACAGACCAGTGCACGGCGGCCTGCCGGCCGAGTTCCTCGCGGGCCAGGTCGCACACCGTGACCACCAGATCACCCTCGCCCTGGACTTCGCTGATGTGGCGGGGCCGGAGCCGGGGCAGCGGCAGGCGGTGGCGCCGGGCGGCGGCGATCGCGCCTGGGTCGATCGCCGGACCGGGGTGGGTGCCGGCCGAGACCGCCGGGACGCTGCTGGCCCGGCGCCACAGCGCGACGGCCAGGTGCGACCGCGCCGAGTTGGCGGTGCACACGAACAGCACCCGCCGCGCCACACGGGGAGGCGGCGCCGCCAGCGGATCCAGGGCGCCGGCGACCAGCCGCAGGTAGGTGCGGCGGCGGTCGCCCTCGGACCGGCGGCGGGTGATCACCCCGGCCTGCTCCAGCACGTGCAGGTGATGCGCCAGCAGATTGGACGGCATCGCCAGCATGCCCGCCAGTTCCGACGGGGACGCGTCCCCGGCCAGCAGCGTGTCGGTGATGGCCAGCCGTCCAGGGTCGGCCAGCGCGGCGTGCACGGCGGCGCGCCGGGCCAGGTCAGAGTTTCGCTCAAATGACATTGACTCAATCTTGACTGAGCTAACTCCGTCTGTCAACATGGGCGGCGTGACCAGTGCACCCGTCCCGCTATGGCGCCGGCTGACCGCCGAGTTCCTCGGCAGCGCGTTCCTGGCCGCGCTGGTGATCGGGTCCGGCATCGCGGCGCAGCGGCTGTCGCCGGGCCAGGTGGGCCTGGAACTGGTGGAGAACGCGGCGGCGACCGCGGCCGGGCTGTTCGCGATTATCTTGATGTTCGGCCCGGTCTCCGGCGGCCACTTCAACCCGGTGGTGTCCTTCGCCGACGCCGCGTTCGGCGGGCTGTCCTGGCGGGACGCCGCGGCCTACCTGCCCGCGCAGGTGGCGGGATGCATCGGCGGGGCGGTAATCGCGAACCTGATGTTCGCGCTGCCCGCGGTCAGCATCTCAGCGAAGCACCGGGCCTCAGGTGCTCATTTCCTGTCCGAGGTGATCGCCACGGCCGGGCTGCTGCTGGTGATCTTCGCCCTGGCCCGGTCCGGCCGCGCCCGGACCGCCCCGGCCGCAGTGGGTGCTTACATCGGCGCCGCGTACTGGTTCACTTCCTCCACCAGCTTCGCCAACCCGGCCATCACTATCGGCCGGATGTTCTCCGACACCTTCGCCGGCATCGCCCCGGACTCGGTGCTCAGCTTCATCGGCGCCCAGGTCATCGGGGGTCTCTTGGCCATCGTGCTCATCAAGGTCCTGTATCCCGCCATCACCCCGGCCGATGCCGCCGGGATCATCGTCCCCCACCCCGGCGACGACGACCGGGCACCGGTCAGGGCCGACCCGGATGGCGCGTCGCGGCCAGCGGGCCAGCCGCCCAGCCCGGTCGGGCCACACCCGGGAGACATCTAGAGGGGAGCCTGGCAATGCACCTGGTCATGATCGGCGGCAGCGACGCCGGGATCAGCGCCGCCCTGCGGGCCCGCGAGCTCGACCCGGCTGCGGACGTCACGGTGGTCCTGGAGGACGCCTACCCGAACTTCTCCATCTGCGGCATCCCCTACTACGTCTCCGGCGAGGTCACCCGCTGGCGCAACCTGGCCCACCGCACCTTCGCCGACCTGGAAGCCGCCGGGATGCGGCTGCGGACCGACACCACCGCCCGCCGCATCGACGTGCCCGGCCGCAAGCTCCTGGTCACCACGGCCGATGGCGGCGAGGAACTGCTCGGCTACGACAAGCTCGTCGTCGGCACCGGCGCCGTCCCGGTCCGCCCGCCCATCACCGGCCTGTCCGGCCCGGACGCCCTCGGTCCCGCCGGCGGGGTGCACCTGCTGCACTCGATGGGCGACACCTTCGCCGTCATGCACACCCTGGAACAGGCCGGCCCGGCCAGCGCGGTCATCGTCGGCGCCGGGTACATCGGCCTGGAAATGGCCGACGCGCTGACGATCCGCGGCTTGCGGGTGACCCAGATGGAGCAGCTGCCCGAAGTGCTGCCCACCGTCGACTCGCAGCTCGGCGCCCTGGTGCACGCCGAGCTCGCCAGCCACGGCGTGGAGGTCCTGACCGGTACCACCGTCCGGGCCATCAGCAAGGCCTCGCCTGGCGGATCAGGACGGCTGCAAGTGATAGCCACCGCGGCCGACGGCACGGCCGTAACCCGGACAGCTGACATGGTCCTGGTCGTCGTCGGCGTGCGGCCCGAAACCACCCTGGCCGCCGAGGCCGGGGCCACGCTCGGCGTCAAGGGCGCGATCGCGGTCGACCCCGGCATGCACACCAACCTGCCGGACGTGTTCGCGGCCGGGGACTGCGTCATCACCCACCACCGGCTGCTCGGCCAGACCTACCTGCCGCTGGGCACCACCGCGCACAAGCAGGGCCGGGTCGCCGGAGAGAACGCCCTCGGCGGGAACCGGCAGTTCGCCGGCAGCCTGGGCACCCAGGTCGTCAAGATCTTCGACCAGGCCGCCGCCCGCACCGGGCTCCGCGACCACGAAGCCGCCGCGGCCGGGTTCAACCCGGTCACCACCGAAACCGCCGCCGATGACCACAAGGCCTACTACCCCGGCAGCCACCGCATCACCATCCGCGTCACCGGCGATCGGACCACCGGGCGGCTGCTCGGCATGCAGCTGTTCGGCCACAAGAACGCCGAGATCGCCAAGCGTGCCGACATCGCCGCCACCGCCGTCTACCACGGCATGACCGTCGACGCCGTCAGCGACCTGGACCTGTCCTACACCCCGCCGCTCGGCAGCCCCTGGGACGCCGTCCAGATGGCCGCCCAGGCCTGGACCCGGGCCACCCGTCCCCGCTAAACCGCTCCGGACCTCAGCGCAGAGGAGCACCCATGTCAGGGCACCCCACCCGGCCCGGCCCCCGGCCCCGCCGCTCAGCACGTCCAGCCACCTTGGCTACCGCCGCGGCGATCGCGCTGCTCACCGCCGCCTGCACCAGCACCGCCAGCACCACCGGCCCGGACACCGCGGCCTCCGTCGTGGCCGCGGCCAGCACCGGCGGCCGCGCGCCCACCCTGACCGGGGCCGGTTCGACGTTCGACGCGCCGTTCTTCTCCGTGGCCTTCACCAGGTATCAGCAGCAGCATCCCGGTGTGGAAGATCTCTACCCCGGCCAGAACGGATACGATGACACAAGCTAATACAGCCCCGCCGAACCAGCAGTCAGGGACGATTTGTTCGATCCTCTATGGGGGTGCGCTGGCACGCAATCATCGAGACGGCGGCCCGTGTTCGGTTTGTCGTGTTCTGGCGGACCGGACGCGTCGTTACCATCACGAGATGCGCGACAGAGCCAACTGCTGAGAGCGAAATAGACGGCACCCCGCCACGCGGGTCGGTCGGCCGGGGAGCGGGCGGTGCCCCTAAGCTCGTCGCATGGCGAGGTACTTCGACATCCATCCGGCTAACCCGCAGCGGCGCGCGATCGTCCAGGTCGCCGATATCGTTCGCGCGGGCGGGGTGATCGCCTACCCGACGGACTCCTGCTATGCGCTGGGGTGCCAGTTCGGCAGCAAGGACGGCATCGCCAGGATCAGGTCGATCCGGCAGCTGGATGACCGGCACCACCTCACGCTGGTGTGCCAGGACTTCGCCCAGCTGGGCCAGTTCGTGTACGTCGCCAACCCGGTGTTCCGGGCCATCAAGGCGGCGACCCCCGGCAGCTACACCTTCATCCTGCCCGCGACCAAGGAGGTGCCGCGCAGGCTGCAGCACCCGGGGAAGAAGACCGTCGGGGTGCGGATCCCGCGGCACGTGGTGACCCAGGCGCTGCTCGCCGAGCTCGGCGAGCCGCTGGTCTCGAGCACCCTGCTGCTGCCCGGCGAGGACGAGCCCATGACCCAGGGGTGGCAGATCGCCGGGCAGCTCGATTCCGCCGTGGACGCGGTGATCGACTCCGGCGACTGCGGCACCGAGCCGACCACGGTGATCGACTTCTCTCAGGACGAGCCCGAGATCGTCCGCCGCGGGGCAGGCGACACGTCCGGTTTCGAGTGAGCCCGTGGCCTGCCGGTCGGCCTTCTAGCCGGCCTTGGCGCGGCGGGCGCGGAGGCTGCGGTTGTTGAGCCGGTTGCCGCACGAGGCCATGTCGCACCATGCGCCCCGGCGGCTGTGCGACCGGTCGTAGAACGCCCAGAGGCAGTCATGGTTGCCGCACAGCTTCATCCGGTCCCAGCTGCCGTCGGCCTGCGCGTCGCGGATGGTCAGCAGCATCCCGGCCAGCCCGTCAGCCAGGCGCTCACCGCCTTCGCTGCATTCCAGCTCTACCTGGCAGTCGGCGGTCACCTCCAGCCGGGGCGTGGCCGCCCTGGTGACCTGCTCCAGCGGGCGGAGTTCGGCTTCGGTGAGCGCGGGGCGGCCGTTATTGCGCCCGATCATGGCGCGCAGGCTCTCCCTGACCGCGCGGGCCAGTTCGAGGTCCCCGGCCAGGTCCGGCTGGTCCGGGTCGCGCAGGCCAGCGTCGGCCAGCCAGGCGCGGGCTTCGTCGGCGTGAGCGAGTATGTCCGTGTGCAGGTCCAGGTCCAGGGTGTTGACGAAGGCCTGCACGAGCAGCAGCGGTGGCGGTGCCAGCTTGTGCTCGAGATGGGAAGCCCACGATGGCAAGGTCATGCCGGTCAGGCTAGCCGTCATGATCACCAGCTTTCACACTCGCCCTACGCACGTGACCGTGACCTTATAAATCACTTTACAGGTCACTCGTGACCAGTATAATGGATATACGGGTCACAACGGGGAAGTGGCGGAATGATGCATGTCCTACTTGACGATGATCTCGGCCGGCTGACCGTCCAGCGGCTGCGGCCCTGGCACCGGCTGCTGGCACGGAGCCTGGGGACGAGCCTGGACCGGCGGCTGGCCGAGGGAGCCCGGCCCGAAGAGAGCGCGGCCCTGGCCGCGCGGGCCATGATCCTGACCTCCGCTGCGTACCGCCGTGCCCTGGCCGCGAGCCTGCGCCGGCTCCTCGAGGCGTCCTTGTCGCCGCAGGCGCGCCCGCGGCTGATGGCCGCCTCGCGGTCGGCCGGCGTGGCGCGTCAGCCGCACGTCCCGCTCCGCCGGGACCGGATCGCCGGCTCCGCGTCCGAGCTGGCTGATCTGGCCGGATCCCTCGCCAGTACGCACCCGGTCCCGGCCCGCGGCGTGGCGATGGTGAGCCAGCTGCTGGCCGACGGGGGCGGGCCGCTGTACCGCCGGAGCCGCGGTGAGGAACTCGAGACGATCATCGAACGAGCCGCGCAGGCGCTGACCAGGTAACCGCCAGGTTCACGAGGGCCAGCCCAGGTTCCGGCCGGCTAGGCGCCGGCCTTGCGCCCCACGGCGCCGTGTGCGGATACGGTCCCTTCCGGGGCGAGGTCGCCGGGCTCGGGGCGCCACTGGTGCACCTGCACCAGCCCTGGCTCGCCACCTCGTGCGTGTTGCCGGCGGCCGGGATGCCCGTGCCGATGTCCAGGAACCGCCGGATGCCCGCCTCGGCGGCGAGGTACCTGGTCGCCCGGCCGAGGAAGGCCCGGTTGGCGCGCACCCGGTACCGCAGGCCAGGCGCCACGGCGAGCACGCGCTCGGCCGCCTCCCGGTCGGCTGCGAAGTTGTCCCTGCCGCCGAGCCAGTAGTCGTAGACCCGGGCCGGATGCGCCACGCTGGTGTCCAGGCCGGGGATGCCCTCGGCCTCGGTGCCCGATCCGCCTTCTGCCTCGGCCATGGCACATCATATGCCGCGTGGGCCGCGGCGTTCCGGCGTCGGCTGAACGCGGCCAAACTAGTGCGCCCGCGGGTGTATCACGGGGGCCGGCCCGTGCTCCGGACAGCTGAGGAGCGCCTGCGACTTGACGCAGACGCTGGCTTCCCGGCCGGCGCAGGGAGCGGCCGGCCGGGCAGCCGGGGATATCAGCACCCCTCGGTAAAGGAGGCCCGCGATGTGGTCCGCACCCTTTGACCTGAGCATCGATGCGGCCCGGGCCGACGCGCTCTTCGCATCGGCGCTGCAGATCTCCGACGAGCCGAGCGCGCTGCAGGTGAAACAGGCCATCGACGCGGCGGCCAGCACCTTGGGCGACCTGGGCTGCGCGGCCAGGGTCGCGCAGGAGTTCGGCGAGCACCCCGAGACCGCGGTCACCAGGATGCGCTGGGCCAAGACGGAAGTGGCCTGCGTATTCGGCGGCTCGCCGTCGGGCCCGGGTTACTCCCCGAGGCACGCCCGGCCTGCTGGCGCCTGCCCCGCTCCGCGCCTGCCCGGCGACATGACCGGGCGGCCGCTGGGCCGCCACCTGCTGCAGGCCTGCTAGCGGCCGGTACGCGTCACGGCCAGCCGACGGCGATCTCGGCCGAGTCAGCCAGCCGCAGCTTGCGGCGGACCCGCTCGTAGAACGTGGTGTGGCCGAGCCGGACGACGTGGGCCGCGCCGGGACGCGACTGCAGTTCGATCCGGTCGCCGGGTGTCACCTCGGCGGCGAGGTTACCATCGGCCTCCACGGCGAGACGGCCGCTGGACGCCAGGACAGTCAGGCCCAGCTGGTCACCGACGGAGACGACGAGCCCGCGGTTGTAGGCCGAATGCGGCGCGGCCGGCGTGACCAGCAGCGCCTCCACCGCCGGGCTCACGATGGGGCCGCCCGCGGAGAAGCTGTACGCGGTCGAGCCGGCCGGCGTCGCGACGACAATCGCGTCGGCGGCGTAGCTGACGAAGGGGCTCCCCGCGGCCTCCACCGCGATCGCGGCGGTCTTCTGCCCGGGGAACCGGACGAACGCGATGTCGTTGAACGCCGTGATCAGCTTCCCTCCGATGACGGCGTCGACGGCCAGGCGCGGTTCGGTGGTGAACTCGTGGTTGTCGATCGCGGAGAGCGCATCGGCCAGGTCGGGCACGTCGACCTCGGCCAGGAACCCGAGCTTGCCCAGGTTCACCCCGAGGACGGGGGACCGCTGCCGGTCAGCCAGCCGCATGGCGCGCAGCATCGTGCCGTCACCGCCCAGGCTCACCAGCAGGTCCGCCCGCTGCCGGAGCTCGTCGGCGGACACCGCCTCGGCGGTACAGGCTAGCCTGCTGATCTCGGTGTCGATGCCGAGAACCAGGATCTCCCGGCGGGCCGCCCACTCCAGGATCGACCCGACTGCCCCAGTGCAGTCTCGCTCGGGGTGCAGCACCATCCCCACGACTTGCATGGGCTCAAGGTACTAAAGGATCCAGCCGGGCGTAAGCAGCGGCTACCGTCCGGGCAGCAGCACACTCAGGCAGGTGACGCAGCCTTCGAGTTTCTCGAATTCGCTGATGTCCACCACGACCGGCGTGAAACCCAGGTCCTCGAGGAGCCCGGCGGTGCGCGGAGCGGACGCGGCGATCAGCACGCGATCACCGCCGAGGGGTACGACGTGACAGCCGCTCTCCTCGGCGACGGGACGCACCGCCGGGAACAGTTCGGCCGGCACCAGCTCCGGCAGCAGCAAGAACGTGCCGTCCGGCAGCGCGGTAACCGCCGACTTCAGGTGCAGCACGCTGCCCAGCGGAACCCCGGTCACGGTCCGGCCCAGCGGCGCCAGCAGCGAGCGCAGCTGGCGAATGCCCTCGCCGTTGGTCCGCCCGCCGCGGCCGACGTATACCGTGTGGCCCGCCTGCAGCACATCGCCGCCGTCGAGAACCCCGGGCTCCTCGATGCGCGCCGTGCGCAGGCCCAGCGACCGGACGGTCTGCGCGACGCCGTCGACCTCGGCCCGGCGGACGGGAGCGCCCGGGCGGGTCAGCACCGCCAGGTCCTCGCAGACCACGACAGTGTCCTCGATGAAGACCGAGTCCGGGCAGTCGTCGGCGGCGGGTGCCTGCCGGATCATCCAGCCGCTGGCCGCCAGCGCGTCGGCGTAGGCCTCGTGCTGGGACCTGGCCAGGGCCACATCCACCGAGGTGCGGCTGATGTGGGTGACGATGCCCTCGGCCAGCCTGCTGCTGGGCTGGCGGACCAAGCCCGTGCCGTTCATCAGATCCCCTTCCTGACCGGGCACCGGCGGCATCCGGCGCAGGTGCCGTGTCTCATCGTGCCATCTGGCGCACCGACCGGTATGTCAAGGCCCTGGGCGGGTGCGGCAGGGTCGCGCCGGGTTAACGTTCTGTCATGGCCGCAGATGGGGTGGAGGTCGAGGTCGGGGGCCGGGTGGTGCGGATCTCCAATCCGGGCCGGGTGTATTTCCCGGCCCGCGGGGAGACCAAGCTGGACCTGGTCCGCTATTACCTGTCGGTCGGTGACGGCATCGTGCGCGCGCTGCGGGAGCGGCCGTGCATGATGCACCGGTTCCCGTCCGGGGTCGCCGGGGAGAAGGTGCACCAGAAGCGGGTCCCGGGTGGTGCGCCGCCGTGGCTGGAGACGGTCCGCCTGCACTTCCCCCGCTACGGCCGGCACGCCGACGAGCTGTGCGTGACCGAGCTGGCCGCGGTGATCTGGGCGGTGCAGATGTCCACGGTTGAGTTCCACCCGTGGAACTCCCGCCGGGCCGATACCGAACGGCCCGATGAGTGGCGCATCGACCTGGACCCCGGGCCGGCCTGCGAGTTCGCCACGGTGCGCCGGGTGGCCCGGATCGCGGGCGAGATCCTCGGCGAGCTCGGCGCGACCGGATGGCCCAAGACCTCCGGCGGCAACGGCCTGCACATCTACGTCCGGATCGAGCCCCGGTGGGGCTTCGCCGAGGTGCGGCGGGCCGCGCTCGCCTTCGCCCGCGAGGTCGAACGCCGCGCCCCGGACCTGGTCACCACCACCTGGTGGCGCAAGGACCGGGATCCGGCCATGCTGTTCGTCGACTACAACCAGAACGCCCGCGACCACACCATCGCCAGCGCCTATTCCGTCCGCGGCGTGCCGGAGGCGACCGTCTCCACCCCGATCAGCTGGGACGAGGTCGACGATGTCGACCCGCGCCAGTTCACCATCGCCACCGTCCCCGCCCGCTTCGCCGAACTCGGCGACCTGCACCAGGGCATCGACGACTCTGCCTACTCACTCGACACCCTGCTGCAGTGGGCCGACCGCGACGGACTCGACTAAGGGTTCCGGCTTTACGTGGGCCCGTGCCCGGCGCCGGTGCTTCGTTAGGATCACGACATGATCAACGGAATGCACGCGATCGTGTTCTCGCCCGAGGCGGAGAAGGTCCGCGACTTCTTCGCGGACGTGATCGGCCTGTCCTGCGTCGACGCGGGCGGAGGCTGGCTCATCTTCGCCCTGCCGCCTGCTGAGCTGGCAGTTCATCCCGCCGACGGGGAAAGCCGCCACCAGCTGTACCTGATGTGCGACGACATCGGTGCCACGCTCGCCGAACTGCGCGCCAGGGGAGCCGAGGTCGCGCAGGAGGTCTCCGATCAGGGTTGGGGCCTGGTGGCCGCGATCCGCCTGCCCGACGGCACCGAGTTCCCCATCTACCAGCCCCGGCACCTCTCGCCGCATTGATCCCGCAGACCCGGCATACCAGACGCCGCCCGCGCGGATGCCGGTCACCGAGTCGACGCCGCTGCGCAACCCGTACTGGCGGTACTCGCGCGACAAGATCGCATGCGAGGACCTGCTCGTGACGGCGTACCGGGAGGAGGGCTTTCCGGCCACGATCGTCCGGCCGTCGCACACCTATGACGAGACGCTGGTGCCGTTCGACGGCGGGTGGACGGTGCTCGGCCGGATGCTCGCGGGCAAGCCCGTCATCGTGCACGGGGACGGGACCTCGCTGTGGACCCTGACCCACCACGACGACTTCGCTCGCGCGTTCGTCCCGCTGCTCGGGCACCCGCGGACCCTCGGCGAGGCCATTCACATCACCTCCGACGACGTGCTCACCTGGAATCAGATCGCCTGGTCGCTCGCTGCGGCCCTGGGGGTGACGGCGCGCCTGGTGCACGTGCCGTCGGACGCGATCGCGGCCGCCGACCCGGACTGGGGCGCGGGGCTGCTGGGCGACAAGGCGCACTCGATGGTGTTCGACAACGCCAAGCTGCGCGCCATCGTGCCTGGCTGGCGGGCGGTGATCCCGTTCGAGCGGGGCGCCCGGCAGATCGTGGAGTGGTACCTGGCCGACCCGGCCCGGCAGGTCACCGACGCGGCCCTGGACGCGGTGATGGACAAGCTCGCCGCGGCTTGGACGGTTTGACCACCGCGGCCCGGGACGTCCTCGCGGCGGCCCGCGAGATCGCCGATGACCTGCTGTTCCCGGACGCGATGCGGGTCGACGGGCTGGACGTGCTCCCGGTCGCCCACCTCGACGCGCTCGCCGCGCGCGGGCTGTACGGGGCACCGGTGCCGGTCCAGGCCGGCGGCCTCGGCCTGGACCTGGCGGCCTCCTGCTCGGTGGTCGAGGAACTGGCCAGCGGCTGCCTGGCCACCACGTTCGTCTGGCTGCAGCACCGTGGCCTGGTCATGACGCTGGCTGCCGACGGCACGCCCGCCGCGCTTCGCGACCGGTGGCTGGGCCCGGCCTGCCGGGGCCAGGTGCGCGGCGGCATCGCGCTGGGCGGCCTGATGCCCGGGCCGCCGCGGCTGCGCGCGCGGCCGGACGGCGAAGGGTGGCGGCTCGACGGCGAGGCGCCGTGGGTCACCGGGTGGGGGCTGATCGACCTGCTGCTGGTCGTGGCGCGGGGTCCGGACGACGGCGTGGTGTCGCTGATCATGGACGCGGCCGCCCAGCCCGGGCTCACCGTGATCCGCGAGCGGCTGGCCGCCGTCAACGCGAGCGTCACCGTCCGGCTCGGCTTCGACGGCGTCCTCGTGCCGGGGGAGCGGTGGGCCGGACAGGAGTCCTTCGACCCGGCCGAGAGCCTGCGACCCGATCGGATGCGCGTCAACGGATCGCTGGCGCTCGGGCTGGTCCGCCGGTGCGTTCGGCTGCTGGGTCCAGGGCCGCTCGACGACGGGCTGGCCGCCTGCCGGGATCTGCTCGACGACGCGGTCACCGCCGACGCCGCGGCGATGGCGGAAGCTCGCGCGGCCGCCTCGGAGCTGGCCGTGCGGGCGGCGGCCGCGCTGGCGGTACAGGACGGCAGCCGGTCGGTCACCGTGGACCAGCACGTGCAGCGGCTCGCCCGCGAGGCGCTGTTCCTGCTGGTGTTCGGGTCACGGCCCGGAATCAAGAGCGCGCTGCTGCGACGCCTGGGTGCCAGCGTCTAGCTATCACGTTGATCACGGGCAGGCGGCGGTTGCCCGGTTTCGCCCGGTGTTACTGCGCTCCTGGCATGCTGCCGTGGCTCGTGTACTGGACGTCCCGCAGGAAGGACCGGTCCGCCCAGAGCCTCGCGGCGTCATCGCGATCGGTCATCCGGGCCTCACTGCGATGAGCCGCCGGCCACCTCGTAGGACCACAGCTCGCTGCCGATGCCAACCGGGTGAGGCGCCTCGCCACCCGCCCGCTCGGCCGCTGACCGGTGTCCGTGGGCGAACGCCGGGGAGCTCACCCATGCCTGGAAGGCCGCCTCGTCCCGCCACCGCGTCACCACCAGCCAGGTGGTCCGCCCGTCGGTCGGCTTGAGCAGCTCGAAACCCTCGAAGCCATCCTGGTTGTCCACCGCGCCGGCTCGTGCGGCGAACCTGCGGGCGAGCT